>Ga0187780_10001909_pt1 | contig 15705 bp, 16 predicted proteins | sample 1015_Q2_SP10_20__FD_132429 | JGI IMG/M metagenome (GOLD analysis project Ga0187780, IMG submission 132429) | Tropical peat soil microbial communities from peatlands in Department of Meta, Colombia - 1015_Q2_SP10_20_MG | ecosystem: Environmental > Terrestrial > Soil > Wetlands > Peat | place... | reverse complement strand
CTCGAGCACCGGCATCGCGAGCTCGCGCGGCATCGTGATCTCGACTTTGGACATGCCAACAATCATGCCGGGCGCCCGGGCCAGAGCGCCGCGAGCCGCTGTTCGAGCAGTCGCCGTAGTTCGGCATCGCCGACACTGCGCAGGCGATCCACCACGGCGCGGTCGCGAGCGAAAGATGCATCGGCCTGCTCGCGGGCTGCAAGCTCGGTAGCGTCCCGCTGCTTCGACGCGCTCTCGCGCAGCGCGGCGATCTCCGATGCCTTCGACTGCTCGAGCTCGCGGCGCACCGCTTCGAGCCATGCTTCCGCCTTGCTGCGCTCGACGGCAAGGCGATCGTCGAGCTCGCGTTCCACGGCTATAACTTTCTCGAGAGTGTCTGGCTTCTCGGCCACAGCAGCCGCCTCGCTCCTGTTTTTTGGCTCTTGGCTGTGATTTATACGCCGCTTTGTCTCACGCCGTAACGTTTGCGGGCTCCGCGAGCCGCTCTCGATCGCCCAAGACTCGAACGCCCTGTTCGGATCGTTCGCGGCGCTTGCGCCAAAGGAGAATGCGGCCGCAAGAACGTCCATAGTTCGTGGCGCGCCCAGGCCCCGGCCGCAACGTGATCATCAACGCCACGGGCAATCACGGATTTGGTCGTTCGCCGAGTGAGGCCCTACTGTTCTAGGGCGAGCAGCCCACCGGCGGGCCCTGTGATGGCGGCGCCCGTGCCGTAGGCGACCAGGACCACTAGCCCCAAGATCCCACCGCCGATGCCGCACGTCGGCTCCCGATAGGCTGCAACGCGATGGCCCCATGCCGAAGGAACTCGTATCAGCGACCAGCAGCCCATTCACGGGACCTCACGACCACCCGGGCCTCACTGCGGCGCGCGTGCGCTACCATCAGTAGTTTGCGGCGCCGGACGGAGGGGCGATCATGCGCGATACAGGATCGTTGATTCGGATTTCCGCGCTGCTGGCCGCGGCACTCATGCTTGCCGGTACCGCACTGCGTGCGCAGCAGATGCCGGAGACACCCGAAGCCGCCACGCAGCTCGAGGCGCATGATGCGCTGCCCCGCACATCGTTCTACGAGGCGCCTTTACTTACGGCAAGCAAACCGGGCGATCTGCTGCGCCAGGCGCTTGCAACCGACTTCGCGCTGCCTCCGGGTGCGCGTGCGCTCCGGATCCTGTACCACTCGCTGGACGCGGAAGGCCACGCGGTCGCGAGTTCGGCCGTCGTGGTGCTCCCAGCTGGCAAACCCCCGGCCGGCGGTTGGCCGGTCATTGCCTGGGCTCACGGCACCAGCGGTGTCGCGCGTCAGTGCGCTCCGTCCCTGATGAAGGACCTCTACTACGGCGACGAGGGACTGTACGAGATGGTGCGCGGCGGATTTGCCATCGTCGCCGCCGACTATCACGGCCTGGGGACCGCCGGCCCGCACCAGTACGTGGACAAGATTGCTCAGACTCACGACGTCATCTACTCGATTCCGGCCGCGCGGCGCGCGGTCCCGGAGCTGGGCAGCCGCTGGGTCGCCGACGGCCACTCGCAGGGCGGACTGGCGACCTGGGGCGTCGCCGAGGCGGAAACTGAGCACCCGGACCCGGGGTTCCTGGGCGCTATATCGGTAGCAGGTGCCACACGGCTCGAGGAACTGCTGACACACCTCGGCAGCACGCCAGGCGTCAGCTTCTACATGGCGTTCATGACCTATGGCGTCAAGGCGCGGTTCCCTGAGTTTCAGCCGATGGACATGCTCAGCGAGCGCGCGATGGCGCTGTATCCCCAGGCCACCAGCAACGGCTGCTGGTACTACGGCTATGCGCTATATCGCACGACCCCGCCCTCTAGCATGCTGAAGCCCGGCTGGACCGCCAATCCCTGGGTGCGCAAATGGTTCGCCGAGAACGAGACTGGCGAGCGCGCGATCAAGGTGCCTCTGTTCGTGATCGCAGGTGAAGCAGACCAGAGCGTGCCCATCGGCGCGGTGCGGGCGACGGTGGAGCGCGCCTGCAAGCTCGGCGGACCCATCAACTTCCGCACTTATCCCGGCTTGGACCACGACCCCACCATGGAGAAGTCGACCCCCGATCAGCTCGCTTGGGCCAGGGATCGCTTTGCCGGCCGGCCGGTGGTCCCGGACTGCCCGCGGCGTTGACCGCGCGCGGCCAGTCGGGGCGGGCGTGGTGGTCTCAACTACTGTTCCGGTGCCCTGCGCGCGCTCCTGTTCGGCGAATGGGCGTAGCTGGGATCCCGGTCCAGCGCCGCCGCGAAGGCTTGGGCCGCGAGCATCGCCTCGCCGAGGCGCGCGTAGGCGACTCCGAGATTGTGGTGAACCGAGGCACGGCTGGGGTCGATGGCCAGAGCGCGAAGGTAGTAGGGCACTGCTTCAGCGGAGCGGTCTTGGTCCTGGAGCGTGTTGCCCCATTCGTTCAGGGCCGGGGCGTAGGACGGATCGATCAACAGCGCCACTGCGAACGCATTCACTGCCCGGTCATACGCTTTAAGGGCGCGCAGGCACACGCCGATGTTCGACCAGACCCAGGGCGTTGATGCATCGGAGCGGGCAGCTGCCATGAACATCTTCAGTGCCTCGGCGAATTCGCCGGCGGACCAATTCACGAAGCCGAGACCACTCCAGGCCCAGGCGTTAGAGGGTTCGCGCTCGAGCGCGGACGTGAACCGCGCGCTAGCTTCGGTGAGGCCTCCCTCGCGCACCTCAGCAAAGCCCTCCTCGACCAGGATCGCGGCTGGCGAAGCGTGTTCCTCGGTCATGGCGTTCCGGTGGGCGGCAGGCGCGAATAGGCGGTGAGGGCCATCACGGATTCACTCGCCCACAGCACCGGCTCGCAATGCAGTACGTCCGCGCCGCAGCCGATGATGCGCACGTTGGCGCGGGTAGGAATCCGGCGACCCGACTTGCCCCGGGAGCAGACGTGCAGCTCCGGACCCGAATCAGCGGTAATGAAAGTCATCATAGGCTCCTGACGACTGAATCCAGTTCAGCGATCAGGCTCGCGCCAAGTCTGGTCGGCCGGGCGCGCGGCATAAACGTCGCCCAAGCGCGGCGCACCTTCGCGCGCTGCTCATCATAAATTTGCCCCGCATGGGCAGCCATTTCTGGGTGCTGTTCGCCGAGGCGACTGTAAAACAATGCGACATTGACGAAGGCGTGCACGCCCTTGAGGAGGCCCATGAGCGGCCGATTGTCGGGCCGCCAAGGTGACTCGTAGATCTGCGCGCCGTTATCCTCAATCAAAGGATCGACCCGCAGGAACAAGTGGAGTCGGGCGTGGCTGCCCTCGTGACACATAGCGTCCGCTACCTGGATCGGGTTGGCGCAGGAGGCGATCAGGGTGCCCTGCAGCAGGTCTGTCGTGGTGCTCGTCCATCGCTCCGGCTGGACTGGCTGCAGCATCGCCGAATGGAGATAGCGGCGGGTCGCGGTATAGGCTTCCGGCCAGACCTCACGAAGGAGCTCTTGTGCACTCTCGATGACCGCCAGGTCGGCTGCGGCTGGGCGCCCGGTCGGCGCAGGGCTTACCGGGAGAAGCGGATCGCGCGCTTCCGGGGCACGGTTGAGGATCGGCCAGCCGGCGGCCCATTCAAGACCCATCATGCGTTCGGAATCGAAGGTCGCAGGTGTCCCCAGGCCGTTGGCGGGCACGGTGGCCGCAACACCGTCGACCCAGGTGAACTTGGCGCCGTCGCCATCGCTCTGCACAGCCAGTGGGCCGCAGCCGGACGCTAGGACGATGTTGAGATGCGGAAAGTAGAGGCCGTTTTTCGGAATCGCCTGCTCCGGGACAAGGAACTCTGCCGGTGCCGAATTGGGACCGCCGACGAGAAAGCGCACGAGGCCGAGCCCCGCCTCAACTGGATTGCGTTTGATCACCAAAGGGTCGAGGTGGAAGAAGGCAACAGCCGGCCGGAACGCGGCGACGAAATCATGCGCCGGCTGCCTAGCGATGGCTTCGCGCAGCTTATCGAGATAGTTTCGGATCCAGCCGACGCAGGACGCGCTTGCTGATTCGATGGCGGCCAATGCCGGCTGGCGCAGGCTGAGCAGACAATGTGAGTAGAGGCGATCAATGGTAGCGCCGGCCGGGGTCGGCAGACAGGCGCCGCGGCAGTCGGCTACCGGTGGTGACGGCGCCAGGAGCGTCGCGGCTTCGATATTGGCGAGGCGATTCATGCGGGGCCCCTGCCATCAATCCGGCAGAAACTGGCGCCGGCGGATCACGATGGAGCCGCCCTCTCTGAAATAGCTGCGATTGAAGTAGGCAACCGCGCGCTCGTCAAAGCTCAGCCAGCGCATCAGAAACGGATACATGGTCTTATTGAAAGCACACTCCGGCGTCTTGTGCATGACCGTGCCGTAGCGTTCGAAGGCTTGCGCCGAGCACCCAGCCTGGCAAAGCTCACGATAGGTGCAGGTGGCGCAGTCCTCGAGTGTGTGCGGCCGTCTCGCACGAATCGCCTGGATGTGGGGATTGTGCAAGGCAGGGGCGTTGAGCGAATGCGTCTCGGTCAGTACGCTGCCTAGCTTGAGGTCGGGGCTCTGCGTGGATCGGCCGCAAGGGAAGATGCTGCCGTCGGCTGCGACGACGCTGAAGCTGTCGCCGGCGCCGCAATGCCCACGAAGGCAGCGACTGTGACGCTGTTTGCTGACGAGGTGGCGGGTCATGTCAAACAAATTGGCTTCGAAGATGTCACAGTTAAGCTCGACCAGGTATTTGGCCAGGGTTTGGAAATAGGCAATAACCTCGTCCTGGTGGAGGCCCAGCGCGTCCCAGTTGCTCCGGGCGTCGCCGAGATAGGCGACAGGATTCAGTTTGATGTTCCTCACGCCGTTCTCGATGAGGAAATCCACCAAAGACTCAACCGAGCCGACATTCGAACGGTTCAGAACAATCAGCACGCCGAAGGAGATGCCGGCACGCTGCAACAGATCGAGGCCACGCATTACCTTGGTAAAGGATTCCCTGCCATTAACCTGGGGCCGGCTCTGGTTGTGTGACCAGGGATTACCGTCCATGGACAGGCCGACGCCGATCTCGTTGTCTCGGAGCCAGGCCACCCGTTCCTCATCGAGGAGTGTGCAATTGGTCTGCACTCTAATGTGGGCCGAGCGTCCGTTCCGCTCCGGATGATTGCGGATATAGTTGACAAGATTCTTCATTTCGCGGTAGCGGAGGAACGGCTCTCCGCCGGAGAACTCGAAGGCGAAGCCGTCACGGTTGTTTATGGCGTAGGCGAGGTCCACGGTGCGCTGTGCGACCTGATCGCTCATATGCGGCATTCGCTGTGCCGCGCCTGCCAGGCAATACCCGCAAGCTAAATTGCATTTCTCCGTCAGAAGTAACTCGACCAAATGACCTTCGCGGTAATTGGCGGACTCCTGGAAGATCGTCGGATCGACGGTCGTCTCGCCATTCAGCCGCACCACGCCGCGCCGGAACAGTCGGGCGACGAACTCGTCGGCCGGTCCGAGCGCGTCGCACGGCCAGTTGTCGCGAAGCCGGCTGGCCCGCTCACCGGCCGCCAGGGATGCGACAGCAGCGGCCTCGCGGCGCGTGAGGAAAGTCCAAGAGACCGTGTCCGGCGCGATCGCCAACGTCTCGCCGTCAAGCAAAGGCATGTCTAGGCCGGGCGCGTCAATGAACGCGTCGTCGACGAGCGCTACCGCTCCGCCTGGGGAATAATGCTTTCCAAAGGCGGCCGGAATTTCCTCGGCCTCGTACCGTTCAAGCGCGGGCGAACTGAGATACCGCATCAGGTCCCCCCAGCGGATGAGGAATATTTGCAAACCAGATGAACCCGCCCTGGAATGCCCGGCCACCGATGGCGAAGCCGGACGACGCGGACGAGGACCTAACCATTCGTGAGCGGCGGAGCGCGAGGTCGAGCGACCCACCAAGTTTGGTGACCAACGTCGCCGCCGGATCATAGGTCGCGATTACACCGCCTTCGTCCAGCCTCACCTCGGCGCCAGTCAGAATGGCCACACCATCGCGCTCGGTGTAGAGGGCCGGGGCCGCCAGCACCGCGCGCGCCTGCTCGGCCAGCGCGGGTTCCCAGGCTTCCAAGAAGAATTCCACCTGTGCCGCCTCAGCGAGGGTCGCCTCGCAGTCGAACCGGCAGGGAAAATGTTGGATCAGCCCGCTCCCGAAGTAGCGGCCGAGGATATTGGCGCGCGCGTCGTGCGGGCCGAGCCCCGAGGCCGCCATGACAATCGGCGTCAGGTCACCTTGATGGTAGGCAACGGCCGCCGGCCAGCGATCGACGAAGGCTGCCGTGCAGCAAGCGGGATAGCCAAGAAGGCGGCCCAGAAGCTCGTCCCAGCCGAGCGCGAGCGCCAGCCAAGCGAGGACGACGCGGTCCTCGTCCGGTCCGACGAGCAGCGAGCGCCACGCTTGCGAGCCGGTTCCGGCGCGGCGCCGAGCGGCGGTGAGATTGCCAAATCCGCCTTTCCCCTCGTCGTCGACCCACTCCCATTCGTTCGCCGACAGCAGGGCCGTGTAGCTCCGCGCTTCGGCCCAGTTGAGGAAAGCAGCCAACTCGGCTTCGCGGCCATGGACTAGCGCCAGCGGCTTCAAGCCATAGGCGAGAAGTCGAAGCTCGAGAGGCGCGGCGACCGGCGCGGATTCCCGTCGCAGGCCAAACAGCTGGCCGTGGGTGACCAGCACATCGGCCTCGCGCGCGGGCGGCAGCGTCGGGGGAACATCGGTGGGGTCGAAACCGCGGCCGGCCAAGGTGCCGCGGGCGTCGTTTTTGAGGCTGCGTCGGAAGGACGGGTCGTTTCGGATATCCCGCAACATCGCATCGAGCCCGATGACAATACGCCGATGCGCTGGCCTTACTGGATGGCCGATGCTATTCAGACGCGACGTGTTCATTACGCCGGCCCCGCCAGACCCTACTGGTGACTAGATGGTCGCAGTCCTCGCGCCTTGCGCGCCGAAACCGTGCGCGCAGCCTGGGGACGGAGCAATGGCGTGGGGGCTCGGCGAAGCATTGGCGTGTGGAGACGGAGCATCGGCGTCGGCCCGGAACGGACATGCGAAGTGACTCGCCCGAACCCTCCTCGATTTCAGTCGCTCGGCCGTGGTCATGAATGTCGAGCATTGGCGTAGATGGAGTGTGGAGGCTACCGCCCCCTAATAGGACGCCGAGCCTCAGTCTTTGTCTTTGTCTTTGGCGCGCCGCCGGCGCGCCATGCCCAAGCCTCCGAGGCCGAGCGCGAGCAGCCCTAGTGTCGCAGGCTCGGGTACCTGTGGAGCAGCATTGGAGTGTGGTGCATTCGAGTGTGGAGAAGAATTGGAGTGCGGAGCATTGGAGTGTGGTGCATTCGAGTGTGGAGCATTCGAGTGTGGAGCATTCGAGTGAGCATTGGAGTGTGGAGCATTGGAGTGTGGAGCTGAAGCATCGGCGAAGGCGCTCGGCATAACGACCGGCCCCCCCTGGGCGAGCAGAGGGATTTCCGGCATCGAGCGCACGTTCGGCACGCTGTCGCTCGTGCCAGCCATTTCCGCATTCGGTGATAGCGCACTGCCGGGTAGCTCGCTTGCCTCCGGCGCGTCCACACCGTCGCTAGCCGCGGAAGGCGCCACGGTTATATGGTTCGCCTGCGACTGGCCACTCACGGAAAGTAAAAACGCCCCAAGGACGCCTAACAATCGTCGAATGCTGACCATGTCATCTTCCCCTGAAATTCTCACCACAGTTACGTTATGTAACGTTTGCGATCGCTATTCCCTATAGCGATGGCGCCTTGCTCGGCTTGCGACCATGCTCATGCGGGCATTAAGGGACTCGAGCGCGGAATTTATCCATACGTACAAGCCGCGCGGCCAGGCTGCGCGTCATTCGGGAATCAGATGCACCGAGTGAAACGCGGTGGAATGTCGCTTAAGCGGAGGGCACTCGTCCGCCGTATGTCTGCACCCATCTGCACCACCACACATCCGAAGACGCGCATAACGACGGAATCTGGGATGGGACTACCTGCTTGAGCCTCGTCCGACAGCGATTGTTGTGCCGTTTGCGAGAGTAAGAGTCGATTGGCGGCCGCCGCCTACGAGTGATATTGCGCGCAGCAGAGAGCGCACATCTCAATGGTTGCCACGGCGCAGGGGGCTCGCGAAAGGCCGACGATGTGGGACCACATTCGGGGACCACACCTACAATTCTGCCCGCCCGTAAATTAATGGTCGGGGCGGCGAGATTTGAACTCGCGACCCCTTGCACCCCATTCGACCCCTATGAACAGCCCTGCAAACAACTGAAAAACGCAAACTCGTGGCCGTCGCGGTCGACGGTGCCTGTGCGACGTTGCGACGGCATGAAAATGTTTCACATAATTTTGACCGTATTCGCAGCTAGGTGTCGGTTCAGCGATGCGCTCGCCGAATCCACCAACTGCACCAGAAGGTTCAGGCAGGGGTTGCAATTACGCTGGCCCGCTCCTAGTGTCTCAATACTGAGGATTCGGAAAACTTCGAGGCCAGCATGAGCTGCAAAAACAGGACTAGCGCGACGGCGCTTCTCGTTGGCGCGGCGATGGCTTCAGCGCTTGCGTGCCAGGGCGCGGCCGCGGCCAATATTACCTACAGCGTGAACGAGATTATCGGCGTCGGTAGCGTCACCGGGACCGTCACTACGGACGGCGCGACGGGTGTGCTCGGCACCAGCGATTTCCTCGCGTGGAATATCAACTTGAACGGAGATGGTGCGTCGACGACGATCACGAGCGCCGACGTCGGTGCCGCGGTCGACGTACAGGGCAGCAGTGTCTTCGCTACGCCTACGGACCTCTTCTTCAACTTCAGCGGCACGCCGGGCGACTATCTCCTGATCCAAGATAATCTCTTCTCCGGTCAGACCTATTGGTGCAATGCCGTGACCGCTGGCGCGTGCTATCAGGGCATGAGCGTTGTTCCGATCGTCTACTTCGACCCGAGCACGCAGATCGCTGCTGTATCGGGAGAGGTAGTCGTTGCGACCGCCGCGACGAGCGTTCCCGAGCCTTCGACCTTGGGACTTTTGCTGGTAGGTGTCGCCGCGCTCGCGTGCGGTGGTCGAGGACGAGTCGGCGCCCGCTGCGCAGTCGCCTGAAGACTCCGCTTGCTGAGGTCGGTTGAGACCGACCGCTCTCCAGTTGTAGCGCCGCCTATGCGCCGCAGCCGTGCGTCGGCAGCGCACGGACGATCAATTTCTCGGCGGGCACCCCAGAGCGGCCAGACTGCTGATTCCAAGTCCCAGATGGGCCCAGAGTTGTGGGTTTCGGCTCCCGGGCTGCGGTTAGGGCCGGCAGACCCTCACACAATGCCACCATCCCAGAGTGGGTAGGCGAAGCGAGAGTTGCGGGCGTCAGAAATCGTGCGGCGCGACTCACGCGCTGACAGCGCCTCGCCGGTGGGAACTGCACTTGTGCGGGGCGAATGCCAGAGCGGTGGGAGACGATCGTCGACCGATAAATCGGTATTGCCGTGCAGTCGACCGCGTAGATCCCGCAACACGACTCCACGTTGTGCTGAACGAGCCCGAGCGGCCTGTACCCCAACGTGTACCCCGCAAGTCAGCAGGATCTACGTCGAGCTGATAACCGATTGAAAGAATGGTCGGGGCGGCGAGATTTGAACTCGCGACCCCTTGCACCCCATGCAAGTGCGCTACCAGGCTGCGCTACGCCCCGACCGGTGGGAGTGCCGCATTCTGCGGCGGCCGACGCATTCTAGCGGAGCGCTCCGAGGGCGGCCACGTCAGCGACGCAGCAGTCGCAGCAGCTCTTCGAGCTCGGCCCGGAGCTGGCGGACGATCTGCTGGCTTTGCGTAACGTCTTCTCGCGCCTCATCGCCAGCGAGGCGCTGGCGCGCGCCACCGATGGTGAATCCCTGGTCGTAGAGAAGCCCGCGGATCTGGCGAATGACCAGCACGTCCTGACGCTGGTAGTAACGACGGTTGCCGCGCCGCTTGACCGGCTTGAGCTGCGGGAACTCCTGCTCCCAGTAGCGCAGCACGTGCGGCTTGACGCCGCACAGGTCGCTCACCTCACCGATCGTGAAATACCGTTTGCCCGGGATCGCCGGGAGCTCGGCGTTATTGCTTGCTTCCAGCATAGGCCTCGACCCGCGCTTTGAGTTTTTGTCCCGGACGGAACGTCACGACGCGCCGTGCGCTGATCGGGATCTCCTCACCCGTTTTCGGGTTGCGGCCTGGCCGTTGGTTCTTGTCGCGCAGATCGAAGTTCCCGAAGCCGGAGAGCTTGACCTGCTCGCCCTGGGCGAGTGCGCGTCGTACCTCTTCGAAGAAGAGATCCACCAACTCGCGCGCCTCGCGCTTATTGAGGCCGAGCTGATTGAACAGCGCCTCGGCCATCTCCGCTTTGGTGAGTGCCATGCCCCAGCCTGCTCCCCTAGCCGCCCCCGCCGCCCTCAATTGCGGCTATTCCCGCAGCGTCGCCTTGAAGTCACGGCGCAACCCGTCGGCCACGCGCCCCACCACGGCGTCCGCATCCGCATCCGTCAGAGTGCGAGAAGTTTCCTGCAAAATCAAGCCCAACGCGATGCTTTTTCGACCGGTTTCTATTCCCCGTCCCCGGTAGACGTCGAAGACCTTGAGTTCGCGTAACAGGCCCGACGCAGCGACAGTAACAGAATTGCGCAACTCGCTGAAAGTGACGGCTTCATCGACCACGACCGCCAGATCACGGCGCAGCGATGGAAATTTCGATAATTCTTTTGAAACAGCCACTTCCGATTCACTGGTGATAGTCCGGTCAAGCTCCCAGAGAATCGGTGCCGGCTTCAGTTCCAAGAGCGCCGCCAACTCGGGGTGCAGTTCGCCCAGCCAGCCGCATGGTTCCTGATTCCGGTGAATGCGCGCGCTGCGTCCCGGATGCAGGCAGTGCTGTGTGGCGGCGACGAAAGCGAACGACTCGGGCTGCCCGGTCCCGGCCAGGAGCGCCTCGACATCCGCCTTGACGTCGTAGAAGTCGACGTTGGCGCGCTCGGTATCCCACTGCTCTGGCAAGCGCAGCCCCCAGGCGATCCCGCCCAGGACCGGCACCTCGCGCAGCGAGCCCGACTCCACACGAAATGCCCGGCCGGCCTCGAACAGCCGTACGCGCTCCTGCTGCCGGCGCACGTTGCCGCCGAGCGCGGCCAAGAGACCCGGCCACAGCGACACACGCATCTCGGCCAGCTCGGCCGAGATGGGATTGGCGAGCGCAAGCGCCGGGGTATCCGGGAACAGACGCCGCTGCAAAACCGGATCGACGAAGCTGTAGGTGATCGCCTCCTGGTAACCGCGATCGGCCAGGAGCTTCGATTCGCGCGCGAGGCCGATGTGGCCTTCAGGCACTTTGGCCGGCCGGCCCGGCGCCGGCAGGTCGATAGCCGGGACGTCGTTGTAGCCGTAGACCCGCGCCACCTCCTCGACCAAGTCCGCTTCCTGCGACAGGTCGAACCGCCAGCTGGGCGGGCGCGCCGAAATTCGGTCGGACGCGGCGCTGACCTCGAGCCCGAGCTTGGCGAGAATCTCTTGCGCCCGCGGCCGCGGCACCGACACGCCGATCAGGCGGTCGAGCTGCGCATAGCGCACGTCGATGGTCCGGTGCACGGCGAGCGATGGAGTACTGCCGGTCACCTGCAGTGGTCCCGCGCGCCCGCCCGCGATCTCGAGCAAGAGCTGAGTCGCGCGCTCGATGCCCCGCTCCTGGCCCGTCGGGTCGACGCCGCGCTCAAACCGCTGACCGGCGTCGGTCGTGAGTCCATAGCGGCGGGACCGGCCCAGCACCGCTTCCGGTGCGAACCACGCGCCCTCGAGCAGGACGTCGCGAGTGTCAGGCGCGATCCCACTCGGCTCGCCTCCCATGATGCCGGCGAGGCCGATCGGCCCCTGGCCATCGGCGATCACGAGCACGTCGGGGTCGAGCGCCAGAGTCCTGCCGTCGAGGAGTTTTAAGGATTCGCCGCGATGGGCGAGCCGCACGTCTATTCCCTCGTGCAGTCGCCGCAGATCGTAGGCGTGCAGCGGCTGGCCGAGTTCCAGCATCACGTAGTTCGTGACATCGACCATGGGGCCTAAGCTTCTCAGTCCCGCGCGTCGCAGCCGCTCCCGGAGCCACCATGGCGATGGTGCCGCGGGATCCAGGCCCCGCAGTACGCGACAGGCAAACTTGGGACACCCGGGATCGCTCAGCCGGACCGGAAAGACGTCGGCGAGCGAAGTCGCTGCCGCGCGCCAGGTCGGCATGCGCAGCGGCCGATCGGCGAGGACGGCGATCTCGCGCGCAAGTCCCAGATGAGAGAGCGCGTCGCCGCGATTCGGCGTCAGGTTCACCTCGAGCACGGAGTCATCGAGATCGAGCGCCTGGCGCAGATCGACACCGACACTCAAGGCCTCAGGCAATTCCAGCAGGCCGTCGCCATCCGTGCCGAGCCCGAGTTCGCGCGCCGAGCACAGCATCCCGCAAGACTCGACGCCGCGAAGCGACGTGCGCTTGATGGTGACGCCGCCCGGCAGAGTCGCGCCTTCGAGCGCCAGTGGCGCCTTGAGTCCCGCGCGCACGTTAGCCGCACCGCACACGACCTGGACCTGACCCTTGCCGTTGTCGACCTGACACACGGTCAGCCGTTCCGCGTTCGGATGGCGCGCGACCGAGATCACCTGGCCGACGACCACGCCGCGGGTCGGGCCGGCAACCGGCTCCACAGCCTCGACCTCGAAGCCCGCCATGGTCAGGCGCGCGGCAAGCGTGGGCGCATCCCAGCCGGTCGCCACGAATTCCTCGAGCCAGGTTCGGCTGACGCGCACGGCTACAACCGTCCGAACTGCGCCAGGAACCGCAGATCGTTTTCGAAGAAGAGCCGGATGTCGTTCACGTCGTGACGCAGCATCGCGAGGCGGTCGATGCCCATGCCGAACGCGTAGCCGCTCCACTCTTCCGGGTCGAGCTTGCAGTTCCTCAAGACATTCGGATGCACGACTCCGCAGCCGGCGATCTCGAGCCAGCCGGTCCTCTTGCACACCGAGCAGCCGGCCCCCAGGCAGAACACGCACTGGCAGTCGACTTCCGCGGACGGCTCGGTGAAGGGGAAATAGGAGGCGCGAAAGCGGATCGCGAGCGGGCGCTCAAAGAACGCGGAGACGAACTCGCGCAGCACCGCCTTCAGGTTGGCGAGACTCACGTTCCTGTCGACCACCAGGCCCTCGACCTGGTGGAACATGGGTGTGTGGGTCTGATCCGAGTCGCAGCGGTAGACGCGCCCGGGCGCGATCAGGCGCACCGGCGGGCGCTTGGCCGCGAGCGCGCGGATCTGCACCGGCGAGGTGTGGGTGCGCAGCAGGCGCCCGTCGCCGAAATAGAACGTGTCGGCCATCGCCCGCGCTGGGTGCTCGGGCGGGATGTTGAGCGCCGCGAAATTGTGGAAGTCGTCTTCGACCTCCGGGCCTTCCGCCACGTCGAACCCGGCGCGGCGGAAGATCTCCTCGAGCCTGAGCCGGGTGCGGGTCACCGGATGCAGGCCACCGGAGTTGCCGCCACGTCCGGGCAGCGTGACGTCGAGACGAGACTCCCTGAGGCTCGCCTCGACGGCGCCGCGCTCGAGCGCCACGCGGCGCTCGTCGATTGCAGCCGTCAGCCGATCGCGCGCGGCGTTGATTCGGGCACCCGCGGCGGGCCGCTCGCCCGCGGGCAGTTTGCCGAGGCCCTTCAGGGCCTCGGTGATGATCCCTTTCTTGCCCAGGAGCCGGACCCGGATCGCCTCCAGGCCCGCGACATCGGAGGCGGCCGCGATCTCGGCCAGGCCGTTCGCGATGAGGGACTCATCCACGACCGACTCCGTGCCTGACGATTCGGATCAAGCCCTGGCCGACTGCACCGCCGGCAGCGCAGCCTTGGCGGCTTCCACCACGGCCGCGAACGCGGCCGGCTCGTTGACCGCGAGGTCAGCAAGCGCTTTGCGGTCGAGGCCTAAGCCAGCGAGCTTGACCCCGCTGATCAGGCGGCTATACGACAGCCCGTGCTCGCGGGCCGCGGCGTTCAGACGCTGGATCCACAGGCTGCGGAAGTCACGCTTCTTGAGCCGCCGGCCGGCGTATGCGTACTGGCCGGCCTTGATCACCGCCTGCTTGGCGGCGCGAAACACCTTGCGCCGGGCGTTGTAGTAGCCCTTGGCTTTACCGAGAATCTTCTTGTGGCGCCGTCCGGCGACGACGCCGCGTTTTACTCTGGCCATGTGCTGCTCCTTGGAATTAGATCAGCCGTTGGGCAGCATCTGCTGGACGCGCCTGACGTCAGTCTCGTGGATCATCCTGCCGTGGCGGAGCTGACGCTTCCGCTTCGACGGCTTCTTGGTGAGGATGTGGCGGCGGTGGGACTGGGCGCGCTTGTAGCCTTTCGCTGTCTTGCGAAAACGCTTGGCCGCCGCCCGGTTGGTCTTCAACTTGGGCATGGTCATCTCCTGGCCGATCGGATTAACCGCGGCCGTTGTAGCCCTTTCGCACCGTTGCCGGGGCTCAGGGCGGGCTCGGACGATACCGTCCGGTCACTTGTGTGGGTCGAATGAAACTCGACCCGGCGCCTACTGCTTACGCTTCGGCGCGAACATCATCACGATCTGCTTGCCTTCCATGAGCGGATTCTGCTCGATGATCGCGTGCGGCACGAGATCGAGCGTCAGGCGATCGAGTAGCCTTCGGCCCACTTCCTGGTGGGCCAGCTCACGACCGCGGTAGCGCAGCGTGACCTTGGCTTTGTCCCCGTCAGTCAGGAACCGGACGATGTTCCTGAGCTTGATCTGGTAGTCGTTCTCGTCGGTACCGGGACGGAACTTGATCTCCTTGACCTGAATCTGCTTCTGCTTGCGCTTCGCGGCGTGCGCCTTCTTGTTCTGCTCGAACAGGAACTTGCCGAAATCCATCACCCGACACACGGGCGGCTCCGCCATCGGCGACACCTCGACTAAGTCGAGTGTCTGGGAAGAAGCGAGCAGCAGTGCATCGCCCCGGGTCATCACCCCCGCTTGGCTGCCGTCGGCCGCGATGACTCGGACCTCGGGCGCCAGGATTTCTTCATTTCGCCTTATGCGCTTCGCTGTTGAGATACGTTGTCCTCCAAAGAATGACGGCCGCGGCTCGCGGCCTCGGCCCGGATCCCTTCTGCCACCGCTGCAAGCGGCAGCACTCCGAGATCCTTGCCGGATCGCGTGCGCACGGCCAACGAGCGGGATTCCGACTCACGGTCTCCCGCCACCAGCAGGTACGGCACACGCTGAAGCGTGTGTTCGCGAATCTTAAAGCCGACTTTCTCGTTCCGCAAGTCGGTTTCGGTGCGAACCCCATGATTTTTAAGGAGATCAGCAGCTTCCTGCACATAAGCGGCGTGGCGGTCCGTGATCCCCATGACGACCGCCTGCACCGGCGCGAGCCACACCGGCAGCCGCCCGGCGTGGTGCTCGATCAGCATGCCGATGAAGCGCTCGAACGAGCCCAGAATCGCGCGATGCAGCATGACCGGGGTATCGCGCCCGCCGCTCTCGGTCACGTATTCCGCGCCGAGTTTTCCCGGGACCACGAAATCGACCTGCAGCGTGCCGCACTGCCAGTCACGGCCGATGGCATCGCGTAATACGAATTCGAGCTTGGGCCCGTAGAACGCGCCCTCGCCCTTGTTGAGCGTGACCTCGATGCCGGCCGCTTCGATCGCGGCCTT
>Ga0187780_10001908_pt1 | contig 15706 bp, 20 predicted proteins | sample 1015_Q2_SP10_20__FD_132429 | JGI IMG/M metagenome (GOLD analysis project Ga0187780, IMG submission 132429) | Tropical peat soil microbial communities from peatlands in Department of Meta, Colombia - 1015_Q2_SP10_20_MG | ecosystem: Environmental > Terrestrial > Soil > Wetlands > Peat | place... | reverse complement strand
GTGATGTCCCCGCCAAGCACAAGGACGTTTACTCCGTAGAACTTCCCTGCGTTGACGAACTTCCGGAAGCATCTCTCCGAGCCGTGCACGTCAGTGACGAAGTACACCCTCGTGCCCGTCATGGCGCCCGCTGCCGTCCCTTGGCTGATTAAACGTTTCAGGACTTGGTCTGGGTGCCGTCGCTAACCATCCGTGAGTCGACGACCTCCTTGTCTGCTTCGGGGAGCTCGTACCACTTCACCTTCTCTCCGACCCTGGCTCTCATTTTCCACCTGAAATCCTTGGGCTTGTCTTCAATCATGGTTCTGAGCTTCTTCACTCGGGTCCCGACAGCGGCTTTGACGTTATCATCCAGGCTGAGGTCGCCTAGCTTCGCCAGGAGCCTGTCGAGATTCATCGTGAAAGTCTTGTAGACGCCCCAATCGGCTGCACAAAGATTCGCGATGTAGGCGCCGTTGATCATTCCCGCGTCGCCTGCCCCTACGTCGTAGTCCGCGAAGAGGCAGACTGCGTCTTTCAGATCCTTTTCGTTCACATCGATAATCTGGATCTTCGTGACGAGCATGTCGGCAAGCGGGATTGTCTTGGTATCCACCTCCAACCTGTCCTTGAAGTTGAAGCTGTGGCACATTTCGAAGACGTCCAGGAACACATCCACGCGCCTCTGGTTGGCCATGTCATTGAAAATCAGTCTTCTGTAGCCCTGCATGGCGTTGAACTTGTCCCTTGGGACGTAGTCGAGCGAAGAGAAGAGCTGTTTGATCTCCTTCGACTGCTTCGAGTGCCCCATAAAATCTACGTCGACATATTTCCTCTGGAGGCCGGGGCTCTTGGCGGAGGGACAGCGGAACCAGAAAGATACGCCTCCGAAGAGTCGGAGCACTACGCCGTTGGCCTCTGCTGCCTCTATCACGCGCGCTGCTTCCTCCACAGGGCTCGCAAGCGGAGGCATTGGTCCTCGCCAAATTGCTTCTCTTTTATCCTTGATGGATGGAGCGAAATCCAGTCGCGGACTCCGACGAGATTAGGAATAAGGTGCGGACTTCCGATGGCCCGAGATTTCTACCCACCTTTCCCGTGCGTCCCATAGAGCGGAGAACCGCCGAGGAGCCGCCAATGTTTTACTAGCCGGGTCGTCGGCCAATGCTTGATGGAGGAGACACAGCCAGCCACTGAGCGCGACACACTCTGCATCTACGGAATATCCTTCGAGTTTCCCGCGTCACATAAACTGGAATTCGACCCGAAGTTCACTCGTCAGGCAGGGAGTGTCGCCGTGAAGTCTCCCTCGAAATCGGTCGTCTTCGTCACTTGGGGAGAACTCCAAAGAATCATCAAGAAGCTCCCCACGCCGAGAGAGTATTCGAGCTATAGTATGGAAAGAGCGGCAAAGAGCTCTCGCGGGAGATTGAGCCAAATCGAGCAGAAGGATGCGGAAATCAACGGACACGCTGCCACCTACGGACGTGCCGAGGTAGAGGTGCCGCGGGGGATGATCGGCCCGCGGAGACCAAAGCAGGAAATAGTATCGGTGCACTTCTATTGTGATAGGACATCCAGGTACTTTGTAATCTACACCAGTTCTGACTGGGGAGGGCCCAGAGCGCAGGGGAGAGACGACGTGTTCCGTTTCGTGACAGAGACCTTCAGGTGCCACTGAACTAAGATTACGCGGGCGGTTAGGCAAGACGTAGGTAGTGCCGGGTTCGACCTCCGACCGCCGTGACCGTCAGACAGATGAAAGTCGGGGACCAGCAGAACTTCGTTTACCTCCTCGTCGACGAACCTAGCGCTGAAGCCATCGTGATCGATTCGGGGTGGGAGGTCGACCCGATTGTGACCGTTGTAAGAGATGAAAAGTTGGACGTGCGGTACGCCGTCGCCACCCATCATCACTCGGATCATTCTGCTAGTTTGTGGCAGCTTGGCCGGATGTTCGACGCCAAAGTCGTGGCGCATAGCAGCTCGCCAATCCCCCACGATCTCGGCGTCGATGACGGCGACACTCTGAAAATTGGTAAGCAACAGGTGAGAATCCTGCATACACCGGGTCACACTGGTGACAGCATCTGTCTGTACGACGGGAAGCATCTGTTTACTGGAGACACCCTGCTGATTGGGACCTGCGGGAGGACCGATCTGGTTGGAGGCTCGCCGAGGCAGATGTTTCGAAGCCTGCATTCGGTGATCCTCAGTCTGCCTCCCCAGACCATTATCTACCCCGGGCATGATTATGGGGAGGTTCCTTTCAGGGAGCTGTCTGTCGAGGCAAGAGTGAATCCAGTGCTCTTGGCCAAGAGCTATGGAGAATTCCGCCGCATCCTATGAAAGTGATTGTGTCTCGCCTCGCACCAATGGAAGAATGGTTAATACGAAGCCACGGGGTATTGCAAATTGGGTCGAGGGTCGTGGAAGTCGTCCAGAGTCAGAGTACTGTTGAGAAGCCCCACCGAGTCCAGCGTAAGAGGACGAGAGGGTGGAAGATGCCAGAAGATACCGTCTATGTGGGCCGCCCGAGTGTCTGGGCGAACCCTTTCTTGTCTGACCGCACCAGGGTGCACTCTCCAAAGGTGCTGCAGGGCGTCATGGATGTCTACAGGTTGCACATCCAGCATCTAGTTGAGCAGGACCCCGACTTTCTGGAGCCTCTGAGAGGCAAGAACCTCGCCTGCTGGTGCCCGCTGAGCAATCCGAAATGGGAGAAGGTCTACTGCCACGCGGATGTCCTTCTCGAAATGGCGAATGCGTGAAGGCCCATAACCATTCAGGGGCTGGTCTGCGAGGACCAGTGAGACTCAACCCCTCGTGAACCGCTTTTCTCAGTCCTGAGAATCGACCTTCGGTGTTAACTCCCGACGAACCCGATACGCGCGAATCGTCCTTGACAAGCTCCTCTGTCACGCCCCCATCAGTAGAGCTTCCGCCCGCAAGAACTGAGGGAAATGTCACAGTTGAGGAAGCGATGGCTCGGCGGAGGTCAATTAGACACTATGGGTCCAAGCCGATCTCACTCAGCTCCATCTCACAAATCCTCTGGGCCGCACAGGGAATAACTGAAGGGGACGCTGGGTTCCGGACAGTCCCTTCCGCCGGGGCCCTGTACCCGCTTGAAATCTACGTCGTGGTGAGAAGGGGAGGGGTTGAGGGCCTCCCTGAGGGCGTGTACCACTACCACCCGAGAGGGCACGTGCTGACTCTCGTCAAAGATGGCGACCGATCTGTAGATTTGGAGGTTGCCACATGGAACCAAGAAAGCGTCAGGGAAGCGGCGGCGACGATTGTAATCACCGGCGTGCTCAGCAGGACGGCGGAGAAGTACGGCAGAAGAGGGGCCCACTACCTCTTCCAAGAGTCCGGCCATGCTGCGCAGAATGTCTTTCTCCAGGCGACTGCCTTGGGGATTGGCACGGTCGTGATGGGCGCTTTCAGCGAGGGGGCCGTCAGACGGGTTCTCGGTGCGGGGATAGGCGAGAGGCCTCTTTACGTTCAACCCCTCGGGAAACCTGAGTGAAACTCAATTCAATCGAGCACAACGAGTGAAGTCTTTTGAAGCGAGAGAGTATTTTGCAGGGCGTGAGCCTCCTGCGGGAGAAATCCGTGACCCCGGGTACTTCTCGCGGACCCGTGGCGCTCGGCTCGACCGTCGGAACCGCAACCCTTCCACTCACCTCGTCAGTCTCCTCACCGTATCTGCTCGTTCTCGCACTCGCAGCGACAGCTGTCATCGCAGTCTTGGTGCTTTACCTAATTGTGAGACACTGGCGGAAGGCGCTCGCCGATGGTCAGACGAACACGACAGTGGGATAACTCCGGGGACAAACTTGTTTGGTTGACATCATCTTCGTTGTGAAGGTCTCCCTGGTTCCGGCGCTGATTCTAATCGCGAGCCTGGCGGGAAACCGCTGGGGCCCTGCCGTGAGCGGCTGGCTGGTAAGCCTGCCATTCACATCTGCTCCAGTAGTCTTCTTCCTCGCCCTCGAGCAGGGAGATTCCTTCGCATCGAGCGCGTCGGTAGGGGTAATCCTAGGTCTGGCGTCAATCATTCTTTTCGCTTTCGCCTATTGTTGGTTGGCACTCCGGCGCAATGGGGTGGGATGGCCCTACCCGCTGCTGTTCGGCTCAGGCGCATTCTTCTTTCTGACATTCGTCTTTGTGGGCATCTCCGTGCCTGCGATAGCTGCCTTTCTTGGGGTGGTGCTGTTCCTGACGCTCGCCTACAGATTCCTGCCGAGGGCTCCATCCGAAGCTGTGGCCAGACCTCCAGTGGCCCTTTGGGAGATAGCGTTTAGGATGGTCGCCGCCACTTTGCTCGTTCTCCTCATAACCCAAGCCTCGACGTTCCTCGGCCCCCAGTTGAGCGGGCTCCTCACCCCCTTCCCCGTATATGTTAGCGTGCTTGCATCTTCGACATATCGTGTGAACGGGCCAGTGCCTGCAGCACAACTGGTCCGTGGTGCCACTCTGGGCCTATTCACGCCAGCTGTCTTCTTTCTAATCATCAGTACTACAATCGAATCGCTGGGTGTCGGACCATCGTTCGTGCTTGCCATTGCGTCGACCCCGTTGATCCATGGCCTCACCTACAGGCTGCTCAGGCTGGGTCGCTAGAACCGGGGGCACCTTCGACATATCTGGCGAACGACTTGAGTTCCTCCATGGCTGATGACTCCGCCTCGGCCTTCCCCCGCGTCTTGAAGACCCAGGACCAGCGTCCCTTCAGCTCCACCTCCAGTGACGCCGTTACTCTCGTCCCTTCAGGCACTTCCTCAAACCTGACGACGCTCGTGATTCGGGTGAGCCTGGTCTCCCCTTCAGATTCGACCCTCTCGGGAGGGAAAAGTTTCATCTTCCTGGCTCCGCGGATGGAACCAGCTCCTGAAGCTCCCTCGACGTATACTGTGTCTCCCTCTTTTCCTATGACCCTCACTTCGTGGTTGTCCTTCGACCAGCTGGGGATGGCTTCGAAGTCGGTGTAGGCGGAGTAGGCCTTGATGCGTGAGACCTTGACGACGAGTGCCACCTCAAAACGCATGGTTGAGGCTGGATCTGCGGACATCCATTAAGGGATTCTCCTGGGCCTGGGGTGAGACGTTAATACCGGGGATGCATGGGCGGGCGGGCATGTCCGAGGAAGACGAAGAACTGGACGAGAACGACGAGGACGAGGAAGAGGGCTGGGGCGACGAAGACGAAACAGAAGAGTAGCCAGAGTGGCACCGTAGGAATGGATCCAGCGATTAGGTAGCGTCCGTTTCCGGCTTGGCCTTGGTCTCCACGGGAGGGTAAGGGCCTCCCGGATGCGACTGCTTGTACTCCTTTTCGAAGGCCTCCGCCCTGGAATCCCCCTCTTTGATGCTCGGCTTCGGAACCTCGGATGACACCTTGGAACCGACCCGTCTGGCGGAGGGGTCTGCTGTATTAAAGTGGTTCACCTAAACCGAGTCTGAGAACACCAGTCGGCGGGAGAGACGGCCCGGCAACAGGACCGACAGAGAGATGCCTGAGGCCTCCCGTGATGAAACGATACAGCATGACCCCCGCTGTGAAGCCGTGCCGTCGAGCAGGACAGAAAACGGTTTTATCTTCTATCGTGGTTTTGGGTGGAGGAGAATTTGTCAGCGGGCGAGCGGAGACTCGCAGCCATAATGTTCGCCGACGTGGTTGGTTACTCACTCATCTCAGCTCGCAATGAAAGGAAGGCCCTGGAGCAGGTGGCCGAACTCAGGAGCCTCCTCCAGGGTGTGTTCTCGAGATTCGACGGCAGGGTGGTGAAGACGATGGGAGACGGCTTCCTTGTCGAATTCGCCAGTGCGGTTAAGGCCGTGGACTGCGCCATCGAAGCCCAGAAGGACCTTGCGCGCGTCAATCTTGATCGGGCGGCCGACGACATGCTGAGGATCAGGATAGGCATTCATGTCGGGGACGTCATCCATTCGGAAGGAGACGTCCTAGGTGACGCGGTCAATGTCGCTTCAAGGGTCCAGGCACTTGCAGACCCGGGCGGGATTCTTGTAACCAGACAAGTGTTCGACCAGGTGAAGGGAAAGGTTCAGTCAGGCATGAACTCGATTGGCCAGCGTGAGCTAAAGAACATTCCAGGGCAAGTCGAGATATTCATGGTCCTCCCGGGGCCAGGGGCCCCCGAGGCAGCCGGGAGGTATGAGCTGGATCCTCACCGTGTGGCCATCCTCCCCTTCGCGAACCTGAGCCCCGACCCTAACGACAGGTACTTCGCCGATGGGATGACGGAGGAGCTGATCTCGACGGTCTCCAAGATACGTGAGTTGAGTGTCATCTCCAGGACCTCAGCAATGAGGTACAGGGACACGAATCTCCCGGCGAAGCAGATAGGACGCGACCTTGGGGTCGGGAGCATCCTCGAAGGGAGCGTCAGGAAGGCAGGGAACAAGGTGAGGATAGCAGCCCAGCTTCTGAACGTCGAGGACGACAGGTACATCTGGTCACAAGACTACGACAGGGATCTCACGGACATCTTCGGGGTCCAGGGGGACATTGCCGAGAGGGTGGCCGGGGGGCTGAAGGTGGAGCTGCTGCAGAACGACAAACGGGACCTGCAGAAGAGGCAGACCAGCAGCCCCGAAGCGTACACCCTGTACCTGAAGGGGCGCTACTATTGGAATGAAAGGTCGGAAACAGGCGCCAACAAGGCCATCGCATACTTCGACGCGGCTGCCCGCCTCGATCCGAGGTTTGCGCAGGCGTACTGTGGTCTGGCGGACGTTTATGCCATGTTGTCCGACTACCGCTGGATGCCACACGAACGCGCAGCGGCCCTGGCGAAGATGAACGTGGTGAGGGCGCTGGAGATTGATAATTCGCTGGCGGAGGCGCACGCATCGCTGGGGCTCATTTCGGTCAACCACTCGTGGGACTTCGGTACCGGGGAACGGGAGTTCAAGAGGGCGATTGAACTCAAGCCGAACTATGCACCATCCTACCAGTGGTATGGCGTGATGCTCTTCTACTTGAGGAGGTACGAGGATTCATTCCGGATGATGGAGAAGGCGATAGAGCTGGACCCTAGTTCCTATGTGCTCAGACAGGGGCTGGCGGTCGCTCTGCTGGGACTCGGGAGGACCAAAGAGGCAATGGAGCAGTTCAACAGGCTGGCCACAGAAAACCCTGGTTCCGTCGCCGTGCACTACTGGCTGTCTCTCGCACACCTGGCGCAGGAGAATTTTGCCGAAGCGATCAAGGAAGCCGAAAGGGAGGTGGACCTTGACAGGGGATCTGGCGACGCGAAACTCGATCTGGCGTGGATTCTATCAGTCGTCGGGGAAGAAGAAAGGGCAAGGAATATTCTGGCGGAGGTCGAACCGAAAATGGAATCTCCAGTCGGGGTAGGGATGGTCGAACTGGGTCTGGGGGACAAGCAGAAGGGGTATGACCTGCTCGAAACCGCCTGCGCAGGCCGGGATCCCTCGTTGCTTTACTTCCGGAGCATTCCGGTCTTCGCCAGGTATTGGTCTGACCCCAGGTGGGCCGAGATTGAAAGAAGAGCAGGCTTTCCGGCCTAGGCTTTCGTAACCTTGGACAGGTCGCCTTCGAGCGACTTCAGGTCCAGCCCCGGAGGCGCCCTCTTGAGCTTCTTGCTTATCCAGTCGGGGTCCAGTATGGCGAAAGCCTCGTCGGCGTAGGCCAGGTAGAACTGCCAGCTCATCTGCTTCAGGGTACCCCAGGTCACCACGTAGAGACTCCTTACGTCGTATGCGACGGCCGGCACACAGTGCCCGTTGTTAGGGTTAGGGGCGGCCTTCTTTCCCTTGGGACCCGAAGGCGGGACAATCCAAGGGACGCTTGGGTCGCCGACTCCGTTAGGGACGGTGAAGTTCGGGAGGGCCAGCCCGATGTAGCAGCCCCCGAAGAGATAGACGGCGTCCCGGGCCTGGGTGGCGTCCTTGAGCTCTAGCTGGGCGAAGGCGTGAATCTTGTCTTCTGCGAAGCCGGTCGTCCTCCAGTACTTCAGGACGTCTAACATGCTGACGCCAGCGTCTGGGCCTGGGTGCTCGCCGACGAAATGCCTGTAGACCTTGAGTATGGCGGGGGTTCCAAGAACCTTCATCTTGCCAGTGTTGGCCGTCCAGTCCTGAATCAGGTGACCGGCTGCAGCACATGTACAGTCGCCGAACCTGTCGTTCCCCATCATGGGCCACGCGCTGACAGCCTCCGCATAGTTGACAGAGACAGGAGGAGGGGCTAATCCCTCCGTCAGATACTTCGCGAGGAGCAGGGTTCGGGAATCGAATCTCGGCGGAGCCTTGCCCAGCTTCAACGACGCCCTTCCTTGAACCTGAGTCAGTTTATGAGCCTTTGCCACCTTCACCTGGGCTCCTCTATTGAGGCATTAGCCCTTCCAACCTCCAGCAACGGATTTTACCCTGGCCCGAATCTTCCGCGGGTATGGCCAAGAAGGGATACCGCGTTATCGCCGAGTTCTCGATTCACCCCATAGGCGAGGGGACGAGTGTGAGCAGATATGTCACAAGGGCACTGAGGGAGCTGAGGAAGGCCGGGGGTCTGAGGCTGCAGGTGACACCCATGGCGACATTGATTGAAGCAAAGAAACTCGCCGACATACTCTCTGCAGTCGAGAAAGCCCATGAGTCCCTGTTCCGAATGGGTGCAAGGAGAGTCGATTTCGTCTTGAGGGTGGACGACAGGCGTGACAAGGAAAGGCGAATGGAAGACAAGGTAAGGGCTGTATCCTAGCCAGAAACGAACCGTCCCTTCGAACGCTTTCCTTTTTACGCGCATGGCGTCTCGGAGTCAGGAATGCAGTTTCAGGAGTCAATGAAGCTAGAGGGGAACGCCACTGAAGTCTGGAAGAGGGCTTCGGCGATTAGAGACATTCCGAAGTATTGGCACGGGACGCGTTCCCTTGACGTCCTGGGGGAACATGGAGATGTGATACGAGCCCGGGTCAAGTTCGCCTTTGGCGGGTCCGGAGAGGCGGACATTCACACTGACGAAGAGAAGCGGACCCTGACAATAGACTACACCTCTGGACCGCTCGTAGGGAGGCAGACCGTGGCCGTTGAAGACGACTTGATCACCGCCACGTGGGACGTGAAGTTCAGAGGCGTGCTCAGGATAGCCTCGAAATGGAACGAAGGCCACTTCAGGTCAGGAACCGTGCACGCTCTGGAAAGGCTCGCGGGAGGAGGTTAGGGGAGGCGCCAGAGGCAGGCGTCTACGTGCGTGTGTTAGGGAGTCCGGTTAAGGCGCAGCATCTCCTTCCTTGACTGGGATGTACTGCCAGAGGTGCGGGAAGGAGCTGGCGTCCGGCGCCGCCTACTGTCAGTACTGCGGCGCGAAAGTTGGGGAGTACTCCCCGGCCGAATGGTGGTGGACCTGGCGAAGGGAGAGGTGGGAACGCCACGACTGGGAGCCCATCGACGCGGCATGGGGCGCGATTACTGGTGTCGGCTACCTGATAATCATCGGACTGATGGTCTTCTGGTATCCCGACGTGTTCACTCTGCTCGTAAAATACCTCGAGAGCTGGGGGACCTACGGCCACCCGGTCCTGCCCGGCCATGCCCTCGGGCAGGTGCTGATCTTCCTCTTCACTGCGGGCGGCGTCTGGGGCATCTTCAGTTCGGCGGGGAGGTTGGCGCTCACAAGTCGGGTCGCGAGGCCCCTCAGGGGCGTCATCGGGGGCTTGTTTTCACTCTATGTGGCCTTCATCCTCACGTCATTCTACGGGAAGGCGATCAACGGGGCAGGGCTCGTGCTTGTGTTCTTCGTGGGCCTCGCCGGCATGGTTGTGACCAACGCCCTGATCTCGTTTTTCCTTCCCCACCGCAGGGCATCGAAACAGATGCCACCCAGCTGAAGCCGATTTCGCCTGAAGCGAACGGATTTTGATGTTGTTAGTTTCCTGAAGTTGATTTCGACGCAGATAGCGCGGGCGCATGAATATCACGTGTGTAGGAAGATGAAGACCCTGGAGAATTTCGTCTGCTCCCACTGCGACTGGAAATGGGCGTCTTTGAAAGGGTGGCCGGACAGATGCCCGCATTGTGGGGCGGGTGCGTGGAGAATCGAGCACGCCTAATGCGCCAGGTGTCGGAAGGACGGACGATGGGGATATTGGACCTTATTCCTTTTCTCTTGTCATTGAACGGGTTGTAGCCGAAGTCCTTCCCTGAAAGCGTTCAGGTTTGTCTCTGAGTACTTCTTGGCAGTGCTTGTCCTGATCGCTTCTTCCACCGACTTGGCTTGGACAAGCCTAGACATCTGGAGCAGGCCCCCGAGCATGACCATGTTCGCACAGAGCCCGTCTCCGAAGGTCCTCTTCGCAGTCTCCGTCGCGGGGATACGGACGAGCCTGGCATTGGTGGGGGGGACTTCCCTGACTGAAGTGCTGTCGACCAGCAGTGCGCCGTTCTCTCTCAGGTCCCTGAGTAGCTCATTGGTCGCCTCCTGGCTCATGGTGACGAGGATGTCGCTCTTCCGCACGGCTGGGAAGCCAATCTTGCCTTCGGAGATTATCACCTCGCTCTTGGTCAGGCTCCCCCGGGCTTCGGCGCCGTAAGCCTGTGTCTGCAGGACGTTCTTCCCGTCCAGCACTGCCGCCCTCCCCAAGACCAAGGCCGCAAGTATTACCCCCTGGCCCCCGTTGCCGCCGAACCGAACCTCAGTCTTCGCCATTAGCTTCCCTACCCCTCTTTGAGATCTCGGCGAAAGCTTCGTTCAGCGTTGGACGATGCCTGCCGAGGTACTCCCCGACCACGATCCTAGAGTCCAACTCGTCCGGGGTCAGGCTTTCGCTCTCCTGCACCGAAACGGCCTTCTCCCTGAACTGCTTCAGAATCGCTCCTGCGTCCCCGTATCCGGACCTTCTGCCGAAGCCTACTGGGCACTGGGTCACCGCCTCGATGAACCTGAACCCGCTCATCTGGAGCGCTTTCTTTATCGAGTCCTTGAGCTCCTTCGGGTGAGCCGTCGTCCAACGGGCTGAGAAGGCCGCGCCTGCTGCCATGGCGAGCTTTACCGCATCTATCGGATGCTCGAAGCTCCCATAGGGGGTGGTCGTGGTGGTGGTGCCGAAGGGAGTTGTGGGCGCGACCTGCCCCCCGGTCATGCCGTACACCATGTTGTTCCCCATAATGACGAGGATGTCGGTGTTCCGCCTGGCAGCGTGCACGAAATGGCTCATCCCTATCCCCACGATGTCTCCGTCTCCTCCGAACACCACAACCTTCAGGTCCGGACGTACCAGTTTGATGCTCGTCGCAACGGGGATACTTCTGCCGTGCAGGGTGTGGACAGAGTCAGCTAGGTAATAGGGAGAGGGGATCCACGACGCGCAGCCGATGCCGCTTGTGAAGCAGAACCCGTCCAGGTTCGTGTGACCGAGTTCGTGGACGGCCTTGAGGAAGGTGTCGCTCAGCAGGTACAGGCCGCACCCCGGGCAGAAGGGGAGCTTCAGGTTGCGCATGTAGGTCCGTGGCGAAAACCCGGCTGCGCTTTCAGTTTGCACGCATAATCAGCTCCAGAATGTCTTCAGGGGTGATGAGCTCCCCCCCTCCAATCTTGTTCAGCCTGACGACCCTGCGTCCTGCGACCCTTTCCACTTCACCCGATATCTGACCCAGGTTCATCTCGGGAACGATGATCGTTTTCGCACCTTCGGCCAAGGCTGAGACGGCTTCCTCTGGGAAGGGCCAGATGGTCTTGAGTCGGACGTAGCCAACCCGGACACCTGCGGTCTCTGCCCGCTCAGTCGCCTCGTAAACAGATCTGGAGGTGCACCCGAAGGACACGATGCCGACGTCGCAGCCTTCGATGTTGTAGCCCTCGATCTCCTCGATGTCTCGCCTGTTGTCGTAGATCTTGGCGTTCAGGGCCTCGATCATCCTCCTGTGAACTGGCGCCCCCTGGGTGAACCTCATCCCGGTCTCGTCGTGGGTCGACGCCGTGACGGCGACATTGAACCCCTCACCAACGGCTGGCATGGGCGCGATTCCGGAACCGAAGAAACGGGTATCTCCCGGGTTTGGGTGTCTGCGGTTCTCGATGGCGAGGCTGGCATTTGGTGGTATGTCAACGCGTTCCCGGACGTGGGCAATTGTCTCGTCCGCCAACAGGATAACCGGAGTGCGATATCTTTCAGAAATGTTGAATGACTTCACGGTGAGCTCGAACATCTCCTGAGCGGAGTTGGGGGAGAGGACCACCGCCGCGTAATCGCCGTGGGTCCCCCAGCGGGCCTGCATTACGTCCCCCTGAGCAGACTTCGTCGCCTGGCCTGTTCCTGGCCCCGCCCTTTGTACGTCCACAACGACGCATGGCGTTTCTGTCATGAAGCCCCAGCCGATGGTCTCCTGCATGAGTGAAAAACCCGGCCCTGACGTCGCGGTCATCGCCTTCCTGCCCGCCCAGCTTGCGCCCATCACTGCACCGATGCTCGCCAGCTCGTCCTCCATCTGCATGAACGTGCCACCCACCTGGGGCAGCCGCTCGGAAAGATGCTCGCTGATTTCATTGGCAGGGGTGATAGGATAGCCTGCGAAGAAGCGACAACCGGCGGCCAACGCCCCTTCGACGCATGCTTCGTTGCCGGACCAGAACCGTGCCTCGCGCACGTCCGCTGCCGTTCTCATAGTCTGGTGGACCAACCCTCTCATGCCCCTCATAAGTGAGGGAGTCGATTCTCGCGGTTAGAAACGATGAGTTCTCGTTTCACACTCGGCCACTGAGGGCTCGTGAAGGCGCCCCTCTGTGCACGGCGATCAAGACATGAGTGCTCTGGAGGGCCAATTGGCGAGCTTCCAGAAGAGACGGCGCACATCAGAAACCCTTCTCCGAAACCACTGTATTGTCTCAAGTTGGCTCTCCACCATTTCCTTCTGGACCCTCAGGATTGCCACCAGCCTGTGGACGACGTCAGGCTCGTCCAGATTCGCAAGGGCGTATCGGTACTTGGCATCCCTCACGAACCAACGCCTACACTGGTAGCAGTAGAAGTAATCCAATCTGGAAGTCATGTAGACTAGGGCGGATGTTCTCCAGTCGGGGAGTTTGGCGCAGCGGACGCACTTCTCTGACGCCGATTCTCTGGCGAGCGCATCCAAGTACGACACCTCTTCGGGCGGGTTGTCCCCTTGGAACTGGTATGGCGTGGCTTGTCAGAAGTGCAATCGTTGGATTTATCGCTTCTCCAGTGATTTCTCTTATCTGTCTGTGGCATACTAAGAAGAAGGTTGAAGGGGTTTGAAGGTTTGATTCGATGTCATTGCTAGCCGAGAAGGGTTAAGTCGTGGTCGGAGTCGGCACGGCAAACCGTTGGAGAGCATCTACATTATCGCGCTCTGGCTGCTTGGGATAGCCCTTGTGGCGATTGGGTGGTACATCCCAGGAGCCGGAGTGTTCGCCTGGTTGGGTGCTGCCACCTTGATTTTCGGAGCTGTGTTGGCCTTTCGGCGTAGCACTTCATCCTAGTTGGCCTCAGCATGTGATAGATCGGGAAACACCGCTGCGATTGCTCAGATACTCTGGATCATGCTCTTGATCTGCGAGCTGACATCCTGGATGGACAGAGTAGCCGAACAGTACTGGCACTTCACGAATTGGCCGTTGGGCATCGGTAGCGTGGCGCCGCAGTTCGGGCACTTCAGTTCGACCGCGTCCAGACCCCCCTGACGCTCCGGTGGGGGGAGGCCTGAACTCCTGGCCTCGTCCTCCTGAAGCACCTGCGCTGAGATCTCGGAGATCTTGCTGTCTAACTCTGCCTGGAGTGATCTGACCTCTGCCCCGTGTATCTCCATTTCCTTGTTTTTGCGCAGCTTCGACGACAGGGACAGGATGGCGCTGCGCTGGATGCGGCTCTGCTCTCCATTGAGCACCTCAGAGATGGCGAAGAGGTTGCGCTGTATCTCGGATAGGTTCGCGACAGCCCTCCTGCTGCTAGGAGACAGGCCCTCCTCACCCACAGGATGGCCCACCTTGGCCCCCAGCTTCCTGAGTATCTCCTCTTTCGAAGTTTGGGACAGCATCTGGGCTTACATGAACCGCATCATTTGCTGATAGAGAGTCTTGATTTCCTCGGCCGGCCCCGACAGGTCCATCTCCGACTTGAAGCCTTGCACCCGGATGGTCCCTCTCTTGGCTATGATGCCTTCCTCGGTGTACCTCACTCCCTGCAGATCGTCGAGCCTTTGCACGATGACGTCGTCGTTCTTGAACAGGGCCCCTCTCTCGGCATACAGGAGGATTCGTCTGTCGCTAAGTATCACCTGATACCTCTTGGTGCCATATCGTACATTCCGCCTGCTCGAGAACTTCACCTCCTCCCCCGGCATCAGATAGTCTCTGAGCGTCATCCAATGTCAGCTCGAGGACGAGAGGAAACTCCAGGCAAGCACGGACAGCACCATCACCGTAGATCCGAATAGCCCTGCGATGAGGGCCTGGCTCGCGTCGGAGGTGAGGCCAATGCTTTGGACGAAGTTGAGCACGGGTGTCTTGACAATCCATGCGAAACCGCCCAGCACGAATCCTGTTATCCAGAAGCAGAAGAGCGCAGCCTTCCTGCCCAAGTTGATTCTACCGTAGCATGTCAGGTGCCGGTAAATCCAGACATGATAGAATTGCTTTACTTGGAAGTCGAAAGTTATAGACGATTTTACCAGCAAATAGATGAAATCTTGCCGTCGCCTGCCTTTTCACGCCCTAAGCCGATGGGTGAATTGGGAATACTTTCACAGATTATCATAGAAACAGTATTCACATGCGCCCTGTCTTAAATAGCCGGCGCGGTCAGCGCCTTCATGGACCCAGTAGTCCATTTCGAAATCCCCGCCAAGGATGTCAAGAGGGCGTCGGCCTTCTACTCCAAGGCCTTCGGGTGGAACCTAAACCAGTTCCCGGGCTTCGAATACTGGAGCGTCGTCACCACCGACTCGGACAAGAATGGGATGCCCACATCCCCAGGCTCAATCAATGGAGGCATGGGGAAGCAGGGCGTGATGGCGCCGAAGGCAGTGACGGTCACGGTTAGCGTGGCCGACATCGACGCGGCTCTGAAGAACGTGAAGAGCCTCGGTGGAAAGCCCGTAGGCAAGAAGATGCCCGTGGGAGACATGGGCTGGTCGGCCTACTTCGAAGATACCGAAGGAAACCTCATCGGTCTCTGGCAGAACGCGGGGATGTAAGATTGGTTCGGGGCCTCAGGGCCCTGACCCTCCCATTTGTGTTAGCGCTGTAATCTCTGACCAGCTGGCAACGCGTCCCTTCAGTATGGGTAGGTGTAGCCTGTTGATGTGGATCTTGTTGTGCTGGTCGTCGACGTTGTCGTGGAGGCTGACGAGGTCGTCGAAGTGGTCATGGCTGTGGAAGTCGATGAGGAGGTGCTTGACTGCGCGTCGGTTGAAGTCGTGGTTGTTGTCATCGATGTGGCGGGAGACTTCGGGGCTGGGAGGCTGAGGGCGAACCATATCCCTCCGATTCCCTGCCCATTGGTATCACCTGCCTTGTGATCGCCCGAGAAGGAATAGAGCGGCCAGCCGTTGTACGTCAGTTGCTGGCTGCCGTCTGCCCTGGTGACGGTGTTGAAAGAGGTCGCGTTAAGTCCCGCCGGCAGCATGAGGTTCTTGACGTAGAAGACCGGCCATACTTGCACGCAACTGCCGGTGCAGGTGCTTGTCCCGTTGGACTGGATGTCGGTGGTCCTGTAGTAGAG
>Ga0187780_10001907_pt1 | contig 15707 bp, 12 predicted proteins | sample 1015_Q2_SP10_20__FD_132429 | JGI IMG/M metagenome (GOLD analysis project Ga0187780, IMG submission 132429) | Tropical peat soil microbial communities from peatlands in Department of Meta, Colombia - 1015_Q2_SP10_20_MG | ecosystem: Environmental > Terrestrial > Soil > Wetlands > Peat | place... | reverse complement strand
TGCCGATGCCCCAGAGCGCGGACATCAGAGTCACGACCAGCCTGACGGACAGGTCGCCGTTGCGCCCGACCAGGTAGAACACCGAGCCCGCCGCAAACGCATTCGTGATCGCGCTCACGAACAAATAGTGCTCATAGCGGATCAGGTCGGCGCTCGAGCAGCTGTCGATGCGATCGCGAAGCCACCGGCACAGGATGGTCCTGGCAATGGTCGACGCCAGGATGAAGCACGCCCACCAGTAGAGCTGCGCAGCCTCGACCCGGCTGCGCAGCACGAATACCAGCGCGGCAACGGTGAGCACCACCACCGGCGCGGTCTTCGACGACTGCGCGATCCGCACGCGCATCGAGGCGCGCATGATGATGTCTTCGAGTGACCGCTGCCGGTCGCCGCTGCCGGCGACGGCGGCAGTCATGGTTTCGTTGGCGCTACGCATGCGGATTCAAGCCAGATACGCCTCGACATTGCCGAGCCATCGACCCACGGGCTCGATCCGAGGGTAGCGGAACTGGCTAGCCGGCGGCTTCTCCTACGTTGGCTAATCCTTCGTTTACCCTGCGATCGGCAGCCTCTGGGCATCAGGCGCTGCCGGGCTGGGAACGCGTTGCGCGCCCAGCCAGGCCGCAATCGCCGCAAAAAACACATAGAGCGCGAGCAAGGCTGCGGCGATCAGCAGGCCGGACCCGAGCGCAGGGCCGAAGACGAAGTACGCCTGTATCACGACCAGGGCGCCACAGAACACCGGCACGCCGTAACGGCCGAGCGCAGATGTGGCTTGCGTGCGGGCGAGGTACGCATACATCCCGCCCAGGAGCAGCGCCAGTTCGAGCACGAGGGCGAGCCACCGGTGGCTCCAGAGCCCCAAGCCGACCTTGAGTGTGTCGTCGTAGAACGGCAGGTCGGGACGATGCACCAGCCAGTCCAGCACCCAGTGGGAAAATGCCGCCGCACCCAGGATGACGGCAGCCGCCCTGGCAGCGCGACCGCGTATCAGATACCAGGCAAATCCCACCGCTACCGCCCAGAACAGCGCACCCAGGAAACTGTGCGTGTACGGCATGTAGTAGAGATCAAGGGCATCAGGACCCGAGGCTCCCGGGATGATCTGAACCTTTTCGATGCCGAGCAGGACCAATACCGACCAACACACGTCGACCGATGCCACGGCGGCGAAGGCCGCCCACAACGGAATCGAGCGCCTGGCCGCGGTCGCGACGAACGCCGGTCCGAAGTGCCCTACGAACACGAGCGACCCATTCCGTTACTTTTGCTCTGCGTACAGCCTCACGAGCCGGTACAGGAACTCTCTCCCCTCCATCAGCGACTGCACGGGGAGGTACTCGTTCAGGCCGTGGATGTGGCCGAAGTCCGAACCCAGGAACAACGGATCGATGCCGTAGGTCGGGATGCCGGCGGCATTGAGGAACTGCCCGTCGGTCGCGCCCGGCTGCAGCGTCGGCAGCACCGGGACTCCCGGCCACATCTGTGCCGTCACCTGCTCTACGGGCCCCAGGATCGCGCGTGTCAGGGGCGGCGGCGGCGAGCTCGGCCCGCGCGTCTCCAGCGTCGTTACCTTGACCTCGGGGTCTGCAATCAGCTCCTCGAGCTTCGCGCGCACGGTCTCAGGCGCGACGCCGGGGAAGATCCGGCAGTTGATGTTGGCGCGTGCCCGCTGCGGCAGCGCGTTGGTCGCGTGTCCGGCATCGAGCATGGTCGCGACACAGGTGGTGCGCAGCGTCGAATTCCACATCGGGTCGCGGTCGGATACCAGCGCGATGGACTTGGCATCGTTCGGGTCGCGCACCAGAGACTGCATGGCCTCGGCGATCCTGGTGTCGCCGCGCGCCGCCTGGATCTTGGCCATCCCCGCGAAATACGCCCGGTTGCCGTCGGTAAACATCGGCGGGAACGTGTAGGCCTCGATCTTCTTGAGCGCACCGGCCAGGTGATAGATCGCGTTGTCCTTGACCGGCAGCGAGCTGTGGCCGCCGGCATTGGTCACCTCGAGCCTGAAGTTCTGCGCCGTCTTCTCGCCGGCCTGCATCTCGAGCGCGATGCGGTGGCCCTGGTCGTCGAGCTCACCGCGCGCGCCCTCGTTGAGCGCGAATGCCGCATCGATCAGCTGGCGCTGGTTCTGGGTGAGCCATTCCGCACCGTTGAAGGCGCCGGAGGTCTCCTCGCCGCAGGTGAGCGCGAGCTTGAGCATGTGCAGCGGCCGGTAATGCTCGTCACGATAACGGACGAGCGTGTCGACCCAGATCGCGGCCTCCGCCTTGTCATCGACCGAGCCACGCGCGTAAAACGAGCCGTTTTCCTCGATCAGGGTAAAGGGATCGCGCACCCAGTCCTCGCGCCTGGCCTCGACGACGTCGATGTGCGCGAGCAGCAATATCGGCTTCTGCTTCGGATCGCGTCCCGGGTAGATCGCGACCAGGCCGCCCTCTTTCGGGTGGCCGGGAGCGGTGAACAGGTGAATGTCCCTGTCCTCGAACCCTGCGGCCTTGAGATGCGCGGCCATGCGTTCGGCAGCGAGCGTGCAGTTGCCCGCCGACAGCGTGGTGTTGGTCTCGACCAGCTCCTTGTAGAGCGCGCGGAACCGGTCATCGCCGGCCGAGCCGGCGGCACCCGCGGTATTGAGGATCAGCGCACCGGCGGCGACCGACAGCAGCGTTCTCATGGTGTCCCCCCTTGGCCGCGTGATTAGACGTGGCTAAGACGAGGCTGCGCAAGGGGCATGCGGGTTTCCGGCGCGCCTCATCCCCGGTCCGGCCTATGCGGTCGCGTAGGCCGGGGTTCCGTGAACGCCGTAACCAAAGTCCCGACATCAGCCCGCGCGCGGGCCGGACCCTGGTTGAGCCTCGCTGGTCGAGGGCCGTGGCGGCGCAGCCGGGGTGCTCTCCGGTGCGGCGCTCGGCAGGAGCGCCGGACAGTCGACCTGGGACAGGGAACTCCCGCCCAGCGCTCGCTGCAGCGCGCCCGCGTCCGGCATCTTGTCGGTACTCGCCAGATCGACGTCGATCCACCACACCGGGGTAGTGTGGCTCTGCTCGCTGACCGTCGCCTTGACGCCCAACGCGGCCACCTGGGCGACCCGCTTGTCCGCCTGCGCGCGGTCCGGGTAATTGCCGAGCTGAAGGACCGACTGCGTCGAGTCGACGCTCGGCGGTTCGACGGTGGCGTCGGTGATGCCGGCGGCCTTGAGCCGCAGGTTGGCCTGGGTAGCGGCCTGCAGCGTCCCGGTCGTCATGGACACCGCGTAGGTGGGCGCGGAATCAAACTGCGCCGTGCGCGGACGCGGCAGCAGCCGCAGCGATCGCAGATGCAAGACGCCACGGTCAACGTCGGCCTGCGCCAGGAACGGACCGACGCTGCGGCAGCGGCGCGCGGCGCTGGGACCCTGGGCGCCGCTCGGCGCTGGTTCGCCATAGAGCCGCAGGCGCGGTACGTCGAGCGTGCGCTCCGGAGGCGGCCCGGCGCGGCCCGGCTCGCCGATGAACTGCGCCCAGGCGAAGAACAGGATGTTGGCGAGTATCAGCACCAGGAGTACGAACCTCATGTTCGTGCCTCCCCGGCGAATACCGCGAGTCCGGCGAGCACCAGGTCCGGCACGATCTCCGCCGGGTGCGCGAGCTCCGGCCGCAGCCGCTCGGCGTCGCCACCGGTCAGGAGTATCCGCGGCGTCTGATGCGTGCGCCGCGCGAGCTCCGCGAATGCGCGATCCGCGAGGGCGGCAATGGCGAGTGGTATGCCCTGCTCGACCGCTGCCGCGGTATTGATGCCAAAGAGGCCATTGGTCTGTGCCGACTCCGCGGCCGCCGCGGCCTGCACGTTGCCGGTGCGCGCGTAGAGCGCCTCCTGCATGAGCTGCAGGCCTGGCAGGATGAATCCCCCCAGGTGCTGGCCGTCCCCGGCGAGCGCGTCGACCGTGACCGCGGTGCCGGCGTTGACGATGCAGGCCGGGCTTTCCCCCGCGTGCCGGGCGGCGATCATGCCGAGCCAGCGGTCGACCCCGAGGACGGCGGGTCGCGCGTAGGCGTTGGTCACGCCGCACGCACTCCGTACCGCCGTGACGAACTCAGGCCAGAACCCGAACCGCGCCTTGGTCCAGCCTCCCAGGAGCCGCGCGAACGAGCCGCCGGCGACATTGGCGACCATGATCCGGTCCGGGCTGCGTCCTTCCGCCTCCAGTTCCGCCTGCCAGGTTTCGAGTTCCGACTGCCACGCGGCCGGAGCGCCGTGATGCTGAACGGCACGCGCCGCGCCGGCGTGCCCGTTCTCGAGCCACGCCCACTTGAGTCGGGTGTTGCCGACGTCGAGCAAGAGGATCATGTCAGCGGCCGCAGGGTCACGTCGCCGGCCGTGAGCTGGGTCATGCCGGAGGCGAGCTCGACACAAAGAGTGCCGTCGGCGGCGATGCCGCGGGCGATGCCGCCGCGGACGCCGCGCTGGTCGTGGACGGAGATCGCGCGGCCGTTGAGCGCATCGGCCGCGGCCCACTCGGCCTGATAGGCGGCGAACCCGCGCTGCTCGAACTCCGCCGCCATCGCCACCAGCTCGTTGACGAGGTCGGCAGCGAGCTCGCTGCGCGAGCCGATACCCGGCGCAACCCGCATCAGGTCAGTCACGCGGGTGCCTTCCGCGGCGAGCGCGGCCTCGGTCGCGGCCGGCAGCCTGACGTTGATGCCGACGCCCACCACCACGTAGCTCGGGCCCGTGGATTCCGCGCGCAGCTCGCAGAGAATTCCCGCGAGCTTGGCCTCGCCGGCCAGCACGTCATTGGGCCACTTGAGCGCGAGACCGGTGACACCGCGACGCTTGAGCGCGCGCAGCACGGCAACGCCCGCGGCGAGGCCGAGCGCGGCCACGTCGGAGTTCGGGCGGCTGAGGTTGAGCGACAGGGACAGGCAGATGCCGGAGCCCAGTGGCGCACGCCAGACGCGCCCGCGCCGGCCGCGGCCCGCCGTCTGAAATTCCGCCAGCATCACGTCGTGCTGACCGATCGGCAGGTGCGTCTCCGTGAGCAGCGCAGTGTTGGTGGAATCGACCTCGGGCTCGACGGTGAGGCGCCGCACGCGTGCCGCGCTCGCGGCCGACAGGCCGGCGCGGATCTTGGTCGCATCGAGGAGATCGAGCCGCTGCCCGAGCCGGTAGCCGTGGCCTGGTGTGCCGCGCAGCTCGACGCCCCAGGCGGACAGCCGCTCCAGTTGCCGGGTTAGCGCGCCGCCCCGGATGCCCGTGGCGCGCGCGAGCGACGCGCCACTGTGGAAGCCGCCATCCGCGAGCAGCTTGAGCAATGCGAAACGGGCGTCCATCAGAGCTTGGCGGCCCGGTTCTTGAGGAGCCAGAGCCGCGCCGCGCGGTGCTCGGCGCCGGCGCGCATGCGCGCGATGTTGGCGCGGTGCGTCCAGAGGATGAACGCTGCTGAGAGCCAGCCGAAGCACAGGAGCGGCAGCGACGTGGCGAGCCCGGGAACGAACCTGGGCCCGAGGGCGAGCGAGAGCGGCAGCGCAAATGTCGAGGATATCGTCGCCAGCCCGACGAAACCGGACACGGCCACCACGATCAGCCAGACGCCGAGCACGAGCGGCAGGTACAGGGGCGCGAGACCCAGGAGCGCGCCCAGGTACGTGGCTGCGCCCTTGCCGCCGCGAAACTCGTGCCACACCGGGTAGACGTGGCCGACAATCGCGGCACCGCTGGTGGCGACCGCGAGCCACGCCCGGCCGATTTCCGGGTCGGCCGCCGGCCATGGGAGACCTGGAATGACGCGCGCGGCGAGATAGCCTTTGCCGACGTCGATCAGCATGACGCCCAGTGCAAAGGACGCGCCCTGGGTGCGCAGGGCATTGGTGCCGCCCGCGTTGCCGCTGCCGAGGGTGCGGATGTCGACGCCTTTGGCGGCGCCGAGCACCAGCGCCCCGACCAGGGAGCCCAACAGGTAGGCGAGCAGCGACTTGGCGGCGAGCTCGAGCATCGGCTGCGTCCCGAAAACCCGTGAAGTCTACCATTCCGGGCCAGCCCGCCCGGACGAGCGCGCTCGGCTCAGCGAGCCGGCAGGCGGCGCTTGCCGGGCTTGCGGGGGATCTGCGCGGCGCGGGCCGCGAGCGTGCGAAAACCGGCTGCGACATAGGGCGAGAGCCGCTCGATCACGCTGTCGAGGTCGGTCGAGCGGCACAGTCCGTTCGAGAGCTTGTCGATGCGCCCGGTCTCGGCAAAGGTCAGCGTCAGCGCCCCGGTCAGGAACTGATAGCCCCAGAAGATCTCGCGCGCCGGGCAATCGGGTAACGCCTTGCGCAGCGCCGCGATGAACCGCTGCACCAGCGGATCGAAGTGCTGCGTCATCAGCACCGGGCCCCATTCCGGGGAATTGTTGACCTGCGCGACCAGCGCGAAATAGCTCTTCCAGCCCGGCCCGCCGCGCGCCGAGCGCGCGAGCAGCGGGTAGGTGAAGGCGTTCACCACCGCCTCGAGTGTCGGCACTCCCGGCAGCGCCTCGCGGCGCACGTCCTCGAGCATCGACAGCCGCTCCTGGTTCAGGAGTTCCGCGCGCCGCGCGAACACCGCCGCGAACAGCTCGCGCTTGCCACCGAAGTGGTAACTCACGAGTGCCACGTCCACGCCCGCCGCCTGGGTGATGTCGCGCAATGACACGCCGTGGAAGCCACGCTGCGCGAACAGCTCCTCGGCCGCATCGAGAATGCGGTCCTTGGCGGGCCGGCCATTGACTTTCCGTTTCATATGCTGCGCCGCGGCAACTGTCCGTTCCCCAAGTCTCCAGCGAATCGGCCGTGGCGGCAACGCCACGGGCACTGGTCTTGACTGTTACTCAACAGTCGTTGAATATTACTCAACAACTGTTGAGTTTTTGCGTCGGCGCGCAGGCGCGACGCCAGCAGCGCGCATCCGCACCCACCGGCGGGCGGCACGCGAGGGGGGAGTAACCATGAAGCTGATGATACGGCCCGTGATTGTTGCGGCGACGATGACGCTGTGCGCACCGTTCGCCGGCCCCGGCGGCACGGCGCGCGCCCAGACCGCGCCCGCGGCGAGCGAGTCCGAGGGGCTGGAATCGATCGTGGTCACGGCACGGCGGCGCAGCGAAGTGCTGCAGGACGTGCCGCTCACCGTCACCGCCATCACCGCCGAGACGCTCGAAAGCCACGACGTCACGAATCTCAACGACCTGAACAGCTTCGTGCCGAACTTCAAGATCTCGCAGGACCGCGCCACCAGCAGCACCATCAACGTCTACATCCGCGGCGTCGGCCAGAGCGATCCGCTCTGGGGCTTCGATCCCGGCGTCGGCGTATACATCGACGACGTCTACATGGCGCGCCCGCAGGCGGCACTGCTCGACATCCTCGATGTCAACCGCGTCGAGGTCCTGAGCGGTCCGCAGGGCACGCTCTACGGCAAGAACACCATCGCCGGCGCGATAAAGTACGTGACCCGCGATATCGACGGTCCGGCCACCGCCACCGCCGAGGCGACCGTCGGCAACTACAACGAGCGCGACGCCAAGATGTATCTGTCGGCGCCGATCGTCGCCGACCACCTGTACATGGGCCTGTCGGTCGGCTACTTCAGCCACGGCGGCTACGGCTACGTCGTGCAGCAGCCAGGCAATCCGCCCAACGACCTGGTCGGCCAGCCGGTGTCCAACAAGGACATCCTCTCCGCGCGCTTCGATATCACCATGACCTGGGGCTCGAGCTCGAAGCTGCGGCTGATCGCCGACGGTATCTTCGACAGCTCCAACGCCTCCGGCGGGCAGCGGCTCAACAACTACCTGGTGCCGCAGCTCTCCAACCCGTTCGACATCTATACCGACATGCCGGTCGGTCGCGACTACTTCAACCGCAACGGCTACTCGGCCACCTACACGCAGAACCTCAGCGACCAGCTGAGCCTCAAGATCGTCGGTGCCCGCTACGACGGCGAGGGGCAGCAGTTCATCAACTTCGCCAACATCGACCAGAACCTGTTCGAAGTCCCGGGCCTGTACCAGGACCACCAGTCCTCGCTCGAGGGCCAGCTGACGTTCACGGATTCGCTGGTCAAGGCCGTGGGCGGCGTGTTCTACATGGACAGCACCGCCTGCGGCGACTACAACGCCTCCGTCGGTACGCTCAACCTGATCCCGATCCCGGTGTACGTCACGGAGCTCGTGCAGGGCTGCGTCAACACCAAGAGCCTGGCGTTTTACGGCGACACCGCCTGGAAGCTCACCGACAAGCTGAACCTCGACGTGGGCCTGCGCTGGAACGACGACAAGAAGGACGCCACGGTATTCCAGGCCGACTACCAGAGCCTGGCGCCCACGCAGCTCACACCCGGCTCGCAGTTCTTCGATCCCAACAATGTCCCGGCCGGCTTCCTGCCGATCCCGGGCGTGGTGACCGACTACAACCGCAGCCGTTCGTTCGTGAACCTGACGCCGCGGATCGGCGTCGACTATCACTTCACGCCGCACGTGATGGGCTACGTTACCTACAGCCGCGGCTTCAAGAGCGGCGGCTTCGACATGCGCGGCAACGCCGCGGTCTACCCCGCCACCGAGAACGGCTACAACTCCGAGACCGCGGACAACTACGAGATCGGGCTCAAGTCCACCATGCTCGACGACAAGCTGATGGTGAACCTGGCCGTGTTCTACGACCCGTACAACGACGCGCAGATCGGGGTGCAGCAGTTCGTCGACTACAAGAACTCGCCGACCAACCTGACCGCGGTATTGAACGCCGGCAAGCAGATCAACAAGGGTGCCGAACTTCAGTCGCAGTGGCGCGCGACGCGGGCGCTGAGCATGCGCCTGAGCGTCGGGTACCTGGACTCGTACTACGAGAACTACCTGGTGCCGTGCGACCCGTTCAGCTTCCAGCCCGGCTGCGGAGGGGGCGTGACCACGGTCAACATCGCGAGCGAGAACCGTCCCATCAATGCGCCGATGTGGACCGTGTCCGGGGACGTGAACTACACGTGGGAGTTGCCGACCGGCAGCGTGCTCGCGCGGGTGGGCTACGACTGGCGCAGCTTCAACAAGGTCGCGGTCACGGTCCCGAGCGTGACCGACCAGCCGGCGTACGGGGTGCTGAACGCCGGGCTCTCCTACACGACCGCCAGCAACAAGTGGCGCTTTGCGCTCTACGGCAAGAACCTCACCGACAAGTACTATCGGGTCGCGGGCTACGATTTCGGCAACCCGCCGATTTCCCCCGCCAACGTGTTCATCGGCGGCATCAGCCAGATTGGCTTCTACGGCCCGCCGCGCACCTATGGCCTGACGGTCTCCTATCACTACTGATCGCGCCCGCCCGCCATGGGCTGGTTCGAGGCGCCGCAGGCGCTCATCCCCGACATGATCGCGCACCACGCCCGCTGGCGTGGTGCGCGCCCGGCACTGATCGAGAGCGGCCGGCGGCTCGACTGGGCCGGACTCGAGCGCGCCTCCGCCCAGGTCGCCAACGGCATCGCCGGTCTCGGGCTGGCGCCCGGCGACCGGGTCGCGGTGCTCATGGACAACAGCCTGGAAATGGCGGTGCTGCTCTTAGGTATCCTGCGCTCGGGCTGCGCAGCGGTGCCGCTCAACGTCTCGATCACCGACGCGGCGGTCGCGGCCATGATCGAGGACTCGAGTGCCCGCGCGGTGTTCGCCTCGGGCCGCCATTGCCACAGGATCGACACACTCAAGGCACGCTCGGTGCGCGTACGCGATGCGGTCTGCATCGGCCACGACTCCGAGTCGCCCTGGCCGCACTTCAACGACTGGTTGAGCACTCAGAACACGGCGCCGCCGCGTCCAGTGAGGGCCGAACTCGAGTGCAACATCATCTACAGCTCGGGAACCACCGGCCACCCGAAGGGCATCGTGCATACCCACGGCTGCCGCCTGAACTGGGCACGCGAGCTCGCTATTGCGCTTCGCTACCGCAGTGACTGCGTGACGCTGTGCTCGCTTGGGCTGTTCTCGAACATCAGCTGGGTGGCGGTACTGTGCACAGTCCTGGTCGGCGGCACGACCGTCGTGATGCCGGCTTTCGACGCCCGCGCTGCGGCCCGACTCATCGAGACCGAGGGCGTGACCCACGGTACTTTCGTGCCGCTGCAGCTGGCGAAGATTCTCGCTCTGCCCGATCTCGAGGGTTTCAGGCTCGACAGCCTCGACACCATCATGTGCTGCGGATCGCCGCTCGCACTCGAGCTCAAGCGTGAGTTTCCGCGCCGCACCGGTTGTAATCTCATCGAGCTCTACGGCCTCACCGAGGGGCTGTGCACGATTCTGGCGCCTGAGGATTTCGCGGCCAAGACGACCTCTGTCGGCAAGCCGTTCCTCGGGTCCGAGCTCTGCATCCTGGGGGAGGATGACCGCGAGCTCCCTCCGGGCGCGACCGGCGAGGTGGTTGGCATCGGCGGGCTGCTCATGGACGGCTATCATGAGCGCGATGACGCCAACAGTGAGGCGACCTGGACCGGCCCAGACGGGCGGCGCTGGCTGCGCACCGGTGATCTCGGCTATCTCGACCAGGACCGGTTTCTGTACATCGTCGATCGCAAGAAGGACATGATCCTGTCTGGTGGCCAGAACATCTATCCGGCGGACATCGAACAGGTGATGCGCGAGCACGCGGATATCGAGGAAGTGGCGGTGGTCGCGGCAGTGAGCCGTAAGTGGGGCGAGACGCCGGTCGCGATCGTGGTATTGAAACCCGGTAAAATCATGGACAAGGATCAGCTCATCGCGTGGACCAACGAGCGCGTCGGCAAGCAGCAGCGGATCGCCGACGTCATCTGGCGCACTGGTTTACCCCGCAACGCGAACGGCAAGATCCTGAAGCGCGAGCTGCGCGCCGAGCTCGCCGGAACCAGCTACTGAGATTGCCATGAATCCCGGAGAATTCTGGTTCGACAGCGCAGACGGCCTGAGACTCTACAGCCGCGTCTACGCGACCGTGCGCGCCCAGCACACGGTGCTCTGTCTGCACGGGCTCACGCGCAACAGCCGCGATTTCGAGGACCTGGCGCCGCACCTCGCGCAGCGCTACCGGGTGATCGCGCCCGACCTGCGCGGCCGCGGCCGGTCCGCGCGCGACCCGAACCCCAAGAACTATCAGCTGACGGTCTACGGTCAGGACGTGCTCACGCTCTTAAACGCCCTGGGCGCGTCGCGGGTCGCGGTATTGGGTACCTCGCTCGGCGGCATGATGGCGATGGGCCTGGCGGCGACCCAGCCGGGACTGGTCTCTGGGATCATTCTCAACGACGTCGGCCCGGAGTTCGATCCGGCAGGCGTCGAGCGCATCAAAGGCTACGCCGGGCGCCTTTCGCCGGTGCGCTCCTGGCCCGAAGCCGTAGCGCAGGCGCAACTCGTGTACGGGGCGGCGTGGCCGGGGCTCGACGCCGCGCGCTGGGAAGTGATTACCCGCCGCGGTTATCGCGCCGACGCGAACGGTGTGCCGCAAGCAGAGGCCGATCCGATGATCGGCGAGGCGCTGCGCGCCGCGCCCACGGCCGCACCCAACCTCTGGCCGCTGTGGGCTGCGCTCAAGAGCACTCCGGCGCTTGCGATCCGCGGCGCGCTCTCTGATCTTCTGAGTGCTGCAACGCTGGAGCGCATGCAGCGCGAGAAGCCGGATCTTCGGACGCTCACAGTCGTGAACCGCGGCCACGTGCCACTGCTCGATGAACCGGAGTGCCTGGCGGCGATCGACGAGTTCCTCGCGTCCCTGACCTGACGCGCGATCCTTGGCCCCGGCGCCCGCCGGCAAATCACCGGCGGGCGCCCAAGCGGAACTGTCCTTAGTCCCCGAACAGGTGGTCCATCACCTTCGACGTCTTGTCGCAGGCATGGTTCAGGCACGCGAGTCCGAACCAATGAATTCGCGCCGCGTACGATCGCACCGCCGTGTGAATCCACGGTTGCGCGCGCATTGCAGCGATGTGCCGGGGAGCTGACGCTGCAGCAAGCAGCGCCGCTGATGGCATTTAAAGAATCAACCGTCGGCTCGCGGCAACGCGGAGCTGGATGTGAGGCATCTACGCAGGCGCGAGATCAGTCCAGCCAGCTGCGCCGCGCCTGATGATCGCGAGCAGAGCGCGAACGTGCTCCGGCTGATCGTTAAGTGCCGGCACCATATGGAAAGTCTTGCCGCCGGCGGCACGGAACGCCGCCGCGGCCCGCACTGCGATCTCCTCGAGTGTCTCGAGGCAATCGACCGCAAAGGAAGGCGTCACGACGGTGACCGCACTGGTGCCGCCGCGGGCGAGTTCCGTCAGCTGGCCAAACGTGCTTGGCTCGAGCCACTGTGTGGGACCGAAGCGGGACTGATACGTCCGCGAATACTCGCCCACCTTGAGGCCCAACGCCTGGGTCAGGAGCTCCGTGGTCCGCTGCGCGTGCGCCGGATACGGATCACCCTGTGCCACGTACTTGCTGGGGATACCGTGATAGGAGCACAGCAGGTGCGTGCGGCTGCCGGTCTGCTCCCACACGCGGCGCACCGAGCCCGCGAGTGCCTCGATGAACAGCGGATCATCGTGATAGTCGCGCACGAACCTGAACTCCGGCACGACCCGCCAGCGGCCGAGCTCGCGCGTGACCGCGTCGAACGCCGCACCCGTCGTCGTACCGGAATACTGCGGGTAGAGCGGCAGCACGATCACCCTCGTGACGCCGGCCGCCTGCAGTGCCTCCACCGCACTCGCCATCGAAGGCTCGCCGTAGGTCATGGCGAGTGCGACTGGGACCGGCTGACGCCCGAGCGCGGCCTTGAGCGCCTCGACCAGACGTTGGGAGTAGACGAGGAGCGGCGGCCCGTCGGGCATCCACACCGACGAATACCACCGGCGCGTGCGCAGCGGCCTCAGGGTCAGCACCGGGCCCCACAGGATCGGATACCAGTACGCGGGACAGGCCTCGACCACGCGCCGGTCGGACAGGAACTGACGAAGGAAGCGGTGGATGGGCCAGTAGGCCGGTGCGGCCGGCGTCCCCAGATTCACGACCAGCACGCCGCTGCGGGCGGGCCCGGCGGCGCCGGGCGCTGGAACACTGCGATACCAGGCCATGGCGCCTCCCACCGGAATCATACCGTGGCACGCCCCGACCGTACGCGCATCAGGCGCCGCTCGGGTCCGACCGGAACGCGTGATAGCCTGTCGGCCCGAACCGGGGGCTCGGCCAAAGAAGGTCTAAGAGTGAATATTCAGCGACAGCTCATGAGTGTGGTGCTTGCCCTGGGAACCCTCCCGGTCACCGTAGTAGCGCAGGCCCCGACTGCCGACGAAGCCCAGTTCAGGTCGCTTTATAAGGAACTGGTCGAGATCAACTCGACGCGCTCAGCGGGCAACTGCACGCACGCCGCGGAAGCCATGCGCGCCCGGCTGCTCGCTGCCGGGATCCCGGCATCCGACACGCGACTCGTGACACCTCCGGGATTCCCGAACGACGGCGGCCTGCTCGCCGTGCTCCATGGCCAGGACCCCAAGGCCAAGGCAATCCTGCTGCTGGCACACATTGACGTGGTCGAGGCCAAGCGCGAGGACTGGCAGCGCGACCCGTTCAAGCTGGTCGAAGAGAACGGATGGTTCTACGCGCGCGGCGCGAGCGATGACAAGGCGATGGCCGCGGTGTTCACTGACACCCTGATCCGGTTCCACAAGGAGGGGTTCAAGCCCCGGCGCGACGTCAAGCTCGCACTCACGTGCGGCGAGGAGACTCCCGACACGTCGAATACCGTTCACTGGCTGACCCAGAATCAGCCGGAGGCGCTGAGTGCCGCATTCGCGCTCAACGAAGGTGCGGGCGGGGAACTCGACGAGCACGGCAGGCCGGTGGCGCTGCAGATCCAGGCGGGCGAGAAGGTTTATCAGGACTTCGCGCTCGAGGCTTCCGATGTGGGCGGACACAGCTCGCGCCCGACCAAGAACAACCCGATCGTTCGCTTGAGCGCGGGGCTGACGAAGCTCGGCGCGTATAACTTCCCGATTGCGCTCAACCAGGCCACCCGGGGTTATTTCGAAGCACAGGCCAAGCTGGTCGCGCCGAACGTCGCCGCCGACATGCGGGCCATCCTCAAGGATCCCCCGGACGAGGCGGCCGCGGAACGACTGTGGGCGGTTAATCCCTCCTGGAATGGCTCAATGCGCACCACCTGCGTGGTCACGGAGATCACGGGCGGACATGCACCCAATGCGCTGCCTCAGCACGTGCGCGCCAACGTGAACTGCCGAATCCTGCCGGGTGTACCGGTCGCCGATGTGGGCAGCCAGATTCAGCAGGTGCTCGGCGATAGCGAGATCAAGATCACCGCCGTCGGTGAAGCGCCCATCCAGGCACCGGTGCCACCCCTGTCCGACAAGATCATGGGTCCAGTACGCGAGGTCGCGAACCGAATCTGGCCGGGTGTCGCGATTGTGCCGACGATGTCGACGGGTGCGACCGACGGCCGCTTCCTGAACGCGACCGGCGTGCCGACCTACGGCCTCTCCGGCATGTTCCACGATGCGGAGGGCAGCCACGCCCATGGGCTCAACGAGCGGATCCGGGTGAAATCACTCCTGGACGGGCGCCGGTTCCTGTATGAGGTCGCTAAGCTCTACGCCAACGAGGCTGACTGACAGCTCGGGCCTCGCGCGTCGCTTCGCTTACGCGTACGCGCGAGCCGGAGGCGCCCCAGCGGCATCGTGGCGCTTCAGCCGGCGCGATGCCGGATTTCCGATCATCTGCCACTCGCGGGAGTAGACGAACCCTGGAGCGTGGAAGCGGCCGATGTGAATAAACCCGGTTGCGCGGAACTCCTCGCTCATGATTTCGATCACGCGTTCCCGAGTCTTCCCATAGAGCGCGTCGAGCGCCTCATTGACGATGAGCCAATCCGGCGCGTGCAGTAAGGCACGCGCAAAAGCCAAAGCGTGTTGCTCCTCTTCGGTGAGGTCGCGATCCCAGCTCTGCTTCTGATCCAGCAACGGCGCCAGCCGCTCCAAGCCCAGGCGCTTCAGGGCCGCGGAGTATGCCTCTTCTTTGAACTGATCGGCTTCGACTGGATACGCGAGTACCTCGCGCAATGTTCCGGGAGGCAGATAGGAAGTGCGGGGCATATACAGGATCTTTCCGCCCTTCGGAATCGTGACGCTACCCCCACCCCACGGCCAGAGACCAGCCAGAGCGCGAAACAGCGTCGTCGCTCCCGCTCCGTTATCGCCGCGGAACAGAACGTGCTCGCCCGGGCGGACGACGACATCCGGATCTTTGAACTTTGCGCAGCCGCCAGGTGTCGCGACCTCAAGATGATCGAGCACGACTGTGTCAGGATCCCCTTCGCGAAAGTCGATCTTGTCTTCAGCCTGGTGGACCGTCTCCATGCTGACCAGCGTGTAACGAAAGCTCGCTACACGCACCAGCGTTGCCCGCCAGTCCGCGATGGTGCTGAAGTTATCGACGAACCAGCGCAGCGATGACTGGGATTGCGTGAAGGCGCCCGCCGCCATCATTAGTCCGCCGAAGGTAATGTTTCCGCCGAAGAAATAGAGCGGCGCGACCGCGATGATCGGTGCGATGAGCGTCAGCCAGCCGTATCCAGCCGTGACCCAAGCGAGGTTTGTCAGCCCCGTGACCAGTCGCCGAGTGGCGCGCAGCACGCCGTTGAGGTCGGATTCGATGCGCCGCACCTCATCGCCCTCGCCCCTAGCAATCGAAATGGAATCGATGT
>Ga0187780_10001906_pt1 | contig 15710 bp, 10 predicted proteins | sample 1015_Q2_SP10_20__FD_132429 | JGI IMG/M metagenome (GOLD analysis project Ga0187780, IMG submission 132429) | Tropical peat soil microbial communities from peatlands in Department of Meta, Colombia - 1015_Q2_SP10_20_MG | ecosystem: Environmental > Terrestrial > Soil > Wetlands > Peat | place... | reverse complement strand
CGCAGAAATCGTAATTGCTCCCGGCACTTCACGATTCCTGCGCGTTCTGCCGGGTGTCGCGCAACGGTTGAAGGGATGCGTGGACACGCACCTAACGTCGGTCGAGATGATTGACGGCGCGCTCACAGCGAAGCGTTGGTTCTACCGGCAGCGGCTGGAAGCCGTGATTCAGCGACAGGCGCGGCCGTGGGTGTTGGCAATGGATTCGGGATGCCATGCGGCGTGGTCGGGCGCAGCCAGTAGGGCGCAGGCACAGATGCTGGACGTAGCGCTTCCCGCCGAGGCGAAACGCACGAGATATTCCGGCGTGCGCGCACCGAGCAGCGGCGCACAGACGATTCGGCCGGATGCGAAATTGCTATTTGTGGCAGGCGCCGGCTGGACCAAGAAACAGGCCGATGGAAAAAGCCACGTGAGTGAAGCCGAGACGCTGATCCTAGGCTTCCTGCGGGGGTCCGGCGCATCGCTTGGGGGAAGCAAGTCACTGGTTGATCAGAGCGGAGAGAATCAGGCGGTCTTGAGCTTCATGACGCACCTCAACCAGGTGGGGCAAACAGGCTCGACGCCGAGACACCCGAAAGGACTTTCGACATGCTGCCACGGAGAGGAGCCGCACGTGGTGGGCTGGCGTTTCATTAACGAACGGCGGGCGGTGAATCTCGATCCCAATTGCGGCTGGGCGCGTGGGAAGGCGGACGTGCTTTATGTGGCGGACGCGTTTCAGGTGATGGAGAAGCTGAACGCGCTGATGGCAGAGAAGACGGTCGCCACAAAAGCGTGACTTTAAGCAAGCGCAACGTGCGCGTGAACGTGGTTCACAAGATAGAATCCCCAAGCTTGAATGCATGAGCAATGAGTTGGAGCCAGCTTGCCCCCGTTTTTTGGAGTGCTACACTATTTCGGTACTCTCATGACACCAAAAACCCTTTATCAAAAAATCTGGGACAATCACGTCGTTTATGAAGAGCCGGGAAAACCTTCGCTGATTTACATTGATCGGCACCTTATTCATGAAGGCACTTCGCCGCAGGCTTTTGCCGGATTGAAGAGCGAAGGGCGGAAGGTGCGTCGGCCCGACCTGACGTTTGCGGTGATGGATCATTCGGTTCCCACCACGGACCGCACGCTACCGATTATTGATCAGGATGCCAAGCTGCAGTTCGAAGCGCTCGAGAAGAATTGCCAGGAAACGGGCGTGCGTCTGTTCGACATGAACAGCAAGAATCAAGGCATCGTGCACATCATCGGGCCGGAATTGGGAATCACGCAACCGGGGCAGACCGTCGTTTGCGGCGACAGCCACACTTCGACGCATGGCGCGTTTGGAACGCTGGCATTCGGCATCGGCACGAGCGAAGTGGAACATGTGTTGGCGACGCAGTGTCTGGTGCAGAGCAAGTCGAAGACGCTGCACATCGTTGTGAACGGCAAGCGCCCCAAGGGCGTGACGGCGAAAGACATCATTCTCGCGATTATTGGGAAGATTGGCATTGGCGGCGGAAATGGTTGCGTGGCTGAATATGGCGGCGACGCGATTCGGGCGCTTTCGATGGACGGACGGATGACCGTTTGCAATATGACGATCGAAGGCGGCGCGCGCGCTGGGATGGTTGCGCCGGATGAGACTACATTCGCGTATCTCGAAGGTCGGCCGTTCGTGCCACGCGGGAAGGCGTTTCAGGAAGCGGTGGAACGCTGGAAATTGCTGAAGACGGACGATGGCGCGAAGTTTGATGCGACAGTAGAGCTGAAGGCAGAGCAGATTGCGCCGCAGGTGACTTGGGGAACGAATCCGGGAATGGTGACGGGCGTGACGGGACGCGTACCCGACCCGCACGAGTTCAAAGACTTAAACGATCAGAAGGCCACTGAGAGCGCGCTGAAGTATATGGGCCTGAAGCCGGGTACCCCGATTGTGGACATTCCGGTTGACCGCGTGTTCATCGGTTCGTGCACGAATTCGCGGCTGGACGATTTGCGGGCGGCGGCGCACCTGGTCGCGGGCAAACACGTGGCGAAGAGCATCAAGCAGGCGCTGATTGTGCCCGGCTCGCGCGGCATAAAGGCTCAGGCGGAGAAGGAAGGACTGGACAAAGTGTTCACGCAAGCGGGATTCGAGTGGCGCGATTCGGGTTGCAGCATGTGCATCGGGATGAACGCGGACGTTTTGCCCCCGCACGAGCGCAGCGCCAGCACGTCGAACCGGAATTTCGAAGGACGGCAGGGACGCGATAGCCGCACGCACTTGGTTAGTCCGGTGATGGCGGCAGCGGCGGCGATTGCGGGGCACTTTGTGGATGTGCGGGAATTCGACGTCGCCCATGTCGAGTAGGAACGAGTATATTTGTGGCGGCCAAGGGGCAACCTGAACAAGGTCCGGAATTGCCGAAAACGGCACTGGCGCCATTGGAACTGTATATTGAGAACGCTTCCGTGTTAGCTCAGAAGGTTCTCGACTGTTGGAACGGCATCTCGAAGAGCGCCCTCAGCGATACTATGTTTGCTGACTTTTCAGGTTTAGTGGATAAGGCTCGCCGATATCAAGCGGCCACAATACATCTTGAGAACCGAGAGAAATCTGCAACGCTCTCGGAAGGGGAGAAGCGCGAAGCAGAACAAATGCGACTTTCATTCGCCCAAGAATACAAGAGATTTGACGATCTAACTGGCAGTGCAGACGAACTATTAAGGCGGAAGCTAAAACCGACAACTGAGGACGTGGGACAATGAATCCATTTAGCACGCACACAGGATTAGTGATGCCGCTGGATCGGGTAAATGTAGATACCGACCAAATGGTGCCGAAGCAGTTTCTGAAGGCGCTGACGCGCGAGGGATTCGGGCGAATCCTGTTTTATGACTGGCGGTACTTGCAGCCTGGAGAGAGGCCGAATCCGGAGTTTGTGCTGAACTTTCCGCGATATAAAGGCGCGTCCGTGCTGCTGGCGCGCACGAATTTTGGCTGCGGCTCGAGCCGCGAGCATGCGCCCTGGGGCGTGAAGGACTACGGCTTCCGCGTAGTTGTCGCGCCGAGCTACGCGGACATTTTCTATAACAACTGCTTCAAGAACGGCATCCTGCCAGCGATCCTGAAGGAAGAAGAAGTTGAGGAACTCTTCCAGCGCACGGAAAAGGAAGAGGGCTATTCCCTTTCGATTGATTTGCCGAAGCAGACAATCAGCGATAAACATGGTCTGGTCTATAAGTTCGAGATTGCTCCGGCGCGCAAAGAAGTGTTGCTAAAGGGGCTCGACGATATCGGGCAATCGATGCAACACGCGCCTGCGATTGATGCGTACGAGAAGGCGCATGCGGCTACGGCGACGATGTTTGAGGCGGTGGATGTGAAGTACTACTCCAGCCATTAGCCGCCAACCGTTAGCCCACCAACTGCCGGGCTAAAGCCCGGCGCTACAGGGAGCGCCACCAGGGTTTGAAGTAGACGCGCCCTTCATAGATGGGTTCGGGAGCCTCGGGGGCGGCGGGTTCCGCCAGAAGCTCCGCGAGCAAGATTCCTGCGATCACGAGGCCGGCTCCCTTCATGGAACGCGCACTCATCCGCTCAGCCAAGACCAGATATGAGGTAATCACCGCGAAGACGGGTTCCAACGCAAACAGAATCGCAGCGTGGCCTGGCGAGGTGTATTGCTGCGCCCACAATTGAAGGGTGAAGGCCACGGCCGTCGCGAACACCGCACAAATCAGGATTGAGAAAATCAGAGGCCAGCCCCACTCGAAGCGCACCGGTTGCCAGTGGATTCCACCCGCAAAACCAGTGAGCGGCCAGGCCATCACCGCGCACCCCGCCACCTGAATCAAGCTGAGGGCTGAGACCGAATGCTCCTGCGAATATTCGCCGACGAGGATGATGTGAACCGCGTAGAATCCCGCTGCGATGAAGGTCATGACATCCCCACGGTTTAAGAAGCGCATCCCCTCCGTGGGAACAGTAAGGAAATACAGGCCAATCAAAGCCGCGACGGCGCCGACGTAAATCCACTTTGTGAGGCTGCGCCCCCAAAACACGCCGAGAAGCAGAGGCACGAGGACCACGCTCGAGCCGGTGACAAAACCGGAATTGGTCGCGGTCGTGTACTGTAGCCCGGCGGTCTGAAAGCAATAGCCGGCGAACATGAAGAAGGCCAAGCGCATCCCAGCAAAGATTTCTTCGCGCTGAACGTTGCGGATGACACTAGGCCGGAAGAGGGCCATCAATACCGCTGCGATCGAGAAGCGCACGGCAAGGAAGACGAAGGGCGAGGCGTGATCGAGGCCGTTCTTGACGACCACAAACGTGGCGCCCCAGATCAGGGAGCAGAAGGCCAGCGAAAGGTCAGCTTGTAGTTTGCGGCTCACGGGAATGCTCCGTCGAATGTCCTGGCCAGTTTATCCGCAAGAGGCGACAGGCTCATAGTGCTTGAAGCCGGACGGCGAAAATCATGGTGACTTGACACAACCGGACCCTCCGCTAGAGTCTCAATCTTATGAACCGGGCAACGCTTCGAATTGCGCTTTTGGCGGGACCAATGCTGCTTCTAGTGACAAGTGTGCCTGCGTTCCCGGCTGGGAAAGACGCCTGGATCGAAGTGCGTTCGCCGAATTTCACTGTGATCAGCAACGCCGGGGAAAAAGAGGCGCGAAAGATCGCGGACCAGTTCGAGCAATTTCGCGAAATGTTTCACAGCAGCTTCAAAGCGATGCGCGTGGACCTGGGCAAGCCACTGATCATCTTCGCTGCGAGAGACGAAAACGCTTTAAAACAACTCCTCCCCAGCTACTGGGAAGCAAAGGGGCGCGTGCATCCGGGAGGAATCTATGCCCAGGGTGAGGACCGACATTTTGTGGCGCTGCGCACGGACATTGTGGGGGAGAATCCGTACGAGGTGGTCTACCACGAGTACACGCATGCGATCTTGAACTTGAACTTCCGGAATTTGCCGTTGTGGTTGAGCGAAGGGCTCGCGGAATTCTATGGAAATTCCACCATATACAAAAACTTTGTAAGTGTAGGCCGAATTTCGCGAGGCCGCCTTCGCGTTCTGCAAGAAGGCCGGCTGATCCCGATTGAGACGCTGCTGCAAGCAGATCTGCACTCCCCGTATTACAACGAAGAGGACCGCGCCTCCCTGTTTTACGCGGAGTCCTGGGCGATCGTGCACTACCTGCTGACGGATCCCGAGGCAAGCAAGCGGCAGCTGCTGGTCAATTTCCTGAAAGCGTGGGATGCGAGCGGGAATCAACTCGAAGCGGCCGCGAAAGCATTCGGAGATTTGAAGCAATTTTCGGAAGCGATGGAGGCGTATTCGCACCAGCAGCTGTTTTACACGGGGAGAGTGAACACAACCCTTCATGGCGACGCGAAGAGCTATTCGAGCCGGGAACTTCCTCCCGCGGAGCTAGCGGCGGACCGCGCGATTTTCTACGTTCACACGCACCGGCCAGTGGAGGCGCGAATCTCCGCGGAACAAGCCATCAAAGCCGATCCGGATCTCCCGCTGGCGCATGAGGCACTGGGCCTGCTCGCCTATTCCGAGGGAAAATACGGCGCCGCCGAGCGAACATTTTCTCGCGCCATTGAACTTCATTCGACGAGCTACTTCCCCTATTACTTTTCAGCGCAGGCGCGGCTGCGGCATAACCGGCCCAGCGAGGACGACACGCCGGAGATCGCGGAGATGCTGGAAAAAGCCATTGCCATGAATCCGCAGTTCGCACCCGCCTATGCGGCCCTGGCGAGAGTGTACTCGTTGAGGAAAGAGACTCAGAAAAAGGCACTGGTTGCCGGGCGTAAGGCAGTCGAATTGGAACCCGGGAACTTAAGCAACGCAATCAATTTTGGTTATGTGCTCCTTACCGCAGAGATGATCAGCGACGCAAAGGCGTTCGCAGCCCGCATCGTGGACGCTGCCAAAACTCCGGAAGAAAAGGCAGAGGCGGAGCAATTGAGGAAGGAGGTGGAGAATCAGGAATCGTACGAAAAGGCAGTGGCCGAAGCGGCCGAGCGCGCCAAACGAGCCCAGGCCGAAGAGCTAGCTCTTAAAACTGCAGAGGGCGCGAATCCTACCGCTCCGGGTGAAGAGCCTGCAATCGCAGGTGGAGAGGCCTCCAAGCGGCACGCGGGACAAACGGAGTACGCCTCCGAAGGGAACATTTTCTCAGCCGAGTGCAATCCTGACTCACGTGGAATCGTGATATTGCGAGTGGGTAAGAGCACGCTACGCTTCTACTACGCAAAACTCTCCGACCTCTACATCGTGAGCACGGCCAAGGCGGATTCGGGAGAAGCGCCTCCCTGCAAAGCGTGGATCGGCCGGCGCGCGCGGCTGTACTTCTACCAGTCAAAGGACAAGCCCTTCATGGGTGAACTAGATACGATTCAATTTTTCTGATAGACGGTCTTACCGCCGACGACGGTGAGCAGAACTTCCGTCTTGAGGATGTCTTTGGGCGCGACGGATGTCAGGTCCTGAGACAAGACGATAAAATCCGCAAATTCCCCAACTTTCAGCTCGCCCTTCTTTCCATCCATGAACTCCGCATAAGCGGAGCCCGAGGTGTAGGCGCTGATGCAGTCCGGCAACGGCAGCTTTTCTTGCGGAAGCCAACCATTCGGCGGACCGCCATCGAGGGCTTCGCGAGTGACACAAGCATAGAGTCCACGAAAAGGATTGATGGGCTCGACGTCGTAGTCGGTCCCGAAAGCAAGCCTCGCGCCGGCCTTCTGCAGCGAGTTCCAGGCATAAGCTCCGTTCACTCGGTCCGGTCCCAGGCGTTGGCCGGCCCAGCGCATGTCGTTCGTTGCATGCGAGGGCTGCATGGAGGCGATAACTTTCAAGGCGCCGAAGCGGGGCATATCTTCCGGGGCGACGACTTGCGCGTGCTCGATGCGGGCGCGGCGATCGCGTTGCGGGTTCAGCCGCACGAGCGATTCAAAGGTGTTCAGAGCGAGATGATTGGCGGCGTCCCCGATGGCATGAAAGGCCAGTTGGAAGCCCAAGCGATCGCGCTCGATGGCCATGGCCCTCAATTTGTCAGGCTCCATCCTGAGGATTCCGCGCGTCGAAGGATCATCGGAGTAAGGCGCAAGAAGCGCGGCCGTGTGCGTTCCCAGAGCACCGTCGAGAAAACCTTTTAACGCCCCCGTGCGCAGCCACGGGTCCGTCGTGCCTCCCTGCGCGCGCATGTTCTGGAGTTGGTCAGTGGGGAGCGCAAAGGGCAGCCATTCGGTGATACGCACGGTCAGCTTCTTTTCCTGCTTCAGGTCCGTATAGACCTGGAAATCCTCCCACGCAGAATTATCCTGCACCGAAGTGACGCCGTTGCGCGCCAATTCCTCGAGCACAAGTTCAATTCCCTTCCGGCGCTCGGCGTCGGAAGGATCGGGGATGCGCTGCGTGACCATTTCCGTGGCGCGCTCCTTCAGAATGCCGGTGGCCTCTCCGTCCTCGAAGCGCTCGATTTCGCCGCCTGGCGGATTGGGAGTGTCGGGGGTGATCTCTGCGTGCTTTAACGCCAGAGAGTTGACGACGGCAATGTGACCGGAAACGTGCTCGAGGTAGACGGGATTGATGGGCGCGGCCTGGTCGAGATCCGCGCGGCTAGGAAACCTCGGGTCGGCCCAGCGCGTCTGGTCCCAGCCGCTCCCCAGGATCCATTCACCGGTCTTGTGCCTGCCGGCCTCGGCTCGGATGAGCTTCTGGATTTCGGCGATGGAAGTTGCGGCGTTCAGGGCAACGGTGAGCTTGTCCCGGCCTGCCCCTCCCAAATGGACGTGAGCATCATTAAAGCCGGGCATCACGAAATTGCCCTTGAGTTGCAAGACCTCGTTCGAGCCGACGGCGCCACACTCGAGCAGGATTTGCGAGAGAGTGCCGATGCAAAGAATCTTCTCGTCGCGGACAGCCATCGCCTCCGCCCAAGGATGGCTGGGGTCGTTGGTGTATATCTTTCCGTGGACGTAATACGTGGTCGAATGGAGAGGCGGTGGGGGCGGTGGAGCCTGCGCCTTCGCGCTTAGGGCGAACAAGAGCAGTGCCGCAATCGCGACGGCCGAGAATGTACCAGCAAGAGACGCTTTGTTCATTTGCTTTTCTCCGGCGCCAATCCGGAAACACCTAGTAACGTGAGCAGAGCGCGCTTTAGCCCGACTTCCCTGCCCTCAGGCTCATACCATTCCTGAAGCGAGTGCGCACCGCCGCCATTCCCGCCCGCGCCGAGGGCAACCGCGTCAATGCCCATCGAGAGCGGGATGTTCGCGTCTGTGGAGGAACGTTCCAGGCGGGATTTGTTTCCCACAGCTTCATCCGCGGCACGCAAGGAGGCGAGCAGGGGTGAATCCGCGGGCGATTCCCCTCCCGGGCGGCTGCCAATGAGATGCAGAGTCCATTCGAGCTTGACACCCCCGCGCTCGCGGGCATTGTCCATTTCGTCGCGAACACCCGCAGCGATGGACTCGCGCAGCGCCGTTTCCATGCGGGCGATTTCGTCTTCACTTTCGGAGCGCAGGTCCACTTTGAGTTTTGCTTCGTAGGGAATGGAGTTGACCGAGGTGCCGCCTTCCACCTGGCCGATATTGAACGTCGTGCGCGGAGTTGCCGGAACCCTGGTATTGATGAATCGGACGGAACCCCGAACCAGGGCATTGATCGGATTGGGCATGCCGAAATCGGACCAACTGTGCCCACCCGGCCCGGTGATTACCACTTCCAGCCGGCGCGAAGCCAACGCTTTCGTAGTGACGTGATCGATGCTCGAGCCATCGAGAACAATCACGGCGCGGAGCTTGGCACGAAAGGCATCGATGAGTGCGCGCATCCCGCGCAAGTTGCCTTCGCCTTCCTCGCCGACGTTTGCGGCAAAGAGAATCGTGCGCTGCGGCTTGATTTTTGCCGTATGAATCGCGCGTGCGAGCGCCAGCAATCCGGCAAGCCCAGTGCCGTTGTCGGAGATTCCCGGAGCAATCAGACGCTCCCGTTCCCGCTTGACGTGGATTTCGGTGTCCGCAGAGAAGACAGTGTCCAGATGCGCGGCGACAAGTACGACGTCGTTTTCGGTGGCGCCGCGCAGTTCGCCAATCACGTTCCCGATTGAATCCACAGACATGGACAAGCCTTCCGCGGCGAGAAGGCTTTTCACCGCTTCGGCGCGTTTCTCTTCATGAAAGGAAGGTGCGGGAATTTCCGTGAGACGAACCTGTTGCCCGGTAATCCAATCGAGATTCTTCTTGAACGAATCGAGCGCGTTCCGCACCTGCGGGTCTTCCATCAAGGAATCATGACGCGAGGACTTGGGGGAGGCGGGAGCGACCGAGGAGCGCATCGGCATAGCGAAAAGAATAGCGCAAAGCGCGATGCGTTTCACTGTCCCAAAAGACAGGCTTGCACTACAGGTTTTTGCACAATGTCTTTCCGCAGCCATCGAGGAGTTCAACAGGATTGTACAACACGCGCGGCGGAAGGGGCGGCAGTTGGAAACGATGAGTTTAGACCCGCGTATGAGGAGCGGTGCAAAGCGCCCGCAACTCGTCTTCCGTCAAGACGCGCGGAGACAGCTTGGCCGCCTCAAAGATGCGGTTAATGAGCTCGTCGCTTTCGGGAATTCCGTGGCGCGCCAGCCAGTAAATCACGTTGGATTTGCCGCTCATGGGGCCAATTTCGACGATCTGTTCCAAACCAAACAGATGAGCCGGGACACCGCTGTAGACGGCGTCTGCCAAGCCGCGGTCATGCTTGCGCAGGGCTTTGATGATCGCCGCCGCATGCACACCCGTGGCGGTGCGAAAGGCGTCTTTGCCGAAGACAGGGTAGTTGGGAGGGATCGTGATACGCGTGGCCTTGGCAATTTTTTCGCAATAAGCGCGGAGGAAGGTGAGGTCATTGTCGCGCAACCCCATCAGCCGGAGATTGACCAGTAACAATTCCAGGGGCGTGTTGCCGACACGCTCGCCGAGAGAGAGGGCTACGCCGTGAACCTGCCGCGCCCCGGCAGCAATCGCGGCGAACGAATTGGCGATGGAAAGGCCGCGGTCGCGATGACCGTGCCAGTCCACGCGGATGTTCTCACGGGACGGTTTCACCACTTTTTCGATGGCGAATTTCACGAGGTTGTACGCGCCCTCGGGCGTGGCGTGGCCCACGGTGTCACAAAGCACGATGGCGCGCGCGCCGCTGCGAATGGCCGAGGTGTACAGGCGCTGAATCGTTTCGGGGTCGGTGCGCACGGTGTCCTCGGTAACATACATTGAGGGCAAACCGTGCTCGACGGCGAACTTCACCGCCTTTTCGGTGGTGCGCTCGAGATAATCAACCGTCCAGTCCTCGACCATTCTGCGGATCGGGCTCGAGCCCAGGAACGTGGCGGCCTCGATCGCAATTCCGGCGCGCTGCGAAATCTCCACGATTGGGCGAATGTCGGCTTCGACGGTGCGGGCGGCGCAGTTCGGCTTGATGCGCATGTGGCACCGGGCAATCTCCCGCGCCAGGGCTTCCACCTGTTGTGCGGCGCGCGGTCCGGCGCCAGGCAAGCCGAGGTTTACGGAATCGATTCCCAGCGCCTCCATCAAGTGAAGGATCTCGATTTTCTCTTCGAGGCTCGGGTCGTGAATGGAGGGATTTTGAAGGCCGTCGCGGAGGGTCTCGTCGTTAACTAATACCCGCGTGCCGGGAGAGATGGGAACTTCGCCAGCCAGATTCCAATCGTAAATCCACTCATTTTGGGACACGGCGGAGCGACCTCCCTGTCCGGTCAAGATTCCCAGCAAATCCAACGCTGGGCTTGGACCCAGCACATGCCGGCCTGAAGGCCGGCGCTACAACTGTTCTAATACCGAAGGGTATAGCTGTTCGGCTGCTGCTTGGGATCCGGACGATACAGCGTTTTGCAGAACTCGCAGCGGTAGATCTCCGCGTCCTTCCCAACGAGCTTCTCGATTTCCGCAGGATACTCGAACCAGCGCTTCAAGTGGCCGGCGCAAAGTTTCCCTTTCGCATCCTTTTCGTCGCAGGAACGCTGCTTTGGCTTGCGCGTTTTAAGCTTGGGCAAAGCCGGCCTTTCTTCCGTGGCCGGGGCGGCGGATGTTTGTGGGGCAGTTGTGTTTTCCTCAGGCAAGAGTTCTCTCCCTCCCGCAGAAGTTAGAATCCATGATCTCGAAAGACGGTTTTCAGCGCCTGGCGCGCGTTTCGCAGGCGTGAAGCAATGCCCCCGCCAAACTCAAAGCGCAGAAAAGCGTCCGCGGCCTTCTCAAGGCCGGCACTATAACGATACCACCAGGGTTTTTCCATCCCCGGCAAGCGATCAACGTCCACGTATTTCAGATGGACCATTTCGAGCAGGCCCGCGCGGCCATGGGCGCGGCCCCAACCGCTCGCGCCGCAGCCGCCATGAGGGGCTTCAGCAATGGCAAAAGCGGAGATGAGGTCATTAACCATCACCGTGCTGGCGCGGAGGCGTCCAGCGATATCCCGGCCACGCGAGACATCGCGCGTCCAAATGCTCGCAGCGAGGGCAAACTCCGTGTCGTTCGCAAGGCGGATGGCTTCCTCGGCATCGCGGACAACTTGAATCGCGAGGATTGGGCCAAAGGTTTCGTCGAGGAAAAGCTGCATGGAGGAATCCACGCCGGTGATGACTGTGGGCTCGAAAAAGCCCGGGCCGAGGTCAGGCCGCGGGCGTCCACCGCAGAGCACTCTGGCGCCGCGCTGCACAGCGTCAGCAATCAATTCGTTCATGCGCTGCACGTGTTGCGGGCGAATGAGCGGCCCGATGTCGGTGAGGGGATCGCTTCCGGGGCCGAGGCGCAGCTTCTGGGTCCTTTCCACGCAGAGGCGAATGAATTCCTCGCTGACGGAGGATTCCACGAACAAGCGCTCGACAGACAAGCAGACTTGGCCGCAGTTGGTGTAACTGCCCCAGACGGCGGCGCTGGAGGCAACGTCCAGATCGGCATCGGAGAGCACCACCATAGCGTCTTTCCCGCCCAATTCGAGCACGCTGGGGATAAGGCGGCGCGCACAGGCTTCTGCCACATGGCGGCCCGTAGACACGCTGCCGGTAAAGAGGACCTTGTCGGGGCGAGCATCAATCAAGGCTTGACCTACATCCCCGCTTCCTTGCAAAAGCGTCACCAGCCCCTTGGGGAAGCCCGCGTCGAGGAAGAGCTTGGCGATCAGGGAACCACATTCCGGGGTGACGTCGCTGGTCTTGCAGAGCACGGAGTTGCCCGCAGCGACGGCCGGGATGATCTGACTCATCGGGATGGCCAGGGGATAGTTCCACGAGCTGATAATTGCAAGCACGCCGAGCGGTTCATAGAGAAGCACGCCCGACTTCATTTTCGCGGCGGTGTTGTGGTGTGGAATTCTCTCCGGCCGGAGCAAGGCGGGACCGCGCTTGGCGAAATAGCCCGCGGTGTCAAGCGCGACGAAGATATCCGCAAATTTCGCCTCGACGCGCGGCTTTCCCGATTCGCGTACGATCGCGTCCACAAGGGCATCTTTCGATTCAAGGATTTTGCGCTTCAAAACGCCAATCCGCGCACAACGATCCTCAATTGGTACGCTGGCCCAAACGGACTGGACCTCTCGGGCTTTCAGGAGAAGCTGTGGCACCACCGAGGATGGTGTGCGCTCAAAGGTGGCAGAGACTTTGCCGGTGGCGGGGTCTATGGAAGGGAGGGCTTCCAGGATGAGCGGCGTCGCGGCCATAGGGCTGATTCTATCTGAACATCGGCGGGAGTTCACCTGACTGGGGGAGCGCGCCGTTGCCTTAACCGGGGCCGGGTGGGGTCACAGGCGGTATGCTAGTACTAAAGTACTGGTCCCAAAGACCAATTTGGGCGCAACTCTTCGCGACAATCAGGGTTTGAGTGGTTAAGCGGGCGGATCGAGTCCTCATCGGCCCGAAGCGGTTTCAGGCAACTCAACGCCAAGTGCGAACACAAACTAATTGGGAGGCCTCGCCCCTCCTCAGGAGAACAGAGATGAAGTTCGATATTTCGCGTCTCATGCTCGGTGTGGCTTCGGCTGCATTGGCTTTCGTTACCATCGGGTGCTCGTCCGGCGGTTACAGCTCCAACAATCAGAATCAGCAGCCGCAGAACGGCACTGTCGGCATACTCGTGAGCGATGACCCAACGGAAGACTGGGCAACAATTGGTGTGCGGGTGATGTCCATTTCGTTGACGCCACAGGGAGGCGGTAGCGACGTAACGGTGTTTACGGCCCCGAACCCGGCGCCGTACGTCAATTTGCTCCAGCTCGACCAGCTATCGGAGATTGTGGGCAACGTTTCGGTTCCCGTGGGGACATACACAGCGGCAACAGTCACCGTGAGCGGAAACCCGGGTGACGTCCTGCTGACAGCCTCGGCCGATCCGGAAACGGGTTTCGCGGCCGCAGCAGGTGCTACGATCCCTACCAACCAAATTCAGATTGTCGGCGCAAAAGGTAGCGCGGGCAGTCTGACCGTGCCGATCAAGGTGAAGCTCGAATCGCCCCTAGAGGTGACCGCCAACCAAAGCAACGCTTTGGACCTGGAATTTGACCTTGCACATCCTGCGTTCATCGTGGCGCACGTGCCACCTTCTGGCGGGGGCACGACCATGTGGGCCGTGAACTTCAGCCCTTGCTTGAGGCATCGGCGGATTTTCGACCTCACGGGACTCCTTCTCCGCCATCATTACGGCACCGTGACCGCGGTATCGTCGGACAACACCACACTGACGTTCGACAAGGACTATCCGGTGTATCCGCCGACGAATCCGGAGACAGCCATCACGACATCCCAGACCTTGTCGGTCAAGGCGGACAACGCCAATGGGACGCTGTACTATGACTTGGACAACCCCAAGAACAACGCGCCGCTGAAGGACTTTGGCTCAATCGCGTCCAGCATCGTCAACAAGTACATCCGCGTGGCCGCCCGCTACCAAGTGGACGGGACGCTGGTGGCAGTGCGGATATGGGCCAGCAGTTCCTTCAACAGCGTATGGATCAGCCCCGAAGGGCACGTGCTTCACATGAACACCGCGACCGACACGATCGTGGTGGACAACGAACTAGGCATCGGAGTACCGCTGACCGTGGACGCCAATACCCTGTTCTTCTTCCGCACTCCAGCGAATGCTCAGTCCGATTCCACCGCCATTGGCAAGGGCCCGGCGTTCCTGTCCAATCTTGAGCGCGGCTTCAAGGTCCATGCGAGCGTGGTCGATCCTCTTGCCAGCCAGTGGGTGGCCAGCTCGATTGACATCGAGATTGCGCGGTACGACGGCACAATCAGCGGAAGCAACCTGACGGACTTCACCTATACGCGCAATTTCCGCAACGCGAAGGACGATTACCAAGTGACGTTGCCGTACATCTCTTCGAGCACGGCGAACGGCCACGATCCTCAAACGGGCAATCCCATCATGGGATACAAGTGGTGGAATTTCACCTTCCCGACGGTTGTGGATAGCGGGACCAACGCCATCAGCGACTTTGCCACGGCCACCAATGGAGGGGTGACCTTCACTTGCGGGAGCGGGGCAAGCACAAGCTCGATCCAGATGCAGGCGGCGGGCGAGAGCTATGCCACCTGGAACGATCCGAACGCTCCTAATGCTTGGGCGGCACCGTGGACCGTGCTCACCCCGACAAGGATACCCGTTGGAACGGTCGCGGCAGGGTTCTCGAACGGCAGCCCGAACGCGACATTCACCATGAGCATCGCATGCCCCGACGGCTCCAAGAGCACTGCCGTGACGGTGGACCTGAACACGACTTCCGGCTCTGCTCCGCTGATTTACCAGATTGACTTCAGCGGCGGCATCTTCACGATCAGCCCCGTGGATGTCAGCACCACGGCGGGACAGACGACGCTCACAAACAACCTAGTGGCCAATACACCAGTCAAGGTGTATGGCATTCCGCAAGCGGACGGCACGATCAAGGACTATGTGCTGTTCTACTTCACGGGAGTGGCGCCGAATCCAGCGTTTGTCGTCAACTAATTTCTGACCCCTGAACAAATGCGCCGCCAGCGAGGGTGACCTTCTAGCGGCGCCGTTGTTTTTGGGCGCGTTCGGTACGGACCCGAACCGGGAGCTGCCCAGGAGAAATTGCTTCGCTCAGGGAGATTGAACGGCAGGGTCGCGTGTCCTTCTTCGTTGACTTCGCCGAGAGACAAACCTACGATGACCACTAAGGGGAAGTAGGAAGGGACAATCTCCGTGCCTGCGGAGGCACCAGGTCACAGTCCTCTCATTGGTCAAATCCTAGGCCACTACCGCATCCTTGAAAAGATCGGCGCCGGTGGGATGGGAGAGGTGTATCGGGCCCAGGATGAACACCTTGAACGCGAAGTGGCCATCAAAGTCCTGCCGCTTGGCACTCTGGCGGATGAATCATCCCGGCGCCGCTTTCGTCAGGAAGCCCTGGCGCTTTCGCGCCTGAACCATCCGAACATCGCCACGATCTACGACTTCGACACGCAGCAGGGGTTGGACTTTTTGGTCATGGAATACATTCCGGGCGTGACCCTGCGGGACAAACTCTCTCAAGGCTCATTCCCAGAAAAGCAAGTCGTCACGCTGGGCACGCAACTCGCCGAAGGCCTGTCCGCAGCCCATGAACATGGGGTGGTTCACCGGGATCTCAAACCCGGCAACCTCAAACTGACCCACGACGGACGCCTGAAGATATTGGACTTTGGTCTGGCCAAACTGCGTTCGG
>Ga0187780_10001905_pt1 | contig 15715 bp, 17 predicted proteins | sample 1015_Q2_SP10_20__FD_132429 | JGI IMG/M metagenome (GOLD analysis project Ga0187780, IMG submission 132429) | Tropical peat soil microbial communities from peatlands in Department of Meta, Colombia - 1015_Q2_SP10_20_MG | ecosystem: Environmental > Terrestrial > Soil > Wetlands > Peat | place... | reverse complement strand
TTCTGGAAGCCGGCAACATGAACACATTGTCGGCCATTTTCGCCGACGCCGCTCCAATTCTCGGCGGGCCGCTCCTCATTTCGGTCCTGAGTTTGATCATCCTTGTCGTCTGGGAGAAGCTTGCCTCAGGAGGTGCGCGCTTTTTCGGAGTTGTGCCCGGCTCACTCGCGGTTGTCGCGCTGGGTATTATCGTGAATCACGTCTTCCAAATTGTGGCTCCGGCGCTGTACATCAGCGATCCGCAGCACCTCGTGGAGCTGCCGGTCGCCCAATCATTCCAGGATCTGACCCATCAATTCACCATCCCCGATTTTTCTGCAATTGCAGACTCGAATGTTTGGTCAATCAGCCTGACGCTGGCCATTGTCGCAAGCATCGAAAGCCTTTTGTCGCTCGAGGCTGCAGATCGCATTGATCCGTACAGGCGGATCTCGCCTCCCAGTCGGGAACTCTGGGCGCAAGGGGCAGGCAACGTGGTCTCGGGGTTCCTCGGGGGCTTACCTGTTACCAGCGTTGTCCTTCGTACCTCCGCCAACGTGTATGCCGGCGGTCGTACCTGGATGGCTGCATTTGTTCACGGGTTCCTCTTGCTGGCAAGTGCACTCCTGATACCGCAATTGTTGAATCAGATCCCCCTTGCCTGCCTGGCGGCTATCCTCATCATGGTTGGATACAAACTGACGAAACCGGATATGTACCAGTCCGTCTACCGGCTGGGCATGACCCAATTCATCCCCTTCCTCGTGACCGTGATGGCCATTGTGTTTACAGACCTCCTAAAGGGAGTACTACTTGGCCTGGCATGCGGGCTCTTTTTCGTACTCCGCAGTAACCACCGCGATGCAGTCACCGTTGTCAGCAGGGGCAATGCCTGCCTCATTCGTCTGAATAAGGATACGACATTCATCAACAAGAGTGAGCTTAGAACGAAACTGCGAGCCATCGAACGGGGTACCGATGTGTTGATCGACGGAACGAAGGCATCCTACATCGATCGCGACATTCTTGAAGTGGTGGAAGACTTTCGGAAGATGGCCGACCACCAAGACATCACGGTAGAACTGAAACATATTGCAGGCAAAATACTCGGACCGGAGACCTAGCACGATGGACCCGTACGTCAAGCTCTTGCTGTCGAACGAAGCGTGGGTGATGGAGAAGCTCGCTCTGCGCCGCGATTTCTTTCAACGAGCGGTCCACGGACAAAAGCCGAGGTTTCTCTGGATCGGCTGTTCGGATTCGCGTGTGCCGCCCGGAGAGATTACCGGATCGGAGCCCGGCGAGCTGTTCGTCCACCGAAACATCGCAAATCAGGTATCCGAAAGCGACTTGAGCGTGGTGAGCGTGCTGCAGTACGCGGTAGAAGTGCTACAGGTAGAGCATGTCATCGTGTGCGGACATTATCATTGCGGCGGGGTCTTCCATGCAATCCACGATGAGGAGGACAAGGGCGTGATCGGACAATGGCTTGACCAAGTGAGGGCGATTTACCGTAGCCACGCGGGCGAACTCGACTGCATATCCGACTCCGCACTGCGCTTCGACCGCATGGTCGAGCTCAATGTCACCACGCAACTGAGGAATGTCGCCCGGACGGCCATCGTGCGGAAGGCTTGGGAGAAGAAGCAGGGGCTTCACCTGCACGGGTGGGTCTATGACTTGCGAACCGGGAAATTGAAGGAGCTTGAGACTCTCGACACACCCGACAAATCCAGTCCAGCATGAATATTACACTGCTTGACCGGGAGCGGACTGCATCGTACAGCTTGGGTATCAAAAACAGTTGTTTGTGACCCCAATAACAGCCAGTCTTGATCATCAATGAAATCCTGAGAATGGCGGCTCTGAATCTTGAAGGGTTTTTGACCTCATCAGGGATTCCTTTGCAAACACAGCAGACCGCGTTTAAACCACCGTTTCTTTTGACGAACGCTATCCTAGCAAGTACGCTTCAGGCATAAGCGTTCCATTCCACTCTGAATTTGAATTGGAGACTACATGATGTCGAAATCCGTCCTGCAGGTGATGTTTGTGCTGCTCGTGCTGGGCATGATTCCGCGGGTCGTACAGGCCCAGCAACCAACGCTTCCAGCTTTTGAAGATCGAACCCATGATGATCACTTTACCTTCAAGTACGGAAAGCCGTATACCCTCGATCCGTACACGTGGGTTTACACTAAGGAATTTGCACAGATGTTTCGGATGCCGGATAAGTGGATTGATGCCAATCTCAAAGGCGCATTGGCCATTGCGTTCCGCATGACCACCATTGGAATTACCACCTGCGGACTTGGGGGTCGAGAAGACAGTTGTTGGCCTCCAGTCCAATGCCAATTGGATGTCTATTATGATAACCGCATCAAGCTGCCCTGGATGCACGACGAGATCATGAGGGATTTCTTGCTTCGAGGGGTTTCATCCCATGAGTTTCTACAGGACCTGAACCACTCCAAAGGATTTCATCGCTATCGGCCAAAAGATGGAAAAGGCGTTCCAAGAGTCCTAGCCACTGAGGCTTCTCTCAGGGTTGGCAAGTACTCGTCTGGATTTGCTCCAATTGCGTACTTTGATCGTGAGTACGAACCGGGAGTTGGCCTCATCGGATGGGTCGGGATAGGGGTTTGCCCGACCCCTATAGGCATGGGGCAGATTGCGTTCTTCGATGTGGAGACCCAAGACAAGATTAATCACATGCAAGTCAAGCGCGAAGACGCGAAGCCAATACACGTAATTGAATTACCCGAATCTTTTATGCGCCGTGCCAACATCGTCTACGAACGCGATAACAAACCGAACGTGGCCGTGACCGAAAGGCTGAAACAACAACTCCTTCAGTCTCGTTAGCCTTAGATCCTTTACATGGTAGATTCTCGTATTTAGAGACCCTCTCTAAGCTTGAAGACTTCCAAGGGGAACCGATTGTGCTCATGTTGTGCTCAAGCCCACCTCATTCCAGCCCACTCAGGCCTACTCCAGCCAAAGTTCGTACTTTCTGCAAACCTTGGCCCCAGTGGGCCTGAGTGAGTTCCAGTAGGCCTGAGTAGGGTCGTGATCGCGCTTTCCTAAACCGCGCTTCGTCTACAGTGCTGCACTCTGTGGTTTTATCAGCCTCACTGTGATTCAGGAATGTCACATCGAGGCGTGATGCTTCCGCGGGTAGCCGGTGAAGTGGGTAGGAGTTACCAGATGCCTACCTGCCTTCATCCTTGACATCTAGGTACCGCCAGCCTAGCCTACTCCTCACTGTAAGTTTTCTGCATAGCTGCAGAACGGGGCGAGGGCACCGCACTCACACAATAAGCACACCTATTCGCTCGCAAGCCACTGCCGGTACAGAACAACTCTCATCAAGTCGATGAGGAGGATGACGCCATGTCGGAGAACTCGGATGAACTAAATGGATTGACCCGCCGGGAACTCACTAAGATCCTGGGAGCCTCCGTCGGACTGGCCTGCCTTGCGCCCCTGGCCGGCTGTGGCGAGCTTTGGGAACGCCAACCGGTCATCCCCGTTGACATCTGGCACAAGGGCGTCTGCCGGTTCTGCGGAACGGGCTGCGGCGTTATGATCGGCCTTAAGGATAATAAAATTGCCGACGTGAAAGGGGACGACGAGGGCCACAACCGCGGTCGCCTCTGTATCAAGGGCTTGGCCACCCGTGACATTCTCTACACCGAAGGCCGCGCCCTGTACCCGATGATCCGGAAGAATGGTGAGTTCCAGCGGGCGAGCTGGGACGAAGCCATGGCGCTGGTGGCGCAAAAGTTCAAGGAATCGATCGAGACACATGGGCCGGACAGTGTGGCCTTCTATGGGAGTGGGCAGCTCTTCACGCAGGAGAGTTACACCGCGAATAAATTGTTCAAGGCCGGCATCGGCACCAACAATGTCGATGGTAACCCGCGCTTGTGCATGGCGTCGGCCGTCACCGGTTACACGACGACCTTTGGCAAGGATGAGCCAGCGGGCTGTTTCGAAGACATGGACGATGCCGAGTGTTTTTTTATCACGGGATCAAACACTCTGGAGTGCCATCCGATACTCTGGGAACGCGTGCGGGACCGTAAGCGGAGTCACCCGGATACCAAGATCATCGTCGTGGACCCGCGCAAAACCTTTACGGCACGGCACGCGGACCTATATCTACCCATCTATCCGGGGACGGACGTCTCCCTCTACAACGCGATGATTCACGTGTTTCTCGAACAGAAATTCGTCGACGCGGACATGGTCGAACACTATCTCTCATTTCAGGAAGGCGAAGCGAACCGGACGTTCGACGACTTCAAGCGGCACATTGCGAACTTTACGCCGGAGGCGGCGGCCAAAACCTGCGGCATCACTCCGCGGGATATTCGCGAAGCGGCCTTTCTCTTCGCCTCGTCGAAGGCCACGATGTCGTTGTGGACCATGGGGCTGAACCAGCAAGCGCAGGGGACTGCGTCCAACCGGCTGGTCTGCGCGATGCATCTCCTGACGGGACACTTTGGCCGTCCCGGCGCCACACCGTTTTCGTTGACTGGTCAGCCGAACGCCTGCGGCGGGGTGCGCGACACCGGCTCGCTCGCGCATGCGCTGCCGAACGGACGTCTGGTGGCCAACCCCAAGCACCGGGAGGAAATGGAGGATTTGTGGAATGTCCCGCGCGGGCGGATCAGTCCGAAGCCAGGCTTCCATGCCGTCGCTTTGTTTGACGCAATGAACCGCGGGGCAGTGAAATGCTGTCTAGTGATGTGCACCAATCCTGGACAGACGCTCCCCAACGTCACGGCCTACCGGGAAGGGATGGAGAAGGCCTTCTTGGTCGTGGTGGACGCGTTTCATCCGACGGAAACGACACAATTCGCCGACGTGGTGCTGCCTGCCGCCCTATGGGTCGAGGAGGAAGGCGTCACGGGTAACGCGGAGCGACGCTATCACCTCACTCCAAAACTCGTGGACCCACCTGGGGAAGCTAAAAGTGACCTCGAAATTCTGGTGGACCTGGCGGACCGCCTCGGCCACGGTGATCTGATCTCAGCCAGAACTCCGAAAGACGTGTGGGATGAATGGCGTAGGGTCTCAGCCCAGTCGAAATACAACTTTGAAGGCATTACCTACGAGCGGTTGCAGAAAGAGCGCGGGCTTCTCTGGCCCTGCCCGACGGAGACGCATCCGGGTACGAAACGGCGGTACGTCCCGGGTGAAGATCCCATGGCGACGGGCACGGGCCGGTTCGATTTCTACGGAAAACCGGATGGACGAGCCACCGTCTGGCTGGATCATCAGGAAGAACCGCTTGATCCCTACACCGCCGAGTTTCCGCTGATCTTCAACACGGGCCGGATTCTAGAGCACTGGCATACGATGACCATCACTGGTAAGGCACCTACACTTCAGGGTATCCACCCCGACTACCTGGAGATCCACCCCTACGATGCCTATCAGTTACAAATCAAGGACGGTGATCCGGTTGTGGTGAAGAGCCGGCGCGGAGAAGTCGAGCTGCGGGCTCGTCTGACGGAGGTTGTGCGGCCAGGGATGGTGTTCGCAACCATGCACTCCGCCAAGCATCTGGTGAACCAATCCACTCAGGACGTCTACGATCCTTATTCGAAGCAACCAGCCTACAAACGTTGTGCGGTCGCAGTTCGGCGGAAGATGGCCTAGCGGAGGACTCTGACCATGACAGAACAACTCGGGTCTCGCCGGAATCAGTTGATTGTCCTCATGGCGTTCCTTGCGGAAGCGTGGCTAGCGGCCTCTCCTGCATGGGCGGTCGAGACGCACGGCAGATGGTCAGACGTTGATGTCTTGCGCGGGATAGGCATAGCGGCCGCAGTGGGGGGCATCCTTCTGCTCATTCTGGTTCAGCACGTGTACCGAAACAAACTTCAGCATAGTACCTATCGGCGCCTGCTCCTCATCGGGTTGTTTGTGCTGCCGATTATCGTGACCTGGAGTACCACGAGGACGGTCATGGAGGGGACCAAGTCGGTGCAGGCCTGCATGTCCTGCCACGTGATGCAGCCCTTCGTCAACGACATGGAAAATCCAAGCAGCCCGACGTTGGCCGCGCGGCACTACCGGAACAACTGGATTGCGAAAGACCAGTGCTACTCCTGTCACGTGACCTACGGCGCGACCGGTACCGTGGAAGGTAAACGAGACGGATTCCGACACTGGCTGTATTACATCACCAATACCTACGCGGATCCCATTCAGTACGCGGGCAGTTACGACAATTCCAATTGTATGAACTGCCATCGAGGAACCGGCAAGTGGGAGCGTGTGAAGAGCCATCAAGCGCTCGTGGCAGAGCTTGCAGCAGACCGCATCGCATGTATCTCCTGTCACGGACCGCCCCATCCCCTACCGAGCGAGCGAAAAAAGATGGCGAGCCGAATAACAACGACCGCGGAGCTGGGAGGTCATTATGGAAACGACCAACGTCCCTGATCGCGCCGCGGCATGGGTCGAGAGGCAATTGACACTGGCCGTGTATACCGCCATTGTGGGCCTCGTCTGCGTGTTGCTGTTTCTTTGGTACGGGTTCGGCGCGTGGACGATGGGGTTGGGGACCTTCATCGGCATCCCTCTGCTTGGGCTCGCGGGCCTGCTGTACCTCAGCGCCGTCGCCGCCGACCTGAAACGGCGGCGTGCCTTCTAATGACGTATCTGTCTTCGCTAGATCTTGAGCGCATGGGGCGAGCGCAGAAGCAATCAATCGATGAAAGAAACGGTGCCATCATGAAGTGCTGAGCAAGATATTGGGCACAATGAAGGAGGCATGTAGCTACGCTTCCGGGAGGGAACAATCAATGAGATATGACACGCTCATCATCTTACTTCTTTCTCTAATAGTAGGTCTCTCGCTTCAACCGTCGATGGCATGGGCAGGAAAGTCGGCTGAGGCGGCCGAGATCGACCGTGAGGCGGATGCGGCCCTCAAGAAATTGCTGGCGGATACGCCGGAAGCGGAGACGTTTCGAGAGGATGCCAAGGGCATCCTCATCTTTCCGAGTATCACGAAGGGTGGCTTTATTGTTGGGGCTCACTATGGGAAAGGTGCCCTCAAAAAAAATGGGGCAACGGTCGGGTATTACAGTACCACGGCTGCATCCTACGGTCTGCAGGCCGGCGTGCAATCGTTCGGCTACGTCCTGTTCTTCATGAACGACAAGGCGTTGGAGTATCTAGACAATAGCTCGGGGTGGGAGGTCGGGGTCGGTCCCAGTATCGTGGTCGTGGATAAAGGCGCGGGGAAGAGCGTGACGACAACGACAGGACGGAGCGATGTCTATGCCTTCATCTTCAGCCAGCAGGGGCTGATGGCGGGCTTGGGGTTGCAGGGCTCAAAGATCACCAAAATTGAGCCGTAGATCGCGGCGACCCACCAAGGGTACTGGCAGACGTGTAGGGCAACAGTCGTGAATGAACTGAGAAAGGAGAAGGGATAATGAGGGTGCTGCAGATTAGCGTGCTGATGTTTTCGGTTCTGCTTCTCGGTCCCGTTCAGGCCCAAGAAGCGAATCAAATGAACATGGAGATTCTGAAAGAGAAAATCAAAGCCGACAAAAAGCTGATCATCGCCAACAATATGACGCTCACCGATGCGGAAGCGAAGAACTTCTGGCCGCTCTACGATGCGTATCAGAAGGAATTGGAGCAGATCAATCAGCGGATGATCACCACGATCAAGAGCTATGCCGATGCCTACAATGCCGGGAAGGGTGAGATTTCCAATGACACCGCCAAAAAGTTGCTGGCTGACGCCTTGGCGGTCGATGAATCCGAAGTGAAGCTGCGGCAATCGTATGCGGCGAAAATGGGGAAGGTCCTTCCTGCGACGAAAGTCGCCCGCTATATCCAGCTTGAAAACAAGATCCGGGCGGTCGTGAAGTTCGAGCTGGCCGCGCTGATTCCCTTGGCGAGTTGAGGCATGCGACTATGTCAGCGTGCTGGTAAAAGCCTGTGATCGACAAAAACGATCAGCCAGCCGGCGCATCAAAAGGTTGTCAGCATGCGACTGCTATTCTCTGGATTCCATTGGGGATCAGAAACAGCACGCGTAAGGGTCAAAAACAACTATTTTTGACCTGAACCCTTGTGTAGCGAAAGAACCTGTTCTTCAGTCAGTGCTTGGCCCTTTATTCTCGGTGTCCTCAGTTATTTTCAATTCAAGGAGTATGTTGCAGCCTTCTAAGGTGAACTATAGGTTGCCGCAACCGGCCAAGCTCAACAGCGTGCTCATCATTGGAAAGCGGTGAAGAATCGAGGATCGCAAAACACCCAAGCGATCCTTATATCGGCACACCTAGTTAGATGTTTTGAAGGGGGCCCACCCCCAGCCATCGTGCTTATAGCCCTTCTTCTCCATGCACGCCACGTAGGCATCTGTGTCAGTTACAGGAACCTCGTAGGAAGTTCCTGCAACCATTCCTGGGACGACCCCCTCATGCTGGGCGATGCTTAAACACTCGCGCTGATCGACGGACCAGTCTGCTTCACTTGTCCCTTGGGGAACGATGAATGAGTGGGAAGTGATGCTACACCCTGCGAGTACAGGAAGTGCGAGCGCAAGAACAGTGCTACGCATCAGAGCCTCCTTCAGCTTTTGTTGATCTCGCACGACAACCACTTAGCCCCCCTCTTTTGGGAGCCCTTTGAAGAGGCGCTCGGGAATCAACGGCGTGCGGAACACCCAGCGTATGCCGGCCTGCACCGTCCAGTCGAGACCCAGTGGCGTATTATCCCCCGTGATTCCCACACCGGGCCCAGCAAACACGTTCCAATGATTATCAAACCGGTAGCCGATTTGGCCCACCACGTTCGACGCGGTCGGTCGGTGGGTATTCCAATCGTTGTTCCAGGTTCCCTGGACCGAAGTCCACCAATGATCGGACCAGATGGTGTTGATGGTCCCCTGGACCTGCAAAAAGTGGAGGTCGGTGCGGGAGGGATCGCCGCCGACGGAGCTGTAGTCCTGGACCAGGAGATAGAACATGGAGCGCACTCGGGCCAGCGGGGCGGCCAGCACCCCGCCCGGTCCGAGAGTATACTTGCCCGTGCCGAGTCGGTCCGGCGAGGCCGTTGGAAACAACACGTCTGTCCCGAGGAACACTGCCACGTACTCACTGGCATACACCCGCCCACCCACGCGAACCACCGTATCGCTAAGGCCGTTCGTCGGGAATCCCTGCCGCTGCTGATCGGCCCATACATAGGGCACCGTGGCCTGGACGCCAAAGTTGGGTGTGACCGGAAGGCGGATGACAGCCGTCGCGGTGTCCAGACGCTGCCCGAGGGTGAACTGACTGTGCCCGTAGGTGAGTTGATAGTAGCCGATGATGGCGGTCGGGTCTGTGCCGAAGGCCGAGGCAGCCTCCGAGAGGCGCTTTCGTTCTGCCGTAAGGCGGGCGCGCTCCTCTGGCGTAGCGCCCTGCAGGCCCGAGAACAGCCGTCGGTCCTCCGGCGGTGGCGGCTCCTCCGGTGGTTCGACGGCTGCCTCGTCAATATGTCCACCAGATGTCTCGGCCGCGATTGAAACTGAGCCTATTCCGGAATCAAAGATTCCAAAGAGACCGAGGACGATAAGGAGTATCAGACTCGTTGACGGGCCGGGAGTGTTCAACCAGCTTCCATGTGAGTCATTAACATTTGTTTTTGACCCTTGTCGCTTGAAGCAAGATCCCCTGTGAATTTCGACACCATCGGTCTTCAATTTCGGCGGGGCTTTTGACCCGGTTCCTCACCAGATTGGACTTCTATTCGTTTCGTGACCTGTCACCGATTTCGGATGCGTAAGCTAGCACTGTGGGTAACGCTGAGTAAACCCGCGTAAAGCGCGTAAGCTAGCTTGTCCCTATCTCGCACAGTGCGGTGCGCGAACACCGAAGCATTTCGTCCGTGAGAACCCGTTCGGATTTTTGGAAAAACAAACCGGGCAAGCTTACCCCGATCGGCTCGGACTGGAATCGGACCGCTGGACCAGACGATGGCCGAGTGACAGCTAGGCAGAGTTGGTAACTACTCGCGCCGTTTATTCGTTAAGGCAGCCACCGCTGCGGGTCTGCCTGCACAGATACCGTCGTGCTCCTCTCGCGTTGGGCCCTTCCTCTGCACTCCCCTCTCGGTTGCCAAAACCCGACACGAGTGTGGGCCGGTCATGTCGGGTTTTTGATTGTTGCATAGCACAGCCTATATACCCCAATCAGAACCAACAGTGCTTATGCGGGCTGCGTGGACTAGCCACACCCAGAGGCCAGCATGTTGTGGACTGTGAAAGACCTCGCACACAGGTTGAACATCAAACCCTCGACGGTCTACTCGTGGGCGACGCACGGACGGATTCCCTGTCTCAAGATTCATGGCGCGCTCCGGTTCCGTCGTGAGGAGATCGAGCGCTGGCTGGAGTCGCTCCGAGTGCAGCAGCCACTCACCGCACCAAGCGACCCTCACACAGCGCTCGATGTCCTCATTGCTCGGACGAAACAGCACGCCTATACTCCTCCTCCACGGGGAAGCCAGACCAGATCAAGCCTCATCAGGAAGGAGGAAACGGATGGGGCTCTATAAGCGACACCGTGTTTGGTGGATGAGTTTCACATACAACGGAGAACAGATTCGCCGTTCGACCGGCACAACCAATAAGCGATTAGCTGAGGCAATCTGCTCAAAAGTCAGAGTCAAGATCATTGAAGGCCAATACTTCGACCGAGGGGAAGAGCAGGATCGGACCGTCGGAGAAATGATGGAGCGGTATTTTCGAGAGCGGGTTGCTGGTGGGAATCGTCATAGTGAGCGGCGAGCCCGCTCCATTCTTACCAACTTGCGCTCGGTGTTCGGCTCAAAAACACTCGCTGCGGTCACGCCGAAAGAAATTGCCACGTATAAGGCAAACCGTCACCAGCAAGGGGCCAAACCGGCAACGATCGCCAAAGAACTGGGGCTCATGAAGGCGGCCTACAACGTGGCTATTCGGGAATGGGAATGGTGCCGAGAGAATCCGGTCTGCCGGGTGATGTTTGGACGAATTCGGAATGCTCGCGTCCGGTATCTCGACGACGGGACGTTTGAACGGGTCGTCAAGGCATGTCCGGCCTGGCTCCAGCCCATCGTCCTGATCGCGCGCTACACCGGCATGCGGCGGGAGAACGTCGTGATGCTTCAGTGGTCGCAGGTGGATTTACACCGGAAGTTGATTGTCCTTGAGTCCACCAAAAATGGCGATCGGCTCGGGGTGCCCCTGTGTGATCCTGTGATGACCATCTTGCAAAAGTTAAGGGGCACGAGATTGAACCCCTTCGGACCTGTGTTCACTCGGCTGGATGGAGAACCCCTGACAGGTGATGCCGTGGGGATCGCCTTCGGGCGAGTCTGTCGTCGGATTGGGATTGAGGATTTCCGCTTTCACGATCTACGACACACGTTTGCGTCGAGCTTGGTGCAGCAAGGTGTGGATCTGTACCATGTACAGCGACTGTTAGGGCACCGAGATGGTCGGATGACCCAACGTTACGCGCATCTGGCACCTGAAAATCTGCGTGACGCGATCCAGGTGTTCAATCGCGGTAATCACAAAATTAGCACACAGGCAGCGGACCGCTCTGAGAGCATGGCACTAAGTCCTTGGAAATAAGTGGTGGTCCCAACGGGATTCGAACCCGTGTTTTAATTCGACTGCGACTTCGCCATTTATTTACGCGAGCTTCGATTATTTTCTTCCAGTCAGAATGGGGTATGACTAAAACATGGGGCTGAATTTAGGATTATGTGTAGGTATTAGGTTGGCGCTGATAGCATCGCTTCCGAAATGGCAGTTCAATGGAAAGTTCGCTTTGCTAGCAACCCCATGAGTCTGGTGTGGAGGGCAACCAGATCATGTATAACTGTGACCTTGCTATTGAGCAAGAGATGCTCGATAGCAAGTGCGCCTTGTCCGCCAATCGCAACAGCCCAGCGCATCGATAGAGATTCGAGTTCTTGGAGAAGTTGTCGTACCACTGCGTCCGACTTCACCTCAGTCAGAGACAGAAGAACCAGATCAGGTTCGACACGCTCACAGAATGTCTGAAGATCGGAAATGGGAAGGTTCGGTCCGAGATAATAGACATGGCAACCCCGCGTGGCGGCGATATATGCCACAGCCTGTGCACCAATCTCATGGGGCTCACCTTCCGGACATGCAACCAGAACACGCGGCCCGAATTCGTTTACTGGAAGTTGGTTCGTGACTGAAAATAACTTCTGCTGAACGAGTTTTGTCACATAGTGTTCCACCGCAATACTCACTCGTCCTTCGTGCCATAGCTCTCCAACACGGCGTTGCAGCGGAAGCAGGATTCTCTGCAGCGCCTCTTCAAACGGGATGACCGCTACTGCCCCATTGAGCTTCCTTTCGAAGCGGGTTTTATCGAGCGGATCGAGGAGCTTAACCAGTTCGTCGAGGAGACTCGCGTGCGGCTGCAGTTCTTGCGTGGTGGGAATCCCGCTGGTCCGCATTCGTTGGAGTAACGAATCGCGCCCCTCTAATGCGAGCGCGCCGATCGTCTGGCCGCGATCCAGTTCCTCTTTCAGGAATCGAAGGAGCGTCACATCTTGGTCCGTGTATTCTCTATAGCGGTTTGCGCTGCGCAAAGGTTTGACTAGTTCATACCGCCTCTCCCAGACCCTTATCACATCCTTCGAGAGACCTGTTAGCTTCGCAACTATATGAATTCTATAAGTATTCATGACTTATTGTTCATAATATTCTTGCGTCCAGTGTTTGTCAAATATTTTAAATTACAACACTTGACACATTGGACAACATGGGTTATACATTAGACATACATTGAACATACATTAAACATCAAATATGCGGAGGTGATCATGGCAACAGCGGCGGAGAAAAGAGAATCGGCGGCGGAACTCACGATGCAGGGCTTCTCCAGCAAAGGCATCCAAGGCGGACGGTGCCATCAGTGCGGAGGACTCATGGTCGGCGAGTTCTGCATGGACTTACTAAACGGCAGTGGGGAACTCGAGTTCCTCGCCTCACGATGCGTCCAGTGCGGGGAGGTCGTCGATCCAGTGATTCTGATGAACCGGAGGCTGCAGCGGAGCGCAGCTGCGGCACAGCCAGGCGAGGTGCTTTCGCAGTCAGTCGGATCTCAGGTGGCAGCGTAGCGATGCGCTCAACCGACCAGGATGGTCCTGGTCTTTCTCAACACTAAGGAGGTTTCTCATGCGGAGTCAAATGGTTCTTCAGGCAGGATTAGGCGTTTTGTTGGCAGTTGGTTCTGCTTCTCTGGCCACGGCGGACAAGCCGAATACCGACAAGGATATGGTCAAGATCCCTCGATCCGAATTTACGATGGGGAGTCATGAACATGCGGATGAGGCCCCGCACCAAGTGGTGTTGGACAGCTACCTGATCGATAAGTACGAGGTCTCAAATGCGCGATTCAAAGAATTCATGAAGGCCACCGGGCATCCGGCTCCTGCGTATTGGGATGATCCGCGACTCAGCAAACCCAATCAGCCAGTCGTCGGTGTGAGTTGGAACGATGCCAATGCCTTTTGCATCTGGGAAGGCAAGCGACTGCCGACCGAGGCGGAATGGGAGCGGGCGGCGAAGGGTCCGGAGGGCGACAATCACTACCCGTGGGGACATAAGCTCGATCCGCAGAAAGCCAATTATGGACAGAACGTCGGTCGGACCATGCCGGTGGACTCCTACCCTGAAGGTGTCAGCGGATTTGGGGTGTACAACATGGCAGGAAACGTCTTCGAATGGGTCGCTGACTGGTATGACCCAAAGTACTATAAGGAGAGCCTCGCCCTGAATCCGCAAGGGCCGGATAAAGGATACAACTTCGCGAATCAGGGGCCTGTGAAGGTACTGCGCGGGGGCTCCTGGCTGGCGCCGGAGACCTCGTTGCACACAAGCCACCGGTTCTGGAACCAGCCCGACAACAACTCCTATGGAGTAGGCCTCGGGTTCCGTTGCGCGAAGTCGGCTCCCGCCATCTCTGACGAATCGATCCAGGCGGGACGTGACGCTTTCATTGCCGCCCTTGTTGCAATGGGAGCGGAAAAACACGCGGACGCAATGGCCTCAATTGAAAAGGCTCTGGCTGCCGATCCGGGGAACAAGGAATATCTGGCCACCCGTGATCTCATCAAGAAGAACATGAAGAAGAAACACTAAACGTCGACCCGGCTCAAGGGGCGGTAAGACCGCCCCTTCCGAGCCGAATGAGCGACTGGAGTTTCAGCCAACATGATTCGCGGTCTGAAGAAAAGAATCCCGGGGTTTCAAGATAAACCATCGGGATCGTGACGGAGGCGGACGCATGACACAGTACACGACACTGGTTCTCGGAATTTCTTTCAGTGCGTTCCTGCGAGTGGCCCCTCTCATGGCCGGGCCCATCGATCCAGTCCAGCATCCACACCCGGAGCAAGCGACATCGGTCCACGAAGCCGAGCATGCTGTGGACCACGCATGGGAGGTCTATCACCGGGCGGCATTAGGGGGAACCGTGGCGTCCCCTGCTCTGCAGGCCGAGATTGAGGAGCATCTGCACGAGGCCAGAACCCTCGTGACTCGGGCACAGGAGGCGGCCGAACGCGGAGACAAACGTGAGGTGGATCATCTGGTCGGGCAAGTGAAGATTCATTCGACAAAAGCCATCGAAGGCAGCAAGGAGCCGAAGAAATGAAATCTGCCTCTGATAACGGACCGCTGTGCCGAACACTTTGTGTGGTGATCGTGATTTCAACTTGTACCCTGAGTCCGGCGCTGGCAGCGTCAGCGGATCGGAAAGAGATTGATCCGGTCCCCATGGTGATGATTCCAGCCGGAGAGTTCTTGATGGGCAGTCCGGAAGGACAAGGGCGCGCCGATGAGCGGCCTCAACGGTCAGTGTACCTCGACGCGTTCGCAATTGATCAAGTCGAAGTGACCAATAAACGGTATATGGCCTTCGTCACAGCAACGGGCCATCGCAGTCCGCCGAACCCATACGGAACGGGCCCGTTGGTGTCCATCAAAGGCATTGAGCAACTCCCTGTCGTGCAAACAACTTGGTACGACGCCAAGGCCTACTGTAGTTGGGCCAAGAAGCGACTGCCGACGGAGGCGGAATGGGAAAAGGCAGCTCGTGGCACGGACGGCCGGCTGTACCCCTGGGGCAACGAACCGGCCACATTGAAGCGTGCCAACTTCGACCGCGAATGGGAGGAAGACAAGACCTTATATCCGGTTGGATCGCTGCTGGGAGGCGACTCGCCGTACGGGGTGAAAGACATGGCCGGCAATGCCAGAGAGTGGGTTGCCGACTGGTACGACGGGGACTACTACAAACTGGCACCGGTTCGGAATCCACAAGGACCCGACAAAAAGGGGGTCGTCCGGTCGATCCGCGGTGGATCTTGGCACAGCCCAGTGGGTGATATCACCACCACCGCGAGAGGTCGTGGTGGGTTTGCGTTGCAGACCCACGGAACCGGTTTCCGCTGCGCGAGTAGTCTGGATGGTGATCAACAGAAATAGTCGCGGAGGATTCGTCAATGTTTGAGGGTGAGTTGTGGAGCTTCGGAGGCCGGTACACATGTTACCTGTGGTGGCGCCGCAACTCCGCACGGCGTTACCCACTAAGGTCGACGGGTCCTGATCCCCTGTGAAGGGCCCGTCCCCCTTGGTGCCATTTGGATTGACGCCTTATTGAATATCTTATGGGAGGAGAAC
>Ga0187780_10001903_pt1 | contig 15723 bp, 13 predicted proteins | sample 1015_Q2_SP10_20__FD_132429 | JGI IMG/M metagenome (GOLD analysis project Ga0187780, IMG submission 132429) | Tropical peat soil microbial communities from peatlands in Department of Meta, Colombia - 1015_Q2_SP10_20_MG | ecosystem: Environmental > Terrestrial > Soil > Wetlands > Peat | place... | reverse complement strand
GCCGGATTCCATTGGGCGGGTGAAGGCGTTCAGCAGCAACTTCGGTGTCTTGGCTCGAGCCTTGGCGTACATCCTTGCGTATGGGCCGGGTGTGCGGCAGGCGACGGAAGACGCGGTGCTCAACGCGAATTACATTCGCAAGCACCTTGAAGGCATTTACGAACTGCCTTATTCCCTTCCCTCCATGCATGAAGTGGTTTTCAGCGATGCGATCCAAAAGAAAAACGACGTGAATACGATGGACATCGCGAAACGCTTGATCGACTACGGCTTCCACCCGTACACGACGGCATTTCCGTTGATCGTTCACGGCGCCATGATGATTGAGCCGACGGAATCGGAATCGCGCGAGGAATGCGACCTCTTCATCGATGCGATGAAGTCGATTGCGGAGGAAGCCGCCACGCAACCGGAAATCGTGAAGACCGCACCCCATACTACTCGCGTAAGCCGCCTGGACGAAGTCGCCGCGGCGCGCAAGCCGGTGCTGCGCTGGAAATCCAGCGCACCGCAACGCGAAGCGGCGGATTGATTAGTCCATAGGAATTTCAAACCAAGAACATTGAGATTTTGCGTTCTGACTTGTCCGCCGCTTCCTGATAGACTGAAACGATAGAAGTTTCAATGCCCTGAAGAGTGAAGAACGACGGAATGTCCCCTGCAATCGAAGCCTGGCTGCCAAAATCCATTCTCTTGTTGCGAAATTACGACCGCCACAAATTCCTATCGGATTTGATTGCCGGCATCACGGTGGGCCTTGTCGCGTTGCCGTTGGCGATGGCGTTTGCCATCGCTTCCGGAGTGCCCCCGCAAGCGGGCCTTTACTGCGCGATTGTGACCGGATTTCTGATTTCCGCGTTGGGCGGCTCGAAAACGCAAATCGGCGGCCCCACCGGAGCGTTCGTGGTCGTCGTAGCGGGAATCATCGCCAAACACGGTATCGACGGCCTTTTCACCTGCACGATGATGGCGGGGGTTTTGCTCGTGCTGCTGGGAATCACGGGCATGGGCACGATGGTGAAGTATTTCCCCCGCCCCGTCGTTGTCGGCTTCACGAACGGCATCGCGATTCTCATCGCCAGCACGCAGATTCGCGACATGTTCGGCTTGAAGATGGATCACGTTCCCGGCGATTTCTTTCACCGCATGCAGGCCTTCGGGCATGCCTGGAATACGTTTTCCATTGCGGCGACGGCGCTCTCGATTCTTTCCATTGCGCTGATGGTGTACTGCCTGAAATTCGCGAAGAAAGTGCCTGGCGCCATCCTCGTGACCTTCGGCGCGACCGCGGCGGTCATGCTTCTACACCTACCCGTCGAAACCATCGGGTCGCGCTTTGGCGGAATTCCGAAAGGGCTTCCCACCATCGTCATTCCGCAATTTCATTACGACATCTTCCGGCAACTGCTCTCTTCGGCATTCACCGTGGCGATGCTTGGCGCCATCGAATCGCTCATGTCGGCTGTGGTTTCCGACCGCATGAGCAACGACAAACACAATCCCAATGTGGAATTAATCGGGCAGGGCGTCGCCAACATCATTTCTCCTCTTTTTGGAGGATTGCCGGCGACGGGCGCCATAGCGCGTACGGCCACAAACGTCCGTTCCGGCGCAAAGACGCCGGTCGCGGGAATGATTCACGCGCTGACGCTGCTTGCCATCATTTTGTTCGCCGCACCGCTCGTGAAAAGCGTGCCTCTGGCCGCGCTGGCCGCGATTCTGATGATCGTGGCCTACAACATGGGCGACTGGGAAGAAATCCCCGAGATTTTGAAGCTGAGCAAGGCCGACATCGCCGTATGGCTGCTAACGTTAACCCTCACCGTCGTGACGGACCTGACGTTTGCCGTGGAAGTTGGCATGGTCCTCGCCGCGCTGACCTTTATTCGCAAGGTTTCGAGAACCACTACGGTCAGCCCGGTAACCAAGGATTATGTCGAAGATAGCCGCGTCCACGTTCTTCAAGGCAAAGATATTCCCGAGTACGCGATTGTTTACCGCATCCATGGACCGTTCTTGTTCGGCGCCACCGACAAGTTTGCCGATATTCTCAATCGCATTGATACACTGCCGCCGATTGTCATTTTGCGCTTGCGCAACATGACCGCGGTTGACGCGACCGGCCTCGGGGCGATCCGCGACCTGGCTGACACGTTGCATGAGTCCGGCCGCTCGTTGCTTCTTTGCGGCGCGCGCGAACAACCCTCACAATTAATGAAGCAAGCGGAATTCGAGCGGCATGTCGGCGCGGAAAACATCTGCGGAAGCATCGCGGAAGCTTTGCAGCGGGCAGCCGAGGTCTACCGCTTGCAGCACTCCACCCCTAAAACGGAAGAGTTGGCTCCTACCCGCTCTTGAGTCCGCCTGTTATTTTGCAAACCGCACGCTGTCCAGGATGGCGGAGAACGCCTTGTCGTATTTATCGTAGGACGATTGCGGCGCGACGCAAATGAAGTAGACGAGTCCTTCCGGGCGCAGCGTGCTAATCACCCAATCGGTTTCCTGCCCGCCAACCGGCGAATCATTGCTCAAATAAGTGGAAAGCCCCGGCTGGCCGTTTAGCCGAACACGCTCACTCTGCCGCGTAATCTTCATATTCGGATTCGTTTGCTGCAATCCACGGATCATCTGCTGCGTCGCGGTGTTCAGCGCCTCCCAATCGTTGGAATCGCCCGAGGCCTGGGCCACGTCCACGATGAGTCCGTACGCCAGTGCGCCGTGGCCGCTGCCGTCGTCTACGACGCCGCCTTCCGGAGCAAAGGAAACGCCCTTATCGCTGCTGCCTCCGGGCAATTTCTTCCAGTTGTCCGGGTATTTCAGGGAGTAGGAACTCGCTTGGTAAGCGGCAAAATTTCCGGATGGTTGCAACGGCGGACCCGCTGTTCCTGTCGCGCCAGGAGCCAGCTTCTTTGCAGTCGGTAGCGCCAGGACCTCGCGCTTGATGGCTTCAAATTCTCCGGAGTCGCGCTTGGCGTTCGGCGGCGGGCCGCCCAGCTTGTCGATTTCCTCGTCCACGCGTTCCACGCGATGCTCCGGGCTCGGATGGTCGGAAAAAAACTCAGGCGGATTCTTCCCTTTGGTTTCCGCTTCCAGCTTCTCGAAAAACTGGGACATAGCCCGGGGATCGTACCCCGCATCACAGAGAACCTGGGTGCCCATGATGTCGGCTTGCGATTCCGCCGTTCGCGAGTAGCGCAGCAGCACTCCGCCCGCGGCAAAGGCGCCCAACTGCGTCAACAAAGCGCCGCCCGAAGAGCCGCCAAAAATTCCGCTGGCTATGCCCAACACCCCCTGCGCAGCCTCCGCTTTGGTCGCCTGATTGGTTCCATGACGGAGCGCCACATGCGAAAGTTCGTGCGATATCACGGCGGCAAGCTGCGCTTCGTTGTCCGCCACTTCAATCGCTCCGCGATTGATGAAGACATAGCCGCCGGGCAGGGCAAACGCGTTGATGGCCTTGTCGTTGACACAGTGAAATTCAAACGGGTATTGCACGCCCCCCGTCGGAAGTTTCGCGGCCAGCCTCGTTCCGAGCTGAGTCAGGTAGGCGTCCACTTTGGGATCATTGCAGAGCGGCAATTGCTTCTGCGCATCGGTAGCCGCTCGTTTGCCAATTTCGATGTCTTGTTGCGGGGAAAACATGTTCCAGCCGGGCTTGAGCGGCGTCCGTTGCGCCCACGCCTTAGGCGCCGTCAGGGAAAAAAGAAACAGGACGACTGTGCACAACAAGGCTAAGCGGGATTCGATTCCTCGGCCCACTGGGAGAGGAGGGGGCCCCGCCGAAGCATTTCGTTCGGCTTTGCGCACTTTCGCAGCCTCCAAAACGCTCACAGACACCATAGCGCTTTTCTTTTCAGAGTTACTTTATCACTGTGTTCGAGAGAAAAGAAAAAGCCCGGGCGGTTGGCCACCCGGGCAGAATCCGAGAGAGAAGAAGTTCTCTAGCGCGCGATGCGCGGAGACGGCTCGAGCGAAGGCGCCGGACTCGGAGCCTCGACGGTTTTGCCGCCGCGCGCGCCAGTCGTCCGCGCGGGTTGAACCGGTTCCGGCTTTCGCGCGGGAATTGCCAGGTTCTCGCCTTCACGGATAAAGCAGAGCTGATTCTGTTCCTTGTTCCAATCGATGCACACCAGGTCGCCGAGATGAACTTGCTCGGTCGCCAGCAAATTAGCCAGTGGATAGACCACGTGGCGCTCGATGGCGCGCTTCAGATGGCGCGCGCCGTAGCGCTGATCCGTGCCTTCCTGCAAAAGAAAATCGCGCCCCGCTTGCGTCACGCGGAACAGAAACTGCCCCTTGGCGGTTTCCAGAACGCGCTGCTGCACTTGCTGTAGCTCGATTTCAAGAACTTGTTCCAGTTGTTCGCGCCGCAACGGATGAAAAACGACGACCTTGTCCAGCCGGTTCATAAACTCGGGAGAGAATTTGCGCCGCGCCGCTTCGACGGCAGTGCGCTCCACTTTTTGGTCCAGGCCTGCGGCAGGTTTGTCGCCCGGCTGCACAAAACCCATTCCACCCTGCATCAATTCTGTGATTTCGCCGCCACCCAGGTTGGAGGTCAGGAAGATAACGGTCTGCGACAAATCCACACGGCGGTTATCGCCGAGGGTCAACGTCGCCTTGTCCAGCATTCCCAGCAGTAACTGCCAGAGCGCATCGCTGGCCTTTTCAATTTCGTCAAAGAGCAGGAAGCTCAGCTTCAGCTTGTCGGTATGGCAGGCGGCCAGCGCTTCCTGGGTGATGAGCGGATGAGTTTCCCGATGACCGAGGTAGCCTGGGGGCGAACCGATCAGCTTGGCAATCTCATGGGAGTGCTGGAATTCCGCGCAGTCAACCTTGATTACTGCCCGGGCATCGCCGAATAGAATCTCCGCCGCCGCTTCCACAATGCGTGTCTTGCCAGAGCCCGTCGGTCCTAGGAACAACAGGTTACCGACCGGGCGCCCTGGCGAATTCAAGCCCGCGCAAAAGACCTGGAACATGTCGACCAGGGACTGCACGCCCTCTTCCTGCCCTACAATCTTGGCGCGCAGTGATGAATGGAAATCGCGCGTGTCGTTGCTGCGAATCGTTGGATCCAGTTGCTGGCGGACGGCAGCTTTCATCGCTTCGACCTTTCCGCGTCTAGCTCCCCCAAACGCGACGCGCGTCTCAACTTCGGCGCGAACCTGAGATACTGCATGGAAGTTGCCAATCCTTTCCACAGGGGTGCAGACCTGGAAACACAGTAGTTTCAGTGATATACAGGATTTCAAATTCTGTAGGTTGTCTCAGTTTTTGAGACGCTGTTTCAATCGTGTCAAATCGAAGAGACACCAACAGTTTCTGTCCACTCGCAGACGACAAAAAGGGGCGCACCTTGCGTGCGCCCCCTCACAAACTAAAGTTCCATTTTAGGAGTTCGAGCGGTCCTGCTTCTTCCGGCTCTGGGGCGCCGTCGCCGGCGCTCCCGAAGGCTGAGCCGCCCTGGATTTGCGTTCTTCAGCGATAGCCTCGGCCGGAGCATCCGCAGTCTTGCCGTCCCTGGCTTCCCCGCCAGCCGCCGCCGCATTGGCCTTCTTCGCGCCGGCTTCGATCAGCGCGCCTTCGCCTTCGCGAACGAAAGTGAGGCGGTTGTGGACCTTGTCCCAATCGATGCAAACCAAATCGCCAACATTAACCTGATCCGTCGCCAGCAGGTTCGCCAGCGGATAGACGACGTGGCGTTCGATGGCACGCTTCAAATGGCGTGCTCCATAGCGCTTGTCCGTGCCTTCTTGCAGGAGGAACTCGCGTCCTGTAGGGGTCACGCGGAATAGAAATTGGCCTTTGGCGGTGTCTAGAACCCGCTGCTGGACCTGCCCCAATTCGATGTCTAGCACTTCTTGCAACTGCTCATTTCCGAGCGGATGGAACACCACCACTTTGTCCAGCCGGTTCATGAACTCCGGCGAGAATTTGCGGCGGGCTGCTTCGACCGCGGTTCGTTCCACTTTTTGATCGAGTCCAGCGGCCGGCTTGTCTCCCGGCTGAATGAAACCCATGCCGCCTTGCATCAATTCCGTAATTTCGCCGCCGCCCAGGTTGGAGGTGAGGAAAATGACCGTTTTCGACAAGTCCACCTTGCGGTTGTCGCCCAGGGTCAGAGTTGCTTTGTCCAACATACCCAACAGCAACTGCCAGAGCGCATCGCTCGCTTTTTCAATCTCATCGAACAGCAGGAAGCTCAGCTTGAGCTTGTCGGTGTGGCAAGCCGCCAGCGTTTCTTGAGTGATCAGAGGATGGGTTTCTCGGTGGCCCAAATACCCCGGAGGTGAGCCGATCAGTTTAGCAATCTCGTGCGAGTGCTGAAACTCGGCGCAGTCCACTTTGATGACCGCGCGCGCGTCCCCAAACAAAATCTCCGCTGCCGCTTCCACGATTCGAGTTTTTCCCGATCCGGTCGGCCCCAGGAACAGCAGGTTCCCTACAGGGCGGCCAGGCGAATTCAAGCCCGCACGAAATACCTGGTACATGTCCACCAGCGCCTGCACCGCTTCCGGCTGCCCGACAATCTTCGAGCTGAGCGCGGCCTGGAAGTCCATCGTGTCCGTGCTGCGCTTATTGGGATCGAGCGGAAGAATGTAGTCGCTCATAACCGCCTCCTAGCGCCCCCGCGACTGCGGGTTCGCACTGCCGAACCGTCCTCGACCACGGCCAAACTGTTCCAATTTGACCTGGAGAGTGGACTGCAGGAGCCGCAGCTGCACGAGCAGCTCTCGCGCCACCACGGGCGATTCCGAAATCCGGAGGAGCGGCGGAAACACGTCCGCCAGTTCGAGATTGAGGGCTCGCAGCGAGGAAATGAGTCTTTGGACCATCGGTGAATTGGCATCCGCCAAGTCCACCGAGTGATTGGCTTGTTCCCGCAGAGCTCTCCAATTGAGCTCCACAAACGGGTGTTTCTTCGATACTTCCTTGACTACGTCTTCCGTAATCCGGCCATGTTGCCCGAGTCGCGCAAGGTGCAACTGGCGCACTTTCCCGCCGCGGCGCACGTTGTGCACCAGGTAGAACGAATTCCCTTTGCGGCGGACAAACGCCATACTTCACCTCAGGCTCCGATCAGTTGATGTAGTGTATTCTGCTTCCACTACACTCTACAATATAAGACGCCAAATTTCCGGAAAAGTTGCAGCGAATCAGTAACGCCTCCAACTTAATGGCAAGCCGGAGCAATTCCTCATCACTTATTTTGCTGCGTTCCATCAGTTGCTTGGATTCTGGTTCTTTTTCCATGGCTTGCTTCCTCTGGTCGCCGCTTCTTATTGGATGCTCGCGACTCCCCGCTGTCTCTTGCTTCATCGGCAAAGAATCGCTATTGCATTAAACCCGGCCGCGGCATTTTTCTCTTGTTCTTACTTCGCGGCGTGCCTACGATGACAGTCCCGTTGCTTTGGAAACTTTTGGATTTGGAGATCACGCAGAAATGTCCTGGGATCCGGTCTATCGCTTAGTGCAACGAATTCCGCGTGGGAGGGTTCTAACCTATGGGGCGCTTGCGAGACTCCTGCGCCTGCCCGGCGGCGCGCGAACGGCGGGACGCGCCATGGCCGCCACTCCCTCCGGAAAAGGCATTCCGTGGCACCGCGTCCTTGGGGAACGCGGCAAAATCCTGATTCGCGAGCCCTACGCCTCTTTGCAACGAAAACTCCTGGAAAGCGAAGGAGTGACCCTGATGGAATCCCGCGTCGATTTGAAGCGCCACCTGTGGAAACCGCCCAAAGCAGCCATTCTGAAACACAAGCCTGTCCGCAAACGTATTTCGAAATGAGACCGTAGGTCGCGGTTCCTCGGCGTTGCAGTACCGGCGCCCACCTGCGGTATCCTATCTGTTCGTTATTCAACCGGCCCTTGTGGTGGGGCAACGCTCATGGCTAATGCTGTCCTCCAAGTAGAGAATCTCGTCAAGCGCTACGGCGACGTGGAAGCGGTGCGCGGCGTCAGCTTCAGTGTCGAAGAGGGCGAAGTGTTCGGCTTGCTTGGACCGAACGGCGCCGGAAAAACCACGACCATCGAAATTCTGGAAGGTCTGCGCGACCCGGACGGAGGGCGCGCTTCCGTTTGCGGTCTGGACCCGCAACGCGACTCTATCGCTCTCAAACATGAAATTGGCGCCGCGCTGCAATCCACTTCCCTGCCCGACAAACTCCGCGTGATGGAGGCTCTGCGCTTGTTCGCGAGTTTCTACAATCGCCGCCGCGATCCCGAGGAGCTTCTCAAGCGCTTCGGTCTGGAAGAGAAGCGCCACACGTTTTACAACCAGCTTTCCGGCGGTCAGAAGCAACGCCTGGCGCTGGCCATGGCGCTCGTCAACGATCCAAAAGTCCTTTTTTTCGATGAACCCACGGCCGGACTGGACCCTCAGGTGCGACGGGAAATCTACGACATTATCGAAGAGCTTAAGCGCGACAAGAAAACCATCGTCATGACCACCCACTACATCGAAGAGGCCGAGCGCCTCTGCGATCGCGTGGCCATCATCGACCACGGAAAAGTTATTGCCTACGGCACACCGCGCGAACTGAAAGCCCGTTCGGGCGGCACCACCCGCATCGAAGTTCGCCTGTCCAAGCCCGTTTTGGACGGCGCGCTAAAAGCTCTGGAAGGCGTCGTGGATGCTCGGGAAGTCGACGGCTCGTACGTCCTGCATTCGCAGCGGCCGCCGCAAACCATCGTTGCCATGGTGAAGCACCTCGAATCTCACGGCAACGAGCTGGTCAGTCTGGAAATCGCCACGCCCTCACTCGAAGACGTGTTCATCGAAATGACGGGAAGGAGGCTACGAGATTGAGTAACTTTGTCAGCTTGACTCGTACGCGGATGCAGCTCGCACTGCGCAATCGGATGTTTTTCTTTTTCAGCGTGGTTTTTCCGCTCATCTGGTTTTTCCTCTTCACGGGCATCTTTGCCAAAGGCAATCCACGGGTCGTCAGCTATTTCCTCGGCCCGGTTATCGCTTTCAATGTCATGGGCAGCTTTTGGGGTTTGAGCGCGGCGCTCGTTATGTTTCGTGAGCAAGGGATCCTTCGCCGTTTTCACGTCACTCCCGTCACCGCCACGGACATGCTTGCTTCCAGCCTCCTTGCAAACTATGTGCTCACTCTTCCCACGGTCACCGTCGAACTGCTCCTTGCACGCTTGGTTTTCCACGTCCCCAATCTGGGCAACTTGCTCTCCCTCGCGGTTCTTGTAACCGTAGGCACCGTTTCTTTTGGGTCTCTGGGTCTGGTTGTTGCCAGCGTCACTAACACTATGCAGGAGACACAAGTCCTCAACCAGCTCATTTGGCTGCCGCTGATCTTTCTGTCGGGCGCCACCTTTCCGCTTGCCTATCTGCCCAATGCCGTCCAGCACTTCGGTCTCTTTTTGCCTGCCACGTATCTCGTCACCGCGCTGCAAAGCGCCCTCTACGAGTCCTTTCCTGTCTGGAAGCTCTTAGTTCAGCTTCTCGCGCTTGCCTTCTGGGCCATTTTGACCTTTTTCGTGGCTACACAACTCTTTCGCTGGGAGCCCGAAGCAAAGATTCCGCGGAACGCGAAGGTTTGGGCTTTGGCCACGGCCATTCCTTTCTTGCTCCTAGGCGCGTGGGAAAACACAAACGGCGATATCCTGAATCAAGCAAAGGCCGCGTTCCATTCCCTTGATGCGCCTGCGAATGCCAATCGTCCCGCCAGTTCCAACCAATCTCCAAACACAACAGATTCTTCCGCCAAACCGTAGAACGGGGCGGCGCAAAGCGGCGCGCCAATTTGGTTTTTTCGCGTCGCCTATTCGCGGCCCCGATGCATTGACGCTCCCTGTTTCCTACCTTATTCTGCGGTTGAAAGCTGCATTCTGGGGGATGGCAACTTCCAAAAGGGGCATGTATGCCGATTCAAGCGACCGAAAAAATCTGGCACAACGGAAAGTGGATCAACTGGGACGACGCCAAAATTCACGTGCTATCTCACGTCGTCAGCTACGGCTCCGCCGTCTTTGAAGGCATTCGTTGTTATGACACCAAGCAAGGCCCCGCGATTTTTCGCCTCCGCGAGCACATGCAACGCCTCGTTAACTCCGCCCACATTTACCGGATGGAGCTTCCCTACTCTGCCGGCGATTTCTCCAACGTGGCCTGCGAACTGGTCCGTCTGAACAAGTTGAGTGCCTGCTACGTCAAACCCATTGTCCTCCGCGGCTACGGCGAAGCCGGCGTGAATCCTCAGAAATCTCCGATTGAAGCCTATATGGCGTGCTGGTCGTGGGGTGCATACCTCGGCGCGGACGCCTTGACCAAGGGCGTGGATGTGGGGGTCAGCTCCTGGACGCGCATCGCTCCCAACACCCTGCCCGCCATGTCCAAGGCTGCCGCCAACTACATGAACTCACAACTCATCAATATGGAGGCGCGAGCCAACGGGTTCGTCGAAGGCATTGCTCTCGACTCCGAGGGCCACATCAGCGAAGGCTCGGGCGAAAACCTCTTCCTCGCGCATGATGGTACGCTTTACACGCCGCCGCTCGCTACTTCCATTCTCCCCGGGATTACTCGGAACACAGTCGTCCAATTGGCGCACGACCTGAACATTCCCGTTCAAGAGCAGGTCATTCCGCGCGAGATGCTCTACATCGCCGAGGAAGTTTTCTTCGTGGGCACCGCGGTAGAAATTACCCCGATCCGCTCGGTGGACCACATTCAAGTCGGTAAAGGTGTCGCGGGCCCCATCACGCGCAAGCTCCAGGAAGAATTCTTTGCCATCACCAGCGGCAACAAACCCGACCGCCACAACTGGCTCACCGCGGTCGGCGCTCCCGTCGGCGCCGCCTCCCGCTAAGTCAAATGAGCTTTGTAAATTGTTACGAGGATGCGAGCCGCGCCAACGCCTACGCCACCCTCGAGTTCGCCAACACGTATTACCTCGCCTTCCGCGATTTGCCCGCGATTCTGGCCCCACACGTCACAGGAACGAAAGCCTTTGACTTCGGTTGCGGCACGGGCAGGTCGACGCGGCTCTTGCGGAAACTGGGCTTCGACGTGACCGGAGTTGACATTTCGGAGGACATGCTTCAGATCGCGCGGACCATCGATCCTTCCGGCGATTACCGTGTCGTTCCGGGCGACGATCTAAGCGCATTTTCCCCGGGGACTTTCGATCTCGTGCTCTGCGCCTTTACTTTCGACAACATTCCTGGAGCGGCCAAGACGCGAATCTTCCGTGACCTCGGAAAACTCCTGAAGGCGACTGGCTTCATCGTCAGCATCGTTTCATCCCCTGAGATTTACACCCACGACTGGGCTTCCTTCACCACGAAAGATTTCCCGGAGAATGCCCTGGCGCGCAGCGGCGATTTGGTTCGCATCATTACCACCGATCACGCCGATCACAGGCCTGTTCAAGATATCCTCTGGACCGACGAAGCGTATCGCTCAGTCTGCCGGGAAGCCGGGCTCTCTGTTGTTAAAATGTTCGCGCCTCTTGCCAAAGGCGACGAGCCCTATTCGTGGGTGAATGAAACCACCATCGCCCCCTGGGTGATTTACCTCTTGAAACAAGCCTTATAGCTCAATGGAGTCGTTTGCCTGTCCGCGTTGACTCACCTCGCCCTTGTCCCTATCATTTCGTGCGAGCAGCAACTTCTCCCCATGACCGGCCAAACCATCTCTCACTACCGCATCCTCGAGAAGCTCGGTGGCGGTGGCATGGGCGTTGTTTATGTCGCCGAAGACCTCAAACTCGGCCGGCGCGTGGCTCTGAAGTTCCTTCCCGATGAGCTCAATCAAAATCCTCAGGCCCTCGAGCGCTTTCGCCGGGAAGCACGGGCCGCCTCCGCGCTTAATCATCCGAACATCTGCACTATCCATGACATCGCGGAACACGAAGGCCGCTCCTTCCTGGTCATGGAATTTCTGGAAGGCGAAACGCTCAAAGAGCGCATCAGCAAAGGACTTGTCCCTATCAATTCGCTCTTGGAAATCGCCGTTCAAATCGCCGAGGCTCTCGACGCCGCGCACAAGAAAGGCATCGTTCACCGCGACATCAAGCCCGCCAACATCTTCCTGACCGAGCGTGGCCAAGCAAAACTCATGGATTTCGGCTTGGCAAAGCTAGCGCCTGGCTCAGCCTCTCCGGGTTCGACTCACGCGACCCTGACGGCCGCGACCACCGAAGAGGCTCTCACCAGCCCCGGCGTCGCCATGGGTACCGTCGCTTACATGTCTCCCGAACAAGCTCGAGGCGAGGAGGTCGACGCGCGCACCGATCTTTTCAGCTTTGGCGCCGTGCTCTACGAAATGGCTACCGGCCGCATGGCTTTTCCCGGCCCTACTTCTGCGGTCATCTTTCACGCTATTCTCGACCGCGAGCCGGCAAACCCCAGCACCATCAATCCAAATCTTCCGCCGCGCTTTGACGATCTCGTTTCGAAAGCGCTCGAAAAAGACCGGGCTTTGCGCTACCAAAGCGCCGCGGAGATCGCTGCGGACCTTAAGCGTTTGAAACGCGACACGGATTCAACGCGCCTCTCGGTCCCTGCCGCCTCTTCCGCAAAGACTGAAACCTCCGCTCCTCGCTCCAGAATCGGCCTGTACGTGGGACTCGGCGCGGTCCTCGTGTTGGCTGCCGCTGCTGGCTGGTTCGCTCTGCGGCGCCCCAAACCAGCCACGTCAGAGTCGGCAGCGGCGGCAGTCTCACCGGTTCCTGAAACCTCGATTGACTCCCTCGCCGTGCTGCCCTTTAGCAACGACAGCGGCGACCCCAACGCCGAATATCTCAGCGAAGGTATCACGCAGGGTCTGATCAACACACTTTCGCAGCTGCCAAATCTAAAAGTGGTCTCCCTCATGTCTGCCTACCGCTACAAGGGCAAAGCCATCGATCCTCCTTCTGTCGCTCGCGATCTCAAAGTTCGTGCGATTTTGACCGGCCGCATGACCCAGCAGGCCGACAACATCTCTATCAGCGCCGAACTGATCGACGCGCAGCAGGACCGCCAGATTTGGGGAAAGCAATATCAACGCAAGCTGGCTGATCTAAATACGCTGCAGGCCGAAATCACCCAGGACATCTCCGACAATTTAAAATTGAGACTCAGCAGCGCTCAGCGCAGCCTGCTGGCTCAGCAGCCGACGCAAAACCCGGAGGCCTATCAGCTCTACCTGCAAGGCCGCTTCTACTGGAACCGGCGCACCGCCGGGGGCGCCAACAAAGCCATCGACTATTATGAGCAAGCCATCGCCAAAGACCCGAACTATGCGCTCGCTTATTCCGGGCTGGCGGATTCTTATTACTCGCTGGCCCGCAGCACCACTGTCCTGTCGCCGAAAGAAGCAGGAGCCAAAGGGCGCCAAGCGGCCGAAAAAGCAATTGAATTGGATCCCACGTCCAGCGAAGCGCACGCCTCGATGGGGCTCATGCTGATGGTTTTCGAGTGGGACTTCGCAAATGCGGAACGCGAGTTTCGCCGCGCGATCGATTTAAATCCGGCGTATCCCCCTGCCCATCAATGGTATGCCGAGAAGTTATGGGGTTCTGGGCGTTATCAGGAGTCGATTGCGGAGGCACGCAAAGCGGTGGACCTGGAACCCTTTACTGCTATTGTCCGCTACCAGTATGGTGCCGCGTTAATGTTCGCCGGTCGGCACGCAGAGGCCGAGCAAGAACTTCGCAAAACCCTGGAAATCGATCCTACCTTTAACTTGGCCCACCACGGGCTCGCGGAGATTGCTGTTTCTGAAAACCGTTTTGAGGAAGGCGTCTCCGAAATCGAGAAAACCGTACGCGCCTATCCGGAGTCCTCGTACTATCTCGGATTTGACGGATATGCGCTGGCAAAAGCCGGTAGAACAGATGAAGCGAGAAAGATCCTGAAGACGCTCATCGAAGAATCCAAAACAAAATATGTTTCGTGGCTGGGCATCGCTTATATTTACGCTGGTTTGGACGAGATAGACCACTCCTTCGCTGCCCTCGAGCTCGCGTATCAGCAGGGCGAGTCACGAATGGACTATCTCAGACCGATAGCGGCTTTAGTGCCGGTCTGGAAGTCAGATCCGAGATGTTCGGAGCTCCTGAAGAAAATTGGTCTTCCTCCGCTGAATCAATAGGATTTTGTTCCCGTCCTCCTGCCATCCAGCCTTTCCGCAAAAATTGCGGCGGTTCAAATTGCCCTCAAATCTCCCGTTGACGAAGGCATCGGAGCAACAGCTTCCTGCATTTCTGGCTGCCTACTGACAACTGAATACTGACTACTGACCACCATTCGCGCCTCCAAACTTTTCGCTCTTCGAGAAGGCTCCCGCCCCCGTTGACTCATCGCGGCCTTCCGCCTATGATTTCGCTCACGTTCGGCCGCGCTACGGCTCCTCTCCCTTGGATCGGTCGAATTGACGTTCAATCGCGTTGCGATTCCGATTCCATCATTCATGCGACGGGAGGAACCAAATGTATTCCCCTTCAAAACTCTTGAGCCTCGGGTCTTGCGTATTGTTCCTTTGCCTCGCCTTGGTTTGTCCAGTGCGCGGCCAGGACGGCATGTCAAGCCACAAACGCCTCACCAATCAGGACATCATCGCTTTAGTGAAAGAGGGCCTTTCCGAGGACGTCATCATCGCCAAAATTCGCACCGCCAGCGCGGCCTCGCCAGACTCCGTCAGCTTTGATACTTCCGTCGCCGGCCTGAAGGCTCTCAAAGAAGCCAGCGTCCCCGATGGCGTCGTCAAAGTGATGATCAATCCCGCTCCTGCGCCCGCCACAATTGTCGCCGGTTCCAGCCCTGTCACGCTTGATCCCAATTTGCCTCCCCCGGAAGTGGGTGTCTATTGGAAGGACGGACCCAATTTCATCCTTCTTCAGGGACAAGCCGTCAGTAACGCCAAGGTCGGCGGCAAAGCGGGGAGTTTTTTCACCAATGGACTGAGAAACCAGCACTGGGATGCCACCCTGGACGGCCCCGCTTCCAAAAACGTGATCAAAGATCGCCGGCCCACCTTTTATATCTACGTTCCCGATGGCAGCGATTCCTCCGATTACGTGTTGATCACGCTGAACAAAAAGAGCGACCACCGCGAATTTCAGATTGGTTCCTTTGGCGGCGTGACCGGCGGAAAATCCGGCGTGAAGAAAGACAAGGAAGTTCCCGTCAAAGCGGAACACATGGGCATCCGCGTTTACAAAATCACTCTGGCGGAAGACCTGAAGCCTGGCGAGTACGGCTTCTTCATGGGCACCGGCCAGATGTCCACGATGGCCGGAGCCCGTGGCGGCAACCGCTCCGGCGGCGCCGCTTCCGGCCGTGTCTGGGACTTCTCCGTTCCGGAGTAGTTCCGCGCAATCAGCATGCCTGTCCGCGCCGGCTGCGGTGGGGCTGGCATTTCGCGTCGTTTTCCGGCTAAAATGCAGCCGTTCGAGTCGCCCCTGCTTTCCTTTCTGTCGAGGGAGGAAATCCCATGTACAACACCGCACAAAAGCTCGTCGCCGAATTCATCGGCACGTTCGCGCTGGTCTTTTTCGGCTGTGGTTCCATCTGCGCCGACCAATACTTGCATGGCACCGGTGGCCTCGGGCTTCTCGGCATCTCTTTCGCCTTCGGTCTCGCCATTGCCATTATGGTTTCTGCCCTTGGCCATATTTCGGGCGGCCACTTCAATCCCGCCGTCACCATCGGCATTTGGGTCACCAAGCGCCTGAACACCATCGACGCCATCTTGTACTGGGTAGCGCAGCT
>Ga0187780_10001902_pt1 | contig 15724 bp, 15 predicted proteins | sample 1015_Q2_SP10_20__FD_132429 | JGI IMG/M metagenome (GOLD analysis project Ga0187780, IMG submission 132429) | Tropical peat soil microbial communities from peatlands in Department of Meta, Colombia - 1015_Q2_SP10_20_MG | ecosystem: Environmental > Terrestrial > Soil > Wetlands > Peat | place... | reverse complement strand
GTGCTCGGCCTTCTGCTCGCGGCCGTCGGGGTACAGTTCGTCCTCTACGGGATCTTCGGGGCGTTCGGCCACCCGTAGTCCGGGACGCAGCCCGCCGCCCGGGGCGGGCACGCGTCCGCGCCGGAGCCGGGATGTTGCGGCGCGCTCGACCTACGACGGCCCCCGATGGGCTCTTCGGATTCCGGTCCTCGGCCCACGCCATCTCTCCGGCGCGGATGTCGACGGGAAGGTCATTTTCCGCCGGTGGGAACGGGCACTCGAAGTCGTCGGTGTACGCGCAGTAAGGATTGAAGGCGCGATTGAAATCGACCTCGTACTCGTCGGATTCGTTCAGTTCGAGCGTGAGGTACCGTCCCGCCCCGTAGCTCTCCCCTCCGCTGGTCCGGTCGCGGAACGGCACAAAGACGGAGGTGCCAACGCCCTCTCCGGCATGGTAGAGGCGGAGATGGAGAGCCTCTCCGTCGAGGGCGAACTGGAGGTCTCCGATGTACCGCATGACGGCCTGGTTGTCGCGGTTGGTCCGAAGATAGGCCTCCTCGGGAGCCGGCCGTCGCTCCAAGGTCGCCGTCACGACGAACTTGCGGTCCGGCGAGAAGTACCGAAGAGGGTGGAACGGGACCCGCCCCACGATGAACGGCGACTCCGGGTCCCCGGCCATGAACCCGTCCTTCATGGCCCGCTCGGCCTCGAGCTCTTCCTTCCAACTGGTCTCAGGGGACATCGCGCCCGCCGAAAGGCCCCGGTGCTTAACGGTTGGCCCTCGTGCCGGGGGGCGGCGGCGAGAGGTCGAGGAACATCCGCTCCCCGTCGAAATACTGGTTTCCTCGCTTCACGAACCGCGGAAGTTGACCGCAAAGGGTGAACCCGAACCGTTCGTAGAGCTTTCGAGCGCGGACGTTGTTCGAGAAGACTGAGAGGTAGATGATCTCGAACTTGGCGCGGGCCTCGGCGAGGGAGCGTTCGAGGAGGGCCGAACCAACGCCCTTTCCGCGCATGTCGCGCCGGACCAGGATCCCGAGTTCGCCCACGTGTCCGGCCTCCGACAACGCCGTGGGCCCGGCCCGGCCGATCGAGCAACTCCCGACGACCTCACCCCCCACCTCCGCCACCAGAAAGAGGAGGTCCCCGGCGTCGATCCGTTGCTCTTGTCGTTCGTACCAGGCCCCCTCGTCTTCCAGGGTGGGGCGGGCAGTGAACAGGTGTATCCCGATCGGTTCGCCCGCGTCGCGTTCGTCGTACAGCTCGAAGTAGATTCTCCGCAGGCCCCCGATATCTTCCTTCCGGTACGGTCGGACTGTGATAGCGTCCATCGACCCGATGCGACCCTCGCCCACTGCGGACGTGCCGGAACTACGCGTACCCGAACTGCCGCTTTGCAAAGTCGCTCATCCGTTCCGGGCTCCACGGAGGGTCCCAGACCATCTCCACGGTGGCGGCCTTCACGTTCGGGACCTTCTCCACGGCGAGCTTCACTTCCTCGGCGAGAATCCCGGCGACCGGACAACCGGGGGCGGTCAGGGTCATTCGCAGCTTCACCGAATCGTTGGTCCACTCGAACCCGTAGATGAGGCCGAGGTCGACGATGTTCATCGGGATCTCGGGGTCGTAGATCTGCTTCAGGTTCTCGGTGATCTGCTGTTCCCGCTCCGCGTACGGTCCGGCCGTCGCCGGAGCGAACGGCGGGGGAGTGGCCGGAACGGAGGTGGGTTCGGACCCGCTCATCCCCTCCACCACCGTCCGCCGCCCTATAAGGGTGCGCGACGGCTAAGTGACCTTTGGGTAAGCCCCCGGCAATTCGTTTAAGCGTACCCCCGGTAGCTCGTCAATGCCCGATGTTCATGCGATGTCCCCCAAGCGGGGCCGGCTGAGGCTCCGGTCGGTGGGCATCTCAGGGATCCGGAAGCCGCTCACCGTTCAGCGCCGGGAGGGAACGCACACCCTGGCGGTCGAGTTCCACGTCGCGGTGGACCTGCCGTCCGCCCGCAAAGGCTCCGACCTTTCCCGGAACGCGGAAATCTTGGCCGAGGTCGTCGACGAGACCGTGACCCGGCCGGTCGAGGGCCTCGAGTCGGCCTGCTCCGCGATCGCTCGGGAACTCCTCGTGCGGCATCCGTACGCGACCGAGGCCTCGGTAGAAGCGTCCGCGGAGTATTTCCTCCGGAAGGGAATCTCGGAGTCGAAGCGCAGCTTCGAGGACTACACGCTGCTCGCCGACGCTCGTGCGGCTCGGGGATCGGACGGCTCGGTCTCTCTCGCGCGGGCGGTCGGGGCCGAGGCGGTCGGCATGACTGCGTGCCCCTGCGCGATGGAGACCTGCCGAGACCAGCTGACGGCGGAGTTCCCTCCGCTCGGCGATCCGGCGATGAAGGACCTCCCGATGATCACGCACAACCAGCGCAACCGCACGCGGCTCGTCTTTGAGCTCAAGGACGATTCGGAGGTCGAGGTCGACGACATCATCTCCGCTATCGAGGCGGCGCAGTCGAGCCCGACCTACGCCATACTGAAGCGAGGGGACGAAGCCCAGCTCGTGGTCACCGCCCACCGCCATCCAAAGTTCGTCGAGGATGTCCTTCGCGACCTGCTCGCGAGCTTGCCGAGCCGGTTCCCCCACGTCTCGAGCGCGACCGTCGTCCGGGCGAGCACCGTGAGCGAGGAGTCGATCCACAAGTTCAACGTCGAAGCCTCGCACGAGGTCACTCTCGGGGAACTGCGTCGTTCGTCCGACGCGTGAGGAGGCCGGGGGTACCGTGCGCTACGCGCTCGACGCCCTCCGCCGACGGCCCGGTCGCTCGGCGATGACCTCGCTCGGCATCGGGCTCGCGGTCGGCCTGGTCGTACTGCTGCTGGCACTCTCCTCGGGAATCGAAACGAGCGCGACCACGCTCGCGACCCAAAGCGGGGTCGACCTGATCGCTGTCAGCGCGAACGCCTCGTCCCCTCTTCAGGGAGAATTTCCCCCGGTCCAGGGGGCACATTCCCTCGTCCAGAAGATCCCGGCGGTCGACCCGAACGTCGCGACCGCGAGCCCGTGGCTCGTGAGCGACTTGGTGTTCGGGAACGCGTCGCTTTGGGCCGCGGCGAACTCAAGCTCGGTCCCGAATGGGTGGTCGCCCACCCAATCGGGGACCGTGGGGTGGATCCCATCCGACAACACCGGCCTACAGACCCCCGACCTCGAGAACGGGACGGGGTTCACGTTCGCCGGTGACCCGCACTATGCGAACGGCAGCTACACCGGTCCCTCGACGCACGAGATTGTGCTGGACCAGGGGCTTGCCACGGTGTTGCATGTGTGGGTCGGCGACCTCGTGTGGCTGGGGGCCGCCGAGCCTCCGTCCGCTGCGGCGCTGAAGGGATGGTACGCCAATGCGACCCCGTTCCGGGTGACGGGCATCTCGGGGCCCTTCTGGCTCGTTCCCTCGGCGCTGCTCGCGTTCGCCTATCTCTCCGAGATCCAGGAGATCGTTGGCGGTGCCTCCGCGCAGACGGACTACGCCTCCCTGGTGCTTATCCACCTTACCGACCCCACGACGGTCGACGCCGACCAGAGCCGGCTCGCGGCCTCGTTCCCCCAGATGACGGTTTTCACGCTGGCGAGCATCCTCGGGGCGATCCAGCACGTGGTGAATCTCTACCGGACCTTCGGGGAGCTGATCGGGCTGATCGGGATCGTGGTCGCGGCGCTGTTCGCAACGACCGTGCTCCAGATGTCGGTCGATGACCGATCCCGCGAGATCGCCCTTCTTCGCGCGATCGGTCACTCCCGACCGGCGGTGGGGTCGCTCGTGGTGGAGGAGGCCCTCTACCTTTCCGTGTTCGGGCTCGCCGTCGGTCTACCGATCGCGTACGTGACCGGCTACGGGCTCAACCTCTACCTCCGCAACTTGCTCGTCGGTCTCCCGACGTCGTTCTCGTTCGTCTCGTTCAACGCCGTCGTGCTCGGGGATGGTCTCCTGCTCGTCCTCGCCGTAGGCCTGCTCGCGGCGGTCGCCCCGGCTGCGCGGGCGATGCAGCTACCCGTGGCGGAGGAGCTGCGCGCACCATGATGCGGTGGGGTCGCCGCGGATCGCTGCGTCATTCGCGCCTGCAACTCGTGCTGGCCGTGGCGGCGATCGCCACCGCCGTCGCGTTGCCCGTGGTGCTCGTGAGCGTCGGTGGCGGGGTCTCGGCCCACGAGCTCGCGAATCTCCAGAACGCCGGGTATCAGATCGTCGTCAGTGCAGGAGGGATCCATGGGATCACGGACGCCCACAACTGGACCCAGCGAATCCTCGCTATCGCCGGGGTGACCGCCGCCTCCCCCGTCCTCAGCGTGACGATCGACGCGTTCGCTCCCTCCGGGTCGGTCGCCCCCGTCCTCGCGGAGGGCGTGATCCCTGGCCAGTTCACCCCGACGCTTGGGCCGGCGGAATCGGGTCTCTTCCCGACGCCTCTCCCGCTCGGAGAGCCCACAGATTCGGTCCATTTCGCGAACGGCAGCTATTCCGGGCCCGCGACGTACGACGTGCTCGTTTCCTCGCCATACGCCCAACAGTACCATGTCGTGAACGGCGAGCACCTCACTCTGAGCCCGGTCGCGAACCGCTCGTACGGGGTGAACTACACCGTGACCGGCATTTTCGGAGTCCCGCCCTCCGTGCTGGGACCAACCGGGGCGTTCGCGGTACTCCTGCCTCTTTCCGACCTCCAAACGCTGACCGGTTTCGCGTCGGCCCATGCCGTCGCTCCGGACGCTGCGGACACGATCCAGGTCGCCGTGACGGGGTCGGTGGCGACCAACCCGACGACCCTCGACAAGGTGCGCGCCACGGTTCAGCAGCTCTTCCCGTACTACGGGGTGAGTTCCCTCACTCAAGAGGCCCAGCAGCTGGAGGCGGCGAGCGGAGTGCTGACCGGTTTCTACTTGGCCCTCTCCTCGGTGGGCCTCACGGTGGGACTTCTGTTCCTCGCCCTCGTCCTGCTACGTCGGGTCGAGGCGGACCGGCGGTCGATCGGGATTCGTCGGGCTCTTGGGATTCCCGGGGGTGCGATCGCGGCGGAGATCGTCGGTAACGGAGCGTTGCTCGCGCTCCTCGGCGCGGCGATCGGGGTCGCGACCGGGTACCTGATCGTCGAAGCGCTCGCGGACTGGGCGACCCAGGCCGTGCAGGAGGCGGCCCGGCTGGCGGTGTTCAATCCGGTGCTTCTCGGAGAGATCGTCGGCGCGGTCGTCGGGCTTTCTCTGCTCGCCAGCCTCATCGCCACGCGCTCCGCTCTCCGGGAAGAGATCACGGAGGCCCTGCGATGACCGGCGCCACCGCACCCTCGATCGAGCTGTCCCAGGTCGTCCGGACGTACGGCAAGGGCTCGCCGGACGAGGTCCGGGCGCTGCGAGGGGTCGACCTCACGATCCCGCCGGGAGAGTTCCTCTCGGTCGCGGGACCAAGCGGCTGCGGCAAGACGACCCTCCTCAACCTCGTCGGCTTGCTCGACAGCCCGACCTCGGGCGAAGTGCGGTGGAACGGTCAACCGGTGGGGCAGCGGACCGACCGGACCCGGGCGAGGATGCGGCTCGAAGGGGTCGGGTTCATCTTTCAGCGATTCTACCTCTTGCCGACGTTGACCGCTCGAGAGAATGTCGAACTGCCGATGCGCGCGCTGCGCGTCCCCCGCGGCGAACGCCTACGCCGGGCCGAACGGCTGCTCGATGAGGTCGGCCTTCGCGGCCGCGAAAAGGCGTTCCCCCATCAACTGTCGGGCGGAGAGGAGCAGCGGGTCGCCGTGGCCCGGGCTCTCGCCAATGAGCCCGGGCTGCTGCTGGCCGACGAACCGACCGGGGAACTCGACTCGGGGAACACGCAGGCAATTCTTTCCCTCCTCGAACGGGTCCGTAGGGACCACGACGCCTCCCTCGTGATCGTCACGCACAATCCTGAGGTCGCGCGCCGCGCCCGTCGCCACATCACGATGCGCGACGGCACGATCCTCGACGACATCCGGGAGGCCTAGATCGGCCGTGGCGCGGATTGCCATCCTACTTCGGGACCGATGTCACCCGAAGGAGTGTCAGTGGGAGTGCCAGGCCTACTGCCCGCCGGTCCGCATGGGGCAGGAATGCATCGTCGAAGGGCCGGACGGTCGACCGATAATCTCCGAGAGTCTTTGCATCGGCTGCGGGATCTGCGTCCACAAGTGCCCGTTCGACGCCATCAAGATTCTCAACACTCCCGAGGCCAACGAGGCGGAGATCGTCCACCGGTACGGGTACAACGGCTTTCGGCTCTACCGCTTGCCCATTCCTCCCCCCCAGGGGATCACGGGACTTCTCGGCCCGAACGGGACGGGGAAGTCGACCGCGCTCCGTCTCCTCGCGGGCAACGATGTGCCGAACCTCGGGGACTACGAGCACCCCGGGGAATGGTCGAAGGTTCTCGAGCACTACCGGGGCACCGCGCTCCACGCGCACTTCGAGCGGGTCGCGAAAGGCGAACTTCGCAGCGTGGTGAAGCCGCAGTACGTGGACCGTCTCGCGGACGAGTCGGTCACGGCCCGAGAGTTCGTCGCGTCGGCCGGGGGCCGCGCCGCGTCGATCCTCGAAGAGGTCGGGCTGGGGGGACGCGGGGACCGGCGTCTCACGGAGTTGTCGGGCGGGGAGCTCCAGCTCGCCGCGATCGCGCGCACGCTCGCTACGGACGCCGACCTCTACTTGATCGACGAGCCGTCGAGCTACCTCGACATCGTCCACCGGCTCGAGGTCGCGCGTCTCCTTCGCCGGCTGGGGGAGACGAAGAGCGTGCTCGTGGTCGAGCACGACCTCGGCCTCCTCGACTATCTCGCCGACCAGGCGCATCTCCTCTATGGCGAGTCGGCCGCGTTTGGGGTGATCAGCCACCCGATCCCGATGCGCTCTGCGATCAACACCTACCTCACGGGTTACCTGAAGGATGAGAACGTTCGGTTCCGTACCGAACCGGTACGGTTCGTGGCGCATCCCCCGAAACCGGCGGTTCGCCAGAACGTCCTCGTGGAGTTCCCCGCGCTCGAGAAGCAGTTCCCCGAGTTCCATCTCGCCGTGAGTGCCGGATCCCTCGCGAAGGGGGAGACGGTCGGCGTGGTCGGGCCGAACGCCACGGGAAAGACAACGTTCGTCCGGATGCTGGCGGGGGTGGAGGTCCCCACGAGCGGAACTCCGCCCCCCGGCGTCACCGTCAGTTACAAGCCCCAGTACCTCAAGGCGACGCAGGCGGCCAGCCTTCGGGAGCGGGCGAACGCGCTCGCCGGGGACCCATCGTTCGACGGGAAGCTGTTCGAGCGCGAGCTCGTCCCGGGGCTTCACCTCGAGGAAGTCCTCGACGTCGCACTCCCCGACCTCTCGGGAGGCGAGCTCCAGCGGGCCGCGGTCGCCCTCGCGCTCGCTCGGCCCGCGACGCTCTACCTCCTCGACGAGCCGTCCGCCTACCTCGATGCCGACGAGCGGATGTCGATGGCGCGCCTTCTCCGTCGCCAGGTCGAACGGCAGGCGGTGAGCGCGCTGGTGGTGGACCACGACGTCTATTTCTTGGACCTCGCATGCGATGCGCTCATGACGTTCCGCCCCGACGCGCCCGACGGTTCCCGAGGACGCGGCGACGGTCCGTTTCCGATGCGGGAAGGGATGAACCGACTGCTCCGAAGTGTCGACATCACCTTCCGCCGGGATGCGGAGACCCTTCGCCCCCGCATCAACCGGGAAGGTTCGGTCCTGGACCGGGAACAGCGGGCGAAGGGGGAGTATTACTATGAAGCCGCCGCGTGAGGCCGGCGCCGCGCGGCGATCGGCCGCGCGAACGACCCGGGAAGGGATCTACCACGACCGGGGCCGGCTCTCGTACACGGTGATTGGCGTGTACGCGTTCCTGATCGTCCTCCTGTTCTACGTCGCCTCGCAATCCGGCCATGCGTTCTGGGCGATCGTGGTCGTTCTCCTCCTGTTCGTGTTCTTCTTGGTCCGATACATCTCCACGACCTACTCCCTGGGCGACACGCACCTCCGGGCATGGCGGTTCTTCGGAAACCGCAGGATCCGTCTCGACTCGGTGAACCGGATCGAGTACGGGAGCATGCGCGATCTCGCCCCGACCGGGTTCTTCGGGTCGTGGGGCTGGCGCGGTCGCATGTGGAGCTCGGAGATCGGCCAATTCGACGCGTTCTACACCGATGCGGCGCACGGCCTGCTCGTGAGCGGAGAAGGGGTCCCGATCTACATCAGCCCCATCGATGTCGACGAGTTCGCCCGCGAGCTCTCCCGCCGGGTCCGCTCCTACAAGGGCTCGCTCGCGGTCGATGTGGGCGACCCCCGGAGCGCGCCGCCCGCGCACTCCGACTAAGAATTCGAGCGCAACGCCCGCTCGGTCAGTACTGCGGGAGCGAGGGATCAACGCGCTGAGCCCACGCGTTGATTCCTCCGCGCAGGGTTCGAACGTTCGAGAAGCCCAGGTCGAGGAGGAATCGAGTGGCCTCGGCGGAGCGGATGCCGCTCCGACAGTAGACGACGAGCTTCGAGGCCCGAGTGAGTTCGTCCACCCGCTCGGCAAGTTCGCCTTTCGGGATCAGGTGGGCTCCGGGGAGGTGGGCGATCGCCCACTCTCCGGGCTCCCGGACGTCGACCAGGAAGGGGGGCTCCTCCGACTCGAGTTCGGCGTGCAGCGCTTCCGGTTCCACGCGAGGGACGTTGTCCCGTGCCGCCGCGGCTTCCGGAGTCGGGACGCCGCAGAAGGCGGGGTAGTCGATGAGCCCCTTCTGCGTCGCGTGCGCGGAGCAGAGCACGCAGTGCGGATTCTTGCGGATCCGAAGCTCGCGGAACTTGAGCGCGAGGGCGTCGAAGAGGAGCAACCGCCCGACGAGGGAGTCGCCCTGCCCGAGGATGAGCTTCACGGTCTCCGTCGCCTGAAGGACCCCGATCAGTCCGGGGAGGACGCCGAGAACGCCGGCCTCGGCGCACGACGGCACGAGGTCCGGTGGGGGCGGTTCGGGGTAGAGGCACCGGTAGCAGGGGCCGTGACGAGCGTCGAAGACGCTCACCTGGCCCTCGAAGCGGTAGATGGAGCCGTAAACGCTCGGTTTCTTCAACAGTACCGTCGCGTCGTTGACGAGGTAACGGGTCGGGAAGTTGTCGGTGCCATCCAGGACCACGTCGTACGGCGCGATGATGTCGAGCGCGTTCTCGGAGGTGAGTCGAGTCTCGTGCGCGACAACCCGGGTCCCCGGATTGAGCCCTTCGAGGCGCTCCTTCGCTGCGACGAGCTTGGGGCGGCCAACGTCCGACGTCGAGTAGAGGACCTGCCGCTGCAGGTTCGATAGGTCGACCGAGTCGAAGTCGACGAGGCCGATCTCCCCGACTCCCGCGGCGGCGAGATAGAGGGCGGCCGGGGCTCCGAGTCCCCCCGCTCCCACCAGGAGGACCTTCGCGCGGCGGAGCTTCCGCTGTCCGGCCACGCCGACCTCAGGCAGGAGGAGATGACGGCTGTACCGGCGGAGATCGTCGGTCGAAAACGCCTCGACCGCGATGTCGGCCGACTCAGAACGCGAAGCCGGACGGAGCTGTCCCCTCGCCCCGGCGGGCGCTCCCCCGGCGACGGCAGGGACGATGGAGACGACGTCCCCCTCCTTCAGGGGGGTTGCTTCGCGGTCGAGGAATCGAATGTCCTCGTCGTTCAAGTAGACCGTGACGAAACTGCGGAGGCGGCCTTCTGGGGTGAAGAGGTGCCGCTTGAGCGCCGGATTCGAGTCGGCCAGAGAGCGGATGACCCCCCCGACGGTGCTGCCCTCGAGGGCGAGTTCGGCAGCCCCGCCGGCGAACGACCTCAGCGGTGTGGGGATCTTGACGGTCGCCTTTGGCATCGTTCGACCCTCCCCGACGAGACTCTTAGGCTCTTCCTTACCCTCGGACCACTAACGGAGACGAGGGACGCTTCCCCGTCACGGACAGGGGGACCTCGCGGAAGGTCGCGGAGTCCGGCTCGAGTTCGAACGCAGCGACGGCGGGGGTCGCCGACGCCGTGACCGCGAGGACGAGGTAGGTGTACCAGGGCCACGCATGGTCCTGGTCGAACTGCGACGGGCGGGCCGGATGGTCGGGATGGGAATGGTAGAATCCGACCACCGCTCGGCCCGTCCCCTCGAGGTTGCGTTCCAGTTTTCTAAGTTCCTCGGGAGGAATGAGGAACCGGCGACGGCGCTCACCGTCGAACACGTTCCCCGCTGGTTCAAGGGCGAGGATCGTTCGACCCGTGGTTCCCTCGGGCTCCGGGACCGCGCCGACAAGGAAACCGCAGCACTCTTCCGGGTACGTCGTCCGTCCGTGCGCCTGCATCTCGGCGAGGAGAGACGCGGGGAGGATCACCGACTTCACGACCGCTCCCTCTCGTGGGGGTCGTGTCCTCCGTCCGGAAGGATCGTCACCACGACGGAACCCTCGGCAGAGCGGCCAACCTGAACGGCCGCCCAGACCGCCGCTCCGGCGGACGACCCGACCGCGAGCCCTTCGGCCCGAGCGAGCCGGAGCTGCATCTCGAGGGCGTCCTCCGTCTCCACCCGGACTGTCTCGTCCACGAGATGATCGTCGTACGTCGAGGGTCGGAGCGCAGTCGGAAGGTGCTTCAGCCCCTCGATTCCGTGGATTGGTCCCGGTGGCTCGACGCCGATGACGCGGACGGAGGGATTGCGCTCCTTGAGGTATCGGCTCACGCCCGAGATCGTCCCCCCCGTTCCAACGCCCGCGACGAAGTGGGTGACCCGGCCCGCGGTCTGCTGCCAGATCTCGGGACCCGTGGTTGCGTAGTGGGCTCGCGGGTTAGAGGGATTGTTGTACTGGTCCGGGTAGAAGTATCGGCCCGGTTCGGCCGCGGCCCTTCGACGTGCCTCGCGCTGGGCGCCGTCCGTCCCCTCTGAGGGGTCCGTGAACACCACGCCGGCTCCAAACGCCCGGATTCGGGCCACGCGCGAGGGGTGAGCGTTCGCGGGAAGGATGATCTCTACCGGGAATCCAAGGCGAGCTCCCAGCATGGCATACGCGACGGCGGTGTTCCCGCTCGATGCATCCATCAACGTCCGACCCTCGCCCAATCGGCCGCCGGCGATCGCATCGAGGACGATCCCTCGTGCCGTGCGGTCTTTCACCGATCCCGTCGGGTTGAGGTGCTCCGCCTTCGCCAGGAGTTCGAACCGGCCTCCGCTCTCCTGAACGATCGACGGCAGCGGGACCAGCGGGGTGTTACCGATGGCCGCCACGATCGGGTCTAGGAGCGGAGCCCGGCGGGTCAAGGGGGTGCGGAGGGCCGACCGCGGTCCCGATGTCAGCGGAGTTGAATCAAGTGGGTACACCGCATTCCTCCTCGGCCGATTGAATCGACCAGGTCCACCCCGGTCTGACCGAGGAGGGCCTCGGTGAGGTGCTTGTCGAAGACATCGCAGAGGAGGAACGGGTGCGTCATAGCGCTGTGGCGAAAGACACAGTTCGACCGGGTGATCCGGATCGAACCGTCGGGCGCCCGGTCAGTGGTGCAGCGGAATCCGAGGCGGTTCAGCGAGCGGACCACGTTCTCGGCTCGCTCTTCCGGGGTCCCCGTCTTCGGGACCTCCTTCACGACCTCGTGCGCCATCCGCTCGGCGGCGTCGGCGAACAGCGCGCTCACGTACCCCTCGCCTTCGCGGGCGAGGAGCTCGTCCACGACGGTGTCGAGAATCAGGTCGTACTTCTTCGGGAACAATTCCTGAGCGGAGCTCGTAAGCACGAAGCGCTTCCGGGGACGGCCGACCCCTTCTCGACGGAACGACGGCACGACGAGACCCCGTTCCTCGAGGCGTCCCAAGTGGCCGCGAGCAGCGCTCTCCTGGATCCCGAGCTTCCGAGCAAGGTCCCTTGCAGTTCGGGGAGCGATCGCGAGTTCCTCGAGGATCCGGCCCCGGGTTCCCTCGAGCAGTTCCGCCTCGGCCATCACTCCCATCGGTTACCCCTAGGACGCACTAGGATTTACACACCACGCCATGCTTAAATAACGGTATCGGCTCGTACGACTCCGATGCCGATCGAAACGCTGAGCGGACCCCATACCTTGGTGGTCGAGGACCTCCATGCCGAGGTCGCCGGAAAGGAGATCTTGAAGGGGGTGAGCCTGACCCTCAAGAGCGGGGAGCTGACCGCCCTAATGGGGCCGAACGGCTCGGGAAAGAGCACGCTCGCCTACGCGCTCATGGGCCACCCGAAGTACAAGGTGACTCGGGGCAAGGCGCTCCTGGACGGACAGGACCTTCTCAAGCTCAGCGTCGACCAGCGGTCGCGCGCGGGCCTCTTCCTCGGCTTCCAGTATCCCCAGGAGGTCTCGGGGCTCTCCCTTTCGAAGTTTTTGTGGACTGCCTACATGCAGACGCACACGGCCCAGACCGCCAATACCTCGCAGTTCGACAAGGACCTCAAGACCCACCTCCAGTACCTCGACATGGACGAATCGCTGCTCAAGCGCTCGCTCAACGAGGGGTTCTCCGGCGGCGAGAAGAAGCGCGTCGAGGTCCTCCAGATGGCGACGCTCTCGCCGCGCTTTGCCATTCTCGATGAGCCGGATTCGGGGCTCGACATCGACGCGGTCCGTGCGGTCGGAGAGACTGTCGCGAAGCTCCACCGGCCCGACGCCGGGATCCTCGTCATCACTCACTATCAGCGGATTCTGAAGTACCTGAAGCCGGACCGGGTTCACGTGATGGTGGACGGCGTGATCGCCCTGTCGGGCGGCCGGGAACTCGCGGACGAGCTCGAGGCGAAGGGGTACGACTGGGTCCGGCTCGGCGTCACGAACCCTCCAGCCTAAGAATCCGGCGCGGTTCTCGGGCGAGCGATGGACGTTTCCCGGGTCCGCGAGGATTTTCCCATCCTTTCGCGGCCTATCCAAGGGCGGCCGCTCGTCTACCTCGATTCCGCCGCCACTTCCCAAAAGCCGCGCAGCGTGATCGCCACCGAGGAGCGGTTCTACGAGCAGACGAACGCGAACCCACACCGCGGTGTCTACTCTCTCAGCGTCGAAGCGACGGACGCCTACGAGGCAGCCCGCGCGCGCGTCGCCCGGTTCCTGCATGCCCCGGACCCGTCCGGGGTCGTGTTCGTCCGAGGAACCACGGAAGCGATCAACCTGGTCGCGACGAGCCTCGGCCGAAAAACGCTCCGTCGGGGAGACCGGGTCATTTCGACCGTGATGGAACACCACTCGAACATCGTCCCCTGGCACATGTTGCGAGAATACTCGGGGATCGACCTCGAGTTTCTCGGGGTCGATGACGATGGTCGTCTTCGGGTCGAGGAACTCGACCGGCTCCTCGACCACCGCACGAAGGTGGTCACGCTCACCCACGTGTCGAACGTGCTCGGAACCGTGAACCCCGTCCGAGAGGTGGCGGACCGGGCGCATGCCGCCGGGGCGCTCGTGGTCCTCGACGCCGCGCAATCCGCGCCCCACCGACCGATCGACGTGGGTGCGCTCGGGGTCGACTTCCTCGCCTTCTCCGGCCACAAAACCCTCGGCCCGATGGGAATCGGGGTGCTGTGGGGCCGGACCGAGCTCCTCGAGGCGATGCCTCCTTGCATGGGCGGCGGCGAGATGATCAAGGATGTCCACCTCGACCGGATCAGCTACCGCGAGACGCCCGCGAAGTTCGAGGCCGGTACCCCGAACGTCGGGGGCGCGATCGCGCTCTCCGCCGCGCTCGACTACCTCGAGCAGCTGGGCTGGGAGGACCTGCGCCGGCACGAACAGAAGCTGCAGCGGCTCGCCCTCACCCTTGCCGAGGACCGCTTCGGAGGGAAGATGCGGGTCTTCGGCCCCCAGAACCCGGCCGAGCGCGAGGCCGTCATCTCCTTCTCGCTCCAGGGGGCGCACCCGCACGACATCGCGAGCCTCCTCGACGCGCGAGGGGTGTGCGTCCGCGCCGGGCACCACTGCGCCCAGCCGTTGATGGAGCGATTCAAAGTGCCCGCGCTCACGCGTGCGAGTCCGTACCTTTACAACACGGAACAGGAGATCGTTCAGCTCTTTGATGGCCTTGACGAGGTTTCACGGCTCCTCAGCGGAGGGCCGACGTCCGCGAAGGCTTCGTGAGAGTTCGCCGCGGACCGCATCCGTGTTCCGAAAGGCTGTCGCATCTCTCGTGACAGAGCGGTCGCAAGGCCCCTCGTCCCTCTCTGAACGGGCTGTGTCGTGCGCCGGACGACCTCTTATTTAAATACGCCGAGGTGATGGAATTCCCCGAGACATCCATGGCCCAGACTGCCTCCGAGATCACGCCGCTCGACTACACGCGGTACGACTTCAAGAATCCCGAGACGTACCGCCTCCGGATCCCGAAGGGCCTGAGTCGCGATGTCGTTCGGGAGATCTCCCACTTCAAGAGCGAGCCGGACTGGATGCTGGAGTACCGGCTGAGGGCCTACGACCACTTCGTCGCGCGACCGATGCCGGACTGGGGACCGAGCCTCTCCGACATCGATTTCGATTCGTACACCTACTACGCGAACCCTCTCCTCGAAGGCGAGACGAAGCGCAAGTGGGAGGATCTCCCCGCCGACATCAAGAACACGTTCGAGAAGCTCGGGATCCCCAAGGCGGAGCGCGAGTACTTCGGCGGGGTGGGCGCCCAGTACGACAGCGGGACGGTCTACCACAAGATTCGGGAAGACCTCGCGGCGAAGGGGGTCATCTTCTGCGACACCGACACCGCCGTGAAGGAGCACTCGGACATCGTCCGGAAGTACTTCGGCAAGGTCGTCCCGTACAACGACAACAAGTTCGCCGCGCTCAACAGCGCGGTCTGGTCCGGTGGAAGTTTCGTCTACGTCCCGCCCGGAGTGGACGCCGGGATCCCGCTCCAAGCGTACTTCCGCATCAATGCCCGGAACGTCGGCCAGTTTGAACGGACGCTGATCATCGCCGACAAGGGCGCGAAGGTCCACTACATCGAAGGCTGCACGGCGCCGATCTACTCCACCGACTCACTGCACGCGGCGGTCGTCGAGGTCGTCGCGGAGCCGTACTCGAAGCTCCGGTACACCACCGTCCAGAACTGGTCGAAGAACGTCTACAACCTCGTGACGAAACGGGCCGTCGGCTACGAGAACTCGCTCGTCGAGTGGGTCGATGGCAACATGGGTTCGAAGATCACGATGAAGTACCCGTCGGTCTACCTGCGGGGCCGCGGTGCCCGGGCCGACATCCTGTCGGTCGCTTTCGCGAGCGAAGGTCAGATCATCGATTCCGGGGCCAAGGCGGTGCACTCCGCCCCCGACACCTCGAGCAAAATCATCTCGAAGTCGATCGCGATCCGCGGCGGCCAGACGAGTTACCGAGGACTGCTGCACGTCGCCCCCGGCGCGACGGGAGTGAAGGCCGCAGTTCGGTGCGACGCCCTCCTTCCGGACGAGCGGGGCCGTTCGGACACGTACCCGTACAACGAGATCCACGAGGAGGACGCGACGATCACGCACGAGGCGGTCGTCGGAAAGATCGGCGAGGAGCAGATCTTCTACCTCATGAGCCGCGGACTCAGCGAGTCGGACGCGATCCACCTCATCCTGATGGGGTTCCTCGCGGAGTTCTCGAAGGAGCTCCCCGTCGACTACGCGCTCGAGCTCAACCGGCTCATCCAGCTCGAGATGACCGGCGCGGTCGGCTAGGCGCGCCCAGCTCGACCGCGCGCGCCCTCACGTCGGGGGCGAGCGGCC
>Ga0187780_10001901_pt1 | contig 15738 bp, 11 predicted proteins | sample 1015_Q2_SP10_20__FD_132429 | JGI IMG/M metagenome (GOLD analysis project Ga0187780, IMG submission 132429) | Tropical peat soil microbial communities from peatlands in Department of Meta, Colombia - 1015_Q2_SP10_20_MG | ecosystem: Environmental > Terrestrial > Soil > Wetlands > Peat | place... | reverse complement strand
TACCCGCACTCCCCAAAACCGCGCCGATCGCCGGCAGGAGAGCCTGTGAACCTGCGCCAGACCATCGTCGACGAGATTCGCCAGTGCGGGCCGATTCCTTTTTCGCGGTACATGGAACTCTGCCTGTACCACCCGGAGCTCGGCTACTACGCGCGCCCTCGAGAGCAGTTCGGCAAAGCCGGGGACTTCTACACCGCGAGCGATATTCATGCGGTGTTCGGGCGTCTCTTGGCCCGGCAGTTTGAGCAGATGTGGCGATTGTTGGGATGTCCCCAAGCGATCGAGATCGTTGAGCTCGGCCCGGGGCGGGGATTGTTCGCACAAGACGTATTGGACTGGTCGGAAAAGAAATTTCCCGCTTTTTTCGGGGCTCTCCGTTACTGGTTGGACGAGCGATCCCCGGCTCTGCGGGAGCGGCTCAAGAACACGCTCCATCGCCATTTTCGAGCAGGGAAGGCCTCGCTCACCATGTTTCCCTTCGGATCTCGATCGCCGGAGGCTTTCCCTCCCGATCGTCCCGTCATCCTCTTTGCCAACGAGTTCTTCGATGCGCTCCCCGTAGAAGTTCTCAGCGCCGACGGCGAGTTGCGCATCGCAGAACGAGAGGGGCGCTTTTTTGAAACCTGGGGGTTACCATCCCCGGAGCAACTTACCTTCCTCGACCATTACAGCGTGCATCCGCAGCTCGGGGAGCGAGTTGAAATTCCCCTCATCGCCCAGCGTCAAATGGCCGCGGCGGCAGCCTCCGTCCATCGCGGCTTCCTAATTGCCATTGACTACGGGTATACGCGGCACCAGCAGCTTCGAGGGCGATATGGCGGCACGATCATGGCCTACCGCCGCCACTCGGTGGGGAGAACCCCCTATGAAGCCCCCGGCGAACAGGACATCACCGCACATGTGAACTTCACGGCCCTGGCGGCCGCCGCCGAAGAGCAGGGAATGCTGGTCGAACCGCTGCTAACCAGTACCCAGTTTCTCCTCGGGATTGGCGAACCCAACCAATTCGCGGACGCCTTCGAGGAATGCCGCCGACCCGAGGAGCGAACGAAAGTTGCTCTGCAGCTGAAGCACCTGGTGGCTCCCGCCGGCGCCGGCGAGACCTTTCAGGTGCTGGTCGCAAGCCGGGGTGTCGAACCCGATAAGGTTCGAACCCTCGACGGCCTGCAGCTTTGCCCCGGCGCCTCGTAAGGTCCCCCCCCGGCCGTCGCTTCGCCATACCATTGGTAACGTTCCGATAGTGCATCCGCAGATAGATACCGATGGGCGTTGCGCCGCCTCCCCGGGTGGGCAAGAATTTCATCATGGCACGATGGGGATATTGGCTCACAGGGGCGATTTTCTGCCTGGTGTATCAGCTAGCCGCAGTTGCACAGACTGTGTCCTACGGCGCGGGCTCCCAGGAAAGTCAGCTGGTTTCTCTCGAACGCATGTGGAGTGAAGCTCTGGTGCACCGCGATAGCCAAGCCCTCGCCACCATGATCGCCGACAAGTTTGTGAACACCGAGTGGAATGGTGAAGTCAGTGATCGGGGAAAGTTTCTCGCCGATATCGCCGAACCAAAGTTCGATGCGACGTCCTTGACCATTCAAGACGTGAAGGTGACTCTTTTTTCCAACGTCGCGGTGGTGATTGGAACCTATCACGCGAAAGGTGGTTACCAGGGCAAGTCCTATGACCACCTCGGACGCTTTACCGACACCTGGGTCTTCGCCGATGCCAGGTGGCAGTGCGTGGCGAGTCACAGCAGCCTGCTCCAGAAGTGAAGTTGATTTCAATTTGCTCCGGAACCGGTTCTGTGGTGAAGGCAAGCCCGGGCCGAATCGGCAGTCCCGATCCTATTCCTACTTGGCTAGCGCTCGTTCGACGACCTGAGCTCGAATCGGGCCTTCCTAGGGCTTGGTCATCTCCTCGGGCTTTACCAGCTGATCGAACTCCTGAGCGGTGAGATAGCCGAGCTTCACGGCCGCTTCTCGCAGGCTGGTGTGCTCCACGTGGGCCGCGTGAGCGACCTCGGCAGCCTTGTCATAGCCGAGCTTCGGCGCCAGCGCGGTCACCAGCATGAGCGAGTTCTTCACGTACCAGTCGACCTTCGCCCGGTCGACCTCAATGCCGCGAATCATGTACTCGACATAGCCGTGACAGGCGTCGGCGAGCAAACCGGCAGCATGGAGGAAATTGTAGATGATCACCGGTTTGAACACGTTGAGCTCGAAATTGCCCTGGGAGCCGGCAAATCCCACCGCCGCGGTGGCTCCATGAACCTGGGCGCACACCATGGTCATAGCCTCAGACTGCGTAGGGTTCACTTTGCCCGGCATAATCGAAGAGCCCGGCTCATTCTCGGGGATGGACAGCTCTCCCAGCCCGCAGCGCGGGCCGGAAGCCAGCCAGCGAATATCGTTCGAAATCTTCAGCAGCGAGGCGGCCAAGGTTTCCAGTGCGCCCTGGGCGAAGACGAGTTCGTCATGGGCCGAAAGCGCCGCGAACTTGTCGGGATGCGAGCGGAAGGGAAGTCGGGTGAGCTCGGCAATTTTGGCGGCGGCACGCTCGGCAAATTGCGGATGGGTATTCAGTCCGGTTCCGACCGCGGTTCCGCCAATCGCCAAATCGTATAACCCGTCCAAAACCAGCCGCAGACGCTCGACGTCTCGCTCCAGTAGGCTGGCCCAGCCGCCAAACTCTTGGCCGATCGTCAGCGGCACAGCATCCTGCAGGTGGGTGCGGCCGATCTTCACGATGTCCCGGAATTCCCGGGCTTTCGCTTGAATCGCCTCGTGAACCGTCTGGATCGCCGGAATTAATCGGGTCTTCAGCTGTTCCGCGGCCGCTATATGCATGGCCGTCGGAAAGGTGTCGTTCGACGACTGCGACATATTGACGTGGTCATTGGGATGGATCGGCTTCTTGGACCCCATTTGGCCACCCGCAAGCTCAATGGCTCGGTTGGCGATGACCTCGTTCACGTTCATGTTGGTTTGGGTGCCGCTCCCCGTCTGCCAAATGCGCAAAGGAAACTGGTCTTGCAACTTGCCGGCGATCACCTCGTCAGCGGCCTGGACGATCAGTTTGGTTTTCTCGGGGGACAATTTCCCCAAATCCTGATTGACCAGAGCACAGGCCTTCTTCAGGATGCCGAACGCCCGGATCAGCTCGGGCGGCATGGTGTCGCGGCCAATGTTGAAGTGCTGCAAGGACCGTTGCGTCTGTGCGCCCCAATAAACATGAGCCGGGACCTCAACTTGTCCCATGCTGTCGGATTCGAAACGCGTGCGGCGGGCTGGCTCGGTGGAGGTTACCATAGTGTGTCCTAATGGCCGAAGGAATGAGGCTAACGGAAAATTATAGCAACTGATGCCCAACCCCTCCGCTCGAGGGAAGGACCAGGGCAATGGCTGGCTAAGCAGGGTTCGATGGAGAGCTGTCCGGGGCAATCCGGTTACGGCCGACGGTATCACTGTCGCCCCCGTTCCTGTCATAATCTGCACAATGTCAGCGCAGGACATCCGCTTTGCCGTCCGCCAGTTCCGTCGTAGTCCGGGCTTCACCCTGACTGCCGTGTTGACGCTGGCCCTGGGCATCGGCGCGACAACGGCTATCTTCAGCCTGGTCGACGGAATTCTTCTGCGGCCGCTTCGCTTTCCCAATCCTGAGCGGCTGGTCGCCATTCACACTCTTGAATTCCCGGCCGATGCCCCGGCGCCAAACCCCGCTGCGGCGAATTCTCTGGGCGTTTCCTACCCGGCCTTTCTGGAATGGCGGCAACGCAATCGCACGCTCGATTCGGTGGGTTCCTGCGACGAGGTGCCGCGGCTCTTCAGCAAGCCGAACGGCGAGGGCTCACGGGTTCTTTCGGCAGCACGCGTTTCCGCGAATTTGTTTTCTACCCTCGGCGTTTCGCCGGTGCTCGGCCGCAGCTTCGCTCCCGAAGATGAAGAGCCCGGCCATCGCGTGGTCATTCTCAGTCACTGGCTCTGGATGACGGACTTCGCTGGTTCGCGCAACGTGCTCGGTCAAAGCGTCAAGATCAGCGACGAAGTGCATACCATCATCGGCGTCATGCCGGCGAGCTTTCACTTCCCAGTCGCCAACCCTTCTCATTTCTGGACGACCTTCGCCGCCGATGCCGAAGGACCTTCTCCCCGGACCTCCCGCCGCGATGACGACCGCTTGTATGTCGTGGGACGGCTGAAGCCCGCTATCACCATTCAGCAAGTTGTCGCCGATCTCACCGGACTCCAGCGTCGTATGGCGGAGCTGTTCCCCGAAGAGCGGACCAAGCTCTCGGTATCAATGGTGCCTTTGCTCGAGGATGCGGTGGGTGATGTGCGGCCGGCGCTGTCAATCCTCTTGGCCGCGGTGGGTGTTGTTCTGCTCATCGGTTGCGCCAACGTAGCCGGCCTGTTGTTGGCGCGCGCCAACAGCCGAAGTCCGGAACTGGCAGTGCGCACCGCGCTCGGAGCGAGCCGGTGGCAGGTGTTATCGCAGCTCCTGCGGGAAGCCCTGGTGCTGGCACTGATGGGCGGTGCCGCTGGGGTCGCACTGGCGTTGGCTCTGCTCCGCATCGGGCTTCGCTTCGTGCCCGGTGATTTGCCTCGGCTTCACGAAGTCGGGCTCGATCCCCGCGTGCTCGTCTTTGCCATTTTGCTTTCCGGGACAACGGCGCTCATCTTCGGGCTGGTGCCGGGATGGCACATGTCAGGCGTCGATCCGGCTAGTTCTCTGCGGGAGGGCACGCCGTGGGTGGCAGGAGGCCGTCGCCGCCATCGTCTTCATGGCCTCCTTGTCATCGGCGAGACAGCGCTCGGTTTCGTTCTGCTGATTGGCTCCGGATTGCTGATGCGCAGCATGATCAATGTGCTGCGCATCGAGCCGGGGTTCGACTCCGAACACACTCTGGCTTTCGATATCGCCCTGACCAACCAACGCTTTCCCGATCCCGCCAAGGTGCCGTTCTTTACCAAACTCCTGCCGCAACTGGCGGCCCTTCCTGGAGTCGAGAAGGTCAGTGCCGGTCATCCCATGCCGCTCCATTGGCCGTGGGACTCATGGACCGAGCTCGCCATTCCCGGCTACCCTGCCTCGCCTGAAAATTTACCCGGTGCGGTGTCCGCGGTGGCCGAGCCCGGCTATTTCGAAGCCCTCTCGATCCCGCTGCTCCGCGGACGCACTTTTGCCGAGCGTGATAACGATCCGAAGGCCCCTGCGGTCGCCGTAGTCAGCCGTAGTTTCGTCCGCCGATATTTTTCTAGAGTCGATCCCATTGGACAGCATTTTGTGCCGAGGCTAGGTCATCTCGGCGAGGCCGACCAAGCACGAGAAGTCATCGGCGTAGTGGGGGACATCCGCAGCGAGGATCTGGGTAATCTCTATCCTCCGGAATTTTATCTGCCCTACGCTCAGGACCCAGCCCACCAGCGCCCCCAGGTCGTGCTGAAAGTCGCGGGCGATCCCTTAAGCTACGAGAACGAGATTCGAAAGGTCGTCCGCGAAATTGACAGGGATACACCGGTGTTTGACTATCGCAGCTTTACCCAGGATATTGCCTGGGAGGCGGCGCAACCGCGCTTTGAAGCGTTCCTGGTTTCTGCATTCGGGGTAATCGCCTTGTTGCTCTCGGCGGTGGGACTCTACGCGGTGCTCTCGTTCGTGGTTGCCGATCGCACGCATGAGCTCGGATTGAGGATGGCTTTGGGTGCCGATCGCAGGGATATTTTGCGTCTTGTTCTCGAACGCGGCTCGCTGCTGGCCTGCAGCGGAATCGGACTTGGAATGGTGGTTTCGATTCTGGCTAGCCGACTCGTCGGCGATCTGCTGTTCAACGTGGCGCGTCTGGATGGGATGGTCTTCGCAGCTGTCACCCTCACTCTCTTCTCGGTTTCCATGGTCGCCGCGCTCGTTCCTGCAATGCGGGCGGCCCATCTCGATCCCATACGAACCCTGCGCGACTTGTGAGGCAGAGGCGGCCGCATGAACGAGCCTATTCGCTGCTTCTGATCCGAATCGTCTGGATTGTCGGCCTCGCAGCGTATTTGCTGTTACCGGTCGGTATTTGCGTCGCCCGGCTCGATTCTGTCATCAAGGATTGTCACGGTCTTTGTTTGCCCTTACCGTGACTATCCTTTTCAGCTGGACCGTGCCGGTTGGAATCGGACGCTGGCTTCTGGCCAAAAAAGCACTAAAACTTCAAAACCGCTCACTGTCCTGACCAAGCTGATCAAGCAAACGTCCGCGCGTGCTAGAATCGTAAACTCTAAAATCCAGCGGCAGCACTGATCGGCCCTTGGTAATGAAGTCCCCGACCCTGCAGATTCCGGAAACACTCCCGCGCGCTCAACTCGAGTCGCCTACCAACACTCGCGTAGACGTGCTCGTGATCGGTGCCGGACCCACCGGCCTGGCCTGCGGCATCGAGGCGCAGAAGGCCGGGTTCAAGGTCCTAATCATCGACAAAGGCTGCTTAGTTAACTCGCTCTTCAACTATCCGACCCAGATGACGTTTTTTACCACTCCGGAGTTGCTCGAGATCGGCGACATTCCGTTTTCCACTGCCAATCAGAAGCCGACCCGGGAAGAGGCGTTGGAATACTACCGAAAGGTAGCCGAGCACTATCACTTGCCGGTGATGCAGTATCAATGGGTAAAGACCGTCGTAGGGCGCGACGGAGATTTCGAAATCACGGCGACCGACCGCCTCGGCCGGGTGTATGACTACCGCACGCGCAAACTGATTGTGGCTACCGGGTATTACGATCTCCCAAACTTGCTCAGCATTCCCGGCGAAGATCTGCCCAAGGTGTTCCACTACTACCGCGAGCCTCACCCCTTCTTCGACCTTGATGTGGTGGTTATCGGAGGGAAGAACTCAGCGGCGATTTCCTCTTTGGATCTATGGCGGCACGGTGCACGCGTCACATTGGTACATCGGGGATCGAGAATGCACAGTCACGTAAAGTACTGGATCTTGCCCGATATCGAAAATCGTGTGCGCAACGGCGAGATCAAGGCATATTTCAACAGTACGGTCGAGCAGATCGGTCCCGATTACGTGGTTATTGATACCCTCGATGATCGAATTCGCCTGAAAAACGACTTCGTATTTGCGCTCACCGGCTATCACCCCGACTACGACTTCCTGGGTTCGATGGGCATCGAGCTCTCTTCTGACCATTGCCGTCCGGTGTGCGATCCACTCACCCTGGAGAGCAATGTACCCGGCATTTACCTCGCGGGAGTAATTGTCGCCGGTTCACGCACCAACGAGATCTTCATCGAGAATGGTCGCTTTCATGGCCAGCAGATCGTGCAGCATCTGAAGCAGAAGCTAGGGGCCGGTGGCTGACTCGAAGCCCGATCCGGGTGACTTTGGAAGGGTGTGCTCGAGAGGCTGGATCTGGTTCCTCAGCGCGTGTCGATGTCAAAGCCAAGGAATGCCGTGACCTCGACGGGCTGATCGCCGCGAAACGTGGGACGGAATTTCCAGCCGGACAGCGCCGCCAGGATCTGATTGGTGATCTCGCTGCTGCCGGTTTGTTCCTGCACTCGGGTGTTCTTCAGGGATCCGTAACGATCGAGCACGCAGGAGATCACCAGCCGGGAGACCTTGAGATGGGCGGGAAGATTGGCACGGACCGGCTGGGGAGCGACCAGGTCTTCGGCGTAAGGATGGGCTGCCGAGCTGGGATCAGAGTATTCCATCACCGCAGTCCCTAACGCCGTGTTGATGTAAATCGAGTAGACCCGGTCGCCTTTGAGTTCGCCGTAGCGGTTGAAGGCGCCTCCGGAACGCGGACTCCCAACCACGGTGATGTCAGGACCTTCCCCCTGCATGGTGGAGGACCGGCCCGGGACCGACGGCGCATTGCCACCTGCACCGAAGCTCGGGAGCGTGACCGCGCTGCCGCCGTGCACCGACACCCCCGGCATGGGCGGCTGGCCAACTGATCCCGTGCCCGCCCCGCCGCCACCTGGATAGGGGGAAATGCTATTACGGGCGGCCGGGTCGCCACCCGTGCCGCTTCCGTCGTTTGCAGCCCCCGTCCCATTGCCCTTCATGGCAGCCCCTGATCCCGCGCCTCGCGCGATATCCGTTCCCGTCCCCGGGCCGCCAAGTCCGGGCTTGGCTCCTCCCGCGGGTGAGAGCGTGAGCGCTCCCGCGCCGGCGCTACTCGGTTTGCCCAGGGTGGACCCGGGCTGGCTGGACACCACGATGCCGGCACCGTTGGTTCCTCCCGGGTGGCTTGGCGGCGCAGCCACCGAGCCGCTATCGAGCGGTCCCCCCAATCCAGAACCCCGGCTTCCTCGTCCCTGCCCGAGGGCGGAGGCATCCCCAGCCACCGTGGGGGGTGGAGGCACAACCCTCGTTCCGCCGCCGCCCAACTCCGTCTGCTTAGCGCCACGAGGAAGTGTGCCACCGCCGAGCTGGACTGGAGGCGGCACAACGCTCGGCGTTCCCGGGCTGGCCGGCCCAGAAGGTTGGCTCCGAATCCCGCCTGTCTGCACCGGAGGGGGCACCACGTTTGCGTTACCGAAACTTGGCACTCGGGAGTGTTCCGCCGTGGCCGCGTTCCACTCGACCGCCGGGGGTGCCACGTCTTGGCTTCCTATTCCACCAAAAGATCGACGTGCGGATGCGTTGCCCGCCTGGACCGGAGGCGGCACCACTTGCTTCTGCGGTTCACCTGGCCCGAATCCAGGACCTCGGGCCGCCACCTCTCGCATCACCTCGGTAGGAGGCGGAGCCACGACCCGCGGCGCAGGCAATGTCAGTTGAGAATTGAACTTAGTCGCCTGTTCAGGTGCGGAAACTGGCGGCGGAACAACCGGCGTCAGCTGGGAACCCGGAACTTGCACGGCGTTTACGTCCCTTTGGACTCCTGACGGGCTGGGTGGAACCACCAGGGCATTCATGCTGGGCGAATTGCGCAACTGCTCGCGCCGCACCCCGGGGCTCGGAGGCACGACGGTGTCGAGCAGCGGGGCCACTAACATGTTCTCGCGACGGACTTCGGGAGTCGGAGCGACAACGGTTTCGGTCGGGCTCGGCGCCGTCAGTGCCGCCCGGATGCCTTCTACCGGAGGCGGACCGGGTACGTTCTTGTAGGCCAACAGATTCTGCACGGCCGCGTCGGACTGCGGCAGATTCAAGCTGGGGACATCGACCACCTTTTCCCGCAGCACATTGCCGCGCGCCACGCGGATCACTTGGGTGCGATGAGCCGCCGTTTTTCCGCCTGCGCTGCCGGCCCGCCCCGATTCCGCGCCGCCTCGGTCCTCGGTCTGCGGCAATTCATCCCCCGAGAAATAAATCACGTCATATTTGGGCATGACTGGCCGCGGCGAGGGACCGAGCGATGCGATCTGAGACGGCAGCACGATCAGTGCCAGGACCAAGATGGCCTCGGCGATCCAGGTTATCGCGATCCCGCGATAGGGAAGCACACCGGTTCTGGCTTCTCCGGAAAGGCGCGGGGGGGACTTCATGAGCGCCGGCCGAATCGCGCTGACAAACTCCGACCATGGGGAAGACCACTCCACCAGAAGTTGGAGATCGGAATTCATTCTCGATTCGTCTCCGTGGGCGGTCCCATAGCAATCTCGATTTCATCTCCCAGGGTGGTTCCACTGGGGCGCAGCGTCTCCGAAGGCAATTCCAAAACCGAAGCGGCCCGGAGGCTGATCCGGCCCAACCGCCACGGCTTAAGACCGTAATTCATATGCACCACGAGCCGATTCCGATCCAAATACAGCACATCGATCGGGAAGCGCATCGCCATGGTGTGAACACCCCGGCAGGGCACGATCCATAACCCGTCCCCGGCACGAAACTGCAAATCCTCGGTGCACATCAGACCGCGAAAACGGGACCAGTGGGTCCCGGCAACCGACAGCCGGGTGGCCAAGTAGGCATGCCGCGTTCGATTGAACGCGTATCGAGTCGTGTCCTCTGGCGGCATCATACTCTTGATTTGGGTCCCGTCTCCTGTGGTTTGATTGCTTAATGCGGCGTCACCGGCTTGAACGTGCGTATGAGCTGGATAAAGGCCGGGCCGAGAGTGACAAAAATAATCGAGGGGAGGACGAATAAAACCAGTGGGATCACCATCTTAATGGTAGTTTTGGCTGCCTGCTCCTCGGCCCGCTGCCGGCGCTCGGTGCGCAGCGAATCCGAGTGCACCCGCAGGGCCTGGGCCACGCTGGTACCGAAGCGATCGGTTTGGATCAGCGTTCCGACCAGCGAGCGAATATCGTCTACACCCGTACGCTCCACCAGATTGCGCAGTGCTTCGGGCCGCGGCTTACCAGCGCGCATTTCCAGATTTACCATGTGAAATTCGTCGCTGAGTTCAGGATGCGCGTGATGCAGGTCTTCGCCGACTCGCATCATTGCTTGGTCCAGTGCCAATCCGGCTTCTACGCAGATGACGGTGAGGTCGAGCGCGTCGGGCAAGCCCAATTTGATCCGGTGCTGCCGGTTTTGGATTTTGCGTTTCAAAGCAAAACGAGGCAGAAAAAATCCGAACGCGGTCAGACTGACCAGGAGCATCGGCTGGTCCAGTCCGCTGACCGCAATCGCGATGAGCAGAGCCAGGAAGGCACAAGCCAAGCGGCTTCCCGTGTAGATGGTCAGGTGGTGGGCGTCGCGGTATCCCGCCTGGATCAGCCAACGCCGCGTGCGCGATACATCGGTCTGCGACAAGGGGATCGCCTTGCTCAACGGGTCCAGGGCATGCTCAAGGCGTTCTTTGAGGTCGGGCTTCTCAACCGGTCCCCTGCGTTGCCAGCCGAGCGCACGCAGACGAGCTCCCAGCAGGGATTTGGGGGCATACATGGCCGCCAAGAACGAAAACACGACCAGCGCCACCGTCAAGAAAATCAGAATCGTGAGCCCGAGTGCCATTGCTTACACCTGAATCCGAATGATATTGCGAATCACAAAATAGCCGAGCGTCTGCAACACAATGCCGCTGACGATCAAGGTATGCCCGATCGGATCGGCAAAAAGCGGACGAATAAATTGCGGACTGGTCGTCAGCATGATCACGATAATCAGGGGAGGCAGTCCCATCAGCAGCATCATGGTAAGGCGCCCCTGCGCGGTGTAAACTCGCACCTGCCGCATGATCTTGAACCTCTCCCGGATCACGTAGGAGAGATTGTCGAGAATTTCCGCCAAATTACCCCCGGTTTCCCGCTGCAGCATGACGGCGGTCACAAAGAACTTGACATCGACCAAGGGCATTCGCTCGGTCAAGTTCATCAAGGCGTCCCGCACCGGCAGGCCAAATTTCTGCTCCTCGAAGAGCATGCGGAATTCTCCCGCCACCGGCTCGGCGATTTCATGGGCGATCAACTCGAGCGCCGTGGTGAAAGCGTGCCCGGCACGCACCGCTCGGGCGAGGGTGTCGATGGCATCGGGAAACAGCTCCTCGAACTTCTGAAAGCGCTTGGTTCGCCGATAGGAGGCGTAAGAAAAAGGCAGAACCCCGCCGAGGACCATGCCCAGCAGAGCAAAAAGCAGTCCCTGGTTGGGGGGCAGCGAGGTGGCCAGCAGCAAACCCACCCCTCCCATGGCAATCGAACTGACCACGCCGTAGAGCAACAGATTGCCGGCGCGCACCTTGAGGTTGGCCTGCTCCAGAAAATGCTGAATATTGGTCATGCGCTCGGAGCGCCGGAGCAGGTTATCAATTGCCGGAATCTGGCTGAGCATCTCGTCGCGCAGCAGGGCCAGTTCCGGGCTGGGTTCGCGATCGGAAGCTCTGTCGACGGAGGCGAGACGTTCCCTCAACAGACGGGCCTGGGCGCTGCGCTGGTCGAGAAACATCGCCACCGCGAATGTCATCGCAGCCACCGTCACAAAAACCAGGATGACCACCAGGATCAACATAGAGCGTTTCCGAGGTTGGGCCCCTATACCTCCATGCGAGACTCAAACAGGGCCAGGCGGAGCCGACAACCGGCGGTCGCCAGCCGCTCGGCGAATTTGGGTCGGATCCCGCTGGCTTTAAAGCTGCCTCGCACCTTGCCGTTTTCATCGATCCCCACGCGGTCGAACGTGAAGATGTCCTGCATCACGACCATGGCATTCTCCATGCCCGTGACCTCGGAAATCGAAATCACCTTGCGGGTTCCGTCGGAGAGACGCGATACCTGCACCACCCCGTGGATGGCGGAGGCAATCTGTTGACGCATGGCCCGCTCGGGAAGGTTGAGATTCGCCATGGAGAGCATGTTTTCCAGCCGGGCCAGCGCATCCCGCGGTGTGTTGGCGTGAATGGTGGTGAGCGAACCCTCATGGCCCGTGTTCATGGCATTGAGCATGTCGAAGGCTTCCTCGCCGCGCACCTCGCCGACCACGATGCGGTCGGGGCGCATACGCAGGCTGTTGATCACCAGCTGCCGCTGACGGACCGCGCCTTTTCCTTCAATATTGGGCGGACGCGTCTCCAGCCGCACCACGTGCTCCTGCTTCAACTGCAATTCGGCCGCATCTTCAATGGTAACGATGCGCTCGGAGTTGGGGATATAGCCCGAAAGTACGTTCAGCAGCGTGGTCTTGCCGGCTCCGGTGCCTCCCGATACCACGATGTTGAGCCGCCCTTTCACCATGGCGGAAAGCAGTTCGAGCATGGGTTCGGTCAGGGTCTTGTTTTCGATCATGTTGCGGGAGGTCAGCGGGTCGCGCCCGAAACGGCGGATCGAAAGGCAGGGACCGTCGATGGCCAGGGGCGGAATGATGGCGTTTACGCGCGAGCCGTCCGGCAGGCGCGCGTCCACCATGGGGGAGGATTCATCCACCCGCCGCCCGACGCGCGACACAATCCGGTCGATGATTTGCATCAAGTGCGCATCATCCTTGAAGCTCAGGCCGGTAACCTCAATCTTGCCCGCGCGTTCCACGAAGACGTGCTTGTAACCGTTTACCAGGATGTCGGAGATCGAGGGGTCTTTGAGCAGCGGCTCGAGCGGCCCCAACCCGAAGATTTCGTCGAGAATCTCGCGGGAGAGGCGCTCGCGCTCGGTAAAGCTGAGCGGCACCGCCTCGCTGTTTACGGAATTGCGGATGAGCTGGAGAACTTCCTCCCGAGCGGTGTCGCTCGAGGTGCGCCCCAATTTCTCCAGATCCAGCCGGTCGAGAATCTTGCGGTGAAGATCCGCTTTGACCTGCTGATAGTCGGTCGTTTCGAAACTCTGCAGATTCGGCATACCGGTTCTCGAAGGGTCTTACCCTACACGCTCTTGAACAAGGACCAAGCCTTGCGTTTGACGTCCAGTTCGTTTTCGGTCAAACGCGCCGCCAGGCCGGCAAAAGCCCTTGCAATCTCCGTGTGCGTTTGTTGTACGAGAGGAATTCCCCGATCAATCGCCGTAGACACGGCGAAATACTGATTCGGAATCTTCGCCACCAACTTCGCCCCGGCCGCCGCTTCTGCGTCCGCCTCGCTAAAACCCGGGATCTTGCGAAAGCGATTCAAGACCAGCTGAATCTTGTCCGGGTTGCTGTTCTCGCTGAGGTACTGCTGCACCCGGGCCGCGCTCCATAACGAGGCCACGTCCGCGTGCGCCACCATCAACACGGTCTGGGACAAAGTGGTCGCCAGTCGAGTTGTGCTGTCCATGCGGGTGGACGCATCGACCACCACATGACGGAAGTGCCCCATCAGCAGGTCGAGCAGCTTGGCGTACTCGGTATTCGGCGCCTCGGCCACCACTGGCGTGCTGGGCCCGGCGAGCAATTGCATTCCCCCGCCATGGCGGGTCATGAAGCTTTCCAGCAGAGAGCTGTCCAGACGATGCAGGTTGCGCATGGCGTCGGCCACGGTGAAGAGCGGCTTCAAATTCAGATGCAAAGCGCAGTGGCCCAGGGGAGCCAGATCGACCAGGGCGGTGTTGCCATGCGCGGCTTGCAGGGCCAGCGCCAGATTGACCGCGATCGTCGTCGAACCACTTCCCCCCTTGGCGTTGACTACGGTAAAGATCTTGCCGCGAACTTCCTCCTGGCGCTTGCGCTGCGCTGTCGACAGCCGCACGAAGGCTTCTAGAAGAGCGGTCGTGGTCGTCGGTCGCTCGATGAATTCCCGCGCTCCCGCGCGCATCGCGCTCACAATGACCTGGGGCTGGCTCAGGCTGCCGATGGCGAAGAGGGCGGGTTCGGGCACAACCTGATGCAACAGTTCGATGGCGCGCAGGGCCGGGACCGGGGCGTCGGCGGGAATATCGACCAGCACGACGTCCGCGTTGGCACTCTGGATCCGGCGCATGACGGGATCGCTCGCGGCCAGCGGAAAATTGCTGCAGCTATGCACCGTGCGCGCCACGCTGGTTCCGTCCACCAGAACCTGTAACAACGCGCGTTGCTCGCCATCGTGCGCGACCACGACTACGGAAAGTTCAGCCATCGCTCGATTACTTCTCCTGACAAATCTTGCGCTCGATCCGGCGAGGGGGGAGGTTCTCCCTCAAGACTTGCCTCCGGACGGCTTGTGTCCATCAAACTTGTTCTGATCCAGGAAGGGCTGAGGGTTGGCCGGTCCTGGCGGGGGTTGCTGTGCCGGGGAAACGCGGTGCACGGTACAGAGCACCATCAACTCCGACTTGCTCTTCTGCATGTTCTTGCTGCGGAACAAATACCCCAGAATTGGAATGTCCCCTATCGCCGGCATCTTATTCACCACGTCGGTAACTCGATTGTCCAGCAGACCCGCAATCACGAAACTCTGGCCATCCTGCAGCTCAAATTCGGTTTCCGCTTTGCGCGTGCTCAAGGCGGGTACGGTAAAACCGGAGATCTGGAGCGCATTGGTAAAGTCCAGCGTGCTGACCTCGGGTGTCACCTTCAGGTGAATGTTGCCGTTGGGCATGATCACCGGGATGAAATTGAGCTTCACCCCAAAATCCTTGAAGGCAATGGTAACCGCGGTAAATCCCTGGCCCGGTTGAACGATCGGGAAGGGAAACTGGCCCCCAGCCAAGAAACTCGCCTCTTTGCCGTTCACGGCAATCAGATTCGGCTCGGCCAGGATTTGCAGCAGGCTTTTGGTCTGGAGCGCTTCGATCACGGCTCCAAAATTCAGGTCGCTGCGAAACAGCATAATATTCAGCGGGTTGGTGATATTGATGACCGGTGGCGTCGGAGTGTTGGTGGTGGTGGTTGTCGAGCCGCCATTGATCGAACTTGTGACGGTTGAACTGGTCGAGATGCTGGTTCCACCAAACTGTCCCGTAGTTGTGGTTGCAGTCGTGTGTCCGGCGCTGGGAACAAAGAAATTTACCCCCAGCTGCAGGGCGGCCGTACGGTCGACTTCGGCGAACTTCACCTGCAGGAGAACTTCCTCCGCGCCCACTGGGCCGAACGTGAGTACGTTGACCACGTTCCCCTTGGCGTAGGCTTCGGCAATCTGACCGGCCCGCTTAGCCACATCCTCGGTAGATACATGACCGGAAAGCACAACCGCCGAGCGCGACGGTGTTACCGTGATCTGCTCGTCGGGGAATACGCGTCGCTCTTCCTCGATCAAAGAACTAACGTCGACGTCGACCCGCAAGTCGAAGCTGCGGGATCGTTCGAGCTCGTCCCAGATCAGGAGGGAAACCTCACCCGGGGAGCGCCCGTGTACGAGAATCTGAGTCGGCGTAATCGGAGTGGGATCCGCGATATTCGGATCGGTAACCGAGATTCGCTTGATGCGTTCCGTGGTATTGATGAGGAGCGACTTACCGACCATCACCCGTAAC
>Ga0187780_10001900_pt1 | contig 15749 bp, 12 predicted proteins | sample 1015_Q2_SP10_20__FD_132429 | JGI IMG/M metagenome (GOLD analysis project Ga0187780, IMG submission 132429) | Tropical peat soil microbial communities from peatlands in Department of Meta, Colombia - 1015_Q2_SP10_20_MG | ecosystem: Environmental > Terrestrial > Soil > Wetlands > Peat | place... | reverse complement strand
TTCAGCATTGAAGCGAAGCTGCTGCGCGATGAGATCACATCGGGCGCTCGTACCGTACTGCTGGTGCTGCTCGCTGCCTCTGGGCTGGTGTTCATTATCGCGTGCTGCAATGTGGCGAATCTGATTTTGGCGCGGACCGTGCGCCGCGAAGCGGAATTGGCGGTGCGTACCGCGCTCGGCGCAAGCGCGGGTACGTTACGCAGCCTGCTGCTAGCGGAAAGCCTCTTGCTCTGCGGCGCAGGAGCGATTCTGGGGGTGGCCAGCGCAAGCCCGATGGTGAACGTCCTGGCGCGCTACGCTTCGCGCTTCTCGGTGCGCGCGCTCGACTTGAAGGTTGACTCGAGCATGCTCTGGCTTGGCGCGAGCATGGCGATCGTGGCGGCGGTGCTTCTGGCCTTCGTTCCGCGGTTACCCTCTGCCAACACCTCACAAGGTTTCGGCCTCAGCAGCGGAGGAGTGCGCATCACCGGCGGGACGAGCCGGCGGCTGCGCATCTTCGCGGTCACACAGATTGCGGCCTCGTTCATTCTGCTGGCTGGAGCGAGCATGCTGATCAAGACGCTGCTCACGCTGCAAGCCACGCAGACCGGTTTCGACATGCGCCGCGTGCTGGCCATGGATATGCCGGTGATGTCTTTTGGCAAGACTCCGGAACAGATCATCAATTTCTATCGGGAGGCGATACGCCGCATCAAGGAACTGCCGGGAGTGGACGAAGTCGCAGAAGGGACCAGCGTACCGTGGCGTGATGCGGGCGGCTTCGGTCCGGGATTTGAATTTGCTGGCGAAGGCCATGTGAAAGGCAATCATGAAGAGGATCCCCTGGCGCAATTCCGCGCGGTTTCGCCAGGATTTTTCGCGGCGCTCGGCGTGCCCATCGTTGAGGGCCGGGACTTCAACAATGACGACCGGCGCGGCGGCGAGCCTGTAGTGATCATCAGCCAAAGTGTGGCGCAGCGGATGTTCCCCGGCCAAGATCCCCTCAACCGGCACGTAATGTGGACCGACCCTGTGATGGACTTCATCAGCATGAGCAAAGGACCGCGCCGAATTGTTGGAGTTGCCGCTGATGTGGATGATGAGCACGTTGTCCCGGGCGCGGCACTCACCATCTATCATCCGTTCGGCCAGGTGCCAGATAATCTTTCCGACAACGGCGTGAGCATCTTTGGCGGGCGGCTGTTTGTGCACACGCGCATGGATCCTTACGCGCTGGTCACGCCTGTCACACGCATCGTGCGCGAGATGTCGGTTGATCAACCGGTGGAGCACGCCGCTACGCTTGAGGACATTCGCGCCGAAGTGCTCACTCCCGATCGGCTCAACACAATTGTCTTCGGCGGATTTGCCGCGGTTGCTTTGGCGATCGCCATCGTGGGTGTGGCGGGCGTGCTCGCGTTTTCCGTCAGTGCTCGCACCCGTGAATTTGGTATTCGCCTGGCAATCGGCTCGCAACCTCGGCACCTCTTGACCCGTGTCATTGTCGAAGGAGCCGTAATGGCGGGTGCTGGAGTAATTGCTGGCGCGACGGTTGGGTTCCTGCTAGCACGGTTGGCAAGTAGATTTTTTGTGGCGGTCAGAATGCCAAGCGCTTTGCCGGTGGTCGTTTCTGCGTTCGTGTTGATTGCAGTCGCGGTAGTCGCATCCGTATTGCCAGCGGCACGCGCGGCGCGCGTGGATGTTATGCAGGCGCTACGGTCGGAGTGACTGCGTCAGGGCTGTCGGCCACTCCGATGGCAATCCAACGTCCGAGCGGCCGGTGCGCTCGCCTGGACGCAGGGTTTCTTCCCGTTCGGCCTGTCTCTGCACCTTCTCGCAGCCCGAGCATCTGCCACTCTTAGAGCCCTTGCGGCTGCGAGCCGCAGATTGACGGTTGTGTCGAGGGCAGATGACGGGCAGCTCCGAACTCATGTCGCCCCCGCGATTCAACATGCCAGGTTAACCGGATCACGGTACAACTTGCTCCCGGTGCTCTGAGAGCTTATGACTTGGGACTTAGAAACGCCTCTTCTTCCAAGAGTCTCGCGAAGATTTCCGGAATCTCGAAAATCGCCTGGTTGTTTAGCGCCCCCACGTTTTTGCGGAATTCCGCCAGCGTTCCAGGCTCGAGCAACTGCTTCACACCAGAAACGATCTCCCTGAAATTCTTCAGCACAATTCCGACGCGCTTCTCCTTCACCCACTCGGTGTTGTACCGCTCCTGGGGCATGGTCCACGCGTTGCACTCCAAAATCACCGGCAACCGCCGCACCATGGCCTCCGCCACACTCCCCGGCCCGGGCTTCCCAATCAGAAAATCCGCGGCACGCATTAAACGATGCACTTCCTTCGTGAATCCGACCACATGCACCGGCAGTTTCCAAGCGCGCGCGCGGAATTTTTCCGCCAACGCGTCATTGCGCCCGCAAATCACGATCAACTGCAATGGCAATTCCGCCGCGTCCAGCCGGTCCACGATCTCGTACATGACCTTCGAGCCGAATCCGCCGAACAGCAACATCCCGGTGGGCATGTCCGCGCGCAAATTCAGTTCCCGCCGCAGAGCGACCGGGTCCGTATTGTCTTCAGCGTAGAAATCGGGGCGGAGAATCATTCCCGAAGTCGCAAAAATATGCGAATCATCTTTCCCCAGCGCCCTTGCCTGCTCCACCGCGCGTGCCGTCCCGCAAATCACGTATTGTTCTTTCCCCGGCTCAATCCAAAACCGCCGCGGATAGTCCGCCAGGTCCGTGATGATAGTGACGAATGGTCTATCCGGATACACCGCTTTCCACGCCTGGCCAATTTCCCGGTTGAAGTGCGGAATCACAGAAACCAATAAGTCCACCGGCCGCTCACGAAACTGCTTTTTCAGCAGCTTTACCATTGGCCCGTGAAACAGACGAATCGTCGCCTGCAGCACCCGCAACAATTGCGGCGTGCCCAGCGTCCATCCATTCCTCAACAGGATGTTGTACTGCTCTTGAATCCGTATGCCGGTCAGCTTCCTCAAAATATCCAGCTTATCGGTGAGTTCCTGAAACTGCGTCACTTCCACCTGCCACGGCCGATTTTGCTGTGCGATTATAGTTTGCAGGGCCACGGCCGCGTTCCGGTGACCCCCTCCAGCGTCGTGGAAGAGAATCTGTATTTTTTTCATTGCGGCATTCTCGCATGGAGCGCGGTGTCCTGCGCCAGAGCACTCAACATGCCATGTGGAAATCTCATAACCTCATTTGTGTTCAATAAGTTCCACCCCTGTTTTCACCTACTATTTGCCCCCTCTTCATGGATTGTTCATATCTCACGTCTAACCTCTAAGTATGCGCTGCGACCTTCATGTGCATTCCACAGGCTCTGGGATGTGCAACACCCCGGGACTGACCCATGTATGCAGGGAGTCCTATAACCAACCCGAAGAGGTCTACCGCTTCTGCAAGCTGCGCGGCATGTCCGTTGTGACCGTAACCGACCACGACTCCATCGACGCTGCGGAGGTCCTCCGCAAATACTCCGATTTCTTCCTGAGCGAAGAAGTCACCGTCCTCATGCCCAGCGGCACCGAGATGCACCTGGGAGTCTATGGCATTTCCGAGAGGGATCATGCGGAAATTCAGCGGCGTCGCAACGATTTTATAACGCTCCTCATGTATCTCACGGAGCGTAAGCTTTTCTTTAGCGTCAACCACGTTTTTTCCGGCCTGACGGGCAGGCGCGAAGAGGAGGATTTCAACTGGTTCGCATCTTACGTTCCGGCGCTGGAGGTCCGCAACGGTCAAATGTGGAGTGAAGCGAACAACAGCGCCGAGCGTCTGGCGCGGCAGCTCAGCAAGATCGGCGTGGCAGGCAGCGACTCGCACACCCTTTCCGGCGTGGCGCGGACGTTCACGGAAGTTCCGTGCGCGCGCACGGTCGAAGAATTTTTCGCCGGCCTGCGCGCGGGACGCGGACGCGTTCACGGCGAGCACGGGAGTTTCGCCAAGCTCACCGTGGACATTTTTCGTTTTGCCGGAGCACTGTTACAGGAGAAGCCCTGGTTTGCAACCATTTCTCCCTTGGTCGCGCTCGTACCCTTGATCACGGCGGGCCACTGGATGAACGAGGTTCGTTTTTGCCGGAAATGGGCCGCGCTGTTGATGGGAGAAACCCGGCGGCCGCGCATGCTGTGGGATGTCGACTCGGGATTTGAAGCCAACTGGGCTGGTTGAGAGGCTGTTGTGGCAGTAGCAAAAACAGTCTGGGGTTACATCGAGAACCGCGACCATCGCGTGATGCGCCGCCTGAACAACTGGAAGGCGCCGCGCTGGATTCGCTTCTGGATGCTAACCGCCACGCGCATGGGCGATGGCTGGCTGTGGTACAGCCTTGGCGCCCTGCTTCTTGCCTTTGGCGGTACGCGCGGCTATGCAGCGGTTGGCGCTGCCGCCTCGGCAGCCATCCTCGGCATCTTCGTCTTCAAGGCCCTTAAGAAACTCAGTCACCGTCCGCGGCCCTGCCAACTTCAACCGCACTGCTGGGCCAACATTCTGCCGCCCGACCAGTTCTCCTTCCCCTCCGGGCACACCATGACCGCGTTTTCCATCGCCCTTGTAGTGAGTTTCTTCTATCCGACCCTGCAGTGGCCGCTCTATTTCCTGGCGGTCAGCATCGCCCTCTCGCGAATCGTTCTGGGCATGCACTTTCTAAGCGACGTGCTGGCCGGCGCGGTGCTGGGTTCGGCCCTCGGTATCGTTTCGCTCGTCACGTTTGCGGCTTACGGCCTCACGTAAGCCTTACAAACCAACTAAATCACCGGTTTGGGATGTTCCGCGAGCGCCTTGCGGAACGTCGCCAGGTTTGTCTGATCAATAATGGCAGTGCCAGTGTCCACAAAGACAGGCAGCGGCGCGGCCGGGGCGGTGGCCCAATCCTTGAATTCGTGGACCGCGTTATGATGCAGGTCGTCCAGGAACCTCACGCCGTAGAACGCCATCACGTATGGTTTCTGCGCCACGGTCGCGGTAATCCAGCCCCGTTCGATTCCTTCCAGCGTCTGCGGATCTTTATCAAACGCCAGAATCTTGACTTTCCCCGTCAGGTCCATGCGGTGCAACGCTTCTGCGGCTCCCTCCCCTCCACTAGCCTCCAGGCCGATGATGCCGTCGATCCTTTCATGCTTCTGCAGTAGCGCAGATACGGCATCGTAGGCGTTCCGCGCGTCGCCTTTATCATCGACCGTTTGGATGATTTTCATCCCGGGGTTACCCTTCAGCGCATCATTTACACCACGAAGGCGTTCCTCCGTGTTGAGCTGCCCGCTCAGGCCAATCAGCAAAACTCGTCCTTGCCCGCCAAGCAACGCCGCCATGTGCTTAGCGCTCTCCACGCCTGCCCTGAAATTGTCCGTGCCAATGAACATGACACGGTGGGAATCCGGCGCATCCGCATCGATGCAAACGACCGGCAGCCCTGACAGAATCGCTGCGTCAATCGGCTCCTTGAATAACTTCGGGTCGGACACGGAAACCAAAATGCCCGACGGATGCTTTGCCACGGCATCCTTGAACGCAGCCAGTTCTTCGGTCGGCGAAAACGAGGTGGGCCCGACAAGATCCACCTTCACTCCGGTGGTCTTGCCAATATCCGTCAACCCCGCCTGGGCATCCTGCCAATACGGCAAATTCACGTTCGCGGCAACCAGGATGTATTTTTCCTCCGGCTGGTGGTAGGGCTTTTCGCAACCCCACACCACCAGCGCCACCACGGCGATGCTCAAAACTGAAAAAATTCTGCTGGGTTTCATACTCGGTCTCCTTTGCGGATGTTCCCTGCTCGGACACGTCTCATGGGAAGAGACCAGCAACAATTCGAGAGAAGCCTATCACAACGCGGGGGCCAGGGGGATGTGACCGCCGACCACCGAGATATTGCGGCGAGAGCGGCGCGCGGGAGGGCGCGCGGGGACGTGTTGGTGCAGAGATTTCGGCTTTACACTTTGTTATGTAAAGAACTTGACATCGCCAACTTTTACGCATATCCTGCCTCCAGCGGCGGACATTCTTCGAAAGGTGCTTCCTTATGCTCAAACGTATCGGCGCGATCATCCTGATTTTCCTTTGTACTTCCGTGGCTTGGGCCATCCTCGGCACCACGCTCGTCCTTCGCAGCGAAAATGCGGGCTCTTCCCTTTACACCCGCGTGGCTTCCACTTGGGGCGCTCCTCAAGAGCAGTCTCCGCCGGAAATCAAGTACGTCTGGCAGGAAATGCAGACCGTCATCGCCGAGGAAAACGGCAAAAAAGTGACGCGCCAGGAGAAGCGCGAACTCTCCAAGCAAGTCCCGCTCGATTCCAGCCGCATCCTCGCGGATTTCCACGTGGATTACCGGCAGAAGGGCTTGCTTTGGTTCAGCACCTACCATGTGACTTTCGAGGGCGAGCACGCGTTCCGCAACCCGACGACGAGCGAGCAATTATTCGAGTTTCGCCTGCCGCTTCCGGCCAAGGAAGCTGTCTATGACAGCCTGGCGATGTACCTCGATGGCAAGCCACTGCCTCTCGCTATTGGCGGCAACGAAGTCACTGCGCGGGCAGCGGTCCCGGCCGGAGCGCATGGCATTTTGAAAACGGCGTACCGCTCCCAGGGCCAGCGCAGTTGGCGCTACCGCTTGGGCACGGAAGGCGCGCCTTCATCGGAAGGTGGGAGCGGCGGTCGAGTCGCGCAGGCCAACGATTTTCACATGCTGTTGCGTACCGATTTCTCCGGGTTCGACTTTCCGGATAATTCCCTTTCGCCCACTTCGAAGCGCGCCACCGCCAACGGTTGGGATTTGCAGTGGGACTACCAGAACATGATTTCCGGCTTTGACATCGCCCTGAAGATGCCGGAAAAGTTGCAACCCGGCCCGCTCGCGGGAGAGATCAGTTACTTCGCGCCGGTTTCGCTCTTTTTCTTCTTCTTCATGATCTTCATCCTCACAACACTGCGCGGAATTGACCTGCATCCGATGAACTATTTCTTTCTTGCCGGCGCGTTTTTTGCGTTTCACCTGCTGCTGGCCTATCTCGCCGATCACATTTCGATTCATCTGGCGTTTGTAATTTCCTCCGTGGTCTCAATCTTCCTCGTGGTGACGTACCTCCGCCTGGTGGTGAATCTACGCTTTGCCCTGGTGGATGCGGCTCTCTCGCAGCTCATCTACCTCGTGCTGTTTTCCTACGCCTTTTTCTTTGAGGGATTCACCGGCCTGGCGGTCACCATTGGCGCCATCTTGACGCTCTTCGTGGTCATGCAGATGACCGGCCGCATCCGTTGGGAAGAGAAATTCGCCAAGCGGGCACCTGCCATCTCGTAAACGCCTCCGGAAGGGCGCAGCCTCACAGCTTGCGGAAAAGGCTCTTTTCTTTAGGAGGTGGGGGCTTCAGCCCCCACGTAAGTCGCCCGTGAGGAAGCGGGCTTTAGCCCCTGAAGATTCGCCTTTCGCGCGGCACCGCCATTTATTCGATGGCGTCCAGCGTTTCGATGCTCTCTCCAGGCAGTCAGAGTGAAGAGCCTACTCAACACTGAAATGGGCCGAGCGCCACGGCGTGCTGCGCCCGGCTGAGTCCGTCGCCTGCACTTCCAGCCGGTATTCACCTTTGGGAAGCGCTGCGATGGGAATTTCGCGCGCTATGGGGATGGTCGCGCTCCCCGGCTGAACGTAGGAGGCAGCGTCCACAGGCGGGAAGTCCTTCACGACTGCGCCGGTCTTCGCGTCAACAATCCGCAGGTGCGCCTGAATTCGCGCAGCCGGTTCAGCGGCACCCTGAGGGGTGTAGATCTCAAAATAGGGAATCAACGGTTCGCCCGTTTTAAAGTTCGTATCTCCAGCAGGAGTCACGCGAATCCCTTTGCTGACCAGGGGCACATATTGAGGAGCAAAATTCGCAGCGGCCGCTTCCACGGCGGCGACATGCGCGTCCCGGAAGCGCTTGCAGAGAAAGACAGAGCCTACGGCAAACAAGTTCGAGTCGTAATTCTCGACAATCAGGGGCACCATTGCTCGCCCGACATCCCGACCATCACTGAGTATCACGCGCAGTTGGTATTCTCCGGGTTCTAACTCAAACTGCGTCTCATAGCGCTCCGGCAACCATGCCGGGTCCCATCGACTCAGCCACTTCTGTATGACAAGATCGTTATAGGAATGAGGTTCCCATCCCTCGACCTCGAGTATCGCCGGCCATCCCTCGAGTATCGCCGGCCAGTACGAAGGCCAAAGTAGGTCGCTAAACCGCGTAACGAGCTTCCCATCTCTCGCATAGACGGCTCCTAAAACGCCGATGCTGGCGTTGAGCCTTGCTGTCTGCGTATCCCATGAGTGATCCAGCTGATTCCAGGGAAACTCCATCACAACGTCCACAAGCCGTCCGCTGGGCCCGCTGCCAAATGCTCCCGCTTGAACAAACAGCGGAATCTTGCCCTGTCCGCTTTGCGCCATTTCATGTTCTAGTTTCTTCCCTATCTTGGTTCCGTTCAGCAGATCGGAAGGAGTTTGCTCGGCGCAATACTCATCTCGAGCAAAGATGCGGACTCGGGACCGGTGCACGTCAACTCGAATCCGATGGCATCCCTTTTCGGAGAGGGTCGGCGCGTATCCAAGAAGGTAAAAGCTCATTGCATCGAACGGACCAAAGGAATGGCCGAGGTCAGTGGAACTCCAGGCCGCCATCGGCGTGTCCGAAAATTCCTCGTGCCAGCTCCGATTGTCCCGAACGGCCAACGGCCAGCGTTCTTTCGCCAAGGTCTCAATCTTTTGTTGCACGCCATCTTGGAAAAGCCGGAAATCATCCAAGGCTAAGTCTTCCACTCTACGCCCACGCTCCTCACAGTTCGTCGGTATGTACGGCTCTTCCGCACTCAAAGCCTCAAACCTCGCGTCTTCGCCGGTGGAGCATCCTCTCTCCTCCGCAGTCACAGCTCGCTCTAGCCCGTCATGGGTATAAACGAATATGGGAACCAGGACTAAATTCGATTTCGCCCGGATCAGAGGCTCTTGGGTTGCGAGGTCTTGAGGATTATTCGCCAGGTTCGGGGTTTGCGCCGCGGCCCAGCCCGCCGCGCCCATTGACCACAATCCGAAAATCAGGAGCTTCCGTCGCGTCTTCATGGCGCTGGGGTCCAACGCCCTCTATCTGACTAGATTGACGTCCTGCGCGTTCACGCCGTTTCGAATGTCTATGCGTCCATGGCTTCCGGCGTCCGATTGTTCAGTAGGCGGACTGCACGTGTCAGTGACGTGCAAGCGTAACTCCCCGCTGTTGCTCGCTCCCGGCTGCTTCGCAAAGTCGAAGCCAGCCGTGCAAGCCATTCGGGAGTTGCATCTGGCGAAAACGAGGAGTATATAGAGCAGACCGCCCGTCCCCACTGTGAGGCTAGTGTGGCGACGCAACTTCTCCTCGAGATTACCGTGGAATCTCTCGATGCGGCTCTGGCCGCGGAACGCGGCGGCGCGGATCGCATCGAGCTTTGTTCCGAACTCGCCGTCGGCGGCGTCACCCCGAACGTCGCGGCCATGCGCAAGGTCCATGAAGAAATCGAGATTTCCGTCTTCCCCATCATTCGCCCGCGCGCGGGAAACTACTTCTACACCGACCGCGAGTTCGCCACCATGAGGCGCGACATCTCCGTGGCCCGCGATCTTGGCGTGGACGGCATCGTGCTCGGCATTCTTCGCGACGACCGTTCCGTGGATGTGGAGCGCACCAAGGAGCTTGTCGATTGGGCGCGGCCGCTCGAAGTCACGTTCCACCGCGCGTTTGACGACACCGCCGACCTGTTCCGCGCACTCGAAGACATCATCGAAACGGGAGCGACGCGCATTCTGACCGCGGGAGGTGCAGTTGGCGCGCCGGAAGGCTCGGCCACTTTACAAAAGCTCGTAGCAGCCGCGGCGGCACGCATCATCATCATGCCTGGAGGCGGGCTCACGGCCGCAAATATCGCCCGCATCGCGGCGGAGACCCAGGCCGCGGAGTTTCACTCCGGCCTCGGCAGCGTGCTCCCTTACGGCAGCAGCAATCTCCAGAAATTCGAGGCCGAGATTCGGTCCATGAAGCGCCACATGCAAAGCCGGGCCCTCTCGGCCTAGCGCCACGCGCCAACATCTTTGACTTCCGTGTCCGCCGAGCGCGTAACGAATGCGGCACTTTGCCCTCAGTTTCATCTCACACACTGCCAGGAAAGACGACAAGTCCTGATCCATGCTCCCGGCTCAGACGGTCGACGCAATTGGACTGCAAGACGATTCTCTGGAACTAGCGCGCGAAAGAGCGGTGATCTTGAAATCCGCAGAGTGACTCCCGTCACAGAATTGTATAATCCACTTTCCATATAAACGCGCCTGTCGTCTCTCTGCGATTCCGCTCACCCCGTCAGGTGAGCGAAGAATCCGCGCGAGGTGGGAAATCGTGAAACGAAAGCTATGGTTCCAATCTGCTGCCTTTGCTGCACTGCTCGCGGCGCCGTGCTTCGGAGGGAAGGATCATACACTCCTGAATCCAAAGATTATCGCCGCAAAATCCGCATGCATCCAGAATCTCGCGAGCACGACACTGGACGACGAAACTTACAAGGAGTTGAAGAGGTGGAAACGGTGGGAAATCGTTGACAATCGCACCATGGCCGATCTGGTCGTGATTGTATCCTCGCCAGTGAGTCCACCCGCCCCCGGCGGAACACAACCTTGCGGCCCCGGCGGGAAACCAGGCTCGAAGCATTCCGGCAATTTTGCGTGCCTTGAACTCCTCGACGCCAAGTCGGGTGCATCCGTCTACCGAGCCTCGGGAAAGACAGTACAGGACATTATCAGAGAACTTGCAAAAAGGATTGAGAAGCAGGAAGAGCAAAACGATCGGCAATCGCCTTAGTTACACTCAGACCCGGAGTCAATTCTCACACAGGTCACGAACCACGAGCCACGAACGAATCACGCCTTCTGCGCCTGCCTCCGCAGGAACGTCGGGACGTCCAGGTCGTCCTTCGGCATGTCCTTGGCTGCTTCGCGCACGTTCTGCGCCACTTGATGCACGACGTTCGGCGGCGCCACCGGCAATTCCGCCTGCGTGGGAATCTCGCGCCCCGCCTTCCACGTCCTCGGCAGGAACGCAGGCTTCTGCCCAAGCTGCTTTTTCGCGGCTTCCTTGAATCCTGCGGCGATCACGGTGATCTTCACCATGTCCTTCATCGCATCGTCCATCACCGCGCCAAAGATGATGTTAGCATTCTCGTGTGCGGCTTTCTGAATCACGCTCGAAGCCTCGTGCACTTCATGCAGGGAAAGCGACGAGCTGCCGCAAATGTTGATTAGGATGCCCTGCGCGCCAAGGATGGAGTTGTCTTCCAGCAACGGGCTGGAAATCGCACGGTTCGCCGCATCTACGGCGCGGTTCGCCCCGCTGGCCATCGCCGTGCCCATCACGGCGTAACCTTGCCCATGCATGATGGCCTTCACGTCCGCAAAGTCACGATTGATGATTCCCGGCACGGTGATGATGTCCGAAATGCCCTGCACCGCCTGACGCAAAATGTCGTCCGCAATCCGGAACGCATCGAAAAAGCTCGTCCCCGGCTCCACGGTTTCCATCAGCCGCTCGTTGGGGATCACGATCACCGTGTCCACCACGCCGACCAGTTCCTGCAGCGCCTGCTCCGCCTGCAGCATCCGGCGCTTCCCTTCGAACGCAAACGGCTTCGTCACCACCGCCACGCTCAACGCACCCAATTCGCTCGCCAATGAAGCCACCACCGGCGCCGCGCCGCTGCCCGTGCCCCCGCCGAGGCCCGAGGTGATGAAGATCATGTCTGCGCCTTCCAGCGCTTCAATGATTTTGTCGGTATCTTCGAGTGCCGCCTTTCGCCCGATCTCGGGGTTCGCGCCCGCGCCAAGCCCCTTCGTCAGCTTGGCGCCCAACTGCAGCTTCACCGACGCCTGGCAGAGCCTGAGCGCCTGCAAATCCGTGTTCGCGGCGATGAATTCCACGCCTTCCACCTTCGCGCGGATCATGCGATTCACCGCGTTGCATCCCCCTCCGCCGACACCAATCACCTTGAGCTTCGCGGGCTGCAGCTCCTCGCTAAAACTCATCCGGATCCCTGCTTCTTTCGGTGTCATGCTCTTCCCCCTGTCCGGCTGGCGTAATTCTTTTATAAATCCCGGGTTAAGGCGTTTCCACAGCCAGTTTTCCCGGGCTGTGGAAAACGGATCCCGGTCCATCGGAGCAAGCCTTTGGCTGCTCTAAGCCCGCCCCCGACCCTGGTCTCTCGCACCCCCTCAGGCCCCCGCAAACATCGCCCGCAGCTTGGACACCAGGCTGCCACCTTTGACCCCGGCAGCCCGTCGGGCCTTGGCGGCGTACAGAACCAGCCCCACGGCGGTCGCGTACTCCGGCTGGGCCACCTGCTCGGGCAGGTCGAGAATCCCGCGCGATTCCCCGATCCGCGTCGGCAGATGGAAAGAGTGCTCCACTAGGTCCGCCAGCCCGTTCAATTGCGACCCGCCGCCCGCCAAAATGAAACCTGCCGGGACTTGCCGGTCCAGCCCAGCACGCTGCAAATCATCCTCCACGAGCGCCAGAAGCTCCTGCGCCCGCGGCTCGATGATCTCCGTCAACATGTGCGCGAAGATCGTTCTCGGCGGCCGGTCTCCCACGCTGGCAATTTCGATGGCACCGTCGTTGCGCAAAAGTGCAGCCGCTGCGCAGCCATGGTGCTTCTTGATCCGTTCTGCTTCAGGGATGGGAGTCCGCAGTCCCACAGCCAAATCGTTGGTGAAGTGGTCCCCGCCGATCGCTACTGCTCCGGTATGGCGCACGACTCCGGCACCGTACACAATCAATTCCGTTGTTCCTCCACCGATGTCCAGCAGGCAGCAGCCCAGATCCTTCTCATCCTGTGTCAAGCAAGCTTCCGCGGAGGCCAGAGGCTCGAGCACAGTGTCGTTAATCAGAATTCCCGCTTTGTTCGCCGCGGTCACCAGATTCTGTGTGGCCGCGCTGGACGCTGTCACTATATGAACATTCGCCTCCAGCCTCTGTCCCACCATGCCAATGGGGTCACGGATGCCGTCCTGCGAATCCACCAGAAACTCGTGCGGCAAAACGTGCAGAACCTCGCGGTCCTCCGGCAGCGCGATGTTCCTCGCCGTATCGATCGCCCGCTTCACGTCCTCGCGCTCGATATCCCTCGGCCTGGGTCCTAGCGATATGCCGCCGCGGCTGTTCACTCCGCGTACATGGCTCCCGGCCACGCCAATCACCGCCGACTCAACCGGCACGTTCGCCACGCCCTCGGCTTCTTCCACCGCGCGCCGAATCGAACTCACGGTGGAATCCAGGTTGACGATCAGCCCTTTGCGCAAGCCCTTCGATTCCGCTGCGCCTAGCGCCAGAAAGCGCACCTGCTCGTTCTCCATCTCAGCCAGCAACACGCACGTTTTCGTGCTACCGATGTCCAACCCGACGAGATATTTATCCTTCTTGGCCAAGATTCTCCCCCGCTCCTTATTTTGCTTTCGCCGCAGGTGTGCTGGTGTCGGGGTTCACCACCACCTGCCGCGAGTACTGCAAATCCAGTTCCCGGACTCTGCCCGCATTCGCCTGCCACTGCGCGAAGTTGTCCACTAGCTTCCGGTATTTTCCCGTGAAATCGCCTTGACCAAAATGCACCGTGACCGCCTGGCTCGGTTCGTTGCTCGCGAGGCCCGTCAAGACAACCCGCAAATCCCTCGGATTGCCCAGGTCAACTTCGCTCACGTTTTCTGACGAGCCCGCCTTCACCAAATCCACAGCCTTCATAAATTCCTGGTACGTTTGCATGCGTTTCCCGCGCTCTTCCACCGGCATACTCTCGGAGAGCCCCGTCACAATCGGGAAGCGGTAATCCTCGCCTTCCGGCCGGTACAGCGATACACCGTGCAGGTCAATCAGGGTCAATTCAGTGCCGTTCCGGAAGAAGGCGATTGGCGTGCGTTCCGTGATGAGCACCCGCACTCGATTCGGCAGAATCCTTTGCACGCTCGCCTCTTCCACCCACTGCAACTCCTGAATTTTTGCCCGTCGCGCATCCAGGGGAATCTGCAGCACGCTTCGGTTCCGGTCGTACACGAACAGTTTCTGCACGTCTTCCCGCACCACAATGTGGTTCCCACTCACTTCAATTTGATCCGGCTTCAACAACAACATCTGCGGCGAGTACAGTAAATACCGGACCGCATACGTCGCCACGGTCGCGACCGCCGCGCATGCCAGCAGCCACAAAAACACGCGCCGGTAAACGGGCCAGGACTTCCCGCTAAACTTCTTCCGCCGGATTTCGACCGGCTTCTGCCGCCGCAGGTAGCGTGGCTCATCGTCCGCCACCAACTCCGGCCGGTAGGGTTCCTGCTCCGCCGCCGCCGCGGCAGAGGCGTTCCGCTGCATGGGCTTCAGGCGTTCCAAACCACCACCTCGTTTTCGAGACTCACTCCATAGACCTTTTGCACGCGTTCGCGCACATCGGCAATCAGCGCCAGCATGTCCGCCGCACTCGCTTCTCCCGCGTTCACGAAAAAGTTCGCGTGACGGTCACTCACACGCGCATCCCCCACCGAGAGCCCCTTCAATCCCAGTTCATCAATCATTCTTCCCGCCGACGCTCCTGGCGGATTCTTGAAGATGCAGCCCGCGCTTTTCTGCCCAAGCGGCTGGCTTGCTCGCCTTTTTTCGTTGCAGATACGAATGCCTTGGAGAATTTCTTGGTATGGCTTGGAGGGAAGTTCTAGCTTCACTGCCAGCATCATATCATCGGCTGCAAACGAAGTGTGCCGGTATTCGAAGGAAATTTGCTCGCCCCTCAGCATCTCGATCTTCCGGTCCGCCGCGCGGTAGAGCTTCACGTCCCTGACGTACGACCCGATCTGCGTCCCGTACGCCCCTGCATTCATCCGCAGGGCGCCTCCAACCGTGCCGGGCACACCAATCAACCCCTCCAAGCCGCCCAGATTGTTCTTCGCGCAGAGGGTCACCGTCCGCCCCAGGTCCGCTGCCGCGTCCACAGTGGCAATGTTGCCCTCAATCACCACGTCCGGGTCCGGCTGCGCCAGTTGCAACACCACGAAGGGCAGTTCTCCATCGATCACCAGGAGATTCGACCCGCCGCCCAGGAATTTGTGCGCGATGCCTTGCCTATCCAGGAGATCCAGCAACTCTGGAATGCTTTCGTGCCGGTGAATGCGCAGCAAATCCGTTGAGCCGCCGATTCCCAGCGAAGTGAGCCTCGCGAGCGACACGCTTCGTTGCAGCTTGACTTCGAGCTTCGGTAGCGCGTCCAGGATTTTGCGTTCTTCAATGCGCATCCTTAACCCCGCCGTCCACCCGGAGCTCCGTCCCCAACAGCACCAACAATTCACCGCTGGCCCGGCTCACATTTCCCGCGCCAATCGTCATAAGCGCGTCGCCGGGCTTCGCCTCTCGCAGCAAAAACTCAATCGCCTCTTGCATCGAGCGGTAGTAGTACACGTTTTTGTGCCCCGCTTCACGGATGCTTTTCGCAAGCGACTCGCTGGTGATCTCCGGTATCGGGTTTTCGCCGGCGGAGTAAATATCGAGCAGCACCAGCACGTCGGCTTGGTTAAACGTACGCAAGAATTCTCCCCACAAATGCTGCGTCCGTGTGTACCGGTGCGGCTGGAAAAGTACCAGCAGCCGATTGAATTTGCAGACGCGCGCCGCTTCCAGCGTGGCGCGAATTTCGGCCGGGTGATGGCCGTAATCGTCG
>Ga0187780_10001899_pt1 | contig 15750 bp, 18 predicted proteins | sample 1015_Q2_SP10_20__FD_132429 | JGI IMG/M metagenome (GOLD analysis project Ga0187780, IMG submission 132429) | Tropical peat soil microbial communities from peatlands in Department of Meta, Colombia - 1015_Q2_SP10_20_MG | ecosystem: Environmental > Terrestrial > Soil > Wetlands > Peat | place... | reverse complement strand
TTCGTCCCCACTTTAGGTATAAAAAGACAAGGTTTTTTGGGAAATGATTTTTTTGGAAATTGAATTTTTTGTTCAAAGATACTTTTTCAGTGGCCTCAGCGTATGCGACGAGGAGGCTCAGCTCACACCCCTAGGAAAGCGAGCATCCTGGAGTGGAAATCAACTTACACATACTACAATTAACAACAATGAATACAAAAACAGCCAAAAATTAAAGTAATTACACTTACAATTCAATAGTAACTTTAAAAAATATATTAAATTACAAAATATAAGCATTTTAATTGTATAATTTTTATTTACATACTATACTCTCGTTATAAGATTGGAGGAAGAATAATGAAAGTCACTGTATATTCTGATTATGTTTGCCCATTTTGTTATCTTGGGGAACAATCACTTGAAAATGCTTTAAAGGAAATTAATGAGGATGTTGAAGTTGAGTGGAAACCATTTCAATTACGTCCTGAAGGAACTGAACCGCTAAGTCCAAAAAGTTCTTATATTCAACAAGGTTGGAATTTTGGCGTTAAACCTCTTGCACAAAAATTAGGTGTTGAAATGGTCTTGCCGTCAATGGATCCGCATCCATCAACATTACTTGCTCATAGAGGATTTTTATTTGCACAATCGAAGAGTAAAGGCGATGAATATGCAAAGGCAGTATTAACAGCATTTTGGAAATACGAAAAAAACATTGGAGATGTCAATGTTCTAACTGATATTGCAAATGAAATCGGATTACCTACAAATGAATTTGTAGAAGCAATAAATCAAACTACAAATGATTCTGCAATACAAAATCCTTCTTTCATAAATGCTGTACCTACCTTTATTATTGGAGATACAGTTTTACAAGGTGCACAAAGTAAAGAGGCATTTTTAAATGCATTAAAGAAACAAAGTACACCAGGGTCAGGAGATTTTTGTGGAATAGAAGGTTGTTAATCCCATTCCACATAAGAAAAGGCTATCACACTTACTCGTGGATAGCCTTTTACTCTGTCGTTTTTAAGACATCTAATATATTTTTAGTATTAATTTTTTGTTTACTTCTCCCTAGACCAATAATATCCTCACCGAACTTATTTTTTAATTTTTGAATGGTATTCAATAACGGTTCTTGCTTTGCATCTTGTTCATATGAGAATAAATCTAATTGTTTTGTTACCTCATCATGTGCAACTAAATTTGAAGTTGTTACCCCAATTAGCCTGAGGGGTTCTCCATTCCAATTATTTTTCCACAGCTTCATAACTTCTTTAAAAATTGCACTTCTTTCTTGAATAGGAGATTGTGTTGTCAAACTTCGAGTAATGGTTTTGCGATCTTTGAAACGTAACGTAATGCTAATTGTTTCAGCCTTTAATCCCTTTTTTCGTAGTCTATCGCTAACACCCGTTGATAATTTTTCAAACGAAGCAGCTATCATATGTTCATCTAAAACATCACTTGAAAAAGTTGTAGAATGCCCGATGGTACGATTTGATAACATCCTACTTGGATCTACTTCTCTATCATCAATTCCATTTGCATGGTTCCGTAATGACAATCCATTACTCCCCAACAATGCCTGAATTTTATTTATATCACTTTTCGCCAAATCTTCTATTGTATAGATCCCAATTGTATTCAATTTTTCTTCCGTCTTTAATCCGACTCCATGCATTTCTCTTATTTTCTTTGGCCATAACGTAAGTGGAACATCTCTTTTTCGTAAGATTGTTATCCCTTGGGGCTTTTTCATGTCAGAAGCAGTTTTGGCTAAAAACTTATTAGGGGCAATTCCAATACTACATGGTAGTCCTAATTCATCCAAAAGAATTTGTTGTATTTTTGTTGCGATTTCAATAGGGTGACCTAAATCTCTACAATCCGTTATATCCAAGTACCCTTCGTCAATTGAAGCAGCCTCTACCAAAGGTGTGATCGTACCTAATTTTGCAAACATTTGTCGTGAAACCTTCCGATATAGTTCAAAATTGGGAAGTTTCACAATCATATCAGGGCATTTTTTTCGTGCTTCCCAAAGTGGCATTGTAGCTTTTATACCGTATGCTCTAGCTTCATAACTTGCCGTAACAATAATGCCTCTACGCTCTTTTTCATTTCCAGCAATAACTAAAGGCTTTCCTTTTAAAGAAGGATCGTGTGCAATCTCAACGGAAGCAAAAAATGCATTCATATCAACATGTAAAATTACACGACCATTTTTTGGTGCCCAAGAATTCATTATGCCCCTCCTTTTTAAAAGTTTATTTCCTTTCCTTAAAAACGAAAAAAAGATATGATGAGTATGTATTATTAAAGTAGCATAAATAAAGAGAAAATTGAAAGATAATAACTTTATAATAAAATAGATGAAGTAACATATGTTAGTTTTTTTGAAAGGAATGATATCATTTGAGTAATGAACAAAATATGACAATGTATGAATATATAGGAAAAGAAAAACTGGAGGAGCTTGTTGATACGTTTTATGGATATGTTTCAAAACACGAGAAACTATCTCCAATTTTCCCTGGTGATTGGGAAGAAACTGCACGAAAACAAAAACTTTTTTTAACTCAATATTTAGGAGGACCTCAATATTATAGCATGGATCGAGGACATCCACGAATGAGAGCTCGCCATTTACCTTTTCCTATTACGATCGAGCGTGCACATGATTGGCTTGATTGTATGGAAAAAGCCATGAATGATGTCGGTTTAGGAGATGAAATAAAAATCCCTTTATTAGGACAATTAAAAAATGTAGCATATCATATGGTGAATCAAGAATAGTTAATTAAAATTGGAGAAGATGAAATGAAAGAGAGTCGAAAGATTATTCTATTCGATGGAGTATGCAAGTTCTGTAATGGATCCGTCAACTTTATCATTAAACATGATGATAAACAAAAATTTCTTTTTGCACCATTACAATCAGAATTTGGTAGTCAATTCCTTCAAAATCATCCTGAATTAAATAATGTTGTTTCTCTTGTTTTACTTGAAAACGAACATTATTTTATCTATTCAACTGGTGTATTAAAAATTGTTAAACAATTAAAATGGAAATGGAAATTTCTTTATCTGTTTATTGTAGTTCCAAAGCCAATAAGAGACTTTGTTTATAAACTAGTAGCGAAAAATCGTTATCGTCTTTTCGGTAAGGATGAAACTTGCATGGTTCCTACAAAAGAGATAAAAAAACGCTTTTTAATATAGTAAATAACCCGTACTAGCAATTTTCTAGTACGGGTTTCTTTGTGTAAATTCTAATAATTATTATTTTGCTACTTCTTCAATGATAGAAATGACTAACTCAGCAGTTTTTACAAGCTCTTTAACAGGCATTTTTTCATTTGTAGTATGAATTTCTTCGTACCCAATAGCAAGGTTTACAATTGGTAATCCGTGGCCAGCAAAAATATTTGCATCTGAACCACCACCACTATGTCTTAATGCAGGTGTACGGCCAATATTTTGAGCAGCACGTTTTGCTACTTCAACTACATGATCTCCATCACCAAATTTGAAACCTGGATACATTACAATAACTTCTACTTCAGCTTTGCCACCCATTTCAGCTGCAGTTTCTTCAAAAGCAGCTTTCATTTTAGCAGCTTGAGCTTCCATTTTTTCATTAATTAATGAACGAGCCTCTGCAAGGATTTGAACGTAATCGCATACGATATTTGTTGCAGATCCACCTTCAAAGCGACCAATATTTGCTGTTGTTTCTTCATCAATACGTCCTAATGGCATTTTAGCAATTGCTTTTGAAGCAATTGTAATTGCAGAAATACCTTTTTCAGGTGCAACACCAGCATGTGCTGTTTTGCCATAAATTTTAGCAATTACTTTAGCTTGCGTTGGAGCAGCAACAATAATGTTTCCTACTTCCTCATCGCTATCTAAAGCATAACCAAATTTAGTTGTAATTAATTTAGGATCGATTGCTTTTGCACCGTGGAGTCCTGATTCTTCACCAACTGAAATAATGAATTGAATTTCACCATGCTCAATATTTTTTTCTTTTAAAATTTTTGCTGCTTCAAGGAAAGCTGCAATTCCCGCTTTATCGTCAGCACCTAAAATTGTTGTACCATCAGTTACAATTTTACCATCAACGATAGATGGTTTAATTCCTTTACCTGGAGTTACTGTATTCATATGACATGAGAAGAAGATACCATCTACTCCTTCTTTTGTTGCAGGAATCGTACAAATTAAGTTACCAGCACCATGGCCAGTAATTCCCATTGTGTCATCCTCAAAAACATTAAACCCTAAATCTTCAAGTTTCTTCTTTAATACCTTAGCAATTTCAGCCTCGTATTTTGTCTCAGAATCAACTTGTACTAATTCTAAAAATTCATCAACTAAGCGTTGTTCATTTACCATGTTTTCTACGCCTCCATCATATGTATGTAAAAAATCTTATAATGCTATGATAACACATAGCCTTCTTTATAATACAGTATAAACCCTTATTTAAGTTATTCATTAAAAATTTACAATATAAAGAAATTTTGACTTTTCTAAAATTCTTATAACGGTATGTTCCCGTGCTTTTTCATTGGACGATGTTCACTTTTATTTTTTAACAAATCTAAAGCTTGAATCAATTTCTCTCTCGTTTCAACTGGATCAATAATATCATCTACTAATCCATAACTTGCAGCTACATATGGGTTTAAAAATGTGTCAGTATATGTTTGAATCCATTCTTCTCTTAACTGATTAGGATTTTCACTTTTTTCAATATCTTTTCCATAAAGAATGTTTACTGCTCCAGCACCGCCCATTACTGCAATTTCTGCATTAGGCCAAGCAAATACCATATCTGCACCGATTGATTTACTATTTAAAGCAACGTATGCCCCGCCGTACGCTTTTCGTGTAATAACAGTGATTTTAGGAACAGTTGCCTCAGAATAAGCGTATAGAAGCTTAGCTCCATGTCTAATAATTCCACCATGTTCTTGTTTAACACCTGGGAAAAAGCCTGTTACATCAACAAATGTAATAAGTGGAATGTTGAAGGAATCACAAAAACGAATAAATCTGGCTCCTTTATCAGATGAATGTAAATCAAGTCCACCTGCCATAACTTTTGGTTGGTTACATACAAGACCTACTACTTTTCCGTTTAATCTAGCAAATCCTACTACTAAATTTTTCGCAAAATGTTCTTGTACTTCTAAAAATGAACCATCATCTACTAAGTCATCAATGATCTTTTTAACATCATATGGACGATTTGATTCATCTGGAATATGATTAAGCAATTCAGAACAATCTTTACTATTCTCTTCTGACAACGGTAAACTTTCTTCCCAATGCTGAGGTAAATAGGATAAAAGATCGCGTACTAAGTCTAAAGCTTCCTGTTCATTATTTGCTTGAAAATGAGCATTCCCACTTATTTCATTATGTACTTTTGCTCCACCTAATTCTTCTGCAGAAATAATTTCTCCCGTTACACTTTCGATAACCTTTGGTCCTGTAATAAACATTTGGCTGCTTTCTTTTACCATGATAACAAAATCAGTAATTGCAGGAGAGTATACTGCACCTCCCGCACAAGGTCCCATTATGACTGATATCTGAGGAACAACACCAGAATAAATTGTATTACGATAAAAGACGTGTCCATAGCCATCTAATGACAGTACACCTTCTTGAATTCGTGCTCCACCTGAATCATTTAGTCCGATGATCGGTGCTTTATTTTGTACTGCTAAATCCATTAACTGGCTTATTTTTTTTGCGTGCATTTCTCCAAGTGCCCCACCGAATACAGTAAAATCTTGTGAAAAAACAAAAACTGTTCTACCATTTATTTTTCCATAACCGGTTACAACCCCATCACAAGCTCCATCTTGATCTGCCATACCAAATTCTGTACAGCGATGCTGAACAAACGAATAAAGTTCTACAAATGATCCTTCATCTAACAACATGTCTATCCGTTCTCTTGCTGTAAATTTCCCACGCTCATGTTGCTTAGAAATTCGATCGATTCCGCCACCTAACTCTATTTCTGCTTTACGATCATATAATTTATAAATTGCTTCGTACTTATTCATTTTGGAAATCCCCTTTTTCAACAAGCTCTATTAACATGCCAAATGCTTTTGGATGGATAAATGCAATCTTAGATCCATGACTTCCTTTTTGAGGTGTTTCATTAATCAGTTGAACACCTTTTTCTTTTAAATCCGTAAGCGTTGTTTCAATATTCTGAACTTCGAATGCAATATGATGAAACCCTTCTCCTCTTTTTTGCAAGAAAGATTGTAAGGATTTATTGCTTTCAAATGGTTGGATTAATTCAATACTTGTCCCATTTGTAGGAAAATATGCAACATTAACCCCTTGATTTTCGACAGTTTCTTGATGTGTACAGTGAAGGCCTAATTTTTCATATTGCGAAAGACTTTCGTTAATATTTTTTACACAAATGGCAATGTGATCAATATTTGAAATCATAGCTAGTCCCCCTATAAAAACTATTCATTTTTACTATTCGTATGTTAAAATTGTACTAGAATTGTTAGCAAAATAAAACGATATTTTCTGACAAAAATAAAAATTCTGTAAAAAATACACAATTAATGAAGGAGATTCCTTATTATGAATAAAAAAACGCAAAAATTCTTTGTTATTGTGATGCTTGTATCAATTCTTGCTACATCACTATTAGCTGGTATTGCAGCTTTTCTATAAACTAACAATACTTTTCTTTTGTAGAGAATCAAATAAGATCATAACAAAAAGGATAATAACAACGATACGCTGTTACTATCCTTTTTTATTTCACCCCTATCTGATTGCACCTTTTTCTTTTGCTAATTGCTCAAAAGACTTACTTGTATTAACAATATATACTTTTGTTCCAATTGGTACTTTTTCGTAAAGCTCGTTTACTTCTTCATTTCTCATTCGAACACAACCATTAGAGATGTATTTTCCAATAGAGCTTGGATCATTATTTCCATGGATTCCATAGATCGTACCATCTGTATTTTCTGCATCAAAGCCAATCCACCTTGTTCCTAATGGATTTCTAGGATCTCCGCCTGGAATTTTTTTCTTCCTAAAATAAGGGTTTTTCACTTTAAAGACTACATTGAACAAACCTTCTGGAGTTAATTTAGGTGTTTTGCCAGTTGCAACAGAGTATACTTTTTGGATTTTTCCTTCATTAATAAAAGCTAATTTATTGATACTTTTGTTTATGATAATAAATGGATCACCAGCTCTTGGATTATCACCTAGTGGCCATAATGGATTTATGATGATCATAATTGCCAACATAAACTTTATCATACAAATCATCACCTACTTTTATTAACATATTTCTCCACATACCTCATTTTTACTATTAAAAAATTTTCCATTTCATGAATTATACTAAGAATGGCAGCTCTCGTTTCAAAGTCATCTGTGGTTTTCGGTAAAGGCATTGAACGAAACATATCATATAGCTCATCCAATTGATGTAAAGAGATAATACCTGTACTATTTGGGTTTAATGAGAAACAAATATCATGGAAGAAATCACTTAATATTTTTGATTGTTCATTCTCCTTTTTAACAATTTTTAGTGACCTAATAATTGTATTCAGTATCTCTAACTGTCTTTCTCGCATGGTAAAGTATTCATAATCTTCATCATTAGAAGAACGAAAATAGTGATTATCTATTTCAAGTTTTGAGATCTCTTTTGCAATTTCTACCTTTTTTTGAACTTGTTTATATTCAGTTTCATCAAATTTTTCTTCAGGAGATTTCAAAAAAATAGAAATGGCATCTAATATTTTTATAAATCCATTATCGATTTCTTTTTTATAAAAATTAACCTTATTTTCTAAACTTGGCATATATAGATTAAATAGAAGAGCAATTCCGATTCCAACTGAAATAACATAAATTTCATTTATTACAATCGGTATCGAGATTTTTTGAAGTGTATAAATATGTACCATTACGACGGAACTAGAAATAAGTCCTTCTTGAATGTTAACCAATACTAAAGTTGGTATGAAAAATAGTAATAATAACGCTATGCTAAAAGGATTAAATCCAAATATTGTAAAAAAGAAATAACAGAAGAATAATATAACTAAACAAGCAGAATATCGTCTTAAAGAAGTTTCAAGAGATCTTTTCTTCGTTGGTTGAATACATAAAATTGTTAAGATAGCAGCTGAAGAGTAAAAATTTAGACCAAATGATTGAGCTAAGAAAATAGCCAATGCACTCCCCAAAGCTGTTTTAAGAATACGTGAACCGATTTTAAACATTTCATCACCTAGTTGACTACATTATTATATGAATTTCTTACAAATATAAGAGTAAATATATTATTTCGCAATAACCATTTCCAGAAATTTGAAAGGTTATAAACTCATCAAACCATTATTTCAAAAAAAATTCATAAATTACCAATTTTCATCTAAATACTAAATCGCTGAATTTTTTCCTATCTTAATTTTATTATTTGAAAAACTAAATAAAATATTATGTTGAAAATGGATGGTTAAAGAATTAAAAAGCTAGAAAGGAAAAATCTTTTAGAAAATATCCTAAAAATTAAATTATTCCATTATACTTCTGTAAAATTCAATTCACATTCATCTACCAATACTCTTAAACAAACAAAAACACTCAGCGAGTTTATTCACTGAGCATTCAATATCACTTAATCATCGACCAACAATCTCATTAATTAAAAATCTTAAATCCTCCAATGACTAGGATAAATGTCACTAATATAATACCAATAATTGATTTTATTTTGATAAATATAATTGCATCCTCAGACGGCTCAGGTTCTTCACTATACATCCACCTTTTCCCCCATAAGAAACTTTCCTCAGGGTAAAAATACGACCATATTAACACCCCATACAAAGGTAACGTAATAATAATTATCATAATAAACAAAACAAATTCAAACAACTTACTCCCTCCTTTCAACAATGAGATTTTGTTCTGTTTTTTTGAAAGAAAAAATTTTTAAAAGCTCATAATACATTTTAGTTGTAAAATACCTTTCTCTCTTTTGTATCAAAAAACCTCTTTCTGTGCTTCGTTTAGTTTCATATTATTCAATAAATAGTTGGAGTTGTTAGTTTTACTATAAAAATTGAAAACAAAAAGAGTAAGTAAACAGAATATTGTTCTGCCTACTTACCCTTTTTCTTTAATTATATAACTTTCTCCAAAAAGCTACTTGCACGTTCTGTCTTTGGTGAAGAGAAAAATTCAATAGGATTAGCGTCTTCTATTAACTTTCCTTCATCCAAGAATAGAATACGGTCAGCTACTTCTTTCGCAAAACCCATTTCATGCGTAACAATGATCATTGTCATCCCTGTGTGTGCAAGTGATTTCATTACATCTAGTACTTCTTTAACCATTTCAGGATCAAGTGCAGATGTCGGTTCATCAAATAACATTATGTTTGGTTGCATCGCTAATGCACGCGCAATGGCTACACGTTGTTTCTGTCCCCCAGATAATTGAGGTGGATAAACATTTGCTTTCTCTTTCAACCCAACTTTATCAAGTAAATCATAAGCTATCTTCAATGCTTCATTTTTACTGATGCCTTTAACATTAATTGGAGCATATGTTATATTTTCTAATACACTCATATGAGGAAATAAATGAAAATGTTGAAAAACCATCCCTACGTTTTCTCTTATTTTCATCATATTAACTTTTGGATTTGTGATTTCGACATTTTCAATTAGAATTTCACCAGAAGTCGGAGATTCTAATAAATTCAAACATCTTAAGAAAGTTGATTTACCTGAACCTGAGGGACCAATTATAGCAACTACTGATCCTTCATCAATCGTCGTAGAAATATTTTTTAGAACTTCTACTTTCCCGAAGTTTTTAACTAAATTATTTATTTTAATCATTTGTTCTTAATCTCCCCTCTAGCATTTTTCCAAGAAGTGTCAAGATCATTACCAATACGTAGTACACCCCTGCTACAAATATAAGTGGCTCCATATAAGAATATAAATCTCCACCAACTAAGTAAGCTCTACGCATTAAATCTGATGCACCGATTACTGTAACCACTGCTGATTCTTTTGTTAACGAGATGAATTCATTCATTAACGCAGGCAAAATATTCTTAATGGCCTGTGGCAAGATTATTTTTGCCATCATTTTACGATAAGGAATTCCTAATGCAGTTGCTGCTTCTTTTTGTCCCTTATCGACAGCTAAAATACCTGCACGAATAATTTCTGATACATAGGCACCTGAGTTTAGTCCAAATGCAAGTACCGCTGCTGGAAACTGATGAATATCAAATCCAATAATTTGAGGTAAACCAAAATAGATAATCATTAATTGTAATACCATTGGTGTTCCACGGAATATCGAAGTATAAAAATCTGCAATTAAAATTAACACTTTCGAACGACTTATTTTCATTAATGCTAAAACTATTGCTAAAACGAGACCTAATAATATTGATGAGATAACAATTTCTAATGTTAGACCTAACCCACCTAATATAAAAGGAATGGAACTGACAATTTGCGAGAAATTCAAATTCATATCTTTGTACTCCTTTTATTTAATCTATAGCAACCTTTGAATTCAGCTAAATGTTTTAGGTCACCAGTCTACTAAAATAATTTGTAGAATTATTTTGAAATTCCAAACCATTTTTTAACTAATTTATTTAACGTTCCATCTTTTTTAACTTCAGTAATTGCTTCATTAAATTTTGGTGTTAGATTACTATTTTTCGGAAAAGCGATTGCTGAACCAGTTGTATTATCAATGAACTCTTTGATTAATACTCCATTTAAATCTTTTAAATTATTCAAATACCCAGCAGCAACACTTTGCTCAATAATAACCGCATCGAATCTTCCAGCTTTTAATTCTTCAATCAACTCTGGGACACGATTTCTATTTTGAACTGTATACCCACCTTTTTTAGCAACTGCGTTTGCGATTGATTCTTGAACCGTACCAGCTTGTACTCCGATTGTTTTACCTTTTAAATCTGCTAAACTCTTAATATTTGAACCGTTTTTAACAATCACTTCATTTTGATCTGAGAAATATGGTTGTGTAAAATCTGCATTTTGTTTACGTTCTGGTGTTGCATTCATACCCGCCATGACCATATCAACCTGTCCACCTTTCATGGCAGTAATTAATGAATTAAAATCAAGATCTTTCACTTGAATTTTATATCCAGTTCTTTTTGCTAATTCATTTGCTAAATCAATGTCAAATCCAATAATTTTATCGCTTTTTGTTGTGTCAACATATTCATAAGGTTTATAGTCTGCACTTGTTCCCATAACTAATGTTTTACTAGATTTTGCATTTGCTCCATTTGCATTATTACATCCTGCTAGCATTCCAATTGATAATACTCCTGCTGTAATAAGTCCTACATACTTTTTCATATTTTGTTCCCCCTAGTTTTTTTGTAAATTTATATATTTTATAGATTTTCTTGTTATACGATATTGTGTTTCGTTTGAATAATTATTCTATGTAATGAATATTAACACATTTTTATATTTATGCAATATCTATTTTTAACATTTTAAAAAAATCACTCGATTTTTTATAAAAAGGCAATAATAACAGTATTTTTCTGTTACATCGAAAAATATCTCAACACCTATCTTTTAATATTTATTCATAATAAAGTATAAAAACAAAACGTCGTCAATTGTTTTTACTTCAGTATGTGTAAGTTGATTTCCACTCCATGATGCTCGTTTTCCTAGGGGCGTGAGCTGAGCCTCCTCGTCGCTATCGCTCCTGCGGGGTCTCAGCCTTCACACATCTCCCACAGGAGTCGAGCATCCTTCCGTTCCAATCAACTTCTATCTTTTAAAAACAACAATCTTTAAAAAAAGCCAATAAAAAGACCCCTTACAATTATTAAGGGATCATTACTATCTCATTATTTACTATTTTTTCGATTTGAACTTCTTTCAAAAAATTTCCTTCATATGTTGTTGAATAGTGAAAGCTGTCATTTTCGTGAATGACTTTATGTAAAAATATTGGAATTAGTTCTCCAACTCCTCGGTTTTCTTTCGATAAAACCCACTCAATCCTCTTCCAATCTAAAATTCCTTCTTCTGTTTGCAAAGGGGTATCATAAAAAAGATTAGAATCAACAGTTGCTAAAAATAAGTACATTCCTCCAAGTATACCTTTCTCATCTTTCCAGGTAACAAGCCCTTTTTCTTTTATATCCTCTAATCTTACTTTAATACTTGTTTCCTCTTCAATCTCTCTTTGGATCGATTGTATCGGTAACTCATCCTTTTCAATTTTCCCACCAACTCCATTCCATATTCCCATTGTTGGTGCTTTTATTCGATTTAGCATTAACAACTCATTATTGCGTTTTATAAAGGCTAAGGTATATTTAATCATACTAAACTCCTGTTATTCATAAATTTTCCATATAAATTCTATAAAAATACATTTTTTATATCTTCACAAAATTTTCAGAATATTTTATAATTATATTTAGTAACTTTTAAGTACTACTAATAGTAGGGGGGCAATTGATGGAACAATCAAATATTATTTCATTTGAAGAATATAAAAAAAATAGAAAGCGTTTACTTTCTTCCTTTGCTTATCGAGTTACCTTTGATCCAACTGGTTATAAGGATGCCCTTCAATTAATTATAATTAGTACACTACTTTCAATTATCTCATTTTCAATCTTAATACTATTCTTACACTACTTACTTAAGTAATTAAAATAGAGGCACCTAAAAATCTTAGGTAGCCTCTTTTCATTTTATACTTCTTCACAACATTGGTCAAAATAACCTTGTAACTTTTGAATAACTTGCATTGGATCATGACCTTCAATTTCGTGACGTTCAATCATTTTCACTATTTTACCGTCTTTTAGTAAAGCAAAAGAAGGTGAAGATGGTGCATAACCAGTAAAATATTCACGAGCTTTTGCAGTTGCTTCTTTATCTTGACCTGCAAATACAGTAACTAATTGATTTGGTCTAGCATCGTAATGAACAGCATGTGCTGCTGCTGGGCGAGCAATCCCCCCTGCACATCCACATACTGAATTTACCATTATAAGGGTAGTTCCTTTTTTAGATAGTGCTTCATCCACTTCCTCAGGTGTTTTCAACTCTGTGTATCCAGCTGCCATAATTTCTTGGCGAGCTGTATGAACAACATCATTCATGAAAAAATTAAAATTCATACTCATTTGTTCTAGCTCCTTTCTTCATTACTATCATCTTACCAATTAGATTATATCCCTTCAACTAATTGATATTCCTTATAAGTTTTTGTTACAAAAAAATTCAGATGAAAGAACGATTCATCTGAATTTAACATTCACTTTATCGATATATGCCATTTAACACTTTTTTAGTCGCTTCACTTAGCCCAATTTCATTATTTAAAAATTTCATTTCTTGGTCCTTCAGTATAGTACAAACTGTTTCATCCGAATAAATCGAATGTAAGATCGTTTCCTTTATTGATCGATGGAACCAATTTCTCTTTTGGTCAATTCTCCTTTGTGAAAGGAAGTCATTCTGTTTAATGTGATCATAAAATTGATTGATATCTTTTTGAATTTGATCTAATCCATTCCCATTTAGCGAAGAACATGTAATAACTCTTTGAGACCATTCTTTCGTAGGTGGCTTAATTAATTGTAATGAATGTTTCAAAGAAATAGCTGTTTGTTTTGATTCTCTAATTAACTCACCATCACATTTGTTAACAATAATATAATCTACAAGCTCTAATATTCCTCGCTTAATTCCTTGTAGATCATCACCACTTCTTGCGATCGTTAGTAGCATAAAGAAATCTACTAATTCACGTACTTCCCCTTCACTCTGTCCTACTCCAACTGTTTCAATAAAAACAATGTCATAACCTGCCGCTTCACACAATAGCATTGTTTCAAACGTTTTCGAATGAAGGCCACCATGTCTCCCGTTAGAAGGAGATGGTCTAACAAATGCATTTGGATGCTGAGTCAATTTTTCCATTCTCGTTGAATCTCCTAAAATACTCCCTCCTGAATAAGGACTACTAGGATCGATTGCTAAAACGGCAATTTTCATTCCTTGTTCACAAAGTTCTGTCCCAAACGCTTCCATAAATGTACTTTTACCTGAACCAGGGATACCTGAAATTCCTATTCGTAGGCTATTCCCAGTGTATGGCAGTAATTCATTTAAAACTTCATTTGCATAATTCTGATCTTCTAGTCTATTACTTTCAACCCGAGTAATCATACGTGATAATGACGGTAAGTGACCTGAACGAATTTTATAAGCAATCTCGTTTGGAGGTAACTGATTTTTTCTATTCATTTGACTCGTTTTGATTTGATAAGATCGTAATAATTTCCTCAGCAGCCTCGGTCAAAATTGTACCAGGCCCAAATATTGCACTTGCTCCATTTGATAATAAAAATTCATAATCTCGTTCAGGTACAACACCACCGATAATAATAACCATGTCTTCACGATCTAACTTCTTTAATTCTTCCCTTAAAATAGGTAGTAATTCTTTATGTCCACCAGCTAACGAGCTCATCGCAACACAATGAACATCAAACTGAACCGCTGCCCTCGCAACTTCAGCTGGCGTTTGGAATAACGGGCTTACATCAACATCAAAACCAAAGTCAGCATATGCTGAGGCTACAACTTTTGCACCTCGATCATGACCATCTTGTCCAATTTTTGCAATGTAAATTCGTGGACGTCTACCTTCTTGATTCGAAAAATCAGTTACAAGCTGTTGAATTCGATTGATTTCATTTTCATTATTATGCACAGTTGAATAGACCCCACTAACTGTATTAACTTGAGCTGAATGTCTAGGTGCAACTTTTTCGATGGCAGTGGTAATCTCTCCAAGAGTCGCACGGGCTCTAGCTGCTTCAATTGCTAATTCCAACAAGTTCCCTGTTCCAGTTTGAGCAGAAAATGTAATTTGTTCTAATTTTTCATTCACAATTAAATCATTTCGATTTTGTTTAATCTGAATCAATTGTTTCACTTGTTCTTCCCTTACTTCATTTGCATCGATTGAAAGGAGATTATCCATTTCTTCCTCGACAATTTGAAACTTATTTACGCCGACAATTACATCTTTACCACTATCTATTTTAGCTTGCTTAGCAATTGCAGATTCCTCAATTCGCATTTTTGGAATTCCCTTTTCGATTGCCTTCAGCATGCCTCCAAGCTGTTCAATTTCATTCATGTACTCCCTGGCTTTTTGAACAAGTTCATTTGTTTTCTCTTCAAGTAGATATGAACCACCAAGAGGATCAACTACATTGGTTAATCCACACTCATGTTGTAAAATTAATTGTGTATTTCTAGCAACCGCTGCAGTCTCAGGCGTAGGAAGAGCGATTGCTTCATCCAATGCATTTGTATGAAGAGATTGCGTCTGCCCTAAAACCGCTGCAAGCGCTTCAATTGTTGTACGAGCAACGTTATTCATTGGATCTTGCTTCGTTAGACTCCAACCAGATGTTTGGCAATGAGCTCTAAGCATCAAACTTTTCTTATTAGTTGGCTCAAATTGTTTCATCATTTGTGCCCAGAGCAATCGTCCAGCTCTTAATTTAGCAGCTTCTGTGACAAGATCCATCCCAATTCCCCAGAAAAAAGATAATCTTGGTGCAAAATGATCTACTTTTAACCCTGCGTTTATACCAGTCTTAAC
>Ga0187780_10001898_pt1 | contig 15757 bp, 18 predicted proteins | sample 1015_Q2_SP10_20__FD_132429 | JGI IMG/M metagenome (GOLD analysis project Ga0187780, IMG submission 132429) | Tropical peat soil microbial communities from peatlands in Department of Meta, Colombia - 1015_Q2_SP10_20_MG | ecosystem: Environmental > Terrestrial > Soil > Wetlands > Peat | place... | reverse complement strand
CGTGGCGGCCATAGCCGAGTGCAAACAGACTTGCCGCGGCGCCTCCGAGATTGACCACGATAAGGAAGAACGCACTCAACGGGTCGATGCGGAAATGCGCGCCGAGCCAGGGAAGCCCGAGCGGCAAAATGATGGCTGAGCCGACCGGCCTGCCAAACAAGTAGGTCGCGGCAAGAGCGGTCAGCACCGCCGTGATTAGCAGGCAAGCGATATAGACAATGCCGCTTGCCGCCCGCGAGGCTGCAAGCACGACAGCGATCGGTGCGAGAGCAAATAGTGCTCCTACGCCATAAAGGAAGTAGGCCGTCATCGGGCCGCACCCTTTAAGCGTACGCCGCGACCGCCACTGTTGGATACAGTGTCCTCGCCGATTAGCTCGACGCCGTTGGCAGCAAGCGCGCCAACAAGTTTCATAAGCGAGTCGACGTTGCCGCGGACGACGCCAGTGCTCGCCTCCATGCGCTGGATCGTTGGCAGAGATAAACCGCAGCGCTGCGCAAGCTCGCGTTGATCAATGCCGAGCAACGCTCTGGCGGCCCGCATTTGACCCGATGTGATCATCGTGATGCTGGCGTGTCTTGGATATTATGGTGATATACAAGCTTTGTATTATAAAATGTCAAGATTTAATAATGATGTATGATACATCACTCAAACGGTATTGGCAGGATCCACATTACCCCCCCGGACGGACATTCATCGCGTCAAACTCGATGTCGGCTAAGGGCCAAAAGCGGACATTAGTCAGTGCGCAGCAGCTGAGTCGTCAGACGGCTCAGCCGAAATAAATTGCTGCTGTGCGAGGCGTGCGAACCGACCGCCAATCTTCACGAGTTCATCGAAGGTGCCGCTTTCAACAATTCTCCCTTGATCGAAGACAAGGATGCGAGACGCTTTGCGTACTGTCGACAATCGGTGGGCTATGACGAAAGTTGTGCGTCCCATCATAACCTCGTCGAGCGCACGCATAACTTTTGCCTCGGTGTCAGCGTCGAGAGCACTTGTCGCTTCATCGAGAATAAGGACTGGCGGATCCTTTAGAAGCGCACGAGCAATTGAAAGGCGCTGGCGCTCACCTCCCGAGAGAGATCTCCCTCGTTCGCCTACGTTGCCAGAAAAACTTTCGAACTTTCGCTCGATAAATTCCAATGCTTGCGCGCGTTCGGCCGCATCACGCATTTCCGCCTCTGTTGCAGCGGTCTTGCCGACCCGTAAGTTTTCAGCGATTGATCGATTGAAAAGCAATGCTTCCTGAAAAACGACGCCGATGTTGCGTCTGAGTGCAGAAAGCTTAAGTTTACGAATGTCTGTACCGTCAATTTCTATTGTGCCCGACTGTGGATCGAAGGCTCGGTAAAGCAGTGCAATTGCCGTGGATTTTCCTGCGCCCGTCGCGCCAACAAGCGCGATCGTCTCACCCGGCATTGCGCGGAAATTCAAATCATCAAGGGCCATCCGCTTGCCATCGTATGTAAAGAAAACATGCTTGAATTCCACAAGGCCACGCAACTTGCCAGGGTCGACTGCTCCCGGCTCGTCCCGGATGGACGGAACAGTGTCCCAGACGCGAAAGAACTCACGTAACCGCGGCGCCTCCGATACGACCTCGTTGAGGAAACTTACACTGTGCTCCAAGCGGGCGATGATGAGGCCCGCGAAGTTCATGAATGTAACCATTTCTCCGACGGTAGCTTTGCCACTTATAGTTAGCAGCGCCCCGCTCACGATAATCGCCAGCACGGTCAATGTGGTTGCGGTTCGCGTCAAAACATTTGCCACCGCCCACCAAGAAAGGACTGGCATTTGAGCCGATAGTAGCCGCTTAACAATCTGGCGTAACGCGTCGACCTCGGTTTCAAGTCGGGAAAAGCTTTGTACTAGCGCAATATTACCGAGGGTATCAGATGCACGTTCCGCAAGATCGGAATAGTGCTGCTCGACCGATCCCTGCAATGCTTCTGTCTTGCGCACGATGAGCGCCGTTAACACGGCAAAAACAATGCATAGAACAATCAGCAGCAGTGCAAGCCGCCAATTCACAAAAAGCGATATTGGCAACAGCACAAGCAAAGAAATTAACGAAGAAAGATTATCGCGGAAGAAACCAACCCACAGCCCCCAGAGCGCTTCGGTCCCTTGAAGCATCATCTTCATCAATCGGCCGGAATGAGTATTGCCGTGATAGGAGAGCGGGAGCTGCAGGATGTGTTCGAAATAGCTGGTGAGAACGGCGTGCCGACGCCGATGCGCAAGACGATCCGCGTACAGAGCGATCAGTGTCCCGCATGCGATAGTGAAAAGTCCGAAGCCGGCCCACGCGCCCAGCAAAATCGCCAAATGTGACCAGACTGGCGCTTCACCACGCATCTGCGCTCCGGTCAGTGCGTCGATGATGCGACCGAGAAGTACCGGCTCGGCGAACTGCGCTGACGCCAAAGCTACGTTCGCGAGCGCTAGAGCCCAAGCTAACCAGCCTTCCGATCCGAGCAGGGCGAGAACACGCACATAAAGACGAACAATGCCCACCCGCGCATCTGCGCGATCATCCGGAACGGACCAAATCACTGACATGGACGTTTACCGCTTTTACATCCAAATCGCATTCGAGCCGCGCGATCAATTGGGCCGTAGCGCTGACGCAATTTAACAAATCAGATGTCCGTTGTCGGTACCGATCTTGTCGCGTTACCCGCGGCGATGACACGGCCGCAATATTGTGGTGAGTGCGACAAGCGAAAAAATGGCAGGGAATGTAAGGATACCGCTCTCTAACAACTGTCTAAGGTCACTAATGACCTCGTACCGGGGGCATGATCAAATTTTGCGAACGACAGGTGCGCCGACTACTTTCCGAACAATCGCGGAAATGGAGCTCGCGGCTAAGACAGATTCGAACCTCTCTAAGACGTGTGCGATCGCAGTAAATAGTGATGGCGCCCCGGGTCAGACCTGCATTTGCCCTAACGAAGGCGTCGATAACCTCGTCTGGCGATACATTTAGAGCTGTCACAGGATTAAGATACTCAGCCGGAATCTTCACAGTGGCACGAGCCTCCCTGACGGTCTCAAAGTACGCCTTTGCGCTGAGACCCGAGCAGGTACCATGACTATCCCATTCGTGAAAGATGAGCGCCGGAGCCGGCATCAAATCGAGCATGCTGGACATGATCGTGCGGCTGAGACGTGAAGCCGGTACTTGGCAAAATTCAGGAAAGCCCTTTTCGTATTGTGGCCACAAGCCATGCACGACGAATGAATAAGGACGCCTTCCACACTGCTGTTGCCGCACGCTACCGCGGGCGATCTCGCAAAATGACGGTGACCAAGAAAGCGATAGAATATAGAAATCGAACTTTCCTGGCTCGTTTTGTAGTCGGTCCCGAGCGGTCGCCGGCCCAATGATAAGACCGGCGACAACGAAGTGAAAAATGATCGCCCGAAAGCTGGAGATCATTATTTAAACTTCACCGAACTCACCCATCGAAGTTCAGGCAGTCTTCTTGCATTTAGCGACGAAGCTATTCTTTGCAGCGCCATGCAATGGTTTGCCGTCTTTGCCAATTGCTTTACTTTCACAGACGTCCCGCCTGCATTTGTTTACGAAACTAGTCTTTGCCGCGCCATGCAATGGTTTGCCGTCCTTGCCTATGGCCCGACTTTCGCAGGACTGCCCAGCCGCACCGCCGACAGCGAATAAGGTAATCAAAACAGCAACAACAGTGCGCCTCATAGTCCTCCCCTTTCAAAGCAAGTTCACGAAATACTTGGGCCAATGAGCCTTTAGTTGATGTTCAATTTTTGCGCCTTTAGCAGCTGTCTACAAGGCGGTTATCCGCTTTGCGTCAAAAACAGGCATGTCCCCTGTTTCGAATGCAAAGCTTAGCGAGTTGACACAGATCAACGCTATTCCCGCCGAAAGAACGGCAGTATAAGTTTTGTATCCAACCACTACCGCAAGGCAGGTGTCATGTCGGGGACGATCATCAATCTCATCATTCAAATTGTTGCAGGCGCGATCGGCGGCAATGCTGCTGGCGCCGCATCGAAAGATGTAAGTCTCGGTAGCGTCGGTAATACGATTGCGGGCGCGATCGGCGGCGGGGTTGGCGGACAACTCTTAACAGCTTTGCTACCCCTGTTAGCGAACACAGCGAACAATGTTGATATAGCTGCGCTAGCCAGTCAGGCCGTAGGCGGCGGCGTAGCAGGTGCGGTTTTGACCGCCATCGTAGGACTCATCAAGAATAAGATGGCTTGATCGCAACAACAGGGGCGCTCTCATGGCTAAGCGACGTTCTCGAGTAGGGCTAGATCATCGGCGGCGCGACAAAAGCGGCGAAATTCGTCACAAGAGCGGCAGGACACGGGTTGGATCGTTGCGGAAGACATACGGTCCGGGCTTTGCAAAAGGATTTCGTGCCGACATGCACTTGCACACTTTACTCAAACGCAAACGCTGCAAATCGCTTCACGACTATCTCCGCAAACATCACCGCTGAACTCCAGGCGCACGCGATCTAGGCTCAGGCGTGGGCTGTCGTTTTCGCAGCGTCTAGCCCGCCGGTCTGTTCGACGAAATGGACGATATCATCCAGGCCTTGCCCAATCCGCAGGTTGGTCATGAGGAATGGTCGCGCACCGCGCATGCGCTTGGCGTCTCGCTCCATCACCTGCAGCGAGGCGCCGACGTAGGGCGCAAGGTCGATTTTGTTGATCACAAGCAGGTCGGAACGGCTGATGCCAGGTCCACCCTTGGAAGGTATTTTGTCACCCGCAGCGACATCGATGACATAGATCGTGAGATCGGCGAGCTCCGGCGAGAACGTGGCTGCGAGATTGTCACCCCCAGACTCGATCAGCACCAGGTCGAGATCGGGAAATCGCTGACGCATCTCCGCGACTGCAGCGAGATTAGCCGAGGCGTCTTCTCGGATCGCGGTGTGCGGGCAGCCGCCGGTTTCCACGCCGGCGATTCGTTCAGGCGCAAGCGCGCCCGAGCGAATTAGATATTCAGCATCCCATTTGGTGTAGATGTCGTTGGTGATCGCGGCGATGTCATAGCGATCGCGCATGCGTTTGCAGAGTGCGTCCATCAAGGCTGTCTTACCAGATCCGACCGGACCGCCGACGCCGACACGCAAAGGTCCATGTGAGTTTTTCATTCGGCGATCTCCTCGATTCTCAACTACGAAACAACCGCGTGTATTGTGTTTCATGCCGCATGGAGGCGATATCGGCGCGAAACGCCGCACCACCGAAATCGTCCAGAGTGACCGCTAGCGCGCGTTCTGCGGTTGCGGCTACGGACTGTTCAAGCGCCGCGATCACGCGTTGCCCGTCGGTCTGACCGAGGGGAATGAGACGCACGGCAGCTGACACCCAGTTCGCCGTCAGTGCCTGCAAATAAGCCCTAAGCGCCTCTTTGAGCGGAATTCGATGTCCTGCGGCGGCAACGCCCACTGCAATTGGATAAACAATGGGCCCGTCCCAACTTCGCCTCAGCCGATCGAGCGCGGAGTTTGGCCATACCGCCTGGGTGATCTCCAGGAAAGCGGAGCCTTGCGCTTTCGTTTCAAGAAGTCGTTCGCGAGACGGCGCGAACGCGGCGGCAAGCTCGGCTACAGCAACCACAGCGGAGTCGTCGGCGGCTGTGCCTGCTTGGTGAGCGTGGGCAAAGAGCACAGCATCGCAGAAGCCGGAGCCGGTGCTCAGTACGGCGCTGAGCCAACCGCGCAACGTCGTGTCGTCGAGGATGTCGCCCGCCTCAATCGCCCATTCGAGCCCGCTCGAATAGGAAAAAGCGCCAACAGGATAGGCCGGCGAAAGCCACGTCATCAGTCGGTAGAGCGCTGCCGACTCCAAAACCGGCTCGACAGGTGCCTTGCGGACAGCGCCGCTTTTCCGCTCCCGCATAAGAGTGCGGTTAGAGGCCATGCGGCCGATCCAAATCGCGGGAATGCGGCTGACTATGCCGATGGCCGTGCCCTTGGACGTCGTAGGCACCAGCTTCCGGCTCGAAGATCGCTTCGACCTGCACCACCCGTGCGTCTAAGCCGGACAACATATCCTTCAGCACATGGTCACTGCGGATACGCAAGGTTTCATCGACGATCTGCATTTCGGTGTGACGATTGCCAAGATGCCAGGCGAGGCGCGCCAAGTGGTTGGCACTGGACGCCGAAATTTCGAGCAAGGGTTCAACTTTGCCGACCACACGCACCAGCGACCCGTTCTCAAGCAGCAACCCATCACCATCACGCAAGTGGATCGGGCGCGGAAGATCAAGCAGATAGGTAGCGCCGTGTTCGCCGACGAAGACGATGCGACGGCGATGACGGTCCTGAGCGTCGAGCACGACGAAATCCGACGCTCTGCCCGCCCACTCTTTTCTCGGCTTGATCTCGACAACTTTCTTCATGGCATTGCCCCGCATCAAAAAAGGAAATACCGCTGCGCCATCGGCAAAACCTCCGCCGGCGCACAGGTCAACAGCTCGCCATCGGCGCGAACCTCGTAGGTTTCTGGATCGACTTCGATGTGGGGCGTGGCATCGTTGTGGACCATATTCTTCTTGCCGATCGTGCGCGTCTTCTCGACCGCCACGAACTCTTTCTCAACGCCGAGCTTGCTGCGCAGATTGCCCTTGATCGCCGCCTTCGAGACAAACAGGAGCGATGAGGCTGTGCGCGCTTTGCCAAAAGCGCCGAACATCGGCCGGTAATGCACTGGCTGCGGCGTCGGGATCGAGGCATTGGGATCGCCCATCTGCGCTGCAACGATCGACCCCCCTTTCACGATCATATCGGGCTTGACGCCGAAGAAGGCCGGCGTCCACACAACGAGGTCGGCGAGCTTGCCCTTCTCCACTGAGCCAATGTGCCTCGCCACGCCGTGCGCGACAGCCGGATTGATCGTGTATTTGGCAACGTAGCGCTTGACCCGTGCGTTATCATTGTCGCCCTTCTCCTGCGCCAGGCGGCCGCGCTGCTTCTTCATCTTGTCCGCAGTCTGCCAGGTGCGGATGATGACCTCGCCGATACGGCCCATGGCCTGGCTGTCGGACGACATCATCGACAGAGCACCGATGTCGTGCAGAATGTCCTCAGCCGCTATGGTCTCCTTGCGGATGCGACTTTCGGCAAAGGCCAAATCCTCGGCGATCGATGGATCGAGATGATGACACACCATCAGCATGTCGAGATGCTCATCGATGGTGTTGCGCGTGAACGGCCGCGTCGGATTGGTTGAGGATGGCAGGACGTTCTTCAGACCGGCCACTTTGATGATGTCGGGCGCATGACCGCCGCCGGCCCCTTCGGTGTGGAAGGCGTGGATGGTGCGGCCCTTGAATGCCTTTATGGTGTCCTCGACGAAGCCCGACTCGTTGAGCGTATCGGTGTGGATCATCACCTGGATGTCGTAATCATCGGCGACCGACAAGCAGCAGTCGATTGCCGCCGGCGTCGTGCCCCAGTCCTCATGGAGTTTTAGAGCGCAGGCCCCCGCCTTGATCATTTCTTCGAGCGCGGCAGGCTTAGAGGCATTGCCCTTGCCGGCGAAGCCGAGATTGACAGGAAAGGCGTCAGCGGCCTGGATCATACGGCCGATGTGCCAGGGACCCGGCGTGCACGTCGTTGCGTTCGTTCCCGCTGCCGGCCCGGTGCCACCACCGAGAAGTGATGTTACGCCCGACATCAGAGCGTCTTCCACCTGCTGCGGGCAGATGAAGTGGATGTGGGTGTCGAAGCCGCCGGCGGTGAGGATCTTGCCTTCACCCGCGATGACTTCGGTACCGGGACCAACAACGATGGTCACGTTCGGCTGGATGTCGGGATTGCCGCCTTTGCCGATTGCGGCAATGCGGCCGTCTTTTAGACCGATATCCGCTTTGACGATGCCCCAGTGATCGAGGATCAGCGCATTGGTGATGACGGTATCGACGGCGCCCTGGCGGTTTGTAATTTGTGATTGGCCCATACCGTCGCGGATGACCTTGCCTCCTCCGAATTTCACCTCTTCGCCAAACGTGGTGAAATCCTTCTCGACCTCGACGACGAGGTCGGTATCGGCAAGCCGCACGCGGTCGCCGACGGTCGGTCCGAACATGTCGGCATAGATACGCCGCGAGATTTTTGCAGGCATTTCAATCCCTCAAAGCTTGCCCATCACATCGGCGCGGAACCCGTAGATCGTTCGCTTGCCGGCCAGCGCGACGAGCGTCACCTCACGCGTCTGCCCCGGTTCGAAGCGCACCGCGGTGCCCGCTGCAATGTCGAGCCGCATGCCGCGCGCTCTCTTACGGTCGAACTTGAGCGCAGGATTCGTCTCGAAGAAATGGTAGTGCGACCCAACTTGGATTGGCCGATCGCCACTGTTCGCGACCGCAATCGTTACCGTCTTGCGACCGACGTTGAGTTCGATATCGCCATCCCTGATGAAATATTCGCCCGGAATCACGGTGTCACCGCTGGCCCAGTTTCACATAGGCGACGATTGCGGCGGCGATCATGAAGATGCTGCCAACCACCAGACTATCGAGGTCGGGCAGCATGCTGACGCCGTGCGGATGGGTGTGCGGCACCAGCGATTCATGCGCCTGGGCGGTAGCAGCACCGAGCGTGAGCAGGCTTGCGAGAATTGCTTTCATGGCTTGCGCTCCTTAGCGGATCGGATTGTGAACAGTGACAAGTTTGCTACCGTCGGGAAACGTGGCCTCGACCTGGATGTCGTGGATCATTTCGGGGATGCCCACCATGACCTGAGCACGGGTGAGCACATGCGCCCCGGCCTCCATGAGTTCGGCGACAGTCTTGCCGTCGCGCGCGCCTTCCAGGATGAAATCGGTGATGAGGGCGACGGCTTCAGGATGATTGAGCTTGACGCCACGTTCGAGCCTGCGGCGCGCGACCATAGCCGCCATGGCGATCAGCAGTTTGTCCTTCTCGCGTGGCGTCAGGTTCATCGCGGCCTCAATGCAACCAGAGCCTGGGCACGGTACTGCCGAGCACGGCGAGAACAGAGATAAGGTCGTAGCGTAGCGCAAGCGCGTCGCGGGCGACGAAACGTGCGAGCGCAATGCCGTTCCAAGCCGATATGCCGCCTTCGCCTCTGAGATTCAAAGCACGCACCGCAGCGACCTGAGCGTCATCCGAAGGCGCGATGAGAACGCTGGCAATCGCAACGCCTCCGCCGGTGATGGCGCGCTGGCTAAGCGCTTGCTGCACGGCACCGTCGATCAACGTGCTATCGGCGAAGATGAGCCGCCCATCGCGACGCAACCTCCAGCGATCGGAAAAGAACCCATCGCGCATTGCTTCGCCCATTGCGGTACGGCCGAACACGACAGCCTCCGCCATCAAGAGCGACGCGTCGTTGGCAAGATCGATTTCGACGCGGCGTTTCAGGCGCGCCCGGTCAAACAGGATAGTCTCCTGCGGTAGCCAGCTCAGATGCGCCCCAGCTTGCACATCGAGGGTGACTTCCATCTCGGCATTGGGGCCGGTCGAACGGTAGATCTTCTCGGCGGCTGCGGTGCCGGCGATGAGGCGCGCGCCGGCGTCAGCGGTTAGGCTGACGCTAAAGCGGTCGCCGCCGGTCATGCCGCCGCCGGTGTTGACGATCACGGCCTCGAGTGCTGTTTCGGCGCTCGGAAAGCGCACCCGCAACGAGCCATCTTCATGCACTCGGGCGCGCACGGTTTGGCCATTCTGCGCGACCGCATGCAGCGCGATGCGGCCGGTCGCGCGGTTGGCAGCGAAAATGCCACCGATCCGATCCTCGGCAATCGCCACTGACACGTCAGTTCGCCTCCCCGTTGGCGTTTAGATCGCCAGCGCGCGCTTGAGCGCGCCTTCATCAATATTGGACTTGCTGCACGAATAGACGATCGAGCCGCGGTCCATGACCACCAAATCGTCGCCGAGTTCCTGCGCGAAGTCGAGGTACTGCTCGACCAGGATGATCGCCATTTGCTTGAGCCCGCGCAAATAGGAAATGGCACGGCCAATATCCTTGATAATCGACGGCTGGATGCCCTCGGTCGGCTCGTCGAGCAGCAGCAAGCGTGGCCGCGTCACCAGCGCGCGACCGATCGCCAGTTGCTGCTGCTGGCCACCAGACAGATCGCCACCGCGCCGCTTGAGCATGCTGTTGAGCACCGGGAAAAGCGAGAATACGTCGGGCGGCACATCGCGCTGGTCGCGCGGCAGTGGCGCAAAACCAGTCTCGAGATTCTCCTCGACCGTGAGCAGCGGGAAGATCTCGCGGCCCTGCGGCACGATGGCGATGCCGCCGCGGGCGCGATCGACCGTCGATAAGCGTGTGATGTCCTTGCCCTCGAAATTGATTGAGCCGGCGCTCACCGCGTGCTGGCCAACAATGGCGCGCAACAGGCTGGTCTTGCCGACGCCATTGCGGCCGAGCACACAGGTCACCTTGCCCGGCTCGGCCTTGAGCGAGATACCGCGCAGCGCCTGCGCCGCGCCGTAGTGAAGGTCGATGTTCGAGACCTCAAGCATTCAGCGCCCCAGATAGACTTCGACCACGCGCTCGTTCTCCGACACCTGGTCGATGGTGCCTTCAGCGAGCACCGACCCTTCATGCAGGCACGTCACCTTGACCCCGAGCTCGCGTACGAAAGTCATGTCGTGTTCGACCACGACCACGGTCTTGGTCCTGTTGATTTCCTTTAGCAGCTCGGCGGTTTGCTTGGTTTCGGCGTCGGTCATGCCGGCGACCGGTTCGTCGACCAAAAGCAACTTCGGCTCCTGGGCGAGCAGCATGCCGATCTCGAGCCACTGCTTCTGGCCGTGCGACAGGCTCCCGGCGACGCGCGCGCGTAGCGCCTTGAGACGGATGGTGTCGAGGATGGCGTCGATACGCCGTTCCTGGTCGGACGAGCCCTCCCATAGCAGTGTTGCGCGAACGCGGCGGTCGTTCTTGAGCGCCAGCAGCAGATTGTCTTCGACCGTGTGCATGTCGAACACGGTCGGCTTCTGGAATTTGCGACCGATGCCAAGTTCGGCGATCTCGGTCTCGTCAAGACGGGATAGGTCATAGCCGCCGGCCTCGAAGAAGACGTCACCCGAGTCGGGTCGCGTCTTGCCGGTAACGACATCCATCATGGTGGTTTTGCCCGCGCCGTTCGGCCCGATGATCGCTCGCATCTCGCCCGGCTCGATGATGAAGGACAGTTCGTTGAGCGCCTTGAAGCCGTCGAACGACACAGTGACACCGTCGAGATAGAGAAGGGCCGAAGTGGTTTGCTTGCCGTCCATGTGCCTCCCCTACTCTGCCGCACGCTGTACGGCGGGCGGCGCGGCTTCGATCTCGGTACCCTGCTCGGCCGCAGCCGACCGCCTATCGACGCGCAGTCCCAGGCCCCGCTGCACGGTACCGATGATGCCCCGCGGCAAGAGCAGCGTGACAGCAATGAACAGGCCGCCGAGCATGAACAGCCAATACGGCGCGAGCACACCGGAGGTGAAGAAGGTCTTGGCGTAGTTGACGACGAAGGCGCCGAGGATCGCACCGGTTAGCGTGCCGCGGCCGCCGACCGCCACCCAGATAACGGCTTCGATCGAGTTGCCGGGCGCAAATTCGCTCGGATTGATGATACCGACCTGCGGCACATAGAGCGCACCGGCAACGCCCGCCATGCAGGCCGATAGGGTGAATACCAACAGTTTGTAGTTTTCGACGCGATAGCCGAGAAAGCGCGTGCGCGATTCCGCGTCGCGCACCGCGATCAACACCTTGCCGAATTTCGATGTGACGACGGCGCGACAGATCAGGAAACCGAGCGCCAGCGCCACACACGATATCACCAAGAGCGCATTGCGGGTGCCCTCGGCCTGCACGGGAAAGCCGAAAATGTCCTTGAAATCGGTCAGGCCGTTATTGCCGCCGAAGCCGAAATTGTTGCGGAAGAAGCCAAGCATCAGCGCATAGGTCATGGCTTGCGTGATGATCGAGAGGTAGACGCCGGTGACGCGGCTGCGGAAGGCGAACCAACCAAACACGAAGGCGAGCAGGCCCGGCACAGCCAAGATCATCAACGCCGCGTAGATGAACCAGTTAAAGCCGTGCCAATAGAACGGAAGTTCGTGCCAGTTTAGGAACACCATGAAGTCCGGTAGGATTGGATTGGCATAGACGCCGCGTGTGCCGATCTGCCGCATTAGGTACATGCCCATGGCGTAGCCGCCGAGCGCGAAGAAAGCGCCGTGACCGAGTGACAGGATGCCGGCATAGCCCCAGATGAGGTCGATCGATAGCGCCAGGATCGCGTAACAGATGTATTTGCCGAACAGCGCGACCAGATAGGTTGACAGGTGCAGGGCCGAGCCTGCTGGTACCAATAAATTGAATACGGGAATGGCTGCCGCAAAGCCGGCAAGCACAATCAGGAAGATCGCAGCGCCGCGGTCAATCAGGCGGGTGAGCGGAAAAGCGCCCATCACGCCTCCACCGCCCGGCCCTTGAGTGCGAACAGGCCGCGCGGACGCTTCTGAATGAACAGGATGATCATCACCAAGATGGCGATCTTGCCGAGGACCGCGCCAGCGAACGGCTCGAGGAACTTATTGGCGATGCCGAGCGTCAAGGCGCCGACCAAAGTGCCCCACAGATTGCCGACACCGCCGAACACCACGACCATGAAGCTGTCGATAATGTAGCCCTGACCGAGATTGGGGCTGACGTTGTCGATCTGCGATAAGGCAACGCCAGCAATGCCGGCGATGCCGGAGCCGAGCCCAAAGGTGAGCGCGTCAATGCGCGCGGTACGGATGCCCATTGCCGCCGCCATCGCCCGGTTCTGCGTGACCGCGCGCATCTCGAGGCCAAGTCGCGTGAAGCGCAGCATGGCGAGCAGCGCCGCAAACACCACTAGTGTGAAGACGATGATCCATAGCCGGTTATAAGTGATGGTAATTCCACCAAGATCGAAGGCACCGCTCATCCAGGATGGATTGCCGACCTCCTGGTTGGTTGGGCCGAAGATAGTGCGGACTACCTGCTGCAGGATCAGCGACAGGCCCCAGGTAGCGAGCAGTGTTTCGAGCGGCCGGCCATAGAGAAAGCGAATGATGCCGCGCTCGATAGCGACGCCGACCGCTCCGGAGACGAGGAAGGCCAGAGGCACTGCGATCAGCAGCGAGACGTCGAACAGGCCCGGATACCGCGTGCGGATCACTTGCTGGACGACGAAAGTCGTATAGGCGCCGAGCATCACCATCTCGCCGTGCGCCATGTTGATCACGCCCATGACGCCGAAGGTGATGGCGAGCCCAATGGCGGCGAGCAGCAGCACGGAGCCGAGCGACAGCCCGTACCACATGTTTTGCACGGCATTCCAAATGGCAAGCGTACTTTGGATCTTGCTGCGTGCGGTGCTGACCGCGGCTATCACCGCCGGTGGCAAATTGGCCGGCAGACCATCGAGCAGCCCAAGCGCGTCCTGATCGCCGCGGTCGCCGATGACACGCACGGCGGCGAGCTTATCGACATCGCTAGCGTCCTGCTTATAGAGAATGATCGCGGCACGAGCCTCGGTCATCGCCCGTTTGACGCGGGCATCCTTTTCGGCCGCGAGCGCCTTTTCGAGCGTCGGTAACGCAGCTTCATCGCGCGACTTGAACACGGCCTGCGCCGCGTCATAGCGGCGGCCGGCATTGCTTGCCATCAGCGTCAGATTACCGAGTGCCGCATCGATAATATTGCGGATGCGATTGTTGAGGCGGACAGTGTCGGCGTCGTCGGGCGGGTTGCCGGACACCGGCTCGCCGGTTTCGGCATCGAGTACCTTGTCGTCGGCAGTCTTGATGTACACCTTCTTCTGCGCGGCACTGTAGAGCAGGCGGCCATCCTTCAGCGCCTGGATCAGCGGGGCGGCCAGCGGGCTGCCGCTCGTGGCGACCGCACCGATGCCGTCGATCGTGTCGTCAAATTCGTCGGTCGTGAATTTCGGCAGCGCGTCTTCGTAGGGTCCTGCAAAGACGGGTGCCGCGGCGGCGATCAACACGCCGAAAGCAAAGGTAAGCGCGACGATGCGTTCGCAAAAGCTACGCATGACAGTCGATCCCCGGCATCATTGATCTTCGTATTATTTTTGGGGAGGCGGCGGGGACGCCGTCGCCTCCCGACTTGGCAGTCAAGCGATCAGGAGCCTTGGCCGCCACACTTCTTGGTGACCTTGTTGTAATTGCCGCACTTGAGCGTCACCCAGTCGGCCTCTAGGTCCTTCGAGCCTGGCAGGTAGTCGGTCCAGGCATCGCCAGGAACGAGCCCCTTGGTCTTCCACACCACGTCGAACTGGCCGTCGCCACGGATTTCGCCGACGAAGACCGGCTTGGTGATGTGGTGATTGGGCAGCATCTTGGAGGTGCCACCAGTCAGGTTCGGCGCTTCTGTACCGGGCAGCGCCGCGATGACCTTGTCGGCGTCGGTCGACTTCGCCTTTTCGACTGCCTTCACCCACATGTTGAAGCCGATGTAGTGCGCTTCCATCGGGTCGTTGGTGGTGCGCTTGTCGTTTTTGGTGAAGGCGTGCCACTGCTTGATGAAGGCGGCATTCGCCGGAGTTTTGATCGATTCAAAGTAATTCCAGGCAGCGAGATGACCGACCAGCGGCTTGGTGTCGAGACCGGCGAGTTCTTCTTCGCCGACCGAGAACGCGACCACCGGAATGTCGGTCGCCTTGATGCCTTGATTGCCTAGCTCTTTATAGAACGGCACGTTGGCGTCACCGTTGATGGTCGACACCACCGCCGTCTTCTTACCGGCTGAACCGAAGGCCTTGATCTTCGACACTTCGGTCTGCCAGTCGGCGAAGCCAAACGGCGTATAGTTGATCATGATGTCTTCCGCCGCGACGCCTTTCTGCTTGAGATAGGCCTCCAGGATCTTGTTGGTGGTGCGCGGGTAGACGTAGTCGGTGCCTTCCAATACCCAGCGCTTCACCGAGCCGCCATCCTTGCTCATCAGGTAGTCGACGGCGGGGATCGCCTGCTGGTTCGGCGCGGCGCCCGTATAGAACACATTGCGCTCGCTCTCCTCGCCTTCATATTGCACTGGGTAGAACAGGATCGAGTTGAGTTCTTTGAATACCGGCAGCACAGACTTGCGCGACACCGAGGTCCAGCAGCCGAACACAACGGCGACCTTGTCCTTGGAGATTAGTTCACGCGCCTTTTCCGCAAACAGCGGCCAGTTCGAGGCGGGATCGACCACAACCGCTTCGAGCTTCTTGCCGAGCACACCGCCTTTCTTATTCTGCTCGTCAATTAGAAACAGCATCGTGTCCTTCAGCGTCGTTTCGCTGATGGCCATGGTGCCGGACAGCGAATGTAGGATGCCGATTTTGATGGTGTCCTCGGCCGCCGCCGGATAACTGGTGGCTAAGCCGATCGCGAGGCCCGCCGCGGCGGCAAGCCAACGGCGAGCGCGCGGCCTTTCACTGGCCGCCTGAATGGATTTCAACATTTCGCTTCCCCTTGTGTAGTTAGACACACGCGATAGGGCCCGGCGCCGGCATCGCTCCAATGGATTCGCAAGCGGCGTGCCAAACCGCCGATCGCCTTATCGGCGCTTATTTGCCTTTTCTGTGTGGCTGATCGTTATGAAGGCAGAACGTCGGAATGCCTGCTCATTTATTGAGCGGCGCGAACCTATTGTTTAGGCAGATTGCCTAATTCAGAAGAATCGAACGGAATTATTTTCGGCGAACAGGGAATTGGGTTTGCGTTATCAGGGAATT
>Ga0187780_10001897_pt1 | contig 15763 bp, 12 predicted proteins | sample 1015_Q2_SP10_20__FD_132429 | JGI IMG/M metagenome (GOLD analysis project Ga0187780, IMG submission 132429) | Tropical peat soil microbial communities from peatlands in Department of Meta, Colombia - 1015_Q2_SP10_20_MG | ecosystem: Environmental > Terrestrial > Soil > Wetlands > Peat | place... | reverse complement strand
GCATATCTGTCAGCCGCTCGCGTATGTACGGGTCGCCCTGCGGATTGGCTTTGACCTCCTGCACGCACTCCTCGAGCACGCGCAGCGTGGGATCGATCTCGCGCCGCTTCCGCTCCTCGGACACGATCCGGAAAATCTCCCAGACGTCTTTGACCGACTCGAAGTGGTCGCGCCGGTCGCCGAGCTCGTGAACCACGCGCACGATGCGCCAGCCCTGCAGCTCGCGCAAACTGGTGCTCACGTTCGAGCGCGCCACCGCCAGCGTCTCGGCAATCTCTTCGGCCGGAAGGGGGCGCGGCGAAAGGAACAGAAGAGCGTGCACTTGTGCGACGGTGCGGTTGATGCCCCAGCGGGTGCCCATTTCGCCCCAGTGGAGAATGAACTTCTGTGCAACGGGGGAGAGGGGATTGTGGGTTGTTCTTGTATGTGCGCTCATTTCAGTACTTTCTCTCTATACAGAAATTACTAAAACTGCAGCCAAGCTGTCAAGTCCTTTTTTCGGGCACGTTCGGAAGGTGCGCTTGGCGGTTTCCCGACAGGGAAAGTTAATCAAAATAATAGAGTTACGGGCCACGAATCGCTCGGATCGAACACCTGTACTTTTTCCGCCCTTCCCTGCCGACGCTTTCCTCTATACATTCTCAGCAGGGGCCCTAAGAGGCTCAAACTCGAAAAGTCTGCACCATGAAACCCAGCCGCAAAGTCCTTCTCATTTCCCTCGCGGCCGTCGCCTGCGCGGCGGGTTTGCTTGCCGCGGCAGCGCCTGACGATCCTGACGCGAATGCTTCGCTCAGCGCCGCTATTGGTCCCATCGTTTACCGGCTCGACGAATCCCCTTCCGAGCACGGGTTCCACTACACGTTTTATGGAAACGGATTCTTCATAAATGAAGACGGCTATCTGCTGACCGTCGCGCACGTGCTGGAATCGTTGAACAATGGCGGCCAGCCAAGCATTCAGGTTGCCCGGCCAAACGGCCCGCCACAATTGCTGGCGCTCTCCGTGATTGCTTCCGACGTCGCCCATGACGTTGCGATTCTTCGCGCCACCCCCAATCCGTTTACGAGTCATTGTCGAGTGACGTATCTGCCGCTGACGGCTGCCCCCGCCGTTCCCGGGCAGGCGGTGCTCGCACTCTCGCTACATCCGGCGCGGTTGCAAAACGCACATAGCTTTCAGATTCCCGTGGAAGACCGCTCGCCGGGCCAGGTACTCAGCTACGAGTCCACGCAGCTCGACAAGTCGTCTCCACCGGCGGATTTATTTCTGCTGAGTCATCCCGTCACACGGGGCCAGAGCGGCTCTCCGGTCGTTGCTGCGGATTCGCGCGCGGTTGTGGGGCTGATTGAAGGGCGCTGGCTTCGCACCAGCGCGATTTCCCTCGCACAGATGTCTGCTCAACACGGCGACACGCCCGGCGCGGCAATACCCATTCGCTACGCCATTTCCCTCCTCGATCAAAAAGGAGTTCGCTGGCACGCGACTGCGGCCGCCGCGGCGAAGTCTGAGCCTGCGGCCAAGCCCTGATTCTTAATCTTGGTTTGTAGTCTTTAGCCGCTGGTCTTTATTTGAAAATCGAAGTCATACGTTCGGAACATGATACCGCGGCCAGGTAAACAGGCTGGTTTCTTCTCAATTTTCGCTTTTCGATTGTCGGCCTTTGGCACTTTAGTAGCGCAGGTTGAAATTCAAAAGGTGCCAGTGCACCAGAAACCAGAAGAAGCCCACGCAGCCAACGGCCAGCAAAGAGTTCCAAACCTTGTACCAAACCCATTGCTGCGCGTCGGCCCAGGATTTGATTGCGGCCACAATGGCAATGATCGCGCCAATTCCCCCCAGCACGCCCACGACCTGCAGGAGATGAATTTTCAAGTCGCCTCCCGAACCTAGATTTAGCTTTTCGAGAGCGTTCAAAACGAGCGTCAGGCCAATGAGGTAGACGACATCAATGAAGCAAACGAGTCTCACGAGCCGGCGCCACCGGCGGGCATTGCTATCCAGCGTCAGCGGCTTGCCATAATGTTTGCGCAAAATGGCGGCGACGGGCCAAAACAAAATCGTCAGCGCGATGACTCCCAAGCTGAAGCCGATGATGACGTAATTCACCGTCTGATGGTCCAAACCCGCGTCCACCGGCTGAAACACCATAAATGGATAGTCGAGGTAGAGAATCCTGCCACCGCTGCTGTCTTTGCCAAAGGCGATTTTCTCCGGGCCATCGACCGAGCGGAAAACCATCGGCGCGATTTCGCGGAAATGGCGCGCCTGGCCATTTTCTTTCTTAAACGCGCCGTCGATGTACAAGGTGTTGTCCTTGGGATCCACAGCTAGCTTTGCTTCGCCCAACAACGTAGTTACCGCCAGTATATTCGTCTCGAACCGGCGGCTGATTTTGTAAAGACCGGCGACGCTTTGCGCGTCGTCCTTCGCCGTGGCGAGCGTGGGCTCATTGCCGGGCGCAGCCGGGAAATAGCGGTCCATGAATTTGATAAACAGATCGCCGCGCGCGTCGCCATGGTCTGGTCGGCCCGCGCTGTTGTAGGAAACAAACATTCCGACGTTGGCTTCGGGCATCAGCAGCATGTCGCTATGAAATGCTTCGGTGTCGCCGCCGTGTCCGATGACTCGGTGGCCGTTCATGTTTTGCTCGTAAAATCCGAGCGCCATCGCATTCATTCCGGCGGGCCAGCCTTCCTGCCGCGCGTGCATTTGGATGGCGGTTTCCGGCTTGAGGATCTGAACATCGCCGTACTTGCCGTTTTGCAAGTGCATGATCATCCAGTGAGCCATGGATTCGGCGGAAGCAGAAAGCGATCCCGCGGGGGCCACTTCGACCCATTCAAAATGTTTGGGCTTGCCGGAGCCAAGATCGTAACCATTGGACATGAAGGGCTTGAGCGATTCGGGAAGCGGCTGGCGAAACGTTGCGCGCGTCATGTTCAGAGGCTTAAAGAAATGTTCGTCGACGTAATCATTAAAATCCTGGCCGGAGACTCGTTGCACGATATAGGCGGCAACAGTGGTCGCATAGTTGGAATAGGCGGGAATGGTGCCTGGCGCAAAAATTTGCGTTGGCAAGTGCGAGGGAAGGTATTGCGCCATGGGCGTCAACTCTTTTTGTTCACTGACGAAGAGATCCTTCACGGTTTCTTCGAGGCCGGAGCGATGCGTCATGATGTCGCGCAGCGTCGTGGGCTTGCCAAACGCTTGCGGAATCTTGTAGTCCAGATACTGATTCACATCGCGATCCAGGTCCAGCTTGCCCTGTTCGACCTGCTGCATGACGGCGGTCCAAGTAAAGGTCTTGGAGATAGATCCTGGCCGGAACAAGGTGTCTTGCGGGGACACCGGAGTTTTCTTCTCGGAATCGGAATAGCCGTAGCCTTTTTCGAAGATAACCTTACCGTCTTTCACGACCGCGATCACCGCGCCGGCAATATCGGCCTTTTCGATTTGCTGGGGCATGAAACCGTCGAGGAAGGCTTCGAGATCGGCAGGAGCCAATTCCACACCACGCTTTTCCGGAGTTGGCACTACAGTGGAAGTGGAGGGTGAGGGCGAGGCGTTTTTGCTCGGCGCGGCCTTGGCATCCTGCGCGAAGACTGGGGCAGCGAACGAAGCGCCAATAAGCACAACACCGGTCACCAAGCGAATAAACACTTTATCGATGCTCTGCATGACTCTCTCCAATGTGAAACGTTTGATGCGATGTCCTCGAGCAAGCTTCGGTGCGCCACACTCTAGGCGGGCAGGCCCTTCTGTGTCAAGGAAGTTTTCAAAGAGAACCCATGCCAGCAGGGAATTACAACATCTGTTGCAGGGTGCCGAGACGCCGACACACGGATTTCAACAAGGAAAACCGGTTGCGCATCGTTGCGCTTGACACCCACGCGATTGCGTCCTAAGGTTCTGAGCAGAATAAGTGGAAGTCGCAATTCCCCTCCCTCTCCAGCCGATTTCCGCTTCGGAGGTCCCCATGCCGCTAAGCCTTACATCTCTGACATTGGTCGATTCCCCGGTGACCCAAGAAGAAGGCCGCAAGATTCTCGAGCGGGACAATTTCGTTTGCCAGTATTGCGGCCTGGATGGCCGGGCCAGCTTCGAAAATGCCCTGGTGATGCGCGTGGACTTCATCAAGCCGCGCGCGCGCAAAGGGAAGAAAGAGCCGCCAAACTTGGTGGCTTGCTGCACGCCCTGCAACACGATTAAGGGAACGCGCGTGTACGCGAGCTTTGACGAAGCAAAGAAGTATGTCCTGGAGCGCCGCGAAGAGTTGCGCAAGGCCTGGGAGCTCAACCGCAGCCGGCCGATGGCGAAAGCCGCAAAGGCCTGAAAAGCTGCGGGCGCAGGGAACCTCAGCGCTAGCGAAACAATTTCGCTAAGCGACGCTGCTCTACGTTCGCGCATCTTGCAGCGCGGAGACGAGCTCAGGAATGTCGATGCGGATTATAGTGCCTTCGCCCGGCCGGCTTTGAATCTCCAGTTGAAAATCCGCGCCGTAAAGGACGCGCAATCGCTCGCGCACGTTGCTTAAGCCGATTCCCTCAACATAGACATGAGGCAGCTTTTCTTCGGAGATGCCGACGCCATTGTCCTCGATTTCAATGCGCAAACGCCCGTCGCGATTCGTGGTGCGCAATTCGATTTTTCCACCGCCCAGCTTCGGCGCAAGACCGTGCTTCAAGCAGTTTTCGACGATGGGTTGAAGTAGCATGCTGGGAACAAACGCTTCCATCGTGGCGTCGTCGATGTGCTTCACAATGCCGAGGTTGTCTTTACCGAAGCGCGCCACCTCGATGTCCAGATAATCATCGATAAATTGAAGCTCTTCGCGAAGCGGCACGAACGTTTCGTGCTTGCGTAATAGCCTCCGCAAAATGTTGCTGAGCTTGAGAACCACGCCGCGCGCGGCGTCGGGATCGAAGCGGATGAGAGATGTCACGGTATTCAGGGTGTTGAAAAGAAAGTGGGGATTGATCTGGCGGGAAAGCGCGTCCATGCGCGCCTTGAGCAGGAGCTGCTGGTGGCGCTCCAGGTTCATCTCGATTCGCGTGTTGTTCCAGATTTTCAGTGGCGCCGCCACGGACATGAGCGTAGCGATGACGACGAGCACGAGCCACCAGTCCCATCGCGCATGGATGGCGAACAGCCATTTCGGTTTGGTGGCGAGTACCAGCGCGACGCGGCCCAGTTCCAATCCAACACAAGCGCCGAGCGGAGCCATCTCCCAGGACAACTCAGTCTTTCGCAGAAGCTTCACGATCGCTTTCGGAATGTTCAAGAAGGTGAATGGGCCAAAATTCCAGAGGTCTTCCTTATTGGGAATGGCCTGGCGAATCAGTCCGCCAAGCAACCCCGCTGTGGATGCTGCAGGCATTCCCAGCCATTCATGGGCCATGAGAGCGGGAATGGTGATGATCGCGCCGCCGATGGGCCCGACCACGCGTCCACCGAGTAGGCCCATCAAAAAGGCGCCTTCCAGCGAGAGGTCGGCAAAGGAGTATGGGGCGCCGCCAACGAGTCGCAGTGTCACGCCGACGATTAAAGGCGGCGTCATAAACAGCATCAATTTCAATTTTTGATCGGGATCGCGCTCCTCAGTGAACAGGACGCGGCGCAAGGTATTCCAGCGCGCAAGCAGTGCGGCGAAGGAAGAGGCCACGCCAACTTTCAGCAGTAGCGTGAAGAGCAGGTCGCGGACAGAAGTGGCGGTTTCCATGTTAGGCGCTTGGCTTGCGCGAGTCTCAAGCTAACGCTAGCCAATCCGCTGGTTGAAGTAAAGAGAGTTGACGCGCGCACGCGCTGAAGAGGTCTGCGGTCCGGCCCGGGTGGAGGTTCCTGTTATACTGCTGTGTTCCAAATGGCCACAAAGCTACAACACAGCGAACAGCCACGAGAGATTATTCCGGGGCTGGAGATGGTAGCGCACGCGGACCTGCCGACGCGCTACGGGCGATTTATGATTTACGGCTTCACAGGCAGTGGCGGTGCAGAAGAAGCGGTGGCGCTGGTGCGGGGTAAACTGGACGGGAAAAGCGCGCCGTTGGTCCGTGTGCACTCGCAGTGCTTGACCGGCGACGTGCTGACGTCGCTGCGCTGCGACTGCCGCGCGCAACTTGAGTTTTCACTAAAGAAGATCGGCCAAGCTCCGGCAGGAGTTTTGCTCTATCTCCCCCAAGAGGGCCGCGGCATTGGATTGATGAACAAGCTGCGCGCCTACCAATTGCAGGACGGCGGCATGGACACCGTCGAAGCAAATGAGTCGCTGGGATTTGCTGCGGACGCACGCGACTATGATTTCTCGGCCCACATTCTCAAAAAACTTGGGGCCAAGAAAATTCGCCTGCTTTCGAACAACCCGGAAAAAGTACGGCAACTTGAGAATGCAGGAATCGAAGTCGTGGAACGAGTGCCGTGCCAGCCGCGCGTTTCGAAAATTTCGCGAGCCTACCTGAAGACCAAAAAGCGCAAGATGGGGCATTTGCTCGAAGGCGTTTGACGGCAAAGAACGATTTGAGCCCCGCCCAAAAGACCGCGCGGCAAATCATTGACTGAAACGTCGCGGAGCACGCATTCCGCGTTGTTCTCGCCACATCACTCGCCCAAAATCAAAATCAGTGAGCATTGAAACCGCAACCCGCCGAGACTGGCTACACATTTGCCTGGTCGCTCTGGCGCTGAGCTACGCGCTTCTCGCGGGACTGCATACCGTTTCGGATTTTGACCTGGGCTGGCAACTCGCGACTGGCCGCTATCTCATCGAACATCATCAAATTCCCCGCGTCGAACTCTTTTCTTATACAGCGCGCGGTAACGAGTGGATCTATCCGCCGTTCTCCGGCGCGATTTTCTACCTTCTCTATGTTGCGGGCGGATACCAGGCGCTGTCCTGGCTTGGCGCAATGGCCTCCGCTGCGACCACGGCGTTTCTGTGCAGCGCTGGAAGGCGCACGACGGCCGCGCTCGCTTTTATTGCTGTGCCGGCAATCGCGTTTCGAACGATTCCGCGCGCGGAGCTTTTCACGACAGTGTTGTTTGCGGCTGTGCTGGCAACCATCTGGAGACATCACACGGGGAAACCAGTGCGGTTGTGGCTCCTGACAGTAATCTTTTTTCTGTGGGCGAACTTACACCCAGGGTTCATTTCCGGGCTGGGAGTGTTGTGTGCAGGAATCTTTTTTGAATTGTGCGACTTGCCTTTCCCGAAGCGGCGAACCGCGGCATTCCAAAGGATGAGGCAGCTTGCGCTCTGGCTGGCAGCCTCCATTGCCGCGACGCTGGCCAATCCCTGGGGCTGGCGAATCTACGAGGCCATCTACCGGCAAAATCAGGTAATGAACGTCCACTCTGTGCTCATCAACGAGTGGTCCGCAGTGCACTTGAATTCGCTGGCGTGGCGGCAAGCATGGGAAGCGCGCAATCCCGCCAGCGCCGACTGGTGGCTCTTGGCCGTGGGCTTGGCCGCCATTTTCATCGCACTTTGGAGGAAGAAGTTTGGGCCGGCAATCGTTCTTGCCAGCGGCCTTTATTTTTCGCTGCAACACATCCGGCTGCAAGCACTGTTCGCGATTCTTGTCGTGGTCATCGGCGGCGGAATTTTCCATGAACTGACGCAAGAAATGGAGTCGGCGAGAAGCAGCGCCCGTGACAATGAACAAGCGCACTCGCCGCAGAATGCATTTTCTGGGCGAATGACTGCGGCACTGGCCACACTTGGGGTTGCGGTTTTGTCGGTTCTTGGCGTACTACGCGTTCTGAATCTCGTGTCCGACCGGTACTACGTGGATTCAGAACAACTAACCCTATTCGGCACGGGCGCTTCGTGGTGGTATCCGAAGCGCGCCGCGAGCTTCCTCGAGCGCGAGCACCTACCGAGGAATCTTTTTCACGATTATGGGCAGGGCGGCTACCTCGTGTGGAAGATTGGTACGGAATATCCAGATTTTGTCGATGGACGCTATATTCCTTTCGGCACGGACCTTTTTACGGAACAAACGAACTTAATGGCGGCGCTGCCGGACTCGGATAGATGGAGAAAGGCTGCGGACCGCTGGAAGATCAACACGCTGCTTTTTCCTGTCGCGCGCTACGCCGGGCTGGACCGATTTCCGCTGCAGAGTTATTGCGAGAGTAAGGAATGGAACCTGGTCTACCTGGACGAAGTCTCCGTCATTTTTGTGCGCAATAGCCCGGAGAATGCGGACTTAATTCGGAAATTCCCGCTGAGCTGTGCGAACGCGCCAATGGAAACGCCGGCTGCAACAGTTGGAAATTCGTACCGCGCAAGGGCGGAGCGCTTCAATTTCTTGATGAACGCCGGATCGATTTTTTACGTATTGGCGCGGGACAAGGAAACGGCGGCGGCACTACAACAAGCGGAGCAACTTTTTCCTGAGAATCCCAATCTTCACCTTGTAAAGGCACAATTTTTCGCAGCGACGAATCGCTTGGATGACGCGGAACGCGAGTATCTGCGCGTGGTGCGAGACAGGCCTAGTGATGCCGCCTGGTATGCGCTGGCGCGGCTCTACTCGGGGCAACACCGTTACGCCGAGGCGGCGCGTTGTGTGAAAGAGGCCGTGTCACTTTCACAGATTCCATACGAACGGCTGCGCTCGCTGGGCATGCTTTACGTGTATATGAACCAGCCACAGGAGGCCCTGGCGGCGTTCGAACGTGCCGAAAAGGAAAGCCCGTTTCACGCGGGCTCAGCAGAGCTTGGAGTGACGTTTCGCGCGCAACTCGCAGAAGGGCGCGCGCGCGCCTATCGCGAAATGAGCGATTGGGACCATGCTTTAGAGCAACAGGAATTGGCAGTCAGCCTCAATTCCGAAAATGCAGCATGGTGGGCAGCGCTAGCGGACCTATATGAGGCAAAGGGTCAAGCATACAAGGCATCACAGGCGCGGGAAAAAGCGAAATCTCTCCAGACTCAGAAGGAAAATTCCACGAAATCAGCCGAGCAGAGTAGTGTTCGCTAAACCTTATCCGCCGCCTACAAACTGGACGATTTCATAGCGGTCGCCGGGTGCGACCATGGTTTTCTGCCAATCGGGCCACGAAAGAATTTCTAGATTTCGTTCGATGGCCACGCGGCCGGAATCCAGTCCCATCTCGCGAAGCAGATCCGCGACAGTCGAACCGGGCTGCGTCGTGCGTTGTTCGCCATTGACCGTAATTACGATCATCGTCAATTCTCTTTAGCTAGGCCGCGGCACATGCGGCTTCGCGCGCAAATGGAAGCGCAAGTGTCCGCGAGCCGTTCCCTTAAAACATTCTATAACGAGAGCAATGTCTTGGCCTGCCAGGCGCGGCATATCGAACTCGATCTGGCCGCTGCCCATGGGTCCAGTTTCGGTGTAGTACTCCGCAGGCTGGGCAGCCCCTTCGACTCTGGCAATGACCTTGGCGCCTTCGACCGCTTGCTGATTCGGGTCCCTGACCGCAATCTGCAGAAGAGCACGCTTGCCGGTCAGCCAGGTTCTGGCATTTAGCAAATCAAGGTGCAAAACATTGGGCGCAGCGGCAGCGATAGGCGCTGCGGAAGGTGCAGCTTTCAGCGCTGGCGGCTTTTCGTTTTCCGGAACAGTCAGTTTGAGCCGCCCGGACCGCAACTCTTCAACCACCTTTCGGTGCTGCTCATCCACGCGCAGCTTGAGTGCCTGTTCGCGGTCGGGGTCGAGGGGAAGCAAATCGGAATAATGACTGGTGCGCCGGTGCAGCACGCGGCCACGAAAATACACGGCGGTATCGATCAGAGCGTGGGAGGCGCCCAGATCTTCAGTTTGCACGTGAAAGGTCCTGCCTCCCACGGACACGTTGGTATTGTGACCAAAAAGCATTTTGCTGTTCACTCGGATCCGTGCGAGGGCTGGAACGTGCCCAGCAGGAATCTTTCCCGCCGCAATTGACCGAGTGGCGGGTGAATCGTTATTATAACAAGTCGCCTATGAGTGGTTCGGGTTTACATACCTACGCTCCGCTTCTCTTACACCTGCTGATTGCTTTGGTGCTCGCTGGCGCGTTGGTTGCCGTTTCCGCCCTCGTGGGATGGCGCCGTCCAACGCAAGCCAAACGGCAGCCGTATGAGTGCGGAATGGATCCCACGGGAGACGCGCGGGAACCCTTCTCCGTGAAGTTTTACCTCGTGGCGATGGTTTTCATTTTGTTCGATGTGGAAGCCATCTTCCTATACCCCTGGGCCTACATCTTTCGCAGTTTGCGGTGGTACGGCTTTGTGGAGATGATGTTCTACATTGCCATCCTGTTGGTCGGATATCTTTATCTCTGGAAAAAGGGCGCGCTGGATTGGCATAAATAGCCAGCGCTTACGGTTCGGAAATCGTGTCGGAGTCTGCCAGCCAAAACGCTAATCTTGTAGCCGAAACCCTGCATTCCTGGAACCCTCAAGCGGTCGCTGAAGTCATCGAATACCGCGGCGAAACGACGATTGTCGTGCCGCGCGAGCTTGTCCGCGCCGCTGCCGAGCGCTGCCGCTCGGATGCCAAGCTGCAATTCAACCTGATCACCGACGCCACGTGCGTGGACCGCTTCCCCGTCGAGCCTCGCTTCGAGTTGAACTACCACTTGGTTTCCATCCCGCGGCGCGACCGTGTGCGGCTGCGCGTGCGCCTGAACGGCAACGATCCTGTCGTGGATTCTCTGTTCGCGGTGTGGCCGGGAGCCAACTGGCTGGAGCGCGAGATTTTCGATTTGTTCGGAATCCGCTTTAACGGCCACCCCGATTTGCGCAGGATTCTGCTCCCCGAAGACTGGGAAGGCCATCCGCTGCGAAGAGATTATCCCGTCGAAGGTTTCCGCGACGTGCCAAATACCGGGGAAATGTTCCGAAAGAGCAGCCCGCTATGACCACCGTCGAAACCGCAACCGGCGCAACCAAAACGATGGTCCTGAACATGGGGCCGCAGCATCCGTCGACGCACGGCGTGCTGCGAATCCTCCTGGAGCTGGACGGCGAAACGGTCGTGAAAGCTGTTCCCGACCTCGGCTACTTACACACCGGAATTGAAAAATCCTGCGAAGACAAAACTTATTCCCAGGCCATCACACTGACCGACCGCATGGATTATCTGAATCCGTTGGGCAACAACCTTGTTTACTGCCTGGCAGTGGAAAAGTTGCTTGGCCTCGAAGTTCCCAAGCGAGCCCAATACATCCGCGTGATGATGGTGGAGCTGCAGCGGATTTCCTCGCACCTGGTGTGGCTCGGCACCCACGCGATCGACCTCGGCGCGATGTCCGTTTTTCTTTACTGCTTCCGCGAGCGCGAAGAAATTCTGAAAATCTTCGAGTTGTTTGCCGGCCAGCGCATGATGACCAGCTACATTCGCATCGGCGGCGTAGCGCTGCAGCCCCCGGCAGGCTGGCGGCAGGCGGTCGAGCGTTTTCTAAAGATGATGCCGAGCCGCGTCGATGACTACGAAAACCTGTTGACGGAAAACCGCATCTGGATGGGGCGGACGCAGGGAATTGGCTACATTTCGGCCGAAGATGCGATTGCGCTAAGCATGACCGGACCGACGCTGCGCGCGGCGGGCGTGGCCTACGACAACCGCAAGGTTTTCCCGTATTCGAGCTACGACGAATTTGAATTCAACGTGCCCACGCGCACGGATTCCGATTGTTACGGGCGGTACATGGTGCGGGTGGCGGAAATGCGCGAAAGCCTGAAGATCATCCGCCAGGCCATGGCAAAAATCACCGACGAAGGCCCGATCAAGGCGGAAGCGCCGGGCATCATCCCGCCGCAGCGCGAAAAAATGAAGACGGAGATGGAAGCGCTCATCTACCACTTTAAGATTTTCACGGAAGGGTTTTCGCCGGCCCCAGGTGAAGCGTTTGTGGCCATTGAATCCCCGCGCGGCGAGCTCGGCTGCTTCGTCGCCAGTGACGGCTCGCCGAAACCGCTGCGCGTGCACTTCCGCTCGCCTTCCTTCATCAATCTGCAGGCGCTGCCCAAGCTGATTGAAGGGCAATTAATCGCAGACGTGGTCGCCTGTATAGGCACGATCGACATCGTTCTTGGAGAAGTCGACAGATAGCCATGGAACTCTCTCCCGCACTTTCGGCGAAATTTGAAAAGCTGCAATCAAGCTACCCGGTCAAGCGCAGCGCACTCATCCCCATGCTCATGTACGCGCAAGACGAATACGGTTATGTCAGCGACGAAATGATCGCCGAAATCGGCCGGCGCCTGGACCTGAACAACGTGCAGATCGAGGAAACGCTGGCCTACTACTCGATGCTGCGGCGCAAGCCCATGGGCAAGTATCACGTGCAAATTTGCACGAACGTGGCGTGCATGCTGAAGGGTGGCAGCGCTCTGCTGGAGCGCGCAAAAAAGCGCCTTGAGATCGGCCACAAGGAAGCCACTGCCGACGGCGTTTTTTCCCTCGAAGAAGTGGAATGCATCGGCGCTTGCACTGGCGCGCCGGCTATGCAAGTGAATTACGATTTTTACGAAAACCTGACGCCGGTCAAATTCGACCGCATCGTCCAGGACCTGGACAACGGAAAGAAGCCCGCTCCCGAGCCGGTCATTTCGGGCGCTCTGCACGACCGCCATGCCCTGGAGACGCCCTTGATCAGCCGGCTTTGGGGCATGAAAGATTCGCACAAGATCGACGTGTACGTGATGCAAGGCGGCTATCAGGCGCTGGAAAAAGCGCTGAAAGAGATGACGCCCGATTCGATCATCGAAGAAGTAAAAAAATCGAATCTGCGGGGCCGCGGCGGCGCAGGTTTCCCGGCCGGGATGAAGTGGTCGTTCGTACCCAAGGATTCGCCGAAAGAAAAGTATGTGATTGCCAACGCGGACGAATCGGAGCCCGGCACCTGCAAAGACCGGCCCTTGATGGAAATGGTGCCGCACCAGTTGATTGAAGGCATGGTGATTGCTGGGCGTGCGATCAATGCTCACCGCGGTTTCATTTATATCCGCGGCGAATACCGCTATGTGCTGGATATTGTGGACGCGGCCATCGCCGAGGCTTACGAACGCGGCTATCTCGGCAAAAACATTCTGGGTACCGGGTTTGATTTCGATCTGCTGATTCACACCGGCGCGGGCGCTTATGAATGTGGCGAAGAGTCGGCATTGATGGAATCGCTCGAAGGCAAGCGGGGCTACCCCCGCATTCGGCCTCCCTTCCCTGCGGTGGTCGGCCTGTACGGTTGTCCCACCATCATCAACAACGTGGAAACGCTCAGCGCTGTACCTTCGATCATCCGCGAAGGCGGCGAGGCGTACGCGAACCTCGGTACGCCGAAAAACGGCGGAACGCGAATGCTCTGCGTTTCTGGCCATGTGAAAAAGCCCGGCATATACGAAATCCCGCTCGGCATGAACATGAAGAAGTTCATTTACGAAGTGGCGGGAGGAATCCCCAACGGCAAAAAACTGAAAGCCGTAAGCCCCGGGGGCAGCTCTTGCCCGCTGCTCACCGCGGACGAGATCGACATCCCGATGGACTACGACTCGCTGGCAAAGGCCGGCTCGATGCTGGGTTCCGGCGGCATGGTGGTCATCGACGAAGACACCTGTATGGTGGACGTGGCGCGCCGCATCATGCATTTCTACGCGCACGAGTCCTGCGGGTGGTGCATTCCCTGCCGCGAGGGAACCACCTGGCTGCGCAAGATGCTCGAGCGTTTTCACGCCGGTTTGGGCCGTCAAGAAGACATCGACATGATCGCCGACCTTGCGAAAAACATGCTGGGCCGCACGTTTTGCCCGCTTGGCGACGCCGCCGCCATGCCTACGATCAGCATCATGAAAAAGTGGCGCGGTGAATTTGAAGACCATTTGAAGGGACGCTGCGCTTATAACAAGGCCGCCGAAGTGCTCCTCGGCACAAGGTAAAGGGGCGCGACAGGAATCCATGCCAGATCAGAAACTCATCAAGCTAAAGATCAACGACCGCGAAGTGCAGGTGGCGCCAGGCACGCTGGTCATTGAAGCTACGCGGCGCTTGGGCATCGAAGTTCCGTCCTTCTGCTACTATCCCGGCCTGTCGTTGCAAGCTGCGTGCCGCATGTGCCTGGTAGAAGTCGAGAAAGCGCCGAAGCTGCAAACCGCCTGCACGCTGGTCGCAACCGAAGGCATGGTCGTGCGCACTGACACCGAACAGGTTCGCCAGGCCCGCAAGTACATGCTGGAATTTCTCCTGACGAATCACCCGCTCGATTGCCCGGTCTGCGATAAAGGCGGTGAGTGCGAATTGCAGGACATGGTCTTCCGCTACGGCGCGGACTCCAGCCGCTTCGTTGAAGAAAAAATTCACCGCCCCGAAGAAAAATGGTCAGAGCTCGTCTACTACGATGCGCCACGCTGCATTTTGTGCTTCCGTTGCGTGCGCGTTTGCGACGAAGGCATGGACGTAAAAGCCCTTGGCGTGGGCATGCGCGGCGCGAACAGCGTCATCATCCCGAATCGCGGCGATCACCTCGAATGCGAAGAGTGCGGAATGTGCATCGACATTTGCCCGGTCGGCGCGTTGACCAGCGGCACCTACCGCTATAAAACCCGCCCGTGGGAAATGCAATACGTTCCCACAATCTGCACGCACTGCTCGAACGGCTGCAAGACCACGCTTAGCGTGCGCAACCACGAAATCCTTCGCTCGAATAACCGCGACTTGAGCGGCATCAACAAGGATTTTCTCTGCGTGAAGGGCCGCTTCGGCTTCGATTTCACCAAGCACCCGGAGCGCATCCGCCATCCGCTCATGCGCAAAGGTGACAAGCTGCTTCCCGTGTCGTGGGAAGAGGCCGCGCAAGCTGCCGCGGCGAAGCTCAAAGCCACCTACGATGCAGGTGGTAAAGACGCCATCGGCTTCATCGGGTCGAACCGAACGACAAACGAAGAGAATTACCTGCTCCAGCGCCTGGCCCGTGCCACATTTGGCACCAACAACATCGATCACCACCGCACCGCGGACTACACGGGTTTGATCACCGCGCTCGGTGACCGCGCAGCCGATTCCCTGCTCACCATGGAGCAGTTGTACCAATCGAAAGCGGTTTTGCTCATTGGAAATGATCCCACCAATCAAAACCCGCTCGTCGCGTGGCAAATTCGCACCGGCATCCGCCACCACGGAACAAAACTTTTCCTCATCAACGCGAATGACATCAAGCTCAAGCGCAAAGCAAGGCAATTTATAAAGATTTCCGCTGGCGACGAAGCAGTGGTTTTGAAGTGGCTGGCGAACGAAGAAACACAACTCGCAACCGATCTAGTCGAGCAGCTCGTGCAATTGAAGGCGGCATTGGAAGCGGAAGGCAACGTTGCCATTGTTTTTGGCGCGGAAGTGTCCGGCTCAGCCATCGCATCGCTCGTCGCCTTTGGCTCGAAACTGCCCGGCATAACACGCTATATGGCCCTCGGCGATTTCGCGAATTCGCGCGGCGCGGCGGACTTGGGCTTGCTCCCCGACCGCCTGCCGGGCTATGCCTATGTCGACGACGCAAAGGCTCGCGAAAAATTTGAGCAGCTCTGGGGCGGCGTGATTTCTTCCAAACCGGGCCTCACCGCGCCGCACATGGTCGAAGCGGCGCAAGCGGGAAATCTTAAGGCGCTCTACGTCGTGGGCGCAAATCCCCTGGCGCATTTCGGTACGCTCGGTTACGGCCGCGGAAAACTCGATCTGCTCATTGTGCAAGAGATGTTTCTGACGGAAACCGCGAAACTGGCGGACATTGTCTTCCCCGCCGCGTCCGCTTACGAGAAAGACGGCACGGT
>Ga0187780_10001896_pt1 | contig 15775 bp, 13 predicted proteins | sample 1015_Q2_SP10_20__FD_132429 | JGI IMG/M metagenome (GOLD analysis project Ga0187780, IMG submission 132429) | Tropical peat soil microbial communities from peatlands in Department of Meta, Colombia - 1015_Q2_SP10_20_MG | ecosystem: Environmental > Terrestrial > Soil > Wetlands > Peat | place... | reverse complement strand
AACGCCGCAGGTGGGCCCTTTTCGGCAGCCTGTTAGCCGAGCCGGCGCACCAGGCGCGTGCCCGCCGCCTGCGCCTTCGCCAGCAGGTCGGCCTCGTCCAGCCCCGCCACCCGGCGTCCCTCCATGAGGATGCCGCCATCCACCATCACCAGCTCCACGTCCGTCGCCTTGGCGCAGTGGACCAGGTGGGAGACCACGTTGTGTACCGCCACGTTGTGGGGCGCGCTCTGCAGGTCGAGCATGATCAGGTCGGCCCGCTTCCCCGGCTCCAAACTGCCTGTGAGGTGGTCCAACCCCAGCGCCCGCGCGCCGTGGATGGTGGCCATGCGCAGCGCCTGCATCGCGGGGACGACCTGGGCATCCTGGGTGCGCGCCCGCTGGAGTAGGGCCGCCGTCTTGACCACCTCGAACATGTCCTGGGAGTTGTTGCTGGCCGCCCCATCCGTGCCCAGCGCCACCGTGATGCCGGCCTTCAGCATCTCCGTCACCGGGGCGATGCCGTCGCCCAGGAACATGTTGCTCACGGGGTTGTGGGCCACCGAGACGCCGCGCCGCGCCATGATCCCGATCTCCTCGGGGGAGAGGTGGACGGAGTGCGCCGCCAGCAGGTTCGGCCCCAGCGCCCCCAGGTCTTCCAGCCAGGCGATCACGCCGGGGTGCCCCGTGCGCTGCCGCACCGCCTCCAGCACGCTGCAGCTCTCGGCGATGTGGGCGCTGAGGCGCAGGCCGCGGTCGGCCGCGAAGCGGTGGGCGGCCTGCGCCGCCTCGCCGGTGGCGCTCACGCCGGGCGTGTTGGGCCCGGTCATCAGGGTCAGCATGCCGTCGCCCAGCTCGTGGCGGTGGCCCGCCAGCAGCGCCTCCACCGAGCGGAGCCCCGCCTCGGGCGTCTCCAGGGCCTCCGGCGGCGCCAGATCGCTGACGTCCATGATGGTGCGCGCCAGCACCGTGCGCACGCCCAGCGCGCGCATCCCGGCCAGCGTCGCCTCCGTGAGTTCCAGGCCGCGGTTCAGGAAGTGGTGGTCCAGCAGCGTGGTGACGCCGCACTTCACGGCCTCCAGGGCGCCCAGCATGGCCCCGATGCGGCAGTCCTCCGCGCCCAACGCCCGGCCGCAGTGGTAGATCCGGCGGATCCATTCGCGGAACGGCAGCTCCTCGTAGACGCCGCGGAGCAATGTTTGGAACAAGTGCGTGTGGGCGTTCACCAGGCCCGGCATCACCACCTTGCCGCGCCCGTCGATCCGCCGCGCCGCCCCCGCGCCCGCCAGGGGCGCCGCCGACACGGCGGCGATGGCCCCATCGCGGACCTCGATGGAGCCCCGCTGGAGCACCTCGTTGCGCCCGTTCATCGTCACAACGGTCGCGTTCTCCAGGAGAATGTGCACCCGATGTCCTTTCCGCGGCGAAGCACCTCGGCCCGCACTGGCGGTGACGGATCATCTCCGTTCGTGGTGAGCCCCTCGAACCACGAATGCCGCATCGCCCTTCGACAGGCCTGTCCTGAGCACAGTCGAAGGGTTCAGGGCAAACGGTAACCCATCTGATCCCACCGCAAATGCGAAATCCAGTGCTAGGCCAGTAGCGCCGTGAGCTTCTTGAGGTCCGGGCACCGCTCCAGGGCGGCGATGGCGCCGGCCGCCGCGTCCACCCGGTCGGCCGGGAGGACGACGCGGGCGCAGTCGCGGAACTTCGCCAGGAGCTGGTCGTGAGAGAGCGGTCGGTCCGGGTGGCCCTGGGGGCCGCCCGGCCCCCACGTCAACTGGCGGCCGTCGGCCAGGCGAAGGGTGACGCGACTCCACCCGTGCCGGTCCAGATGCCCGGAGAGAGAAGGATCCACCGGCGTGCGGACCTTCTCCATCAGGGCGCGGACCCGCGGGTCCCGCACGCGGTCATCCGCGAACGTGTCGATCCCCACGCGCCCCTCCGCCAGCGCGGCGGCGGCGCAGTATTCCATGGAGAACTTGGCCTCGAGGCCGCTCTGCGGCTTCGGATGGATCAGGATGCCGGGCACCACGGGGGCCACCTCGATCTCCACGTCGGTCACTTCCTCGGCCCGCACGCCGTGCCGCGAGCGCAGTTCCAGCAGCGCGTCGATGGCGGAATGGGTCATGGCACACGATGGGTAGGGCTTCACCGCGATCCCGGTGGACAGGATCCTCCAGGGCGCGCCGAAGGTCTCCAGGGCCGCCATGTTCAGCTCGCCCCCCAGCACCTTCAGGAATCCCTGCGGGCCCTCGATGGCCTGCTCCGAGCCGGTGAACCCGTCGCGGGCCAGCAGGGCGGAGAGCACGCCTGTCCGCGCCGCGTGCCCCGCGTGGAAGGGTTTGGCCATGGTGCCGAAGTTCTCCTTGAGCCCGGAGGCCTGCGACGCGGCCAGGGCCAGGGCCATGCGCGTCCGCCCCGCGTCGAGCCCGAGCATGCGGGCGGCCGCGGCAGCGGCCCCGAGGCTTCCCAGCGTCCCGGTGGCATGCCAGCCGTGCTCGTAGTGAGCCGGGACCATGGCCTCGCCCAGCGCCGTCTCCACCTCGAAACCGAGCAGGTAGGCGTGCAGGAGGGCACGCCCATCGGCCGCGGCCAGCTCCCCCGCGGCCAGCGCGGCCGCGAGGACGGGCGCGCTGGGATGGCCCATCATGGCGAAGTTGGTGTCGTCGAAATCCAGGGCGTGCGCCGCCGTGCCGTTGGCCAGCGCGGCCCATGCCGCCCCCGTGCGCGCCTTCGTCCCGACCACGGCGCAGCGGGGCGCGCCGCCCTCGGCCTCGGCGAGCCCCCGCACGATCCGGGCCGGCGGCTCCACCGACCCCGCCAGCATCACCCCGAGGGTATCCAGGATCGCGCGCTTGGCCTGTTCGATGGCCGCCGGCGGCACCTCATCCCATCGGTTCTTGCCGATGAACTCCGCGAGACGTGCTGTCACTCCCATGCGTCACCCCCAACAGATGTGGTCCGCCTCCGCTCAGCGATCCCTGTGCCGGGGCTCCTATCGCGCGCCGATGAGGATGAAGGGAGCCCAGTAATATGGGTGCGCGGTCGGCGGGTTCCGAAGGACGGCGAGTTGTGCCTGCTGCAGCGCCGCGACGTTGCCGCCGCCCGGCAGGGCGCGGTGGAAGGCCACCATGAAGTCCCGCGTCGCCGCGTCGTTCACCTTCCACAGCGAGGCCAGAATGGCCTGGGCCCCCGCCTGGCTGAAGGCGGCCGCAAGGGTGATCAGGGCCGCCCCCGGCACCTGCTCCCCCAGCGCCGTCTCGCAGGCCGAGAGGATGGCCAGCCCATTGGCCAGCCGGAGGCCGGCGATCTCCCCGATCCCCAGGCGCTGGCTGGCCTCGTCGGCGCCGGCCATCAGAAGGTAGGAGAGCTCCGGCCGCTGGGGGTCCAGGACGCCGTGGGTGGCCATGTGGAGGTCAGGAAATTGGGGGGCCAGTCGGAGGAATTCGGCCTTGGTAGCCCGAGATCCCTCCAAGGCCGTGACACCCGTGCGGAGCTGGAGGAGCGCGTGGACCTCTCGGCTCGCGGCAGGCAGGGTGCCGTCCGGGTTCGCCAGGGCCAGGAGCGGCGCATTCGACGCCGGCTTCCCCGGGGCCAGCAGATCCACCAGCTCGAGCTGGGTGAGGTAGCTCACCGCGTGGGTCTCGGCCAGGAAGGCGACGGAACCATCCGGTTGCCTCCGCGTCAGGGCATGGAAGGGGAAATAAAGCAGGAAGTCATTGGGGATCAAGATCAAATTCCGGTGCGCCTGCAGCTCGGCCTCGATAGGCCCAAGGAGGTGCGCAGCGAGCTTTCCCGTGAGCTCCTTGAGTGGGGCGACCTCCTTGCGATACTGCTCGGACCCGTCATCGGCCCACGGGAGCCGACGTGTCTCCGCCGCATCGATGTGTCGCCGATACCGTTTGACGAGCGCGTACAGGTCCCCTTGGGCCACCGGCTGGCTCTTCACCTGAAAGCGCCCGCCGGGTGCGACCACAAAGAGGTATAACCTGTCCGGGGCGGCGAAGTACTGAACGGCCAGCGTCCCGGCTGGAAACCGGTCGGCGAACTTCGCCAGCGCCTTGGGGTCCACCGTCTGCTGGTCCACAAACTGGGTCTTGTATTGGGGGTACTTGGCCAGGAAGGCGTGGACCTGATCGAGATACTCCCCCTTCGTCCTGGCCAGGAGGGTCGTGAGGTTTTGGATCGTCTCCGGTCGCTGGTCCGCCGAGGCCTTCGCCTGTTCCTCGCGGAGCGCCCGCTCCAGGGCCAGCGCCTGACCCTGCTTGGCCTCAACCTTGCCGGCCTCCGCCATCGCCTGGGCGTCCTGGAGTTTCGGGCGGGCGGCCGCCAGCCCCTCGGCCGCCACGACCCCGTTCCTGGCCGCCAGCACCGCCCAGGCTTCCTGGTCCAGCCCCTTGCTGGAGTCCAATTCATGGAGCTTCAGGAGCAACCTGGCCAGCGCGTCATACGCTTCGAGCCTGTTGCCGGATTTCAGGTACTGCAGGCGCGAGGCCTCCCCCTCGAACTGCCCGGCGAGGTCCTCGAGGGTCTTCACGGCCTCCCGGTAGAGGGGCAACGCCTCCCCTAGCCTCCCCTCGCCTTCCAGGATTCTCCCCAACCCGAGCGCCGCGGCCCACTGCGTTTCAGGGGCCCCGGTGGCCTTCACGATGCGCAGCGCCCGCTCGTAGTGCGCCTTCGCGGCGGCCTGCTCGCCGCCCTCCCGGAGGACGGCGGCAAGCCCGACCAGGCTGGCGGCCACTGCCGGATGGGCCGGGCCGAGGGCGCGCTCGCGGATCTGGAGGGCCCGTTCGTACAGGGGCCGCGCCGCAGCCACGTCGCCGGTGCTCCTCAGCAGCCGCGCGAGCCCGACGAGCGTGACGGCGACGTAGGGGTGGGCCGGGCCGAGGGCGCGCTCGCGGATCTGGAGGGCCCGTTCGTACAGGGGCCGCGCCGCAGCCACGTCGCCGCTTGACCAGAGCAGAAGGCCGAGGTTGGTGAGGCTCCAGGCCAGGGCCGGATGATTCGGCCCGTAGCCCCGCTCGTGGATCTGGAGGGCGCGCTCCAGCAGAGACCTGGCCGTCGCCACGTCGCCCGTGGCGTAGTGCAGCAACCCCAGTTCGTTCAGGCTCCACGCCAGGTCCAGATGATCCAGCCCGAGCGCGGGTTCCCGGATCTGGAGGGCCCGCTCGTGGAATGCCTTGGCCCGGGCATAATCGCCGGCCTGCCAGTAGATGATCCCGAGCCAATAGACGGACCAGGCGACGTCGGGATGGTTGGGGCCGCGCGCCCGCTCGTGGATCTGGAGAGACCGCTCGAACAGCGACTTCGCCTGGACGAACTCGCCGGTCCGGTAGTCAACGCGGCCGAGCCAATAGAGGCTCCACCCGACGTCCGGGTGTTCGGGGCCGAGGGCGCGCTCGTGGATCCGGAGGGCCCGCTCCAGCAGAGCCTTTGAGGCGGCGTAATCGGCCGTCTCGTAGAAGACCCTGCCGAGCCAGTAGACGCACCAGGCGACGTCGGGATGGTTGGGGCCGCGCGCCCGCTCGTGGATCTGGAGGGCCCGCTCGAAGAGGGGCTTCGCCGCCCCGTAATCGGCCGTTTGGTAGAAGGTCCTGCCGAGCCAATAGAGGCTCCACGCGACGTCCGGGTGTTCGGGCCCGAGGGCGCGCTCGTGGATGCCGAGTGCCCGTTCCAGGTCGGACTTGGCCGCGGTGTAGTCGCCCCGCGCGTACTGGAGGCGGCCGAATTGATACAGACTCCATCCCAGATCGGGATGGTCGGGGCGAAGGACGCGCTGGCGGATCTGGTAGGCCCGCTCCTGAAGCGACTGGGCCGCGGCAAGGTCGCCGGCCGCCTGGTGGATGATGCCAAGCCAGTAGACGCACCAGGCGACGTCGGGATGGTTGGGGCCGCGGGCGCGTTCGTGGATCTGGAGCGCGCGCTCGAGGAGCGACCGGGCCTGGGGCAGATCGCCGCTGCGATAGTGGACGAGGCCGAGCCAGTAGAGGGTCCAGCCCACATCCGGATGGGCGGGGCCGAGGGCCCGCTCCCGGATTCGCGCCGCCCGCTCGAAAAGGGACTGGGCCTCGGCGTACCCGCCCATCTGATACAGTGCCCTGCCGAGGTTATAGAGGCCGAGGGCCACCTCCGGGTGATCCGCACCGAGGGCCCGCTCCCGTTGGGCAAGCGCCTCGCGCGCCTGCGGGATCGCCTCGGCATATCGCCCCTCCCTGTAGAGCCGATAGAACTCCTCATCCGAGCCCCACGCGCCGCCGCTGCCCACCACGAGGACGACGGAGAGCGCGAGCCAGACCCGTCCCGGCAATGCACTCGTTGAGCGCCGGATCATTCGAACCAGGGCTCCTCGTCTCATGCTGAAAAGCACTTTCTTGCCCAGGCCGCTCAAAAAAGTTCAGCGGCAAGGCGGCGCGCGGATTCCGCATTCCCCAATGGAGAGGTGGGCCTTTTTCGGCAGCCTGTGAGGGAAGGGGACGCCCCGCCTCCCGCGGTCGGCCGGCGAGGGGGCGCGCACTCGGTCAGGCCTCGCTGCGCGCCGCCGCCTCAAGGCCGAGAAGTATATGCACAACGCAGGGGCCCATGCAACGTTGGCGCGACTTCGGCGGTATTCTGGGCGGCCACGTACTCATGACGGCCTGTGCGGCCGGGCTCTCGCTGGAAATATGGGGCGGCGCCCACGGCAAACCCTGCGGCGCGTCGGACCCGCGGAACGCAGCGCCCTACGGATGCGCTTCGAACGGGCTCCCGGCGAGGCCGCGCAGGACGGCGATCACGCAGGAGTTATCCTGGTCGCCGCGCCCCTCGGCCACGCCGGCCAGCAGCACCTGGCGGTGCAATGCGGTCATCAGCAGCGGGGCGCCCAGGGCGTGACCCACCTCCAGCATCAGCCCCACATCCTTGAGATGCTGGCTGAGCTTCCCCTCCGGGTCGAACCGGCCCTGGAGCATCCTTTCGCCCTTCAGGTCCATCGCCTTCGAGTAGGCCGCGCTGTCCTTCAGGACCTCCAGCAGCTTGGCCCCGTCCAGCCCCTGCTTCAGGCCGAGGGTCAGGCCCTCGGCCAGGGCCAGGCGGTTGAGCCCCAGGACCAGGTTTACCACCAGCTTGGTGCGGGCCCCGGCCCCGTTGGGGCCCAGGTGGTAGATGCTGCGCCCCACGGCCTTGAAGATGGGCATGCACGCGTCGAACGCGGCCCCGTCGCCGCCCACCAGCACCACCAGGTCGCGCCGCTGGGCCTGCGTGCTGGTGCCGCTCATGGTGGCATCCAGCATGGTGAAGCCGCGCGCGCGCAGGTCCGCGGCCAGCGCCGCCGAAACGTTCGGGTGGATGGTGCTGGTATCGATCAGGATCGTGCCGGGGCGCATCGCCTCCAGCGCCCCGCGCGGGCCCTTCAATACCTCGGTCACGATCTCGGCCGTCATCAGCGAGGTCATCACCACGTCGGCGCCGCGGGCCGCATCCGCCGGGGAGTCGGCCGGCCCCCCGCCGCGCGCCGCGAACTCGCGCAGGCGGTCCGGGTTGATGTCGTACCCGCGCACGGCGAAGCCCTCGGCCATGAGGTTCTTCGTCATGGCCGACCCCATGAGCCCGAGCCCGATAAACCCGATGTTCTTGATCACGTGAGCGACCCCCTTGCAACCGCCAGGGCCGCCAAGATCGCCAAGACGGGACCGAACGTTCGGACTGCCTTGGCGAGCTTGGCGTCCTTGGCGGTTCATGCCTTGGCGGTTACCGGATCTCCGGGTTCCCGACCTTCAGCACCTCGCCGGTGGGGCGCTGGGCCGCCGCCTCCGCCGCGTAGCCCAGGGCCGCGGCCCGCCCGATCCCGCCGGACGCCCGTGAGAGCATATCACCGACCGCGGCGCTCTCCAATGCCTGTTGCGGGCCGCGGCCGGGGCGGGCCCGCCGCCGGCCTCGACACGAACGGTGGCCCGATGTAGTATCCTCGCGCTCAAGGGTCGGACCGCCCGCCCCGGCGCCGCGGGGCGCGGCCGTCCGGCGGAAACAAAGGAGGAGACTGTGGACCGGAAGGACCCTCGCACCATCGATCTCCTGATCGCGGACGCCGACTACATCGTCACGGTGGACAAGGGGCGCCGGATCCTGACCGACGGCGCCATCGCCATCCGGAAGGACCGGATCGTGGGCATCGGGAAGAGCGCCGCGATCCGACGCCGCTTCCCCCGGGCCCGGAAGGTCATCTCGGCGCGGAAGAAGCTGGTGATGCCTGGCATGGTGGAGTCGCACATCCACCACACACAACACCTCGCCCGCGGGCTGGGCGATAACCTCAACATCCGCCAGTGGCTCCTGCAGCTCGCCTATCCCTTCGAGTCGGTGATGACGCCGGAGGAGGCCTACCTCAGCAGCCTCGCCTGCCAGCTCGAGATGATTCGCGGCGGCGCCACCTGCTTCATCGAGGTGGGCAACTACTTCCCCGCCCAGCTCGCCCGCGCCACCCAGGAGAGCGGCATGCGGGGGCTCTTCGCCCATTCCACCTACGACATGGCCGCCAGCGACTTCGGGCGGCTGCCCAAGCGGCTCTTCACCCAGACCACCCGCGAGGCCCTGCGGGACGCGGAGCGGGCGGTGAAGGAATGGCACGGGTCCGTGGGCGGGCGCTTGCGCGCCGGGGTGAGCCTGCGGATCCCCACCAACTGCTCGGATGCCCTCTGCCAGGGCATCAAGAGGTTGGCGGACCGCTACGGCGTCCTCATCCAGAGCCACGTGGCCAGCATCTACGAGTCCTTCTCCTCCAGCCTCCTCCAGTTCGGCCTGCCCGAGGTCGAGCGCTTCCAGCGCCTGGGCGTCCTCGGCCCCAACTGGCTGATGATCCACATGGGATGGGTCACACCCACGGAGCTGATGCTCCTGAAGAAGCACGACGTCAAGGTCTCGCACTGCCCGGGCACCACGATGCACCTGGGGTACGGGTGCATCAGCCGCGGCAGTTTCCCGGAGATGGTGGAGATGGGCATCACCGTGGGGCTCGGTTCGGACGCCTCCACCGCGGCCGGCTTCGTGAACGCCACGCGCTGCCTCTACCTGGCGGCGAACAGCCACCGCGACGCGCGCATGAACGCCCGCCTCATGCCCCCCGAGACGATCGTCGAGATGGCCACCATCAATGGGGCCAAGTGCGCCCTCTGGGAGGACGAGATCGGGTCGCTGGAAGCAGGCAAGAAGGCCGACCTCGTCCTCTACGACATGGACCGTCCCGAGTGGACCCCCTTGTACAACCCCCTCTTCAACCTGGTCCACGCGGCCGAGGCCGCCCACCTGGATACCGTCATCGGCGACGGCGAGGTGCTCATGGAGGGCGGCGTGGTCCTGACCATCGACGAGCGGGCCTTGCTGCGCGAGGCGGAGAAGGTCGCGTGGCGGGTCACCAAGCGCGCGAAGCTGACCCACCTGGTCAAGCCCAAGTGGCCCGTGGTGTGAACACACGTGCATCGCGCGCCAGAAAGGGCTTGACACCCTTCGCGCCCCTGGAATAGTTTGCCCTTCGCAACGTTCGGCCCACGAATAGCCGGAGACGTTCACAGCCGTTCCGCCTCGCGACGGGATCCCCACCTGGAGGAGCCGTGATGTGTGCGCGCATTGAATCCATGAACGCCGGAGGCATGACCCCCACGGGCGCACGTGCCCGCGGCCGAACGCTGCCGCTCCGGCTGCGCCCTCGTGGGGCCGCCGCCCCTCCGCTGTCCCTGCGATGCGCCACCATAGGGACTGCCGGACTCCTCGCGGCGGCCCTCGGTTGGGGGACCGCCCCCGCCGCTGCCCAGGAAAACGTCATCCGCATCGGCGCGGCCCTCCCCCTCACCGGCAACCTCGTCCACGAGGGCAAGTTCCAGAAGGACGGCTACGATCTGTGGAAGGATGTGGTCAACGAGAAGGGCGGCATCGACGTCGGCGGGAAGAAGTACAAGGTGGAAATCAAGTACTACGACTACGCCAGCGACACCCCCACCAGCGCCCGCCTGGTAGAGAAGCTGATCACGGAAGACGGCATCCGCTTTATCTTCGGCCCGTTCGGCAGCGGGGCCACCACGGCCTCCAGCGCCGTCACCGAACGGCACCGCGCCATCATGCTGGCCCCCACGGCCAGCTCGGAGCAGGTCTTCTCCCGTGGTTACAAGTACCTGTTCGGCATCCTGGTCCCTAACGCGGCCGTGTGGCGGGATTTCTTCGAGATCATGGGGAAGCAGAACCCCCGCCCCCAGACCGTGGCCATCGTGGCCCGCAACGACTTGTTCCCCCTGGCCGTGGCCACCGCCGCCCAGGAATTGGCCCAGAAGGGGGGGATGAAGGTCGTCTACTTCGAGAAGTACCCCGTCGGCGCCACGGACTTCTCCTCCCTCCTGATCCAGGTGAAGAACCTCGCGCCCGACGTCTTCATCGCCACGGGCTACACCAACGACCTGATCCTCATCACGAAGCAGGCGCGCGAGCTGAAGGTGAGCGCGAAGCTCTTCGCCCAGACGGCCGGCCCGGCCTACCAGGACTTCACCGACGCCTTGAAGGACTCCGCCGACTACATCGTGACCCCCGTCTGGTGGACGACCACGCTCGGCTGGAAGGGTTCCCTTTTCGGCACATCGAAAGACTACACGCAGCTCTTCGAGCGGCGGTACAAGTACCGCCCCGACTACGTCACGGCGTCCTCCTCGGTGTGCGGCGTCGTCCTCCAGATGGCCATCGAGCAGGCCCGCTCGCTGGATCCCGTCCAGGTTCGCGACACCATGGCCGGCATGACCTTCAACACCTTCTACGGCCCCATCAAATTCGCGGCCAGCGGGATGAACCACACCACCACCGTCTCGCTGGTGCAGATCCAGAAGCAGAGGCAGGAGGTCATATTCCCCCCCGAGATCGCCACCAGCAAGCTGGAGTACCCCACCCCGCCCTGGGAGAAGCGGTGACGCCGCCGTCCTCCACGGCGCGTCCCGCACCACCGGGGCGAGATCGGGCATGATCCCACTCCCCCTCCGCTAGCCGCCCTCCGCGCGGTGGCCGTGCAGCCGTGCTCTTCCTCCAAGCCGGCATAAACGGGATCCTCCTGGGCGGGATCTACACCTGCGTCGCCCTGGGCTTCTCCCTGGTCTGGGGCGTCATGAACGTCATCAACATCGCCCACGGCACCTTCGTGATGCTGGGGGCCTACGTGACCTACTGGGCCTTCTCCCTCCTGGGCCTGGATCCCTTCCTCTCCGTGCCGCTCTCCATGGCCGTCCTCTTCCTCATTGGCTACCTCACCCAGTGGGGCCTCATCAACCGGCTGGTGCGGGCCCCCATCTTCATGACGCTGGTGCTGACGTTCGGGCTGGACATGCTGATCGTCAACCTGGCCCTCATGGCCTGGAAGGCAAACTACCGGTCCGTGAACCCGCGATACGCCAGCCTCTCGCTGTCGGCGGGCGGGCTGGTGGTGCCCTATACCCGCCTCGCCATCTTCGGGGTTTCCCTGATCATCAGCCTGCTCTTCTATCTGTTCATGACGCGGACCCGGACGGGACGCGCCATCCAGGCGACCCGGATGGACCTGGAGGCGGCCCGCCTGGTCGGCGTGCGCATCGGCCGGATCTACGGCCTGACCTTCGGCATCAGCACCGCCATGGCCGGCGGCGCCGGCGCCCTCCTCGCCATCGTCGCCCCCGTCAGCCCCATCATGGGGGGCGCATACCTCGGGAAGGTCTTCCTCATCTGCGTCCTGGGCGGCTTGGGGAGCACGGCCGGGGCCCTGGTGGGGGGCATGGTTCTGGGGATGTTCGAGACCGGGGCCGCGGTGGTATTCGGGCCGGGATACCAGGATGCGGTGAGCCTGGTGCTCCTGCTCCTGGTGCTGATCCTCAGGCCCTCTGGGCTCCTGGGCCGGGCGTATTACTGAGGGGGCGCTCATGCTGCAGGCGGGCCGGAACGGAGGGAACGCGGCGCCGTTGCGCCTGGGTGCCCTTTTCCTGGGAGCGGCGATCCTGGCCCTTCCGTGGTTCGCCACCGGGTATCTCGTCCACTTCGCGACGCTACTCTTCATGTTCATGGTCCTGGCCCAGTCCTGGAACCTCATCGGCGGGCTCGCCGGGTACCCCTCCTTCGGCAACGTCGTCTTCTTCGGCATCGGCGCCTACACGACCGGCCTCCTCATGGCCCGAGGCGGGGTATCCTTCGCCCCGAGCCTCCTGGCCGGCGCGCTCCTGGGCACCGCCTTCGCCGCGGGCGTGGGGCTGCCCGTGCTCCGGCTCCACGGCCACTATTTCGCCGTGGCCACCTACGCCACCGCCGAGGCCATGCGGGAGATCGTGAACAACCTGACCGGCCTGACCGGCGGGGGGATGGGCCTGAACCTTCCGCTGATGGCGGGGAGCGAGCGGGCGGTTGGAGTGTACTTCTACTACCTGATGCTGGGTGTGCTGGTGGCCGCCCTCGCGGTGAACGCCGGCATCCTGCGCACCAGGCTTGGGTACGGCCTCCTGGCCATCCGCGAGGACGAGGATGCGGCCCTCGTCTCCGGCATCGATGCGACCCGCTACAAGGTCATCGCCTTCGGCCTGTCGGCCTTCCTGGCCGCTCTGGCCGGCGGCATCTACGCCTACTGGATCACGTACATCGATCCGGGCAACGCCTTCGACGTCTCCATCAGCGTAACGATGCTGGTGATGGTGCTCCTGGGCGGGAGCGGAACCCTCTGGGGTCCGCCCGTGGGCGCCCTCGTGCTGATGGGCCTGACCGAGTTCCTCTGGAGCCGCTTCCTGGAGGTCCACGCGGCCCTTTTGGGGGCGGTCATCATCCTGGTGGTCCTCTTCCTGCCCGACGGATTGCTGGCGATGATCGGCCAGGGCCGGCGGGGGCTGAGCCCGGCGAGCCTCCTGCAGAACCTCCGGCGCTACAGTGTCTGACGCGGCCCTCTTCGAGGCCAGAGGAGTGACCAAGTCCTTCGGCGGGCTGGCGGCCCTCCGGGAGCTGACGTTCGAGATCCGGTCCGGGGAGATCCTGGGCGTGATCGGCCCCAACGGGGCCGGCAAGACCACCCTCGTCAATCACATCTCGGGCCTGATGAAGCCGGAGGCGGGGGACCTGCGGTTTCGCGGGCAGTCCCTGCTCGGGCTGGGGCCCCACCGCATCAGCCGGCTGGGGATCGCGCGGACCTTCCAGACGGCGCGGCCGTTCACCCGCCTGACCGTGGCGGAAAACGTCCTCATCGGGGCGCTCTTCGGCCGGAGCGGGCTGACCCGCTCCCTGGAGGCCGCCCGCGCGCGGCTGGATGAGACGCTGCGTCTGCTGGGGTTGGAACGCCTAAAGTCCACCCGCGTCCTCCATCTCACCATGGCCGATCGGAAGCGGGTGGAGCTGGCGCGGGCCCTGGCCATGGACCCCGACCTCCTGCTCCTCGACGAGGTCATGGCGGGGCTCAATCCCACTGAGGTCGGGGAGGCCATGGAGCTGGTGCGGGCCATCAACCGGGGCGGGATGACGATCCTGGTGGTGGAGCACGTCATGAAGGCGATCATGGGCCTCTCCAGCCGGATCGTCGTGCTGCACCACGGGGAGAAGATCGCAGACGGGCGCCCGGAGCAGGTCACGCGCGACCCGGCGGTGATCCAGGCCTATCTCGGCGCCCGGTACGCCGTCGGCCGGGGCTGAGGCGCGATGCTGGAGGCGCGGAGGATCCAGGCCGGCTACGGCGAGGTGCAGGTGTTGTGGGGCGTGGACCTCGTCGTGGGGACGGGCCAGATCGTCGCGCTGGTCGGGTCCAACGGCGCCGGCAAGACGACGTTGCTCCGCTGCCTCTCCGGCGTGCTCCGGCCCCTGTCGGGCGCGGTGCATTTCGACGGGGAGGCGGTCACCGACCTGCCCAGCGATGACCTGGTCCGGCGGGGCCTCGTGCACGTGCCCGAGGGGCGGCGGCTATTCGCCGGCATGACCGTACGGGACAACCTCCTCATGGGGGCCTACCTGCGGCGCGATCGCCGCCAGATCCTCCAGGACCTGGATCGGGCCTTCGCCCTCTTCCCCGTCCTCCACGAGCGGCAGCGGCAGCTGGCCGGCACCCTCTCCGGCGGGGAGCAACAGATGTGCGCGCTGGCGCGCGGGCTCATGTGCCGACCCCGCCTCCTGCTGGTGGATGAGTTGTCCCTGGGGCTTGCGCCCGTGGTGGTGGAACGGCTGGTCCCCGTGCTCCGGGAGATCCACCAGCAGGGCGTCTCCATCCTCCTCGTCGAACAGGACGCGCAGACGGCGCTGGAGCTGGCCGAGCAGGCTTACGTGCTGGAGCACGGGGCGGTAGCGATGCGGGGGACCGGGCCAGAGCTGCTGGCCAACGAGCACGTGCGGCGGGCCTACCTCGGCCTGTAGCAGGCTACTGAAAAAGGCCCGGCACGGCGAAGCCCTCGGCCATGAGGTTCTTCGTCATGGCCGACCCCATGAGGCCGAGGCCGATGAATCCGATGGTCTTGATCATGGAAAATCCCCCTGCAACCGTCAAGGCCGCCAAGATCGCTAAGACGGGGCCGAACGTTCGGAGTTCCTTGGCGAGCTTGGCGTCCTCGGCGGTTACTCGTCTCCGTTGAACCGCCAAAGCCAGTACGATCGCCAAGACGGAATCGAATGTTCAGACTGCCTTGGCGAGCTTGGCGTCCTTGGCGGTTCATGCCTTGGCGGTTACCGGATCTCCGGGTTTCCCACTTTCAGCACCTCGCCGTTGGGCCGCTCGGCCGTCTGCGCGGCCAGCTTCACGGCCAACGGCACCACCGTTTCGGGGTCCGCCCCGCCGCCCGGCGACATGCCGCTGCGCACCCAGCCCGGATCGAAGGCGTTCACCAACACGCCGCTGCCCTTCAGTTCCGCGGCCATGGTCCGCGTCATGGAGTTGATGCCGGCCTTGGTCACGCTGTAGGCACCGTACTGGGGCTCGTGCTGGAAGTACGAGGAGATGTTGATGACGCGTCCGTACCGCTGCCGCACCATGTGGGGCACCACGGCCCGCAGCAGCAGGAAGGCGCCGCGCAGGTTCACGGCCAGCACGCGGTCCCATTCCTCCGCCGCGGTCTTGTGGAGCGGGGCCGCCCGCTGCAGCACGCCGGCGTTGTTGAGCAACACGTCGATGCGGCCGAAGGCCTTCATCACGGCCTCCACGGCCGCCCCCACCTGCTTCTCATCGGAGACGTCGGCGGGCGCGGCCAGCGCCCGCCCGCCGCGCCGCTCCGCCTCGCGCGCCACGTCCTGCAGCAGCCGCGCCCGCCGGGCCACCAGCGCCACGGCCGCCCCCTCCGTCGCGTAGCCCAGGGCCACGGCCCGCCCGATCCCGCCGGACGCCCCCGTCACCAGCGCCACTCGGCCTTCCAGCTTCCCCACCCTGCGCCCTCACGAACCTCCGGGAACCCCCGAGCGAGCCAGATCGATCGATGGGATCAAGAACATAAGGATGGGCAGAAAGGATATCACCGTCCCCATTCCCCTCAAAGCCCCAATGCGCGCAGGCGGGCTGCGGTCGCGCCCGTGGGCGCCCTCGGGCTTCAGCCACCTTTGGGCTCGACACGGCGGGGGCACCCGATGTAGTATTCCAATCCCTGAGGGGGGCGATGGACAGGAACGGCGTTGCGGGCCATGGTTGCCCGGCGCCCGGGAGGAACTGCGATGCGGAGGGGAACGGCTTGGATCGTCGGCATCCTCCTTCTCACTGGCCTGGCCTGGATGGCAGGGCCCGTGGGGGCGGCCCAGCAGGAGATCAAGATCGGGTTCACCATCTCCACCTCGGGCGCCTTCACCCGGGCCGCCGAGCCGGTGCGGCGGGGCATCCTGCTTT
>Ga0187780_10001895_pt1 | contig 15776 bp, 11 predicted proteins | sample 1015_Q2_SP10_20__FD_132429 | JGI IMG/M metagenome (GOLD analysis project Ga0187780, IMG submission 132429) | Tropical peat soil microbial communities from peatlands in Department of Meta, Colombia - 1015_Q2_SP10_20_MG | ecosystem: Environmental > Terrestrial > Soil > Wetlands > Peat | place... | reverse complement strand
TGAGCTGATTTACCTCCTTGCGCAGCGTGGATACCCGCGATTTTTTCCCGCCCGGTTTCTCCACGGCTGGTTCCTCGGAATCCAGCTCATCGCGCCACCGGTAGAGCTGTCGCCGCGACACCCCCAGCTCTTTGGTTAAAGCCACGATGTTCTCGCAGCTTTTCGTGCGCTCCACTGCCACTCGCCGGAATTGATCCGTATATCGTCTCTTTGCCACTCGCAGTTCCTTTCCTGCAAAGTGTGTCTCTGACTAACTGTCTCATTTTGGGGGTTCACTCCATCCGGCAACGAACCCAGCGTGATTGACGATTCCGAACCGCCTCTTGTGCGAGTGCCGATGCCAGAGTTAGGATTGCCGGCGAGTAAGGGGTAAGCAAGATGCAAACAGGTTTAGGTTTCGCGTTCACGTTACTGCTGCTGTCAGTAACATACGGTTGCGGCGGCCCCAGCCTTATCATTACCTGGCCCACGCCGGCACCGATTATTTACGGGACGCCGCTGAGCGCAAAACAACTAGATGCCACAGCCAACGTTGCGGGCACTTTCACATATTCACCAAACGCGGGTGCTGTGCTCAACGCCGGTAGTCACACTTTGTCGGTCCAATTCAGTCCGAGCAGCAGCAATTATGCCCCGTCAACCGCCAGCGTCACGCTCCAAGTAAATCCGGCCAGTCAGACGATCTTATTCCCGCCTATCCCGAATCAGACGGATGGCGCAACGGTGGCCCTAAACGCTTCTACCACTTCCGGGCTGCCCGTGAACTACGCCGTGACCTCGGGCCCGGCAACGATCAACGGAAACAGATTGACAACCACCGGCACTGGCTCTGTAACAGTGCAGGCGACCCAAACCGGGAATCTTAACTACACAGCGGCTCACCCGGTCTCACGGGCTTTCGTCAGTACCACCGGGAAAGTGGCCCGGTTCGCCCACATAGTCATTGTCGTTCAGGAAAACCGTACTCCCGATAACCTGTTTGGGAGCAATCCGAACTTCGAGCCGGGGCTTGATATTGCGACCAGCGGCATCAACTCAACAGGGACGACGGTGCCCCTTACCTCCGTGGCATTAACTGGTTGCTACGACGTTGGCCATAACCACTCAGCCTTTGTGGAGTCTTATAACAAGGGTGCAATGAACGGATTTGACAAAGTAGGGGCTGGCGCTGGCCCGTTGTCGAGTTGCGTACCGGGGCCGAATCCACAGTTCCGCTACGTGGACAACTCCAGTGGGACGGTGCAGCCATACTTTGATTTAGCCACGCAATATGGATTTGCAAATCGGATGTTCCAGACAAATCAAGGACCGAGTTTCCCCGCCCATCAGTTTCTATTCTCGGGCACGTCTGCGCCCACTACAGACAGTGACCTGTTTGCTTCGGAAGATGAGGCAGGGGGTGCTGCTTCTGGCTGCTCCTCTGGACCAAGTGCTTACGTACCTTTTATCGACCCGCAGGGTGTCGACTCGTCCAGAGGGTTCCCCTGTTTTGACCATCCAACCTTGGTGGACTTACTGGAACCTGCTGGGCTGACGTGGCGATATTATGCGACTTCCGTAGCCCTTTGGAATGCTCCGAGCGCGATCAGCGCTTTGTGCAACGCGCAGGTAATCGGGGGTCAACTGGCTTGCACCGGCAGCGAATGGGCAAATGTGATACTGAACCCAGCAATGGTGCTCACCGATATCGAGAATTGCAATCTTGCCAATGTCGCATGGATTACGCCAACCGGCCAAAACTCTGATCACGCTGGAGATAACACTGGGGGCGGGCCATCGTGGGTTGCATCGATTGTGAATGCCATCGGCACATCGAACTGCGGATACTGGCAGAACACCGCGATTCTGATTACGTGGGATGACTGGGGAGGATGGTATGACCATGTACCACCGCCACAGATCGGCCAGCCGAATGGGTGGGGCATCAGTTACGTGTACGGCTTTCGAGTGCCGTTGCTGGTCGTTTCCGCCCACACGCCAGCTGGATACGTCAGCAACGTGAATCACGACTTTGGCAGCATGCTCAGATTCGTGGAGACTAATTTCGCTTTGGGGTTGATCGGCCCTGGCATGTGGGCTGACAGCTACGCCGACGACCTGATGGAATTTTTTCCGCTTACTGCGCCAAAGAGTTTCAACGCCATCCCATCGCAGTTTGACGCGGATCATTTCATCAAGGACAAGGAACCCCCGACCAATCCGGACGATGATTAACGGCGGGGAATAAAGAAGCCATTGTTGTGATAGGGGCCGGAAACGAGAGTAAGAAGAAACGTAACCTAGATCCGTCCAAGTTCGAGTGTCCGACCCACTGGTGCTTGTTCTCTTCCCGACCCGCTTTCGCGCCTGACGCTTCGCCTGAGTTGTTGCCCGGCCCTCGTCTCGCGCAGTCGAGTGCGTGGGCACAATTCCGCCGTACCCAACCGCCGAATGTCTGTGCCTTCGCTTTTAACTATGTGGGCGGCCCGCTGATCACAACCAATGGATCGGTGGAGATGGTTTACGCCGAATCGGTGCCAGCCCATGGCTCAAAGACCGGTACCATGATCTACAAGGGCTTCTAGGGCTGTCTTCATTTCTGCGCACCGGCCTCGCGAGAGGCCGGTTTTTCTCGTCCAAAATCTGTCCTCTCTGCAAGGAGCAGCTGTAGGGACTCGGACATTTCCGGAGAAGTGACACATGGTGGAAGTTGATTACAAATACATTACCCCGGCACTGGGCTGGCGGTGCATTTACTGCGAGCTCGAAACCTGCTGAAACCTAGGCCGCGTAACTAACGTAAGACGGCGCTTGAAAGCTACCCAGTGGCTTTTTGAAAAACCTCTGTGGCGTCTATCGCACATTCAATCAAAGACATAGGCCCGGATAAATCGGTGCAATAAACAGCGGCCGAGGGTTGGCAAACTCCAACCTCGCGTCGGAGTCGAGACTGGCAATCGCCTTCGACGATTGCCGGTGGTGAAGGTTAACTTCTGCGCGAATTACGGGGAGCCGGTATCTCTGGACAAATGTGTCCTCCCGCCACTGCTTGTCGAGCTTCTGACCCACTCGACGCAAGTGATCGGTCCGAAACTTGTGCTTCTGGGCTTCCACGAGAAGTAACTCCGCTCTGTGCGTCACGAGCGCATTCTTTTTAGAGTTAAGTTCAAGGCATAGGGTCGATCGTCAGATGACGGCTTCCCTGACAAAGGAGGCGAGCAACTTGACCACTACATAGTCAGCACAGGCTTACGAGCCATGATAGAGGGCAGCGCGATCACCCCGTTTATTGAAAGTATTTCGGCATCTGAATTTGCAGAGGGTACACCCGGTCCGGGGTACCTCCGGGACCACAGGCCAAGCGGCTTGAAAGAGGATATTGGGGTGATTTAGTGTTGCCACGGCACGTGCTTCATGCTCAAAACGTCGCAACCGGTCTGGATCACTAGCAAACGAAGTCGGAAGAATCTTAATCGCAACCCAGCGGTCGAGGCGTGTGTCACGGGCGCGGTAGACCTCGCCCATACCTCCCGCGCTCAGAAAGGACACGACTTCGTCGCGACCCAGCCTAGTTCCGGCAGAAAGAGGCATGGCCTGCTACTCACTGAGAGGAGCGTGTTGTAGGACGGATGTTCGGAATTGGGAAGAGTAAGGCAGGCTGAGTAAGCCTTCCCGCGAGCCAAACGACGGTTGTCCTCGGTTCCCCAGAAGTAGCTGACTCAACCGCGACACCAGATAAGTAATTTGTTCTTCCAATCTCCAGACGATTAGGGTCAACTGCCCCAGGCATTCTCCTTTCCCTAGACGGCTCTCGCCTCCCCTCGGAGGCAATTCTTGGCAGCACCGGGCCTCAGTGTTCCACGCTGGCGGGTTAGCGGTCCGCCAGCAGCGGTGATCGTGCCTCCTCCCGAGCATCCGCAGCGGGTGTGTGGTTCTCAAACTGGAGCTAAGGCCCTAACCTGCGATATTTACCTGTGATCTTTACCTGTGTTGTAGGTACAAAAACCCAAGAGACGGTCTTCTGAGCTGTTGTAAGTCGTTGTATTTGTTAACAGGGATTAAATGGCATGGAAGAGGTCGTCGGTTCGAACCCGACCAGGTCCACCAAATCCCTGAACAATTTAGACGGGACGAGTAGCCACAACGCCAGGATTTGTGTCGTGACTTGTGTCGTAACCCTCTGTTCTGGTGCTTTGAGGTGAACCCACGAGGTGATACAGATTTGAATGACACGCGTGCCATTGGATTAAGTTTGGGTCGTTCTTTGCCCAGCCGGGGTAGGGGTCTGGGGAAGGGGACGGCTCCTTGCTTGGAGAAGGCAAGCACCCGCGTTGGGCATGCTTCCGCATTACCTTCGTAAGCTTCCTTCACGCTTTTCCCTCTGCTGCAATACCGTAAACAGAAGTTCTGCTTGGGGGCGACACCATGAGCATGTCCAGTCTGATCTACATCGGGTTATTGGTTGCTGCTTGGCTGTTGATCAAAACCGCCCCGAGGCTGGTCGTCCGCCAAGTGGGTCGTTTTGCGGCGGGGAAAATCGGTGAAGCCGCACTAGCTAAAGTGCCGGACCAGATTCAGCTCTGGCGCGTCGGCGCGCCACAATGGCAAGACCCGGCTTCGGTTCAGCAGCAGGCCACTGCGCTCGGGCGGGCGGGATTCAGCGATCTTGGCGTCTACAGTGTCGACAAAATGCCGGGTGTGCTCATTGGTATGCTGTTTCAGCCCCAGACCTATGCTTCGGCCCAGATCTGCGAGCACCCCAAAGCCGGCGGCTGGATCGAGTTCGCCACTCGCTACTCCGACGGCAGCAGTGATTTTCTGACCACTATGGCCGACCAGGGCATCACTCCGCCGCCGTTTGTGCGTACCAATCGTGCTGCCAAGGGAACACCCTCCGACAGTCTCTATCAGCTGCATCTCAAACAGCGCAAGGCGAACGGAATCAAGCCCGTGTCACCGAACGATGTCATCCACGAGTTCGAAGACGCCTACATGCGCTACATGATCTGGAAGAACAACACGGGTCTGACACCAGAAGAGGTCGCCCATCGTGTGCAAGAGTGGTCCAAGGCAAAGAAGCAAGCCGCCGGTCAGTCCTAATTGAGGCTGCTCGCACAAGAATTGTCATCCCTGAGCACAGCAGGAACTCCGCCACGCAGAGTCCGATTGCCTCTGCCGTGTGGTTTGGAAGATCCTGCATGAGTGGGTGCGATTCATCGAGCAAAGTCACGAACCTGATCCGCAGGCCCAAAAAAGACTCAAACGCTGAGATGGCGATGTTTCAAGATTTGTACTGCTGCAGGCGAGGCGACCATGCTCCAAGCAGAATTGCATCGCCTGTTGGCTTCATGTTATTGACTGCTGATAAAGAGCCAGGGCACGAACGTTGGAGACATCGCCCCGAGAGTTTTAGCCTCTAACTGTAGGACGGAAGTTCGGACTTGGGAAGAGCAAGGCGGGCTAAGTAAACCTTCCCGCGAGCCAAGATAAGTAACTTGTTCTGCCAATCTCCAGACGATTAGGGACAACTGACCTCGGCATTCTCCTTTCCCGGCTCTCCCCTCCCCGCGGAGGCAATTTTTGGCAGCGCCGGGACAGTGTTCCTGCCGGTTAGCGGTCCGCCGGCAGCGATGATCCTGCCTCCTCCAGCGCATCAGCAGAGTGGTTTGGTGCTCAGGCTGGAGCATGGAAGAGGCCGTCGGTTCGAACCCGAACTAGGTTCACCACTTCCCTCGATGAGTTAGCTCCCGTTGCCAGGAAACGTGGCGGAATCCTGATACCTAACGCTCAACCGCCGGACACCTGACTCCTAACTCCTAACTCCTAAAACACGTGTTGGGCTGTATCCCCTTTGAAGACCATCGAATGCAGCGTGCGCTGATTCGCGGCGTTGAACCCGTACCCTACTTCGTCCCGCGTTGCTTTTTGTGCCAGGGGCACGAGCAGGCACTTTACCCGCGCTTCTGCTGGCTTCTTGCTGTTCAGTTGTTTAAACACCATGATGTGGTTCTCGCCCTCCATAGTGTGGGATATCTTGTAATCGCCGGCTGGCAGCAAGACGTCTCCGACCAATGTCGGTGCCGTCAGAGTCAGGTTGCGGCTGTCAGCAACTCCGAACTTGTTCTGCGTCGCCGCGGCGAGAAGGCTGAGCCCAAATACACACATGGCCGCTACAACTAAAACCTTGAATGAACGCATAAACCCTCCATCAAAGTGCTGTCTAATGATAGGAGCGCAGCAGCTGTCTTCGCCGCGTTACCCTTCACGGGAGAGTGTGATTGATGAACATACAACCCGCTGTCAAGGTGTCTCCCCTAACAGCGAATCCACCTGCTCGAGATTTGGTTGGGGCATCATCTTCCAGGTTACGTCCTCAGGAGCTTGTTCAATTGTTCACAAATTAGACGACACGGATGGGTGGCTGGAGCTGGACAACTCGGGCCCAATTCGCGGCAGCGATGGCAATTATTACGGGTTTAATCCGAGCCCGTGAGTAGTCCGCGGAAAGCGAGGACTTGCTCTCCATCCTCCGTGAGGCCACGCATCAGAAAAGTCCAGCACTTTGCCATGCCGACTTGCAGCGCAAGCCATGGCAGAGTTGGCCTTTTGCAGAATGCGTGGAGTTAGCCAACATCATTCAAGCGAGGTCGAAGGCGTAAGTGCCGCACTGCCAACGTACTCTTGATCTTCCTCATCGGTGCGACTAAAGCGAATGCGCACGTTGATATTGAAACCGCGTTTTCGGGCCTCACGCACGAATGAGGCTCCGGGAACTGCCACTTCCAGCGGCCTCGACCCAACTGCAATCTCACCTCTTGCCATCATTGCAGCCACAATCGATGCGTGCCACCCGGTCACACGCTGCATTGCGGTGAATCCTGTTGCGGGATCGAAATAGTCGATCACCTCAACTGTGACTTCGGCCCGCTGCCCATCCCTTGTTCCGATTGCGCGAACGTGGATGACGCAGACGTCTTCAATTTCGTCCACGCGCACTTTAGGCTCAAACAAAACGTGAAACACGTTGCGTGGAATCACTTCATTGCCGTCAACACGAACCGGCCTCGCATCGAATAATCCAAGATCGGAGAATGCCTTCAGTTGCGCAAATGTGCCCGGATAGCGCAGCACTTTCAATTGATACGTCAGCAGTTTGCCCCTAAACGTCCAAGGCGCCGTGGAGACACCACCGGCGATCAGAAATGCTTCCAGGTCACCGATCGGTGGGACATTCAGAACTTCTAATTCGGTGAAACAGGGAGCGTGGAACAGCTCGCCATTTCGCAAAATGGTCATGCCCCCAGAGTACTCATTCGTCAAGCCTTCAACGCTGAATGTGAGCGCGTAGTTCCACGGAGGCTGTGGATGTTGTGGGAGCCCACCGTCGTACATGTATACATGTTCGGGCGTGCCGACGAGTTCCATAGCATAAACTGCAAGTGTGTTGTCCATGCCCGGTCCCATACCGCAGTCGGGTACAACAGAAACACCGGCATGTTTGGCTTCTGCATTGAGAGCGTGCTGTTGCCGTACGATTTCGGTATTTCCGCCTAGATCGCAGAAGCAAACGCCGCATTCAATGGCGGCGCGAGTCAGCGCGAGATTGTAGAAATAGGGTACCGCGCTGAGGACGACGTCGTAGCGCTTGAAAACGTCTCGAACGGCAGCTCCGTCGCGAACATCGGTTTCCAGAGCATCGGTCAGATGGTTGTGCACCAGAGTGTTTACACGTTCCGCAGCAGCCCGCGCTTGCTCGGCATCGATGTCGGCGAGCGTAATGTGAGACGCCTCACCAAAAATGGCCAGATCGTACGCGGCTGCGACGCCCTGGCGTCCGGCCCCCAGAATCAGATATGAATAAGCCATGGTCTCTCCTCCTTCGGCAGCTTTTGGGTAGGGCTCGCTCATGCCGTCGAAACCACGCATCAAGTGGAGCCCAACGCTTATTTTTGCACCTGACAGCTGGATGGACCGTGACCGCAATCACCACTTCGGTGTTCGGCAGGGGCCTGCCACGAACTCGTCTGTTGCCCCCGTGCCAACAGATCATAATGGGCCGTGGGCCTCGTCTCGCACTCGATTTTGCCATAACGTCGGTACTTATCGCTGCGGGGAGGAGCCATGGAAATGATGCTCACATCAAGTTATGGGTCTCCACTTTACGCACGTTACCGGTACAAGAATCCAAACCGTTGGCCCTCCGGACGCTTTATGTTGTCGACTTAGGGCCTGCGGCCCCGCGAAACCGCATGAAAATCAAGCAGACTCAGGGTTAGATGGCATGGAACGGGTCGCGGTGCGAACCACCCTACCAGGTCCACCAAATCTCCCAATGACTTGTAGAGGCGGCGGTAAGGCACTCGGCTCGATTCACAACACGCCAGATTCTCCCACGTACAACGGGTGCAGTATTTCGGGCAACCCCTCTAGTCCCGCCTTTCTGGCCTCGCGTTGCGCATAGGCAATCAATTCCGCTTCGCATTCCGGCGGCAGATTCTTGCGCTCGAAAGAGGCGAGCAGTTCTTCCACTCGCCGTTCGGCCCGCTCCAGAATTCCGGGTGATCCGTCGTCCATGCCCGAAGGTCCACGGTCTATCACTGGGGATGGGAAGTGTTGCTCTTGGCGGAAAAGGGCGCGTGTTTCTTGCAATGTCAGGAAATCCCCCCGCAGCCCGACCTGCCTAAGCATCTCGACGGCGAGTGATTTTGTGCGCGGTTCGATACCTTCCATCAGGCGCTGCGCGGAGGCAATCGCTTCGGCGTCCATCACCAGCTTTTCAATGCTGTGGCAGGCGAGAAAATCGAGCATGCCTGCGCCTGAGATCATGTTGATGCCTGCGAGCGCGCCGAGCACGGCTGACATGCCGCTTTCCATCTCTACCTGGGCGTCAATCCGACGCCCGTCGCCGGCCACCATGTAGGCGTGGGTGGGTAGGCCAAGAAATTTCCCGACCTCGGCACAGGCCACATCGAGCATGGCGGTTTCGATTGCGCCCATCGGAGTCCTGCCTGTACGCATATCGAATATCGCGGGGGCGCCTCCCCAAACGATTGGCGCACCAGGCTGCGCCAGTTGATGAATGGTGATGCCGCTGATGCACTCAGCAGCGTGCTGCACGACGGAACCGGCGAGGGTTACAGGAGCCGTTGCACCCGCGAGCGGCATGCTAACGATTTCCGCGGGTACGCCTGTGCGCGCCAGATCGACCAAGTTTTGCGAGGCGAACTCAGACCAATTCAGGGGCGGCGACGGGCAAACATCGAAGATCGCGCGGGGGTGGCTGCGCAACTCGTCGGTTCCGCCGCTTTCGATCGCGAGTATTTCGATGAGAGTGTGCAGGCTTGCGGCCGAGAAAGCACCGGTGACGATCGGTTTCTCCGAATACCACAGAACCAGCAACAACCGGTACCAATCACCGATTTCCGGGGGTACGTCGTTGCAAACCATCGCCGTCGACTGCGCGGCAAGCTGCGGCAGCATCTCCGTCACTTGCACCAGCCGAACCAGGTCGGCGGTCTGTGCCGGACGTGGTTGCTGCGTTTTCGGATCAAGGATGTTCAGGCATGAAGAGCCTGGGTCAAAGTGAACCTTGTCTCCCTCGTAGCGCACGGCGGGCCGCCCGGTGCGGTCGTAGAGGGAAAATCCGCGTGGAACGGTCGCCAGCGCGGCGCGCGCCACGGTCTCTGGGACGTGGGCCACTCCTTCGTGAACCTCGATCCCTGCGCTGCGCAGCACATCGAATACATAGGGCGCCACTCGCACGCCAGGATCTTCTATGATTTCGAAGGCTTCTGCCAGGATCTGTTGGATGAGGGATTGATCAAGGAGCTGGAATCGCGGCCTCATACCACTTCCTTAACCGAGCTTTGCATCTTCTGCTCCATCAGTTGTTGAGCCAGCGCGACCGCGCTCATGGCGTCTTTTGCATATCCGTCGGCGCCGATCTCTTCCGCCCAGCGGCGGGTAACCGGTGCGCCTCCTACCATCACTCTGACCTGCGATCGCACCCCCGCTTTTTCGAGCGACTCGATCACCCCCTTCTGGTTGCGCATGGTGGTAGTCAGAAGCGCCGAGACGCCAACGATATCCGCGCGCAGCTGGATCGCCTTGGCGGCGAACGTCTCGCCGGCCACGTCCACTCCGAGGTCATGCACACGGAAGCCATGGGCAGTGAGCATGGTTCCCACGAGAATTTTCCCAATCTCATGGATGTCACCCCTGGTTGTGCCCAGGACCACGACTCCGGCCGTTGGGCGTTCCGTGCCGAGTCGGGTGAGTTCCGGTTCGAGCACGGCCATTGCGGCGCGCATCGCCTCGGCGGCGGCCATCATGTCAGGAAGGTACATCTGGCCGCGCGCAAATTGCTCGCCCACGTCGTACATGCCGGAAACGTAGCCGTTGTTGATGGCATCGAGCGGCGGAATTCCCGAGACAAGCGCCTCCCGCGCCAACCCGGCGGCACTTTCCGGCGCGCCGTTGACGATGCTCTGCCGCATGGCGGAGTAAGTATCCTGTGGCATCAGCGATCCTTGGCCATGCTGGCGCGGATTCGCAGCTCCGTCTGTGATAGAGATCACAGTCTGATGCCGTAGCCCCCCTTGATCCTCCGCCTATCACTCACCACTGAAGGATCGGTGTAATCCCCATATCGGTGTAATCCCCATAGAAGAGTACAAAACTGGGGCGGCGAGACTCTGGTAAAGAATGCCGCCCAGCTACGGTGCGACAGACTCAATTGCGGTTCGCAGGGTCTTCGTCGGGTCGTCGGTTCGAGCCCGACCAGGTCCACCATTGTTCTCAGCGATTTAAGTCCCATAGCCACTTCAATCCCATTAGTCCTTACCTGAGAAAATTGGGAGGCGCGGTGTCGTATCCCACTCTATGTACCATGAGATTCTTCGATTCTAGTGAGCTCGAGGGTCCAACAAGGCGACCAAATTTACAGCTGGCCCGCTATAATGCGAACTCACATGTCCCTTAGCTCCGGCACGAAGCTCGGTCCCTACGAGATTCAATCGCCGCTCGGTGCCGGTGGGATGGGCGAGGTGTACCGTGCCTGCGACACGCGCCTTGAGCGAACGGTCGCCATCAAAATCCTGCCCGCACATCTTGCCGGCAACCCCGAAGCCCGCAGCCGTTTCGAGCGCGAGGCGCGTACGATTTCTTCCCTGAATCATCCCAACATCTGCGCGCTGCACGACATCGGCACTCAGGACGGCATGAGCTACCTGGTCATGGAGTACGTGGAGGGCGAAACGCTGGAAGCGCGCCTCGAGAAAGGCCCGCTTCCGCTTAAGCAGGCGCTCGAGTGCGGCATGCAGATCTGCGACGCACTCGAAAAGGCCCAGCGCGCCGGTATTGTGCACCGCGATCTGAAGCCGGGCAACGTGATGCTGACCCCGTCCGGAGCTAAGCTGCTGGATTTCGGACTCGCCAAACCGGTCGTGCCCGGCTTCCAAGCGGCCAGCGGAACCGGCAACCTGACGCCGTCCACGCCCACGATGAATCTTTCCATGCTGACGGCAACGCCGGCGGCCCTGACGCAGCAGGGAACGATCGTCGGAACTTTTCAGTACATGGCACCGGAGGTGTTGCAGGGCCAGGAGGCGAACGCGCGCAGCGACATTTTCAGCTTCGGCTGCGTGCTTTATGAGATGGTGACTGGCCGGCGCGCATTCGAGGGCAAGACGCAGCTGAGCGTGATGACTGCGATCCTCGAACAGGATCCTGAGCCGCTTTCGAACGTGCAGCCAACCTCGCCTCCCGCTCTCGACTATGCGGTGCGGACCTGCCTGGAAAAGAATCCCGACGACCGCTTTCAGATGGCGCACGACGTGAAGCTGCAACTGGCCTGGATCGCGAAGTCGGGCTCGCAGGCGGGAGTGCCCGCCCAGCCTGCGGGGAAGTCGAGCCGTAAGCTTTCACTCGCCGCCATCGCTCTACTCACGCTGGCGGTGATCGCGCTAACCCTGGCTCTGGTGACGTCCCGTTCGCCGCAGCGCGTGCTCCGTACTAACATCCTCCCACCCGAAGGAACCCGGTTCGATACGCTCTACCGCAATGGCGCACCGGCGCTTTCTCCGGACGGCACGCATATTGCGTTCATCGCCCCCAAAGACGGCAAGAATTCACTGTGGCTCCGCTCGCTCGACAAGCTGGAAGCCACGGCGGTGCGCGGCACCGAGGACGCGTATTTTCCATTCTGGTCACCCAACGGGACGGCGGTTGCGTTTTTTATGCAGGGCAAGCTTTGGCGGACCGACCTGAACGGCGGTTCGCCCAGCCCGATCTGCGACGCGCCCGAAGGCCGCGGCGGCTCGTGGGGCCGCGGGAACGTGATCGTATTTGCGCCGTCGTTCGGAGGACCGATCTATCAGGTGCCGGCAGCCGGAGGAACACCGAAGCCGGTCACAAACCTATCGCCGTCCTCCACCACTCAGTCGGACCGCTGGCCTTTCTTTCTGCCCGATGGAAAGCACTTCCTTTTTCTTCACAGCCCGTACGGGACTGCGGGTGACAACAACGAGACTCACTTTGGCTCGCTCGACGGGACCGAACAGCTTGTTTTTCGGGGCAGGTTCTACAGCGCGCAGTACGCCCCGGGGCAGCTCCTGGCTGTGCGCGACGGCTCGCTGCAAACGTGGAAGTTTGATGCCTCGAGCGGAAAGGTTTCCGGCGATCCGCTTCTGGTGGTAGATAAGGTGGCTTCGGACGAAATCACGGCGATGGCCGTTTTTTCCGTTTCCGCCCAGGGCACTCTGCTTTATCAGTTGGGCACGGGAGCAAACGGCGACCACCACATCTGGGTGGACGCTACCGGCAAGCAACTCACGCAGCTTTCTGAACCCAGCCTCTACGGCCCCACTCGGATTTCCCCCGACGGTTCTCGGATCGCCACGCCCGTGATGAGCCAGTCCGGCAACGCCCCACTTTGGATCTGGGATCTGGCGGGCGGCACGCACAGCCCCGTCTCTGCCGTCACCGAGTATGCGGATGCACCGGTCTGGTCGCCGGATGGACGCACCATCTACTTCGACATCTTCAACCCGACTGCTCACAACGAAGTGCATGTGGTGTCGGCGGACGGTTCGCAGGCGGAGCGCACGTTGATCAAGTCCGACCGCGACGTCACGCCCACCGACGTGACCGGTGACGGAAAGTGGCTTCTGTACGAGGAAGCCATCGCAGGCGGCAAAGACAGTTCTCCGCCCCTCGGCATCTCCAGTGCGCTCGGGGACGCCGAGTTAAAAATGTTTCCTCTCACGCCGGGCGCGCAGCCCATTACGTTGCTGACGCCGGTCGCCAACGGAAGCAATGCGCGGCTGAAGCCCGTTTCCAACGACTGGATTGCCTACCAGTCGAATCAATCGGGGCGCGTGCAGGTTTACCTGGCACGGTTTCCGCATCCCCGCGCCAAATACCAGGTTTCAAATGACGGCGGCTCGCAGCCGGTGTGGAGTAAGGACGGCAAGACACTCTACTATCTCGACGCCTTCCGCAGGATGACCGCCGTCGAGATCGCGGCCGTCAACGATTCGGTGCGGATCAGCGCTGCCAGAACTCTTTTTCCCTCCAGCATTCGCCACTCCATTCCCGTCGAAGCCTACGACGTTTCGCGCGACAACCGATTCCTGGTGGTGGACTCCATTACGGAGAGTGCGGCGCCGGTGGTGTTGGTCACGAACTGGGATACGGACTTGAAAAAGTAGCAATCTCACATTTGAGCCGGTGTTGTGGCCAGACTTCCACATCGCTTGAACTGACCAGCCTTAGTCATGTGCCCGTATTGTTAATACCGCCCGCCGTACCCGGCACGGCAGCGAGGTTGACGGTGAGCCCGGCTGCTCGATTCGCTGCTTTTCAAAATACCTTCCTATTGACATTCTATAGGGAGACGCGTATGGTGCTACAGACAATCGATAGGAGATCCTCTTGGCGCCCGATCCCACCAACGTTCTGCAGGGTACTCTCGACATGATGATCTTGAAATCCCTAGCCGTTGCCGAAATGCACGGCCTTGGCATCTCTCGCAGGATCGAGCAAATCACCCAGGGAACCTTTCAAGTGAAGCCCGGTTCTCTTTTCCCTGCCTTGCATCGCATGGAAGAAGAAGGCTGGCTTGTGTCCGCCTGGGGCGAGTCCGAAAACAACCGCCGCGCCAAGTATTACAAGCTCACTGCCGCAGGACGCCGCCAATTGGAGAGCGAGACCAAGCGTTGGGGGCGCATTACCCTGGCGATTGCCCGCGCGCTCGAAGCCTCCTAACAAGGAGTTTCCATGGCACTACTTGCCCGTCTGACCAGCCTCGCCGGCAATCTCTTCCACAGAGAGCGGGCCGAGCGCGACCTTGAGGAGGAGCTTCGTTCCTACCTCGAGCTGCTAACTCAGGAAAAAATAAAAACAGGAATGCCCGCGGAAGAAGCTCGTCGGCAAGCACGGATTGAGCTCGGCGGCCTCCAACAGGTCAAGGAGCAAGTTCGCGAGGTTCGCGCCGGCCGTCTGCTCCAAGACTTCGGCCGCGACCTGCGCTTCGCCTTCTGTGCCTTGCGCAGGAAGCCCGGCTTCGCCGCCGTGGTGACCCTTTCGCTCGCCCTCGGTATCGGGGCCAACGCCGCCATCTTCAGCCTGGTGGATGCCGTCATTCTGCGTCCCTTGGCGGTGCCTCATCCGGGCGACGTCATCGTCATCGACACCGCGGCTTCGCGCCTGACCCGCTTCGGCGGCTCCTCCTATCAGGATTATCTCGACTTCTGCAGGCGCGCCGCATCGTTTCAGGCTCTTCTCATCACTCAGGGGGTGTCGGCCGGCATGAACCCGGCCGGAATTGTTCCTGGCAGCAAGCCGCAAGCTGTCTATGGCTCGCTCGTGTCCGCCAATTTCTTTTCCGCGCTCGAACTGCAGCCCGCCTTGGGCCGCGGGTTTCTTCCCGAAGAGGGCCAAATCCCGGGCAAGTATCCCGTCGTGGTCATCAGCTATTCCCTGTGGAGCCGTGTCTTTGCGGGCGATCCGGGTGTGGTTGGGAAAGACATCAAGCTCAATGGGCACAGCTTCACCGTCGTCGGTGTCGCCCCGAAGTCCTTCCCCGGTACCGATCTTTTCTTTCGCCCCGATTTCTACGCCCCAGCGGTGATGAGTGTGCCGATCATCGCCGATGGTGGCGATACCCTCACCCATCGAGACTACCGCGGTTTTCTCATCTACGGTCGCCTCAAACCGGGCGTGAGCGTCAAGCAAGCGCAAGCGGAGATGAACGTCATCATGAGCGCTCTCGAGCGCCAGTATCCGGACAGCAACAAAGACACCGTGGCCATTGTTCGCAAGGAAATGAATCGCCGGCTGGAAGGCAATTTTGTTTTCCTACCGGTGATCCTGACTGCCCTGGTGATCCTCGTCCTGCTGATGGCCTGCACCAACGTTGCCAACTTGATGCTGGTCCGGGCAACCTCGCGCCTCAAGGAAATCTCCACGCAGTTGGCGCTCGGCGCCACGCGCGGCTGCTTGATTCGCCAGTTTCTGACCGAGAGCGGTGTGCTCGCCCTTCTGGGTTGCGCCCTGGGCATTCTGCCGGCGTATGGCGGCATCCGCGGGTTCCGCGCGCTTGTGCCTGATAGCGGAGCACCCGCAGGGCCGGATTTTCGGCTTGATCTGCGCGTCCTTTCCGCGGCGGTCATGGCGTCGGCGGCCGCCGTGTTTCTCTTTGGCCTCGCGCCGGCCTTCGCCGCGGTGAAAAACGCCTGGGGTGCGGTCATGACCACGCGCACCTCCGTCTCCTCCAGCCGTTCGTTTGGCGCCGTCGC
>Ga0187780_10001894_pt1 | contig 15777 bp, 12 predicted proteins | sample 1015_Q2_SP10_20__FD_132429 | JGI IMG/M metagenome (GOLD analysis project Ga0187780, IMG submission 132429) | Tropical peat soil microbial communities from peatlands in Department of Meta, Colombia - 1015_Q2_SP10_20_MG | ecosystem: Environmental > Terrestrial > Soil > Wetlands > Peat | place... | reverse complement strand
TGGCCACCGCACCAACGTAACCCAGGGGCAGTCGGAGGGCCTTTCCGGCCTGCGTGTGGTCGGTCGTGAAGTCCTGAGCCACTTGAACCGTGCCGTTACGCATGTACCCAACCGCAATTGCGGTCGTCGGGGGCTGGTTGTCGATGAAATGACGCAGGTCATCGAATTGCAGGCCAATGGTCGCCGTCGTTCCTTCGTCGATTAACAAGAAGAGCTGCAAGCCTGCCTGATCGCCTTGGAAGGGAACCCAGTCAGTGACTCGAACTCGATCATGCGCCTGGAATACGACCACATCCTCGCGACTAACAGTGGGAACCTCTTTGCCCTGTTTGGCCTCTACCGACACGATCATGCTGACTGGAACAGTTCCGGGCGACGCACTCTGTGGCGATGATTCCTGCGTCGAGCGATGACCAATACCACTCTCTTGCGCAATTGCTGTGACCGGCAGCATCGCGAACAGGCACAGTGACAGAATCATTGGTCGGCCCACGATGTGGATCGTTGCTTTCTGAATTCTCATCGCGACTCTCCTCGACTTGGCGGCGCCAACGGACGTGGTGCTTGTTCGAACGTGTTTTTCAAAGCCTCCGATATCTCTTCGATGGCTTTTTTCCCCGCGTCCAACTCCCCAGCCATCAAGACGAAGTTGTGGATCATGTCCGGATATCGAGAGACTTTGACTTTGACGCCGTCCTCTGCCAACCGTCTGGAATAGGCATCTCCCTCGTCCCGCGCCGGGTCGTCTTGATCCGTTACCAAGAAGGCCGGAGGAAGATTCTTCAGACTCTTCGCAGCAACGGGAGAGATGTACGGATCTTGGAGATCTTTGGTCAAAGGGACATATGCGGCAAGGATGGCGGTCCGCACATCTGGCGTCAGTATGGGATCTTTCGATGTGAATCCGGAGGCTTGCATAATGGCGTTCAGCGTTGGGTAGATCAGAATCTGATAGATCAGGTGCGGCCCGCCGCGGTCTCGTGCCATCAACGTGACCACCGCCGCAAGATTGCCGCCCGCGCCGTCTCCGCCCACAGCAATCCGTCGAGCGTCGCCGCCGATGTCTGCCGCGTGCTCGGAGACCCATTTCGTTGCGGCGTAGGCATCCTCGGGCGCGGCGGGATAGGGACTTTCCGGTGCGAGCCGGTATGCGACCGACACGACGATGCAACCGCAGCGGTTTGCCACGGCGCGTAGAAGCGCGTCGTGCGTATCCAAACTGCCCGCCACAAACCCTCCGCCGTGAAAGAAAACAAAGATGGGCAAGTCTCGTCCCTCCCGTGGGACATAGAGCCGAACGGGAATGTTTCCGCCGGGACCAGGAATTGAGCGGTTCTCAACGTGAAATACTTGCTCCGGTGTCCCTGAAAGGGTGGGATAGAAAAGATAGGCCTTACGCACCTGATCGACGGTCGTGAGGTGAATAACCCCGGCTGCCGTCATCTTGTCGACCACCGCTTTTACTTGTGAATGGGCTGCGGCGGCCGTCTGAAATTTCTCGTCGGAAGTTTGTTGACGCGTGGCGCCCGCGTTGCTGGCTGGCGGTTTGCCAAATGTCGCGTGCGCACCAGGAAACACCCACGACAGGACAGCGAGTCCAGAGATCAATGTGAGAACTCGACGCGCGCTAAATCTTCGCCTGCCGAACCGTAGATGGACGTTACACATGGATTATCCCCCAACCTCCTAATCTCGATCGTCCCGCCTCTCTGAGACATTAGTCAGTCTCTCCTACCGATGGACCGACGGATGTGAGTTCGGTCACAGGACATTGTGATGCTCTTCGCCCTCGAATGGAGCGTGTCCGTGGGACGCAGGGGAAGAAGTGGCGCGCCCGGAGAGATTCGAACTCCCGACCCTCTGGTTCGAAGCCAGATGCTCTATCCAGCTGAGCTACGGGCGCGTGAACACATCTTATCGCGAAATTAGCCTTGCAGAGAGCATGAGCGCAGAACCGCGGCGAAGCTCCGATTGCAAACGAATGTTGCTAGGGGCGAACGCCCGTGGCTTTGACCTTCACAGCGCCGGCGCCGCGCAGACGGTTTTCGATCTCGGCGCGTGAGGCGTCAGACGGTTCCAGCACGCCGATGAGAATCCTGCCGTCGGAAACTTCCGGATCGTAGAGCTTGGATTTCCAATTCGGCAGTTTCGTTGTGACGAGGAGTGTCACGATTGTGGTCAAGACCGCGCCGAGCATCGTGAGCTCATAGGTGACGATGCCGGTGGGCCACGCAGCGAGGATGGGCATGCCGCCAGTGACGATCGGATACGCCTCTTGCGTCAATCGCGCGAGCAGGAAACCGAGCGTACCGCCCACCGCGCCGCCACATGCCGCGAGCCAAGGCATCGGCGTCGCGTGGTCCATTTTGCTGAAGGAGTATCCATCGAATGGCTCTGAGGACATCACGACGATTCGGTTTGGGCTCACGCCTGCGCGATTGAGCGCATTCATTCCCCGCTCAGCGGACTCGGGATCGGGGAACAGCCCGTAGATGACAGGTGGAATTGGCATGTCAGTCTGCCCCCGCTTCGTTCTCCCGCACGACGAGGCGCACCGCCTGCGGCTTCAAATGCAACCCGGCCTTGAGTTCCCAAATGGAGATGATGGGAACAATCTTCGAGAAGATCATGTACAGCAGAGCCATCGCACAGAACGTGCCCGCCGTGATCGTGATTTCAACCCAGGTCGGACGATACGTGCCCCAGCTGTAAGTCAGATACTTGTGCGAAAGAGACGGCACGATAATCAAGAAACGCTCGAGCCACATGCCGACAACCACGGTGAAGGACGCAATCGCCGTTCCGGTGATCGTCCGGAACTTTTTGATCGCAAGGATGGGGAACGGAATCAGGAAATTGCAGAACACCATCAACCAGAAAAGCGTCGAGTACGATCCGTGTTGGGTAGTCCAGAATACGGCCATTTCGGATGACTCGTTGCCGTACCATGAGGTCAAGCGCTCGGCGAAGACGAAGTAGAACCAGAGAAGACTCATCACGAGCAGCAGTTTCCCCAGGTTCTCGAAATGAACGGGGAGCAAGTAATCCTCAAGGTGCAGGAACTTGCGCAGGAGCGCCATTGCGAGAATGAGAGCCGCGATGCCGCTGAAGATTGCGCCCGCCACGAAATAGGGAGCGAAGATCGTGGAGTGCCACATGGGCACAGGCGCCATCGCGAAATCCCACGACACGATGCTGTGTACCGAAACTGCCACGGGAATCACCGCGATCGCCATGACGTGCATGGCGGTCTCGAGCCGGTGCCACTGCTTGGGCGTCCCGGTCCATCCGAGCGCCAATGCGCCATAAATTTTCTTTTTCCAGCCTGTAGCGCGGTCGCGGATCAGCGCGAAATCCGGAAGCATAGGCAGCAAGAGGAACGTGACGCTGCTGATCAGATAGGTGTTGATCGCGAAAAAGTCCCAGAGCAGAGGCGAGCGGATGTTGGGCCAGATGCCACGCTCGCTCGGATACGGAAACAGCCAGAACGCAAGCCACGGGCGGCCCAAGTGGATGATTGGAAACGTGGCGCCAATCGAAAGCGCGAAAACGGTGATAACTTCGGCGCAGCGAGTGACGGGGCGTCGCCACGTCGCGTTCGCGAGACGCAGAATAGCTGAGATCAGAGTGCCCGCGTGGCTGAGACCGATCCAGAAGACGAAGTCGGTGATGTAGAAGCCCCAGAAAACCGGCGTGCGCAGGCCGGATACGCCCAGTCCCGCGTACACCTGATAGAAGAAGGCGCAACCGGCGGCCACGACCACACCAGCTAGAAACGCTGCCGAGAGCACGTAGGGTGCGGACAGACCCGACATCGGGCGGAGTAAGTCGTCTGTAATTTGTTCAGGTGTTTTCGCTGCCATGCCATGAGTCCCGTTGAAGGTAAGTTACTCGGGGCCGCGTGCCCACTTCGCCAAGAAGCTTTGTCCCGCGGCTTAAAGCCGCCAGCCGCGAGGCCTCGCTTTCGGGATCGCTGAGGTCGCCGAAAACCATCGCTTTAGTGGGGCACGATTGCACGCAGGCCGGCTGGATTTCGCCGTCCTTGAGTTCCCGCTTTTCGGCGGCGGCCTGAATTTCTCCCGCCTTGATCCGTTGCACACAAAACGTACACTTTTCCATCACACCCACTTCACGCACGGAAACGTCTGGATTGAGCTGCAAGTGGAGAGGTTTCTCCCAAACTGGATTGAAGAAGTTAAAATAGCGAACCACGTAGGGGCAAGCATTCGCGCAGTAGCGGGTGCCGATGCAGCGGTTGTACACCTGCCCGTTCAGCCCTTCAGACGTGTGATAGCTCGCGAAGGTAGGACAAACCGGCTCGCACGGCGCAGCGTCGCATTGCTGGCAGAACACCGGCATGAATTTTACCCGGACGTCGGGAAACTCGCCCTCGTAGTAGCGCTCGACGCGAATCCAGTGCTTGGCGCGGCTGAGCGCAGCTTGTTCCTCACCGACCGTCGAAATGTTGTTTTCGGCATGGCAAGCCGCAACGCAGGCCTCGCAGCCATTGCAACGGTCGAGATCGATCACCATGCTCCACTGATGCGCCATGTGCTCAGACCTTCCTAACGGTGCTTAAGCTCCGGAGACGCTTCGCTCAAGCTGCCGCCGAACAAGATCAGTTTTCCTTTGCCTACGAAAGAAATTTTCACGCGCGTCGCCGCCCAGGCGAGCGAGCCGGTGCCCTCTACGGTCGCAGGCGCCAGAATTGAGATCGGATTGGCGCCGCGGCCGGTGGCATACCGCGTGAAGTTCGCGTGACCCTGCCCGACGGGCATGGCGATCACGTCCGGTGCAGTGCCGGGCGCAAGTAGCGCCGGCGCCTGCAGCTTGCCGTGCGCGGACACAACTTCCACGAGGTCGCCCTGCTGAATCCCCAACTTCTGCGCTGTGTTGGGATTGATTTCCACCCACGTGCCCCACATCACGGTTGAGAGCGGATCGGGCGTCTCTTGCATCCACGGCAGATGTGCGAGCGAACCGTCGTAGAGCAGTTGAGAAGCAAACGGCAGAAAGTGGTACGGATACTGGCTCGGGTCGCCTTCAAATTGCGGTGCGGCTACTCTTGCACCCGAACCGGCTGACGATCCGCCGGCCGGCGCGGCTTTGCTTTCGTCAGTGCTCCACCAACCGCCTTGTCCTTGGGCGTTCTTCCAAAATTCGTCCGCATCCTTCGCAGCCTTGGTGCCCTTCTCCTTGTAAAGCGCTGTGAAGGAAGCTTGGATCGCTTCATCGTACGTTTTCCAGGGAAGTGACTTGGCCAGATTCCCGCCGAGTTGATGCGCTATGTCGAGAAGAACGTCCGGCATCGCGCGGGTGTTGTGCAGCGGGTTCATGGCAGGCGGCGCGACGCTGACAACTGGCTTGGCTGAGCCAGACGGCGGCACGTCATCGAGCCATGATTCGAGTGGCGAGTGATCGGGCAGGATCAGATCGGCAAGCGCACTCGTTTCGTCGATGAAACTCCCGAAGCTGGCGATGAACGGGACCTTGTCGATGGCTGCCTGAACGCCCCAGGCCGCGGGCGCGGCGAACACAGGATTCGCGTTGTAGAGCAGCAACACCTTCGCGGCGGCAAAGCTCGAAGCCAGCTGTGACGACAACGGTTGGGGCGAAGGTGACGATTCTTTGGCGCCAGACGCAGGTGCAAACAGCACGCCGCCCGGCTTTCCGACGCTGCCGAGCAATGCGTTCAAGGCATTGACCGCCAGAGCACTGAACAGACCGTTCGTTTGTGCCGTTGCCGAATCCCCAACGATCGCAATCGCGGGATCGTGCGCGGCGGTTTCGCGAGCGATTCGCGCAATCGTTTCGGGCTTCACGCCCACCTCTGCAGAGACTTTTTCAGGTGCGTAGTCCGGTAAACCCTGCGACCAACCTTCAATCAAGGAACCGGCGTGGCCTGCAGCGGCAGCAGGCCGCAGTTTTTCGGCAAGGATCACGTGGGCAAGACTCAGAGCAAGAGCGCCCTCCGCACCCGGGCGCACGGGAATCCACTCGTCCGCGCTCGCACCGGTCTGCGAGATACGGGGCTCGAACTGCACGAATTTCGCACGTTGCCCGGGCCGGCCCTTGCGCATCTGGCCGAAACCGAGCGATTGCGCAACCGGAGAATTCCACGTGCCCAAAAAGTCTGCACCGAAGGAAATCACGTAGTTGGATTGGCCGAGGTCGACCGTGGGCGGCAAAGCGTGGCCGTAACTTGCAGCGTTGGCCGCACGAATCACGCCGTCATCAAAGAAAGCGAACTCGACCGGCGCTGAATGCTTGAAGGACGTTGCGAACGCAGCGACGATCATCTTTCGCTGTCCGCGGAGGGGAGCGGTGACGAAAGCGAGTCCGCCCTCCGGCTGATTTGCTTGCAGGTCCGAGAGCTGCGATATCAATTGCTTGATCGCGTCATCCCAGCTGATCTCACGAAACTGCCCCGAGCCCCGCGGCCCATTGCGCACCAGCGGGCCCTTGACGCGGTCGGGATGGTATGTGACCTGCAATCCCGCCTGGCCGCGCGGACAAAGCTTGCCCTGGTTGATCGGGTGCGCCGGATTGCCCTCAAGTTTTTTGGCAAGGCCCATCTTGAGCAGGCCGAGCTGTCCATTGCGGATAACTTCTGCTTCGCCTTGCATCACGCGCGCGATCAGGCCGCAGCCCGCCGGGCAGAGCGTGCAGATGCTCGGTTTCCATGTGACGATGCCGGGGATCAGATCTTCTTCCGGCACGAACCGGATGAGTTGGTGATCCGGGTTTCCGCACCCTTCGAGAGCCGCTGTCGCTCCGGCCACTGCGGAGATTTTCAAGAAGTCACGACGTTCCATGGATTCCTTTTGACTGCGGGTCTAGGCCCCAGCCACCGAAAGCTTTAGTAATGACACGTCACGCAATCCACCGAGACATTCTTCTGCCGATGGCAGCCGACGCAGAATCCCATCGTGTGGTCCACTTTGCGCTGTGCCACGGTCTGCTGTCTCATATCGCCGTGGCAGACGGCGCAATCGACTCCGGCCCGGATATGCGGCGCATGATTGAATTTCACGTGCGCCGATGGCTGAAATCCGTAGACGCGCTGCCACGGGATGTCTTCGCCGCGCGCACGGTACGCGGCGAGTTTCTGAATCTCCGGCTTGTCCGTCGCGATCACTTGGTGGCAAGTCATGCAGAAATTGACGCTCGGGATTCGCGCGTCGGGTCCCTGATCGACGCCGACGTGGCAATCGGTACACTGCATGCCGTTGCCGAGATGCACTTTGTGGGTATAAGCGATCGGCTGGACAGGCGTCGAGCGAAAACCGAAAAACTCGCGGACAGAAGCGGAAACAGTGCGATGCTCCGTGGTGAAAACGTCGGAAACCGCCGCCTGGGGCGTTGATTCGGTCCCCTGCGCGGACGAAATCTCATAAAAGATCGCCGCGCCAAGCACGAACACACCGATTAAAAGTGCAATCCGAAAATAATTGCTCAAACGAACCACGGGTCGCAAGAAAGGACCCTCTTAATTGCTTAGAGATAAAGTGCAGCTACAAACGCGCTATCCTACTCCGACGCACTTCGAGTGTAAACGGAATTTCTTCCTCCGCTGTGACCTTCGTCACATTCGAATCTGTCAGGAATCAACCCGGAGAATGCGCGGCGTGACGGCGCCGCTAGCCGCACGCGCACGATGAATGGGATGCGAGCGCCTTCCTTGCCGTCACCACAACAGCTTCAGTGCAAATTGCACTTGCCGGGAGTTCGTCGAAGTACTCGTGCTCCTGCCAGCGACCGGGTTGGGCTGAGGCGTAATTGTCCCCGGGGACAGCGTCGCGACAATCAGGTTCGGCGTGTTGAAATTCGCGCGGTTCAAAAAATTGAATATCTCCGCGCGGAACTGAAGGCGCAGGCGCTCGCGAATGGCTGTGTCCTCGAGGACACGCCGCCAGAAAGGATGGGCACTTTACGACTACATTCACACTTGAACAGGGCGCTCCTAGAACGCGGAATGGCAGTCGATGTCGCGGACTGCGGAGGGGTGCGAGAGGCGTCTTATCGTGCGGGAGCTGCTGAAAAAAAAAGCTCGGGGAGCTGAAAGTTCAGCTCCCCGAGCGGATTCTCGAACGACTTACGGCAGGACGTAGCGGAACGAGGTGAAAACCATGTTCTCGTCCGCGTGCGGCGCGCCGTTGGTGCTGTACGTAATACCGTCACCGCCGGATGCCGAGCCGCTCGGGACGCCTCTCCACGTGTTGCGGACGTAGTTGGAGTACTGCATTCCGTACTGAATCGTCCCCTTCGGGCCCTTGTAGAAGCGATACCAGAACTGGACGGTACCCTCGATCAGGTTTCGAGTATCGCCCGTGCAGTTCTGAAGCACGCCCGGAATGAAACCGTTGGAACCGGCCACTCCAGTTGGGACGCCCGTGCTGGCAGACGTGGACTGTGCAGCGAACGACTGAATCTCGGCATTGCAGCCGTAGTTCGCGAAGCCTGGTGAGCCATATCCCACCACGCTGGTCGCAGATGCGCCTTTGGCGTAGCTGGCCCTAGCTTCGTATTCACCGCCGACGTAAAGGTTGATATCCAGCTTTGGCGTGGGATGCAACTGAATCGTACCAAGAGCTTGGTAGTTGTGGAGCAGCGCTAGCGTCCCGTCAAGCACAGGATTTACGGGGTTAGTCCACCTAATCGTTGCATCCGACAATCCCACCGAACCATAGCGGCCGATTCCGGTGCCGCCGAGGAAGTGGACGCCAAGATCTACGTGCTTGTCAAATAGCGCCCACCGCGCATTGGCGCCGGCGCCGCCACCAGTCCTCGAATCATTGAAGGCGCCCGCTCCTGACCAAACATCAGCTGCGGATGCCCCGCTGACAGGGAGTGTGCCGCAGCCGGGCACAGGAGCCGCGGCTGTGGTTACCGCGCATGGGAAGACTCGGTCTCGGAACTGAGCCAATACGCCGAAGATCTCATAGTGGCCGAAGCCCGGTTCAAACACGGCCTTGAAGATGAGATCCGGAGCCGGGTTGAACTGATAGTTGCCCAGCGGGTTCATCAGACCGCCGCCCGTTCCAAAGGCACCGAGCAGAAAGTTGTTGAATGAGCTGGGACCGACGACAGCAGTTTTGCTCACCGCACCTGCTGTAACGTTGGTGACGACCAAAGTTCCGTTCAACGCGGAGGCCGGGCAGGTTCCCGTTGTCGTTGGCGCAGCGGCAAACGGATTCGCGGGCGAGCAGCTAACCGTGGGATTGCCATGAACGGTGAGAGTCGCCTGCGGCTCTTCGACTGAGAAACCCAACCAGACTTTGTTATTGAAATTTTTCGTGAAGCGAACGCCGTATTGCCGCGCCCAGCTGAAGCCGGCGACGTACTGCGCGTCGATGACCTGCGGCAGAGCTTCGGACCGATTGTCCATGCCTTTGGTCGTCTCCGTCAGCAAGCTCCACTGTTGCCCGCCCGTAATCGTCCAGCCGCTGTTGAAGGCTGCTTGCGCCCAGAACTGCCGCTGGCGGAAGGTGTAGCTGTTGCTCTGGTTCGGGTTCGATGTGGTTCCGGCGGAAAGGAAGTCACCCTCGTAATAGCCGCCAATCTTCACGTTGTCGAGCTTGCCTTCAGCCAGCATCGCGATACGGGACTGGCGGCCGCTTGCCTGGAATTCAGATATGTGTGCATTCGACGAGCCGTCAAACGGAACTGAGTTGAGCGGCGTGTTCACGTCCGCGGCGAGCGCCTTCTGCCGCCAAACGGTTTCTGCCGCCATGAAGCCGCCCGGGGTGAGCGTGATCCCCTTGTAATGAAGTGAGGTGGGTTCATCCGGTTTCTTGTCCTGCGGGGCTCCTGCGTTCGCAGCTGCATTTGCCAGAGCCACCGACGGACCAATTCCCGCCGGATCGGCGGGTTCAGAGGCGAAACCTTCGCGCTCGGATGTCGCGGTCCTGAGCTGATCCTCGAGTGCCTCCATCTTCTCCTGTTGCTCTTGGATCTGCTTGGATTGCGACTCTAGGAGACCGCGGAGTTCTTGAAGCTCGTTTTCCAGCTCTAGGCTGGACGGCTCGGCGGTCGCGGCTGGACCGGCCTTTGATTCGGCGTTCGATCCGTTGCCGGGCTGGGCCGGGGCGGCAGTCTTTTTCGCTTCCGCCGATGACGAACTATCGTTTGACCCCGCCCCTGCTGCCCTCGTCAAGATCGGCGATGCAGCCAGGCAAAGAGCCACAACACACGTAGCAAATGCTCGCATTCCTTCCTCCTTAAATTTGACTGCGAATCCCCCCGGCAACCACGAGTCTCAAAAGGGCTTTCGGATCAGATCGTAGGAACCCAGACTCCCCACATGTCCCAAGGTGCGTTGCAAAACTCTTCCACGGGAAACCCACCCTTGCGAAGCCGCCGGGTGCGGCCACAACATGATGACTTCGCCTTTGGATACACCCGCGAACGGTAGGCAAGTTAAGCGGCCCGCATGAATCTTCTGTGATTGAAATGTTAATTCTGTGTTACTGCTTGGCAGGGACGTTCGCCAGGGAAGCCAGAGGCGAATCGTTACGCGATCTCTCGCTGGCCGGGGGAGGATACCTGCTCCCGACAGAGGGACGAGGGGCCCTCCTTGATCGAAGTCCTTCGGTGCTGCCCTCGTCTAGAAGCCTTCGCAGACCGAAAAGTGAGATTCTTTACTTGACAAAGTCTATTAAGTAAGTAGACTTAGCAGAGAAAATAGGAAATTGACGAACAGTCATGCGAATTTCTCAAAGAGGACTCTACGCTCTGCAGGCGCTGACCGTGCTTGCGCAACGCCCTTCTGACGTTGTGAAGATCAAAGACATTGCAGCGGCAGAAGAGCTGCCCGAGAAGTTTCTCGAGTCCATCCTGTTGGAGCTAAAGCGCGCGCGAATCGTCGTCAGTCTGCGCGGAGCAAACGGCGGGTACCAGCTGAAGCGGCCTCCCAAGAAGATTTCTCTAGGCGAGATTATTCGTCGCATCGATGGACCGCTGGCGCCATTCGAAGACGCGGAGTCGCTGCGCTGGCGTATCAGTTCCGACCCAAAACACCGGGCGCTGTTCCGAGTCCTTCTCGATGTGCGGAACGCCACAGCCCGCATTTTGGATCACACCTCTCTTGCAGACCTGTGTTGTAGCCGCAACTAGTTCCACACCTCAGTCGGATCTGTAGTCAGAAGCGAATCAGGTTTCAATTTCGGTTCAACTTCAATCGGCTGCAACCGGCGCGAACGTAGCAGCAGGCATTCAACCGGGAGGAAAGAGACCGATGAACACGACGGCCGTGCAGGATTGGCAGCAGGACTTGTCGATTGGCGAACGTGAGCTTCTGAAGGAACTCGTATTGGCGCTGCGAAGCGTCCGATATGGCTCCGTGGTGCTCACGGTCCATGACGGACGCATCGTCGAACTGAACAAGACCGAAAGGATTCGGAAGAATTCCGCATAGGGCGGACGCAAAGCATGGCCCGACTCGCACGACGGGAGGGATCACGAAAGTCCGCCAAGCGACCAGTCCGCTGGAGCTTGCGATCAAAATTTGAGGAGAATGCAATGTTCACAAGCAAGCAGTTCAGATCGAAACGCATCACGATCGCACTCATCTTGGGCTTAACGGGAATGGTGCCTCTCACTTATGGCCGTGGCACAGTCGATCCGGCCGCGAAGGAAGGGGCCGCGCCCCAGCCCGCTGCAAATACCTCTGCAGCTCCAGCGAGTGCATCTTCACCTGATCCCGCCGTTATTTCGGAACTGCAGCAGCTCCGGGAGAGCGCGGAAACTCAGGCGCAGACGTTCGCCGAACACAGCAAGGAGCTGGAATCGGAGCGAGCGGTTCTGAATGAAGAGCTCCGGCGTATCGCAGCGCTCGAATCGAAACTCGGTGTTACGCCGGAAACCACGGCGGCACCTGATGGGCTCGCCCTTCAGCCGAATTCGTCGGCCTCAGGCGCCGTGGTTTCTATCGCGCCCGCGGACCAAGACTCACAGGCAAAACCGATCAATATCGTTAGTCCCGAGAATCCGCGTTCGATAAAGATTGGCGGTGCCGATTTTACGCCCGGCGGGTTTGTCGATCTGACCGGGATATTCCGAAGCCGGGACGTCGGTAGCGGCCTGGGCACGAATTTCACGACGATACCGTACGCGAATACGTTGCCCCTCGGTCAATTGTCTGAATTCCGGTTTACAGGCCAGGGCTCGCGGTTGTCGCTGAAGGTGGATGCACAGCCTACAGAATCAACCGGCGTAACGGGCTACGTCGAAAGCGATTTCAACGGCTTCGAGCCGGCGAATTCGAATATCAGCACCAAAAGCGACACGTTTCGGCTGCGCCTCGCGTTCCTGCAGATTCGGCACGGCAAGTGGGAGCTCGTCACAGGCCAAACGTGGTCGTTCCTGACGCCCACGCGCGAAGGCCTTTCTCCGTATCCCGAGAACATCTTTACGGCGCTTCGGTTGGATACGAGCTATCTCGCCGGCTTGATCTACAGCCGGCAGCCGGAACTTCGTGTCGTCTATCACGCCACCGACCATTGGGCGCTTGGCGCGGCGCTCGAAAACCCGCAGCAATTCGCTCCCAGCTCTGTCGTTTTTCCCACGGACGGAACGACGAATTTTTTCCAGCAGCAATTCGACAATGGCAGCAGCAGCACGAGCGCAACAAGCTCGGCAATCAATCCGACCGTACCGAACCTACACCCCGACATCGAAGCGAGGACCTCCTTTGACTGGAGAACGGCCGGCGGAAAACTGTTTCACATCGATGCGGGCGGAGTGGCAAGGAGCTTTAAGGTCTACGACAACCTCGTGAACCCCGCAGCAACGAATGCAATCACTGGCGGCGGTGGAGAATTCAACACCAACTTCGAGGTGCTCAAGAATTTTCACCTGATTGAGAACTTGTTCTACGGAGATGGAGTCGGGCGTTACATCGGCGGGCTGGGGCCGGACGTGGTCGTAAAGCCAAACGGCACGCTCTCAGCGATTCATGCAGGTTCGGCGATCGGCGGATTCGAATGGCAAACGACCCCAAACTTCCTCGTCGACGGCTATTACAGCGGTGCATATTTCTGGCGCAACTACGAAACAACGACGAAGGCCGTCGGAACGCCATGCGGTCCAGGCGGCACAGAATACTGCACGGGCTTTGGATTCGTCGGCTCGGCCAACACGAACAACCGCGATTACCAGGAAGCAACGTTGGGTTTCATACCCACGATCTGGTCAAGCCCCAACTACGGCAAGCTGCAAGTTATTTCGCAGTTCTCGTACGTAGTGCGAACACCCTGGTATGTGGCGACAGGCCAGCCGAAGAACGCGCACATCTTCATCACGTATCTCAACCTACGCTACATCATTCCATAGGAGAACCAGATGACGCTGAGAGTGAAGTCCGTACTGATTCTCCTAGCTATTGTCCCGTTCGTTCTGAGCGTGCGCGTGCACGCCCAGAACCAGCTAACACTTCTCAATGTTTCGTACGATCCCACGCGGGAACTCTACGAAGACTACAACAAGGCGTTCGCGCAGTACTGGAAAGGCAAGACCGGACAAACCGTCGTGATTCAGCAGTCGCACGGCGGATCCGGCGCGCAGTCGCGGTCGGTAATCGATGGCTTGCAGGCAGATGTGGTGACGTTGGCGCTGGCGTACGATATCGACGCCATCTCCGAAAAGGCCAAACTGCTGCCGGCCAATTGGCAATCGCGATTGCCGAACAACAGCACACCATACACATCGACGATCGTCTTTTTGGTCCGCAAGGGGAATCCCAAGAACATCAAGGACTGGGACGACGTCGTGAAGCCGGGAGTCTCTGTCGTCGTACCAAATCCCAAGACCTCCGGCGGAGCCCGCTGGGCTTATCTGGCGGCGTGGGGCTACGCGTACCTGAAGTCCGGGAAGAGCGACGCTGCGGCGAAAGATTTCATCACGCGGCTCTACAAGAACGTTCCCGTGCTCGATTCCGGAGCCCGCGGTTCTACGACAACGTTCGTCGAGCGGGGCATCGGCGACGTGCTGCTCGCGTGGGAAAACGAGGCACTGCTCTCGGTCAAGGAATTGGGGACAGACAAGTTCCAGGTCGTCGTCCCTTCTCAGAGCATCCTGGCCGAGCCGCCCGTATCCGTAGTCGACCAGGTTGTGGACAAGAAAGGCACGCGAGCGGTGGCGGAGGCATACCTTCAATACTTGTACTCGCCCGAAGGACAGGAGATCGCGGCGCGCAATTTCTACAGGCCACGTCTCGAATCGGTGGCGAAGAGATACGCCTCGACCTTCCCGAAAATAAAGCTATTCACGCTGGCGGATGTCGCTGGTGACTGGCACACGGCCCAGGCAACTCATTTTGCCGATGGCGGAGTGTTCGATCAGATCTACCAGCCACAGTAATCGGTTTGCGCGAGTGTCCGCCCCTCCGGACCCCCAACGGGGGGCGGACAAACGCCGGAAACTTCGGCGCGACGGGGCCCAATTTTCGCGCTTGAACGGCGTCGCTCAGCGCGGAAATTGGGCTGACCGTTCTCATACAAGAAGGGACCTGAGACCGTGAAGGTGCGATTCAAACAGCGCAGCATCATACCGGGATTTGGATTGGCGCTCGGTTTCACGCTGCTCTATCTCTGCCTGATTGTGCTCATTCCCCTCTCCGCCACATTTTTGAAGACCTCGACTCTGACGTGGCATCAGTTTGTGCGCATCGCCACAGCCCCTCGAGCCATAGCGTCTTACCGGTTGAGCTTTGGCGGATCGCTGATCGGAGCACTCGTTAATCTCTTCTTTGGCGTGCTTGTCGCGTGGGTATTGGTTCGCTATGAGTTTCCGCTGAAACGGTTGCTCGATTCGCTCGTTGATCTTCCGTTTGCCCTGCCGACCGCCGTCGCAGGAATCGCGCTGACGACCATTTACGCGCCGAACGGGTGGCTTGGACATCCCTTCGCCGCACTTGGTATTCGCACGGCCTACTCGCAACTTGGAGTCGTGATCGCGATGACCTTCATTGGCCTGCCCTTTGTCGTGCGTACAGTCCAACCGGTACTCGAGGATTTGGACAAAGAGCTTGAAGAAGCAGCTGCGAGCCTTGGTGCTGGCCGCTGGCAGACGTTCCGGCGCGTGCTGCTGCCGTCGGTTCTGCCAGCAGCACTTACAGGTTTCACGCTCGCCTTCGCCCGCGCAGTCGGCGAGTACGGCTCCGTGATCTTCATCGCTGGCAACATGCCGATGAAGACTGAAATCACGCCGCTGCTGATCATCACGAAACTCCAGGAATACGACTATCGGGGCGCAACGGCCCTTGCCGTGGTGATGCTGATCGCGTCCTTTGTTATGTTGCTCGCGGTCAACATCGTACAGAAGTGGAGTGCGCGTCAGCGACAGCTCGATGATCCCCGTGCTGACTCCTCCGCAGGAGCCCCGAGTTCGGCGCCGCTGCTGATTGCAGAAGGAGGCCGGTAGCGCGTAGTTCGCGCCTTCCGAATTTCGATGGCTGTCTCGATACCATGGGCAACACAGAACCGCGCCCTGCCTCGTCCACACATTGCGACCAAGGCGACGACGGAGCCGGCATTCGTCCGCTGGTTGTTGATCGCCGCAGCCGTAATATTTCTCGGCGCATTCCTTTTGTTGCCTCTCGGCGTCGTATTCGGCACCGCGTTCGAGAAAGGCATTCGTTTCTATTTCGAAAGCCTGACCGACCCGGATGCGCTAGCCGCGATCAAACTGACGCTCCTGGCGGCGGGGATCGCAGTGCCGATGAATCTCGTCTTCGGTGTCGCGGCGGCGTGGGTCATTGGGAAATTCGATTTCGTCGGC
>Ga0187780_10001893_pt1 | contig 15778 bp, 17 predicted proteins | sample 1015_Q2_SP10_20__FD_132429 | JGI IMG/M metagenome (GOLD analysis project Ga0187780, IMG submission 132429) | Tropical peat soil microbial communities from peatlands in Department of Meta, Colombia - 1015_Q2_SP10_20_MG | ecosystem: Environmental > Terrestrial > Soil > Wetlands > Peat | place... | reverse complement strand
GCCGAGCCGGCCGCGACGTTGGGACAGCTTCCGGGAATGCTGGTTCGGGGACCGGCGCTACGGCAGCGGCTCGGCGAGGCGGCGGACCTGGCGAGGTCACTGGCAGCCTGGAGCAGGCCGCCCGCCGCATCGCTGAACGGCCCGATCGGTCCGCATCGTCGCTGGAGCTGGGCGGAGGCGAGCCTCGACGACGTCGAGCGCGTGCGGCGCCGGCTGGGCGGCACCGTCAACGACGTCGTCCTGGCGGCGATCACCTCGGGGTTTCGGACGCTGCTGCTCCACCGCGGCGAGGATGTGGCGAACCGCGTCGTCCGCACGCTGGTGCCGGTCTCGGTGCGCGCCGAGCACGAGCGCGGAGCGCTCAACAACCGCGTCTCGGGGATGTTCCCAGGCCTTCCGGTCTCGATCAGCGATCCGGTGGAACGGTTCCACGCCATCGCCAAACAGCTCGCGACCCTCAAGCAGGCGAAGCAGGCGGCCGCCGGGGATACGCTCGTCCGGCTTGCCGGGATCGCTCCGCCGATGCTGGCGGCGATCGCCGCGCGCCTGGCGGCGCGGACGCCCCAGCACCTGCTGCAGACGGTCGCGACGAACATCCCGGGCCCACGGTCGCCCCTCTATGTCGACGGCCGGCGAATGGTGTACTCGTACCCCTACGTCCCGATCCTGGGCACGGTGCGCATCGGGGTCGCGACCTTCTCCTACTGCGGGCGCCTGTTCTTCGGCATCACCGGCGACTACGACTCGGTGAGCGACATCGACGTGCTGCGCGACGGCATCGAGGACGGAATCCGCGAGCTCGTCGCCGCCGCGCGAGAGCGCGCGGGGCGCTCGCGGTCCGGTGAGGCGAAGGGCTCACGTCAGGGCCACCCGAAGGCGACACCCCGCGAGGGTCACGCGGCCGCGGTCACCTCGGGCCCTGGGAAGAGGTAGCGGGCGAGCGAGGGCGGTCGGAAGCACTGCCACGTCCCCTCGGGTTGCGCCAGACGGTCGGCTGCGACCCACATCACCGCGGGGTTGTGGCCCATCCCGAGGTGGCTGCCGTACACGGCCACGTTCTCGCGGCGGCGTCCTGGGGCGTTGAGGCACGCCTGCCACGGCACCACGCCGTCGAGCCGTGAGTAGACGGCGGTCGTCGGCACCGGGATCGGCCGGCGCAGATCCTGATGGCGTGGCAGCGAGTCGGGGTCGACGTGGAAGGCGGCGAGCCGCCGATAGACCGGATGCGCCCGGCTGTGGCGGAGGTCGCTGATGGCGAAGGGGCTGCTCAGCGTGATCACCTGGCGGACGAGGCCGGGGCGGGCGCGAGCCAGCTCGCGGGCGAAGATGCCGCCGAGGCTCCAGCCGACGAGGCTCACGCTGCGCCCCTCGGTGCGGTGCACCTCCTCGAGACGAGCGGCGATGCCGCGCATGATCGCCGGCGTCGGCCCGAGGTTGCGGCCGAGACGCCAGCCGTGCACCTTGTAGCCGAGCGTCCGCAGGTACAGCCGCAGCAGCGCTGTCGAGACGTCCTCGGCGAGGAACCCTGGCATGACCAGCACCGGATGTCCGTCACCGCGCGGCGCGCGAAGGAGCACGGGCGAGGTCGCCACCATCGCCCAGTAGTCGATGAGCGCCCTGCTGGGCTCGCTGATGAACAGCGCCAGCGACGGGCGGTGCGCCGCGCTCACGCCTGCTTGATAGCACCAAACCGCGCGTTTCGGGAACCTCCGTCGCGAACTCGTCAGGCGGCCGCGATACTGGGCACCGTCATGGTTGTCGTGGTGCATCCTCCGAAGAGCGAGCTGGCCGGCGTGCTGACGGGGCTCATCGAACGCCGCGGCGCCGTTCGCGAGGGCCCGCGTGTTCTGGTCAACATTGCGCTGCAACCGCCGAACACGCTGTTGCACGACGGTCATCGATGGAAGCGCTATCCACCGGAGCGGCTGATCGCCTCGACCCGGACGGCGCTCCGCGCTGCGGCCGGCGCCGATTTCGTCGTCCATGCCGGCTACCTCTTCACGGCCGCCGCTCTGCCGGCGGATGGAGGTGCAGCGCACCTGCGCATCCTTGCCCGCGCCGCGCAGGAAGCCGAGGACATGGTGTTGCGCGGACGGGTGCCGGCCTGCGTGGTGCGCCTCGGATACCTGTACGGCCCGGACTCCCGCGATCTGCGCGCGTACCGCCGGGCGTTCCGTCTCGGCCGCCCGTACTGGGCGGGGTCCGCGTCGGTGCTGCAGCACCACCTGCACACGGACGATGCGGCGAGGGCGCTGCTCGCCGCGGCGCGCGGACGATCGGCCGGGGCCATCCTTGCCGTCGCGGATGACATGCCGGTCTCGTTCGCGACCTTCATGGATCATTTCGCGCACCTCGCGGGCAACCCGCTCCCGCTGCACATCCCCGCCCTGGTTCGCCCGCTGACCAGGGTGCTCATCGCCGAGGAGCACGTCGAGATGGTCGACCTCGCGTCAGCGGATGCGCCCGCCCGTCCGCGGCCGCGCGGCTTCAGGCCGCTGTACCCCGATTACGTCGCCGGGCTGCGCGCGGTGTTCGACGCGTGGAGCGCCTGAGCCCCGCAGGCTCATGGCAGTGGGTGGGCGGAGAAGAACTGCCACATCACGGCGTCGGCGTTCACAGCATCGGACTGGGGACCGAGCACGCCCGTGTCGACGGCGGGGAGCGGCGGGCCTCCGGGCCATTCGTGCCCCTCACCGGGGATCGTGTACAGCTCCACCGTGGACCCGGATGCGCAGCCGGCGTAGAGGGTCACCTCGGCGCCGCCTGAAGTGCGGCTCGACTCCGGCGACGGCGCGCATCCATCGTGCGCGGCCCAGCGCCGGGCGGCATCCTGGACGCTGTACGTCCAGTACGCCTGGCCGTTTCCCCCATAGGGATCCACGGGGTCCTTGGTCCCGTGGAAGGAGACAACCGGTACCGCACGGGAGCTGTCGCATGGCGCGGGAAGGCGCAGTCCGCTCACCGGCGCGATCGCGGCGATGACGCCGGAGAGGTCGCAGCCGAGCTGGCTGGTCATGCGCGCGCCTCCCGAGAAGCCCGTCGCGTAGACACGGGTGGTGTCGATGCACAGGCCGGTCTCGAGCCTCTCAATGAGATCACCTATGAAGGTGACGTCGTTCGCGGCCGTCGCCGGGGGTATCGCACCGCCGAACAGAGGCTGGCCGGGGACATTCCAGTCGAACCCCGATCCCGAGGGGATCGCACCCTGCGGGTAGGCGACGATGAAACCATCGGTGTCGGCAGCCCTGTCCATCCCGCTGAATCCCTCCTCCTGTGCGGCGGTGGAGCCGGATCCGTGCAGGTTGAGGACAAGTGGCACATGCTGCCGGTCCGTGTATCCGGCGGGGATGTGCACGATGACGGTGCGCGGTACGCCGCCGATCTGGAGCGACAGGTGGAAGGTGCCGGGCGCCGCCGTGCGGCTGCACGGCGTGGCCGGCAGGCCGGTCGCCACCGCTGTCGGGGCGGCTGAGGCACCCCGGCATCCGGCCAGCAGCGCCGTGTTCAGCAGGAGGATGAAGGCCGGGCGGACCCCCCGCGCCGCCCCCGGCACGGTGGTGCGCAACCACCTCGGATCGCGCGACTCGACACGTGGGATTGCGATGACCGGATCAAGCTAGCACAGGGCTGATTCCCCAGACACCCGTGTGCTCCTCGCCGGGTTGCAGAATGATCAACCCTGCGCCGGAGTTGAACGCGTCCGGCGCGCACGTCATCGGCTCGATCGCGAGCCCCCGGCGCCGCCGCTCGACCTCCGCGACGGTGTCGCCGCTGTACAGCATCGCGTATCGATGCGTGCCGTCCATCCAGACCGACGCACCGCCACCAGCCGGTGCCGTCAGGGATATCCGGGTTATTCCGCCGGCGTCCGCGCGCAGCTCTGTGTACGCGGTGTCGAGTGTCGTCGCGCCGATGCGTCGTGGGGTGCGGAAGTCGCGATCGCTGCCTTCGACCGGGTGCAGCGTGCCGGTGGGGATGCCGCGCGGGTCGGCGTCGAGCGTTGCATCCGCCGGGATGTGCAGCAGTGCATCGTCTATCAGCGCGCCGCCGCCGGCACGCAGGTAGGGATGCGCGCCCGCACCGTAGGGGCACGGTTGCTCGCCTCGATTGGTGGCGGTGGTGCGCACCGTGAGACCGCCGGGATCGAGCCTATAGGTGACCTGCAGGTGCAGCACGAACGGGTATCCCTCGCTCGGGGGGAGATCGAGCGCGAGTGAGATCGCGTCGCGCGCGGCGTCGACGACCTGCCACCGCAGCGAGCGCGTGAGCCCGTGGATCGCGCACCCCGTGCGTGGCTCGTTGACGGGAAGAACGAGGTCAGCGCCGCGGAAACGGTACCGCGCGCCGGCGATGCGATTCGGCCACGGGAGCAGCAGCTGTCCACGCGCGGCGTCGCACACGTCGTCGCGGCGGTATCCGTCGACGATGTCGTCGGCTCCGGCGGCGTACGAACGCAGCCCCGCACCGACCTCGACGACGACCGCGCGCTGTTCTCCGTCGGTGATCGGGAACTGACGGCCGGACGGGGAATCGCTCATCGCCGCTCGCGAATCATCGCATCCGCGGCGGCATGTCCACGGATGCGAGGTGCGACGCCGGCTATGACCTGGTGACGACGCGGTCCAGCTCTGCCCTGATCACGTGATAGCACTCGCAGGCCGCGGCCTCGAGCCCCTCACGGTCGACGATGGTGACGCGGCCGCGCACGTAGCGGATCAGGCGAGCGCGCTGGAGGATGCCTGCGGAGACGGAGACGGTGGAACGGCGGGCACCGAGCATCTGTCCGAGGAACTCCTGGGTGATCATGAACTCGTCGGATCCGACGCGGTCCCCGCTCATGAGCAGCCACCGGCTCAGACGCTCCTCGCTCGAGTGGAGACGGTTGCACGCCGCCGCCTGAGCGATCTGGCCGAACAACGCGAGCGTATAGCTGTCGACCAGGGTGCGGAAGGCTCGGCTCTGCGCGACCCAGCGGAGAAAGACACCGGCGTCCATCCTGAGGCAGCGGCCGGCGACCTGCGCGATCGCGCGGACCATGAGACCGCCATCCGGGACCAGAGGAACGCCGACGATGCCCTCGTTGCCGATCGTGGCGACCTCGACGATCGCGTCCGCGTGCAGGGGCGTCACCAGCGAGATCACACCGGTCAGCGGGAAGTAGACGGCCTTGGCTTGGTCCCCAGGTTCAAAGAGCACCGTTTTCACGGGCAAGGTGACGCGGGTAACAACATTGAACAGCTGCGATTGCTCGCTCGCGGGAAGTGCCGCGAGAATCCGATTCTCGCTCGCCGAGAAGCCCCTCCCACCAGCTTCTGGACCCATTCCCCTGACCGCCGAGCGTCATCTATGTGCGGTGACGGACAGACACTGTGTTTCCGCGTCAATCAGTGTCGATCAGGATTATTGCGCCGCCAAAGGTCGGCAACGCAAGCGCGCCGGCCTCTCGCTGTCAGGAGGGCCGCATTTCCTTGCAGCGTCAGTGGAAATCCGTTCCAGTTCGGTCTCGTTCCACGCGTTGCCGAGGCTGGCGCGCGGATTACGGGAAGGTCAGGAGACGCGCGTGGGCGTCCCGTATGAACGACCGCTGACCAGGGAGACATGACCACAGCATGCGTGTGCCATTGCGTGATGTGACCACCCGCAATCGCTCTGGCGCCGGTGGGCTGGATCCACGTGCGCCGGTGATCGTTTCCAGGGACGCGCGCATTGCGGGTCGGTCATGACCGGTCGTGATCCAGCGCGTCGCAATCGCACCGCAAGGGCGCGGAAGGAGCCAGCTGATCCGGACGAGGTCTTCAGCGCTCTGATCACTCGTTTGATCGTCGGGGACGAAGGCGAGCGGTCCAGCACCGGACCCGCAGGAGGGTCCATGCCGGCCGAGAGACCGCCTGTGCGGGCGAAGGGGAGGAGTCCCTCGAGCGACGGCTCCGTCTGAGGCCGCAGGTCAGGGTGCCGCGGATCCCCGCGCCTCGGCGTCGCGCATCTGCTGCAAGCGCCGCGCGATCCCGGCCGCGAGGCGCTCCGGGGCCCCGTGCCCGCGGCCGAGGAAGAGCGAGGGCTCGGTGAGCTCGAGCTCGAGGACGGCGACCCCGCCGTCGTCGCCGCGGACGACGTCGACGCGCGCGTAGAGCACGCGGTCTCGCGGGAACGGCATGGCATCAAGGGCTGCCTCGGCGACGCGCCTCTCGACGACGTCCGCTTCGCGCTCGGTGATCTCCTCGGGCGCCCACATCCGGTCCGTGGCAACCCCGGGAGCGTGCAGCAGGGGCCCCTTGCCGATGGCATGCGAGAAGACACCGTCGATGTAGACGAGACCCGTCTCGCCCGACGCGTCGACCGATGCGACGTAGGGCTGCACCATGACGGTGCGGCCGGCGTCGAGCAGGCGCTCGACATGCGATCGCGCGCCGGCGTGGTCGCCGGCCGGGTATCGGGACGTGTTGCGGGCGCCCGCCGACACCGACGGTTTGACGACGAGCTCCCCGCCAGGGAGGGTGAAGCCGTCTCGCGCCGATGCTGTGTCGATCCACGTGGTCGGCACGATCGGCACACCGGCGCGCTCGAGGTCGCGCAGGTACACCTTGTCGGTGTTCCAGGCGACGACGTCGAGCGGGTTCAGCAGCATGGGAACCCGGCCGCACCAATCCAGGAACGCGCCGCGACGATCCGCGTAGTCCCATGTGGACCGGAGCACCACCGACCGGAAATCCGCCCATCGGACCGCTGGGTCGTCCCACACTCGCGGCGCGCAGCCGATGCCGAGTTCGGCGAGAGCGGGGACGAGGAGGCGCTCGTCGTCGTCGAGATCGGGGAGCAGCGAGCAGGTCGCCAGCGCGACGTCGGTCAGTGCGGTTCCTCCTGGTGTGCGCCGGACGCCGCCGGGCAGCCCGAGGATCATGCGCCGAGGCGAGCGCCCGAGGCCGCGCTCGCGCCGCGTCGCTCGTGGTCGAGCAGCCAGGCCTTGCGCTCCATCCCGCCTCCGTACCCGGTGAGCGCCCCCTGCGCGCCGACGAGGCGATGGCAGGGAACGATGATCGAGATCGGGTTGCGGCCGTTGGCGGCGCCGACGGCTCGCGCCGCGGCGGGCATGCCGAGCAGGCGGGCGATCGCGCCGTAGGTGCTGGTGTGGCCGTGGGGGATGTCGAGGAGCGCCGTCCACACCTCGCGCTGGAACCGCGTGCCTTCGAGCCGACGGGGGATGTCGAAGGTGGTGCGAGTTCCGGCGAAGTACTCGTCGAGCTGGGATTCAAGAAGTCGGATCAGCGCGGACGGCTCGCCCGCTTCCGGCCGGGCGGACGCCGCGTGCGCTTCGCCGATGAAGCAGAGGCTGACGAGCGCATCCCGTGAGGTGACCGCGCACATCGTCCCGAGCGGGGTGGCGACATGGGCGCCGCTGCAGGAGGCGGTCCGAGCGCGCATGCCGTGAGGGTGACACTCCGCGCCGGGGCCGGACCCGCCATATCCGGACATGTCCGGAAGTGGCCGGTGCCCGGCTCGCCAACGCGCTACAAGTGGTGACCATGAACGGCTTCAATGCGGTCGTCACCACCGGGATCTACTGCCGGCCCGGCTGCGCCGGGCGGCCGAACCCGGCGAACGTGCGCCATTTCGATCTGGCCGCCGCCGCGGAGGCCGCGGGGTTCCGCGCGTGCCTGCGCTGCCGCCCGTACCGGGACCCGGAGGCGGCCCCCGCCGCCGCCTCCGAGCTCGTCTGTCGTGCGATCAGGCTCGTGGTCGGCGACCACGAGGGGTCCGATGAGCGCGCGATCGCCGCGCGCCTCGGTCTGTCGAGCCGCCACCTCCGCCGCCTGTTCAGGGATCAGGTGGGCGTGACCCCGTCCCAACTCGCGCGCTCGAGCCGCGCCCACTTCGCCAGACGCCTCCTCGATGACACCGACCTCTTGGTGACCGACATCGCCTACGCGTCCGGGTTCGGAAGCCTCCGCCAGTTCAACCGCACGCTCCGGGAGATCTTCAGCGCCGCTCCGAGCGAGCTGCGGGCCCGCCGGCGCAACGCGGATCGCCTTGTGGCCGATGGGGGCCTGCCGCTGCGTCTCGGATTCGCGGGCGCGCTCGCCTGGGAGCCCGCCCTTGCGTTCCTGGCGGCTCGGGCAATCGGTGGGGTCGAACATGTCTGTGACGGTGTCTACCGCCGCACCATCGTGGTCGAAGGCGACCCCGGCGTGATCGAGGTTCGCCGCGGGGGATCGGACCACCTCGTGCTCACCGCCCATCTCCCGCACTGGAACGGCCTCCTGCACGTGGTGGAGCGGGCGAGGCGTCTCTTCAACCTCGACGTCGACGCCGACGCGGCCGACATCGCGCTCCGCACCGATCCGCTGATCGGACCGCTGATCGATGAGCTTCCCGGTCTGCGACCCGTTGGCGCCTGGGACCCGTTCGAGGTCGGGGTCCGCGCCATCATCGGCCAGCAGGTGACCGTCGCCGGGGCGAGCACGCTTGCCGCGCGGCTCGTGGAGCGCGCCGGGACGCCGGTCCCCGGGCTTGGACGGCTGGGCTTGACCCACGCTTTCCCCACACCGGAGGTGCTCGCGGAGGCCGACCTCGGCGGCGTCGGCCTCACCCCGGCCCGCGTCGAGGCGATACGGGCATTCTCGGCGGCTGTGGCAGACGGTTCGCTGCGTCTGGATCGAAGCCGGCCGCTCGACGAGGTGGTGCCATCGCTCCTGGCGGTCCCGGGGATCGGGCCGTGGACGGCGCAGTACCTCGCGCTCCGCCTGGGCGAGCCCGATGCGTTTCCGTCCGGTTACCTGGGGCTGCGGCGCTCGATCGACCGGCTTGCCGGGTCGCCGCTCGAACCGCGCGCGATCAGCGAGGTCGAGCGCGGCTGGAAACCCTGGCGGGCACATGCCGCGTTCCACCTCTGGAGCCTGCAGCGGTAGTCATCGGGTAAAGTCGACCTTCCTAGTCAGAATTCCCCCGAGCTCGGCAGCCGACTTTCCCCTCCGGACGTTCACAGTCGAGGAGATTGCCCGATCATGTGCCCCGTGTCCGTCACGACCAGTGCCCCGCGCCCTGCTCAGAGCCTGGCGGCAGGGGCCGCGCCTACGATGAGGTGGCAATGAGCGCGCTCGAGCTGCTCGAGGATCTGAGCGATGCCGACGCCGAGGAGATCCTCGCCTGGGCCTACCGGACGTTCCCCCGCGTCGCCCTGGTCGCGAGCTTCCAGGCGGAGGCGATGGTGCTCATCGACATGGCCTGCCGGATCGTGCCCGAGCCGGAGGTCCTGACCCTCGACACCGGCCGGCTGCACGAGGAGACGCACCGCTACATCGAGCAGATCCGCAGCGAGTACCCCATCCGGCTTCGCATCCTCTCGCCTGACGCCGCCGAGGTCGAGGCGATGACCGGCCGCAACGGCAACATGCAGTTCCGCCAGTCGATCGCGCTCCGCAACGAGTGCTGTGCCGTGCGCAAGGTGAACCCGCTGGCGGCGGCGCTTCGCGACTACGACGCGTGGATCACGGGGCTGCGCCGGGAGCAGACCCCCACCCGGGCGGAGACGCCCGTCGTGGCAGAGGATCCCGGCCACGGGAACATCACCAAGATCGTGCCGCTCGCCGCCTGGTCGCGGAGCGACGTGTGGGACTACCTCGCCGGGCACGGCATCAGCCATCACCCGCTCTACGACCTGGGCTACACCTCGATCGGCTGCGCCCCCTGCACCCGGGCGACCTCACCCGGTGAGGACGAGCGCGCCGGGCGCTGGTGGTGGGAGGGCGACTCCGAGAAGGAGTGCCTGCTCCACCCGCCGATCGACGCCGGCGGCCTGTCCGCCCTGCGCGGGCGGCGGGTCAGCGTCCTGACGGAACCAGGGCGCTCAGCTTTGCCGACATCACGACGGCAATAGCGTCGCGGGCGTCGGCCACGAGGCGAGCCTCGTCGGCTCCCGTGATCACGCCCTTGGACACCCCGAGCGTGAGCGCCGCCTCGACCTCGTTGAGCGAGTCGCTCCGGACCTTGGCCGCGCCGGCGCCCGCGATCTGATCGAGGGTCTCGCCCTTCATCAGGTCGGCGCCGATCTGCTGCCAGGTGAGATGCGTGTCGGCCGTGATGAAGCCGAAGACCTCCGAGGCCTCGCCCTTGAACTGACCCATGGACCCGAGCTCGGTGAGCCCCAGGCGCGAGGCGGTCGTCGCCGAGGACAGGGAGGCTGCCTGTGGGGCGGGGGCGGCCACGGTGTGGTCGACCGCCACCACGGTGCCGAGTCCGATGACGGCGGCGCCGAGTCCGGCGATGATCAGGTTCTTCCGGGTGAGCAGCGGGTGCATGGTGGCGTCCCTCGGGTGACGGTTGCTGCTCACAGCGTAGTCCCAATCGCCTGACGAGGCGTTGGCGAGGGGGTGACGATCCGCTCCTCCGTCAGCATCCGGGGCTGGGCGGGTTGCCGGATCTGTGGTAGAATCCATCTCGACCTAGCGCCGCTAGGTCTCTTTTGTGTTGAGGCATTGACACGTGGCCACTGCCAAGGGCGGCTCCTCGATCATCACGTTGCAGTGCAACGAGTGCAAGGAACGCAATTACACGACAGTCAAGAACAAGCGCAACGACCCGGATCGCCTGGAGCTGCGCAAGTTCTGCCGGCGTTGCCGCGTGCACAGGCTGCATCGCGAGACCAAGTGACCGAAGGGGCGTAGCTCAGCTGGTAGAGCATCGGTCTCCAAAACCGAGGGTCGCGCGTTCGAGTCGTGCCGCCCCTGCCATCACGCAGCCAGCACCGTCCTTCCCGGCCCAATCAGGAGATATCAGCGTCAATGGCCAAGGCTCGCAGCGCCCCGAGCGGCCCGCGTGCACCGCGACCGGCCCTGCCCACCGCGGGCACCGGGCGGGTGGGGCTCACCGGCTACTTCCGCGGCGTCTGGGAGGAGCTGAAGAAGGTCGTCTGGCCGACGCGCGACGAATTGCTCCGGATGACCGGCATCGTGATCGCGACCGTCCTCCTCTTTGCGGTCATCATCGGCGGCGCAGACTACATCCTGAGTCTCGGGGTCAAGCAGGCGGTGACCCAGCAGGCGGCGGCGACCACCCCGCTGCCGACCACCGTCCCGGTGACCACCCCGGTACCCACCGCGGTGCCGACCGTCACGCCATCGGTATCGCCGTAGCCGTCATGGGAGAATGGACATCGCCGTGAGCAACGCCGCCGTTTCCGCGAAGGACGCCCGCTGGTACGTCGTCCATGCGTACTCCGGGCACGAGGAGAAGGTTCGCGCGAACCTCCTCAAGCGTGTCGAGTCCATGGACATGCACGACCAGATCTTCGACGTCCTGGTCCCGACCGAGGAGGTCATGGAGATCAAGGACGGGCAGCGCCGCAAGGTGAGCAAGCGGATCTTCCCCGGCTACATCCTCGTCAACATGGTGATGTCCGACGAGTCCTGGTACGTGGTCCGCAACACCCCCGGGGTCACCTCGTTCGTCGGCTCCGGGAACAAGCCGGTCCCGCTCCAGGAGCACGAGATCCGCGGGATCCAGAAGCAGGTGAAGGCCGAGGCGCCCACCAAGGTCAATGTCGAGTACGAGGTCGGCGAGAACGTCCGCGTCATCGACGGGCCGTTCACCGACTTCCACGGCAAGGTGACGGAGATCAACGTCGAGAAGGGCAAGCTGAAGGTGCTCGTGAACATGTTCGGTCGCGAGACGCCGGTGGAGCTCGACCTGCTCCAGGTCGAGCGGCTGCGCTAGGAACTGTGCGATGAGCAAGAAGAAGGTCAAGACGGTCATCAAGCTCCAGCTCCAGGCGGGCAAGGCCACGCCGGCCCCGCCCGTGGGCACCGCGCTCGGCCCGCACGGGCTGAACATCATGGAATTCTGCAAGGCGTACAACGAGCGGACCGCGAACCAGTCGGGGGTGATCCCTGCGCAGATCACGGTGTTCGAGGACCGGACGTTCACGTTCATCACCAAGACGCCTCCAGCGGCGGAGCTGCTCAAGCGGGCGGCAGGCGTGGAGAAGGGGTCCGGGACCCCCAACCGCGCCAAGGTCGGTTCGCTGACCCGGCAGCAGGTCGAGGAAATCGCCGAGGTCAAGAAGGCCGACCTCAACGCGCACGACCTCGAGCACGCCACCCGGATCATCGAGGGCACGGCGCGATCAATGGGCCTCACCGTCAACTGAATCACCGAGTGGGAGGGCGCCGCATCGCGCCCGCCAACACCACGGAGACCTGCACATGTCCGGACGCCACGGCAAGAAGTACCGCGAGGCAGCGAGCGCGATCGAGGAGGGGAGGTTCTACCCGCCGGCGGAGGCGGTGAGCCTGGTTCGCCAGACCGCGGTCACCAACTTCGACTCATCGATCGAGGCGCACGTGCGCCTGGGCATCGATCCTCGTCACGCGGATCAGGTGGTCCGGAGCACGGTGACCCTGCCGCACGGCACGGGGAAGACCCGCCGGATCGCCGTCTTCGCCACCGGGGAGAAGCTGCGTGAGGCGGTCGAGGCGGGGGCCGACGTGGTCGGCGGCGAGGACCTGGTGAAGAAGGTGCAGGACGGGGTCATCGACTTCGACGTCGCCCTGGCCACCCCGGAGGTCATGGGCATGGTGGGGCGGCTCGGCAAGATCCTCGGGCCGCGCGGGCTGATGCCCAATCCCAAGGCGGGGACGGTCACCTTCGACATCGCCAAGGCGATCCAGGACGTGCAAGGCGGGCGAGTGGAGTTCCGCAACGACCGCACCGGGATTGTGCACGCCGCGATCGGCAAGGCATCCTTCGACGACGACAAGCTGCGCGACAACCTCGCGGCGCTCATGGACGCGATCGTGCGTGCCAAGCCGTCGGGAGCCAAGGGCACCTACGTCAAGACGGTGACGGTCGCCGCGACGATGGGCCCAGGAATCCCCGTGGACCCGGTGCAGGCCGCCAGGCTGACGGTGGGCTGAGGAAGCGACTGAGGTGATCCGGCTGCTCATCGTCGACGACATCGCCAGCACTCGAGACAACCTCCGCAAGCTGCTCGGGTTCGAGGAGGACATCGAGGTCGTCGGCACGGCGGGTGACGGCAAGCAGGGGCTCGAGGAGGCGCACCGTCTCCAACCGGACATCGTGCTCACCGACGTGAACATGCCGATCATGGACGGCATCCAGCTCACCGAGCGCCTCGCCCAGGAGCTGCCCGCGTCGCCCGTCATCATCATGTCGGTCCAGGGCGAGCGCGATTACCTGCGCCGCGCCATGCAGGCGGGCGCGCGCGAGTACCTCATCAAGCCCTTCAGCCACGACGAGCTCGTCGCGGCCATCCGCCGGGTGCACCAGCTCGAGGAGAAGAAGGGGACGTTCGCGAAGGCCGCGGCCCCGGACGGCACCGGTCAGCCGCGCACCGGGGCGCTGGGCGAGGTCATCGTGCTCTTCTCGGGCAAGGGCGGCGTCGGCAAGACGCTGCTCGCGACCAACCTGGCGGTGGCGCTGGCGGTCGAGACCGACTCCCGGGTGGCGCTCGTGGACCTCGACCTGCAGTTCGGCGACATCGGCGTGATGCTCAACCTCGATCACAGCAGGAGCATCACCGACATCGTGGAGTCCGAGACGCTCGAGCCCGAGATGCTCAACGACATCATGGCGAACGGGCCGAGCGGCGTTCGCGTGCTGCTCGCGCCGATCAGTCCCGAGCTGGCCGATCTGATCACTCTCGAGCACGTCCGCATGGTGATGGCGGAGCTGCGCAAGACGTACGACTACGTCGTCGTCGACACCTCGTGCCATCTCGCCGATTTCAACCTCGAGGTCATCGAGTCGGCGCAGCACATCCTCGTCGTCACCGCGCTCACCATCCCGGCGATCAAGGACGCGAAGCTCGCGCTCAAGGTGCTCGACTCGCTCACCGTGGATCCCAACTCGGTGCTGCTCGTGGTGGACCGCAGCGACTCGCACTCCGACTTCAACAAGGAGTCCATCGAGCAGAACCTGCGCCACACAGTCGGTGCGCAGATCCCCTACGAGCCGAGGGTCGTCGGCGAGTCGATCAACCGAGGGTCGCCGTTCGTCACGACGAGCCCCGAATCCGACATCAGCCGCTCCATTCGGGAGCTGGCCGGGGCGATGGTGCCCGGCGGCGCGCAGCCGGTCGGCGCCGGGGCGGGCGGCGCGAAGGGCGACGACAAGCGGCGGAGGCGGCTCTTCGGCAGATAGCCGAGGGCGCTAGTCGCGGGCGAACCCGAGACGCCGCCCCCTGCGCTTCTTTGCCGGCTGGTCGCCGGCGGGGACGGGCTCGGCGCCGCCGGTCAGCGTGGCGGCAAGCCGGTCGAAGGCGGCCTTGGCGGGGGACTGCCCGGTGCCGATCACCACCGGCACGCCGAGGCTGACCGAGCCTCCGATCGCGACCGCGTCGTGGGGGATCTCGGCGGCCACGGGATGCCGGAGGAAGTCCTCGATCCGGGCGCGGTCCATGCCCCCGGCGAGCGGCGCGTCGCGGTGGTTGGCGACGATGAGCAGCCGGTCGGGATCCACCTGGAGCACCCCGATGACCGACATGATCAGGCGGGTGTTCTTCACCGAGGTCACGCTGAAGTCGGTGACCAGGACGATGTGGTCCGAGTTCTCGATGGCCTCGAGGGTGATCTCCGAGAGTTGAGATGTCGTGTCCGCGATCACGAGGTCGAACCGCCCGCGCAGCTCGGCGATGAGTGAGCGCAGGTGGGCCGTGGTGACGTAGTCGGCAAGCTCGGGGCTCGCCGGCGCCGCGAGCACGGTCAGTGCCTCGGGGCCGGAGGAGAGGGCCTCCTGGAGGATGTTCCGGTCACCGGCCGATGCGTCGCCGGCGGCGAACTCGGCGATCGTCCCCTCCGGCTTGATCGCGAGGAGGGCCGCGACATCGCCGAACTGGAGCGAGAGGTCGACCAGGACGACGCCGCCCGGGTGGGCGCGGTTGAGGACGAGGGCGAGGTTGGTGGCGATGATCGACTTCCCGACCCCTCCCTTGCCGGAGACGACGGTGATCATGCGGCCCTCGCGTCGGCGCGGGCTCTCCGGCGCCGGCGGCCCGCCGTCGACCGAGGCGCGGACCGGCTGGGCTGCACGTTTGCGGGCCTGGAACGCGTCCACGCGACGGATCGCCGCCACGAGGTCGTCTCCGGAGAAGGGCTTCTGCAGCACCTCACGCGCCCCGGCGAGCATCGCTCGCCGGAAGAGGTCGCTCCCGCTCTCCGTCGACATCAGGATGACGCCGGCCTGCGGCGAGTACTCGGCGAGCATCTCGGTGGTCTTGATGCCGTCGAGCCCGCCCAGCTGGGCGTCCAGCACGGCGGCCACCTGGTCCTCCGAGTAGGGCGAATCGGCGGCGCGGGCGCGGGAGAGGACGAAGTCGGCGACCTCCTCGGGCCCGACCACGATGGCGCCCTCCGGCGTACCGCCCTGGGCGGTGGTCATGCCCCGCGAGCGGAGGAACTCGAGGTTCCACTCGAGGATCTGGCGGACGTCGGCGTAGCTGAGCACGGCGCTCATCTCGAAGGGCAGGTGGTTGGCCACCCACTCCGTCGCCTCGTCGATGTCGAACACGGCGCGGGGCGGCTCGGCATCGAGGCGGCGCGCCTCGCGGCCCACCAGCACGGCCGCGATCAGGAACACGACCGCCACTGCGACCACCACGTACAGTACGATCATCGCTGACCGCCCATATTAAGGGGCGGACTAGAGCCCGATGCGCTGGGCGAGCAGCTCCCGGTGGTAGGTGGGGTCGCCGAGGTAGAGCTCGGAGCTCTTGGCGCGCTTGAAGTACAGGTGCGCCGGGTGCTCCCAGGTGAACCCGATGCCGCCGTGG
>Ga0187780_10001892_pt1 | contig 15780 bp, 13 predicted proteins | sample 1015_Q2_SP10_20__FD_132429 | JGI IMG/M metagenome (GOLD analysis project Ga0187780, IMG submission 132429) | Tropical peat soil microbial communities from peatlands in Department of Meta, Colombia - 1015_Q2_SP10_20_MG | ecosystem: Environmental > Terrestrial > Soil > Wetlands > Peat | place... | reverse complement strand
CGCGCGGTGCTCTCGCGGCCGGTGCGCCGGCTGGCCTTCGGCTCGTTGCTGGTGGCCGGGCTGGCCGCCGCCAGCCAGGCGCCGGTGGACCGGGCGGTGGTGGTGGGTCACCGCTTCACCATCGCCCTTCCTGCCGGAGCCGCGCTGCCGCCACCGGATGCGCTCTCCGATGCCCTCCGGGGCCCGGCGCCTGCCGGACCGGGAGCGTACGAGCGGCAGGTCGCGCTCCGCGTCTCGCAGCGGGATGGCGAGGGACCCACGGTGGTCGCCGACGTGTGGAGCGACGTCCCGCCGGCGGACGTCGAGGCGAGGCTCCGGGCCCTTCCCGACCTGGCCGGCGCGGCCATCGGCGTCTCGCCGCTCGAGGGTCGGATGCACGAGTCACTCGCCCGGTGGCTGGGCCATGACCTGCTCGACCTTCCGTCGGATCCGGCCAGCGTCGAGGCGGCGCGGCAGAAGCTCCAGGCCGAGCTCGCCGCCCGCGGTGAGCAGGGTCAGGTCGACGTGCAGGTGGACGACTCCCAGCCGGGCCAGAAGCGGGTGATGGTGAAGGTCACCAAGGACGCCGAGGACGACGGCGCCGCAGCCGGCGCTCGCTGAGCTCGATCCGGCGAGGAGTGCCCCGCGCCGCCGGCGCGCCCCATCCCCGGGGGTGCCGGCGGCGAAGCCGTCTCCCGGGGGACGTCCGACCCTCGACGGCGAGCGCTGGAAGAGGGTAGACGGGACGCCCCTCGCCTGTCTGCTCGGGCGGAGGGCCGTCCCAGGGCTGGCCGACGGCCGGGCGATGGTTAGTGTCCAGGGACACATGACCAACCAGATCAAGACCATCGTCCTGCTGGGGGCCCTGTCCGCGCTGCTCATCGCCATCGGCGGAGCGCTCGGCCCGGACTTCCTCACCGGCGCGGTGGTGATGGCCGCGGTGATGAACCTCGGCGCCTACTTCTTCTCCGACCGGATCGTCCTCGCCCTCCAGCGGGCCGAGGAGGTCGCTCCCGAGCAGGCCCCCGAGCTGCACGCCATCGTCGGCGAGCTCTCCCGGCGCGCCGGCATCCCCGAGCCGCGCGTCTACGTCATCCCCCAGGCGCAGCCCAACGCCTTCGCCACCGGGCGCAATCCCGACCACGCGGTGGTGGCGGTGACCGAGGGCATCGTCCGGCTTCTCGATGCACGGGAGCTGCGCGGCGTGCTGGCCCACGAGCTGGCCCACGTGAGGAACCGGGACATCCTCATCTCCAGCATCGCCGCCACGGTGGCCGCGGCGGTGAGCTACGTGGCCCACGTGGCCGGCTTCCTCGGGGTCTCCAGCCGCGACGACGACGGGCCCCATCCCCTCCAGTCCCTGCTCCTGGTGCTCGTCGCCCCCATCGCCGCCACGCTCATCCAGCTCGGCGTCTCCCGGTCCCGGGAGTTCGAGGCCGACCGGAGCGGCGCGGCCCTCTCCGGCGACCCGGAGGCCCTGGCCCGCGCCCTGGAAAAGCTGGAGGCCGGCGCCCGGGCCATCCCCGCCCAGGTCGAGCCGGCCACGGCCAGCCTGTTCATCGTCAATCCCTTCGGGGGCGTGCGCACCGTCCTCCGGTGGTTCTCCACGCACCCCTCGACCGAGGAGCGCGTCCGCCGCCTGCGCGCCATGGCCGACGAATCCCGGGGCGGGGCCCCCGGCTGGAGCCGCGGTGCACAGCCCGGCTTCTGAGCGCCGGGCAGGGGCCTCGAGGAGATGCGGGTGAGCGTGCTGGCCGTGGAGTCGGTGGGAAGCCCGGCGCTCTGGGCCGGCTTCCTGGCCTTCGTCCTGCTCATGCTCGCCGTCGACCTCGGCCTCTTCCACCGGAAGGCCCACGCGGTGAGCCTGCGGGAGGCGGCCGCCTGGAGCTCGGTGTGGGTGGTGCTCTCGTTCGTCTTCGCCGCCGGGGTCTGGTGGCGCTTCGGGGCGACCCGGGCGCTCGAGTTCGTCACCGGCTATCTCATCGAGAAGGCGCTCAGCGTCGACAACATCTTCGTCTTCGTGGTCGTCTTCGGCGCCTTCGGCATCCCGGCCCTCTACCAGCACCGGGTGCTCTTCTGGGGCATCCTCGGCGCGCTGGCCATGCGCGCGGCGTTCATCTTCGCCGGCTCGGCGCTGCTCGAGTCCTTCCACTGGACGGCCTACCTCTTCGGCGGCCTGCTGCTGCTCACCGGGGTGAAGCTGCTCCTCGCCCGCCAGGAGGAATCGCACCCCGAGCGAAACGTCGCCGTCCGGCTCGCCCAGCGGATCCTTCCCGTCACCGCCGGGCTCCGCGAGGGCCGCTTCTTCCTCCGGGAAGGCGGCCGGCGGATGGCCACCCCGCTCTTCCTGGCGCTGGTGGCCGTGGAGGTCACCGACCTCGTCTTCGCCGTCGACTCCATCCCGGCCATCTTCGCCGTGACCCTCGACCCGTTCATCGTCTTCACCTCGAACATCTTCGCCATCCTCGGTCTCCGCTCGCTCTACTTCCTCCTGGCTGGCATCGTGTCTCGCTTCCGTTATCTGAAGACCGGACTGGCGCTGGTGCTGGTCTTCGTGGGAGTGAAGATGGTCATCGCCGACTTCTATCCGGTCCCCATCGCCGCCTCGCTCGGGGTGGTGGCGGCGCTCATCGGCGGGTCCATCGTCCTCTCGCTCCGGGCCACGGCCCGGCGCCCGGCGACAGGGGGAGAGACGGCATGAACCGGAATCGCTTCCACTTCGTCTATGCGCTCCTGGCGGCGATGGGGGTGCTCTTCGTCCACGACCTGTGGGTCGGCTACCGGCAGGTCGCCGTGTTGCCCTACAGCCAGTTCCAGGCGCTGGTGCGCGAGAAGAAGGTGGCCGAGGTCCAGGTCGGCGAGGACCGGCTCCAGGGAGCGCTGAAGGAGCCGGTCGACGGCAAGACGCGCTTCGTCACCAACCGGGTCAACGCCGAGCTGGCCAAGGAGCTCGACGAGGCCGGAGTGAAGTACTCCGGCACCGTCGAGAGCCGCCTCCTCGAGACGCTGCTCAGCTGGCTCCTGCCGGTCCTGCTCTTCTTCGGGGTGTGGCTCCTCGTGGCCCGGCGGCTGGCGGGACGGCTCGGTCCGGGGGGCGGGCTGATGGCCATCGGGAAGAGCAAGGCCAAGGTGTTCGTGGAGACCGACGTCAAGGTGCGTTTCACCGACGTGGCCGGCGTGGACGAGGCCAAGGCGGAGCTCGAGGAGGTGGTGAAGTACCTCAAGGACCCCGGGGCCTACGGCCGCCTCGGGGGACGGCTCCCCAAGGGCATCCTGCTCGTCGGGCCGCCCGGCACCGGGAAGACGCTGCTCGCCAAGGCGGTGGCCGGCGAGGCGGGGGTGCCCTTCTTCTCCATCAGCGGCAGCGAGTTCGTGGAGATGTTCGTCGGCGTCGGCGCGGCCAGGGTGCGCGACCTCTTCGAGCAGGCCCGGGCCAAGGCTCCGGCCATCATCTTCATCGACGAGCTGGATGCGCTGGGCCGGGCGCGGGGCGCCAACCTGGGCCTCGGCGGGCACGACGAGAAGGAGCAGACGCTGAACCAGCTCCTGGTGGAGATGGACGGCTTCGACACCCGCTCCGGCCTGGTGCTGCTCGCCGCCACCAACCGCCCGGACGTGCTCGACCCGGCGCTGCTCCGCGCCGGGCGGTTCGACCGCCAGGTGCTGGTCGACCGCCCGGACCGGAGGGGCCGCACGGCCATCCTCCAGGTCCACGTGGGCAAGGTGAAGCTCGCCCCGACGGTGAACCTGGACGACGTGGCGGCGCTGACCGCCGGCTTCAGCGGCGCGGACCTGGCCAACCTGGTCAACGAGGCGGCGCTGGCGGCCACCCGGCGCGGCGCCCAGTCGGTGGAGCGGACGGACTTCGACGTGGCCATCGAGCGCATCGTCGCCGGGCTGGAGAAGAAGAACCGGCTGCTCAACGAGCGGGAGCGGGAGATCGTCGCCTTCCACGAGATGGGACACGCGCTGGTGGCCGCGGCCACGCCCGGCGCCGACCCGGTCCACAAGGTGAGCATCATCCCGCGCGGCATCGGCGCGCTCGGCTACACCCTGCAGCGCCCCACCGAGGACCGCTTCCTCATGACGCGGGAGGAGCTGGAGGGGAAGCTGTCCGTGCTCCTCGGCGGGCGCGCGTCCGAGGCGCTCGTCTTCCAGCACACCTCCACCGGCGCCGCCGATGACCTGTCGCGGGCCACGGACATCGCCCGCGACATGGTCACCCGCTTCGCCATGGTGCCCTCGCTCGGCCCGGTGAGCTACGAGTCGGAGCCGGCCGGCTACCTCGGCGCGCAGCCGGTCCAGCGGCGCCTCTACAGCGAGCAGACGGCGCGGGAGATCGACCTGGCGGTGCGGGACATCGTCGGCCATGCCGCGGCCCGCTCGGAGGTGCTGCTGCAGGCTCGCCGGCAGACCCTGGAGCGGGCCGCCCGCCGGCTGCTCGAGCGCGAGACGCTCGCCGACGCCGACCTCAAGGCGGTCTTCGAGGAGGCCCGGGCCGAGGCGGCGCGACCGCCGAAGGCCGCCTGACCCCGGAGGCCGAGCCCGGCCGACCGCCCGGGCGGTACACTCCGGCCGCCATGAGCGAGCCGGGCGCGATCCAGGAAGTCGTGGTGCGGGGAGGGCCGGCCGGCCTTCGCCAGGAGATTCAGGCCGGGGGCCACCGGCTGGTGGCGGACGAGCCCGTCTCGGCGGGCGGGACCGGCGGCGGGCCCACGCCGTACGACCTGCTGCTCGGCGCGCTCGGGGCCTGCACGTCGATGACCCTGCGGCTGTACGCGGACCGGCGCCAATGGCCGCTCCAGGCGGTCACCGTCCGCCTCAGCCACCGCCGCATCCACCGCGACGACTGCCTCGGCTGCGACGAGAACGAGCTCTACATCGAGCACGTGGACCGGACCCTGGAGCTGGCCGGCCCGCTCACCGACGAGCAGCGCGCGCGCCTCCTGGCCATCGCCGAGCGTTGCCCGGTCCACCTCACGCTGAAGAGGAGGATGGAGGTGGAGACCCGGCTCGCGCCCGCGGCCGCCGCCGGCTGAGACGAAGGCGCCTCACCGGGTCCAGTAGGCGGCCAGGGTGACGTTGCGCTCCAGCGGCGTCAGGTCGACGTGAGGGTCGAAGAGCGTCACCAGGTCGAAGGCGATGCCGACGCCGAGTGGGCCGAGGACGGGGGTGCCCGGCTTCGGCGCCAGGCCGGGGTGGACGGTGAAGTGCCACTCGGTGACCAGCTCGCTCAGGCCGTGCAGCACCAGCTCCGGCGGCGAGGGGAACCGGGCGGCGCGGAGGCCCTCCTCCACCTCGCGATCCATGACCGCATCCCCGGACGTCCCGAGGAGGTCGAAGTCGCGCAGCGTCCCCTCGGCGTCGAGGATCAGCCGGACGCGCACCGTCCGGCGAAGGCCGGTCCAGGAGAGGGTCCGCGCCGCCGGCCACGAGGCGAGGAGCGCCTGGCGCACCTCGGTGAAGTACGCGTCCCAGAAGCCGCCCCGGGCCACCGCGCGCTCGCCGACGCCGCGGTGGAGCATCTCCGAGACCCGCCCGCCGACCGAGTCTCCGGCCGGACGCTCGGGCCCCCGCCGCTGGACCACGGCCGCGGCGGCGCGGGCGGACATCTCTCCGAGCGAGGGCGCGCCCGCGGGGGCACCGGCGAGTGGGGCGTCCGGGGTGGAGGGTGCCGGGTGGCCGGCGCCCGCGCCGGTCTCCCCGGGAGGCCCCGGGGCACGGGTGCGCAGGCCCGGGCGCCGCGGCCCGGACGGGGCGGAGGTCGCCGGAGCCTCAGGGATGGGAGCCGCCCGCTCGAGGAGGGTGAACTCCAGTGGCTCGCGCGCGGGCGGGGCGGGTACCCGCCGGGGCCAGAGGGCCAGGGCGAGCAGCACCAGGAGGTGAACGGACAGGCTCGCGGCCAGGGCCAGCGCCAGCGAGCGCCGCCCTCGTCCCTGCCCGGTCTCCCGCCCGGTTCCAGCCACGCCGCCTCCCTGGCCCGGAGGTTGGAACAGCCGTACCCGCCGGGAGATGCCCTGCCGCGCCGCGGCGCGCCACGGGACGACCAGGCCGGCGTCGCCCTCCCTGCTCCGGGCCCGGGCGTGCTAAGCGGCGGGCCCGGTCATGGACCCGAGCTTTCTCCAGCACCTCGCCGCCGAGACCGCCCGGCTCCTCGAGAGCGGCCTCTACAAGAAGGAGCGGGTCATCACCTCGCCCCAGAACGCGGTCATCCGCGTGGAGGGCGGGCGCGAGGTGCTCAACTTCTGCGCCAACAACTACCTCGGGCTGGCCGACCACCCGGAGGTCATCGCCGCCGCCCACCGGGCGCTGGACCGTTACGGCTTCGGGATGGCCTCGGTGCGGTTCATCTGCGGGACGCAGGACCTGCACAAGACGCTCGAGGCGCGCCTCTCCTCGTTCCTGGGGACGGAGGACACCCTCCTCTACTCCTCCTGCTTCGACGCCAACGGCGGCCTCTTCGAGACCATCCTCGGCGAGGACGACGCGGTCATCACCGACTCGCTCAACCACGCGTCGATCATCGACGGCATCCGGCTGTGCAAGGCCAAGCGCCTCCGCTACGCCAACGGCGACATGGCGGATCTGGACTCGAGGCTGGTCGAGGCCCGGGAGGCCCGGTTCCGTCTCATCGCCACCGACGGCGTGTTCTCCATGGACGGGACCATCGCCAACCTCAAGGCCATCACCGAGCTGGCCGACCGGCACCGGGCGCTGGTGATGGTGGATGACTGCCACGCCACCGGCTTCCTCGGCGCCCGGGGGCGCGGCACGCCCGAGCACTGCGGCGTCTCCGGGCGGGTGGACATCCTGAGCGGCACGCTGGGCAAGGCGCTCGGCGGGGCGTCCGGCGGCTACGTCAGCGGGCGCAAGGAGGTGGTGGCCTGGCTGCGGCAGCGGAGCCGCCCCTACCTCTTCTCCAACGCGCTCATGCCCGCCATCTGTGCCGCCTCCATCGCCGTGCTCGACCTCCTGGAGAAGAGCGATGCGCTCCGGGCTCGCCTCCATGCCAACGCCGCCCACTTCCGCGCCGGGATGACCAAGCTCGGATTCCGGCTCATCCCCGGGGAGCACCCCATCATCCCGATCATGCTCGGCGACGCCAAGCTGGCCACCACCTTCGCCGACCGCATGCTCGACGAGGGCGTCTACGTCGTCGGCTTCAGCTTCCCGGTCGTCCCCCAGGGCCAGGCCCGCATCCGCACCCAGATGTCGGCGGCTCACACCGTCGAGCACCTCGACCGGGCGATGGAGGCCTTCGCCCGGGTGGGTCGCTCGCTGGGGGTCATCGGCGGGCGATGAGGGCACTGGTCAAGGCGAAGCGAGAGCCGGGCATCTGGATGCAGGACGTGCCCCCGCCGGAGCTGGGGCCGAACGACCTGCTCATCCGCGTCCGCCGGGCGAGCATCTGCGGCACCGACATCCACATCCTCAACTGGGACGAGTGGAGCCAGAGGACGGTTCCCGTGCCTCTGGTCATCGGGCACGAGTTCATGGGCGAGGTGGCGGCCCTGGGAAGCGCGGTGACCGGATTCCAGGTCGGCGAGCGTGTCTCGGCCGAGGGCCACATCACCTGTGGTCACTGCCACAACTGCCGGGCCGGCAAGCGACACCTGTGCCGGAACACGGTGGGGGTGGGCGTGCAGCGCCCGGGGGGGTTCGCCGAGCTGGTGGCCGTCCCGGCCTTCAACGTGTTCCGCGTCCCGAAGGACATCCCCGACGAGGTGGCCTCCTTCTTCGACCCCCTGGGGAACGCCGTCCACACCGCGCTGGCCTTCGACCTGGTGGGCGAGGACGTGCTCATCACCGGCGCCGGGCCCATCGGAGTGATGGCGGCGGCCATCTCCCGGCACGTCGGCGCCCGCCACGTGGTGGTCACGGACATCAATCCCTACCGCCTCGAGCTGGCCAAGAAGCTCGGCGCCACCCGCGCGGTGGACGTGCGCACCACCAACCTCCCGGCGGTGATGCGCGAGCTGGGGATGACCGAGGGCTTCGACGTGGGGATGGAGATGTCCGGCCACGGCGAGGCGCTGCGGGACATGTTCAACGCCATGAACCACGGCGGCCGGGTGGCCATCCTGGGCATTCCCCCCAAGGAAGTGTCGGTGGACTTCAACCAGATCATCTTCAAGGGCCTGGAGGTCCGCGGCATCTACGGCCGGGAGATGTTCGAGACCTGGTACAAGATGTCGGCCATGCTCCAGAGCGGGCTCGACGTCCGCCCCGTCCTCACCCACCAGTTCAAGGCGGACGACTACCGGCAGGCCTTCGAGGTCATGAAGAGCGGCCAGAGCGGCAAGGTGGTCCTCGACTGGACCGCCTGAGCGGCCCGGAGCGCGCGGGCGGTGTGACCCGGCTCAGGTGGTGAGCAGCGCGGTGAAGGCAGTGACGAGCAGGGCGGCGCTGAGGAGGAGGCTGTAGGCGAGGGTGAGCGCGGCCAGCTTCATGAGTGTCTTCACCCAGCCCTGGCGGTAGACGTGCTTGAAGGCCAGCGCCGCGTACACCGAGCTCCACACGAGGAAGCCGAGCGTCAGCAGTGGCAGCTGCGGAACGAGGAGCAGCCCTGCCAGGAAGGCGTAGGCGTGCAGGTGGAGGGAGAAGACGAGGTGCTCGACGAAGTACCTCTCCCACCAGAAGAGCTTGAACAGCACCGCCGAGAGCGGCAGGAGGAGGAAGACCATCTTCGGGATGCGCTCCGTTGTCCGGACCCCCACCGCCTGGGCAAAGGTCTCGCCCCCCGGGCCCTCCAGGGCCTCGAGCTTTCGCTGGAACCGGTCGTCGAGCCACTTCAGGGGGAGATGCATCTGCTCGCGCGGCGTGGCGGGCGTGACCTCCGCCGGACCCACCGAGGCCCCCGTGCCGACCTGAACCTTCACCGCCCCGCGCGGGACGACCAGGGCGAGCAGGGCGAAGAAGGTGACGCTCACCGTGAGGTAGAGCTTGAGCGGCCGCACGTACCGGGTGCGCCGGCCAGCCAGGTACTCGTCGGTGAGGGCGCCCGGCCGGAGCACGAGGGGGACCAGGCTCTTCCACAGCTTGGTGTCGATGAGCGGGTGCTGGAAGAACTCCAGCGCCAGGTCCTTGAGCCCCCGCTTCAGCGGCTCGTCCTTCTGCCCGCAGACGGCGCAGAACCTTCCAGTGAGCGGGGCCCCGCAGTCGAGGCAGACGCGGCCCGGCGCCACGTCGACGGGGAGAACGCTCGCCGCGGCGGGCTCCGGTGCCACCCGGGCCATCGGCCCGGAGGCTCCGCCCGCCACCTCCGTCACCGTGGCTCCGGGAAGGCCACCTGCCGCGCCTCGCCCGGCGCGTCCACCGTGTCGAGCACATCCAGGCCGGAGGCCGCCAGGCGCCGGGCCACGGCCACGCCGCGGCGGTTCCCGCGCGCGTCGAGGAGCCACTGGGCGTGCTCCAGCACCAGGGCCAGCGAGTAGGCCCGCCCCAGGGTGAGGGCGAAGGCCCGGGCGCCGGCCTCGAGCAGCTCGAGGTCCTCGCCGGCCCGAGCCCGCAGCCAGGCGGCGGCGCGGCGGGCGGCCTCCACCGCACGGACCCGGGGGCCCTGGAGGGCGGGATGGGTGGCCCGGCCGGCGCGCACCTCCAGGTCGCGCAGGAGCGCCTCCAGCGCCTGACCGTCTCCCAGGGCGCGGAGCAGGTCCAGGGCGAGGACGTTGGTCGTGCCCTCCCAGATGGTGAGCACCTGGGCGTCGCGGAGGAGGGCCGGCAGGCCGGTGTCCTCGACGTAGCCCGCCCCGCCGAATGCCTCCAGCACCTCGCTGGCGTGGGCCACCGCCTGTCGCGCGGTGAGCAGCTTCACCACCGGCTGCAGCGCGCGCGCCACCAGCCGTTCCTCGTCGCTGGCCGCCTCCGCCTCCTCGCGGCCGAGCAGCTCCACCGCCCGGAAGAAGAGGAGCGTGGCCGATTCCAGCTCGGCCTCGAGGTGAGCGAGCGTCTCCACGTGCAGGGGCTTCTCGGCGAGCGGGCTCCCGAAGGCCTCCCGCCGCCGGGCGTAGTCCCGGGCCAGCGCCATCCCGCGGCGCATGGAGGCGACCGCGCACACCGCGTTCCACAGACGGGTGATGTGCAGCATCGGGGTGATGGCCTTCACCCCCTCGGCGGTGCCGGCGACCGGCTCGGCGCGTGCGCCGTCGAGCTCGAGCTCGGCGGTGGGGAGCATCCGGGTCCCGAGCTTGTCTTTGAGCCGGAGCACGTGAATACCGTTCCACCCCCCTTCCGGAGAGCGGAGCTCGAGGTAGAAGAGCGCCAGCCCCCGCCCGCCGGGCGGATTTCCCTCCGGCCGGGCCAGGGTGAGGGCCATCTCGGAGGTGGTGGCCGAGGTGAACCACTTGGTCCCGTGGAGCCTCCAGCCGTGGGTGGAGTGGCGCGCCACCGTCTCGGTCTGGCCCACGTCCGAGCCCCCGGTCCGCTCCGTCATCCACTGGCCGGAGGTCCAGGCGAGGTGGGGGTCGCGGCTGGTGAGCCGGGGCAGGGCGCGCTCCGCCAGCCGGGCGGCGCCATGGTGGAGGAGCGTCTTGGCCGCCCCGTCGCTCATGGCCAGGGGGCAGGTGTAGATGCTGGACGAGGGGGCGAAGAGGTAGACGAGCGCGAACTGGTGCAGCCGGGACCAGGGCCCCTGGGCCCGCTCGTAGGGGATGCCCACCAGTCCGAACTCGGCCGCCACCCGGGCGTACTCCTTCCACGCCGGCGGGACGCGGATCTCGTCCACCCGCCGCCCCCAGGCATCGCAGGGGACGAGCACCGGCTCCTGGCCCCGGGCGTTCTGGGAGAGCTCGAAGAGCCGGCCCGCCGCCAGGCCCCCCATCTCCACCAGCGACGGCTCGATGGCCCGGCGGGCGTCCTCGGGCAGGCGGCGCGCGAGAAGCTCGCGGAGCAGGACGTCGTCGTCGTACTGGTTGCCGAGCGCCGGGGGATCCTGGAAGAAGCTCATCTGGACAGCGAAGCGTACCAGCGCTGGCGGGTCCGCGGGACGGAGGCCCGCCCGTCCGGCCCGGGGCGGACGAGGAGGAGCTGGAAGACGCTGATCTCCCCCATCCGGAAGGCGACGCTGGAGGCGGCCAGGTAGAGGCGCCAGGCCCGCGCCTTCTCCGCGCCGACGGCGCGCACCGCCTCCGGGAAGCCGCGCTCCAGGCGGTGCAGCCAGTGGGTGAGCGTGTCCGCGTAGTGCTCGCGGAGCGACTCCACGTCGCGCACCTCGAAGCCGGCCCGCTCCGCCGCCTCGACGACCCGCCCCACCGGGATGAGCTCGCTGTCGGGAAAGATGTAGGTCCGGATGAAGCCCCCATCCTGGCGGGAGAGCCAGGGGACGGTGAGCCGCGGATTGGGGAGCGCGGCGATGGCGTGGTTGAGGAACAGCCCGCCCGGCCGCAGCGCACGGAAGACGGCCTCGAAGTAGGCGTCGAGGCGCTCGCTGCCCACGTGCTCCATCATCCCGATGCTGGCCACCTTGTCGAAGGGCGGATCCCCCCCGAGCTGGCGGTAGTCGGCGAGCCGGACCTCCATCCTGTCCGGGGGGAGGCCGGAGAGGACGGCCCGGCAACGGGCGAGCTGGTGCTCGCTGAGCGTGATGCCCAGGCCGCCGGCCCCGTGGTGCTCGGCCGCGTGGCGCACCAGTGCGCCCCACCCGCATCCCACGTCGAGCAGGCGTTGACCGGGCCGGAGGTCGAGCTTCCGGCAGATGAGCTCCAGCTTGGCCTCCTGCGCCTGCTCCAGCGTCTCGTCCCCGCGCGCGAAGTAGGCGCAGGAGTAGACCATCGAGGCGCCGAGGAAGAGCCGGTAGAAGTCATCCGACACGTCGTAGTGGAACTGGACCGCCGTCCGGTCACGGCCCGGGGAGTGCTTGCGCCCGCGCAGGTGCGGGGCGAGCGCGGACTGCACCCGCTGCCACCAGGCGGCGCCGGCGGCCCGGAGCGTGGCCACGGAGAGGGGAGGCCCGGGCCAGCGCGCGGCCGCCTCGAGCACGCCCAGCGTGTCTCCCTCGATGTCCAGCACGTCGGCGATGAAGGCCTCGGCGGCCCGGCGCTCGCTGGCCGGCGGGGCGAGCACCTCGGCGGCAGCCGGGGTCTTGAGCACCAGCCGTCCCTCGGGCGCCGGAGCGGCGGCGGGGAGCACCGTGCCGTCCCACAGCGCGACCTCGAATCCGCGCGAGGGTGGCCCGAACAGCGTCCGCACCGCGGTGCCTGGGTCGCTCATGCACTCCCCGGTGCGGGAGATTGCGCACCGGCCGCGACGGGGGTCAACCCGGGAACGGTCCGCGCCGGACGGAGGGCCGATCCGCGCACCGAGGGACGCACCACCCCGACCACCTTGCGGATGCTCTCCCGGCGGACCTCTTCCAGCTGGAAGCCCGCCTCGACGATGGTGTCGGCGGTGCGCCGGGTGAGGTGGCAGTTGCCGCTGAGGAGCCGCCACGGCGGCTCGAGCCACCGCTGCCAGCGGAGGCGGGAGGGGCGGTCCTCGGCCGCCACGTGCTCCAGGAAGAGCAGCCTCCCGCCCGGCCGCAGGACGCGCCAGGCCTCGGTCAGAGCGCGCATCGGCGACTGCACCGAGCAGAGCACGAGCGTGGAGACGACGAAGTCGAAGGCAGCGTCCGGCAGCGGGAGGAGCTCGGCGGTCGAGTCGACGAGGATGACGTCGGAGCGGTCCCCGACCTTCCTGGCCAGCACGTGGCGCATCGCCCGGTCCGGCTCGACGAGCACCAGGCGTCGGACGGCCTTGGGGTAGTGGGCAAGGTTGAGCCCGGTCCCGGCGCCGATCTCCAGCACGTCCCCCCGGGCTCCGGCGAGGAGCGCGCCGCGCCACCGGGCGAGGCAGGCGGCCTCGGCCTGCGCCAGGTTCCGGTCGTAGAGCATTGCCCCCAGGCGTCCGAGCATCTGGCCCGGGGAGACTAGCGCAGGCATCGTGCCGGAGGACGCCGGCCGGCCTCCCGTTGTAGGAACGGGGCCCCGGGATGGGAAAGCCGATCGTCATCTGGCCGGACAAGGTCCTCAGCCGGCCCACCGCCCCGGTCGCCGATTTCGGGCCGGCGCTGCAGGCGCTCCTCGAGGAGATGATGGAGTCGCTGCGCGAGGCGGAGGGCATCGGCATCGCGGCCAACCAGATCGGCGTCGCGCTCCGGGTGGCCTGGGTGGGCCGGCCCGATGGGACCTTCTTCGAGATCGTCAATCCGGACCTGCTCGAGTCGTCCGAGCCGGTGACCTACGAGGAGGGGTGTCTCTCGGTCCCCGGGGAGTTCGAGCAGACGCCCAGGTTCCGGAAGGTGAAGCTCCGCTACCAGGACCGCACCGGGGTGCCGACCACGCTGGAGGCCGAGGACCGCCTGGCCCACGTGCTGCAGCACGAGATCGACCACCTGGATGGAACGGTGTTCGTCAACCGGCTCTCGTCGCTCAAGCGCGACCTCATCCGCCGGAAGATGGTCAAGCTGCAGAGGACCCGCGCCGCCGAGGCCGCCCATCCTCACTCGGATGACGAGCACGGCGAGCACGCCCAGGGCCACGAGCACGGGCATCCTCACCAGCACCACCACCCTGCGCACGACCCTCGCGGGCCCCACGGCAAGGGCGAGGACTGACCTTCACGCTCCGAGTGTGAAACTCGGTGCACACAACCTGTGCACCGCAATGCGCAAGGACGGCCGGCCCCCGCGTCCTGGGCCCCGGAATCCCGAACGGCATCTGACTTGCACCCGGGCCCGGCCCCACGGGGCGTTCCTCCTTGCGCAGAGGACGACTTTGGGAGGAAAACCGCCGGCCCTTCGAAGCGAAGCCTGAAAACGAGCGGTCCCCGGAAGCACGGGGCCGTCCTACCGGAGACCAGTGAATGCTCAGAAAGCTTGGCGTCGTCCTCCTTTCCGCCGCGGCGCTCGCGGTGGCTGCCTGCAGCAGCAGCAGCTCCCCCCCCAACCCCTGCGCCAACGTCAGCGGAACGTGCGTTGGATTTGCTGCCGGCACCACCGAGCAGACCATCACCAACGCCATCGCCACGGCTCAGGCGAACACCACCTTCGCCTTCGCCGCCGGCACCTTCACCTTCACCAACACCCTCAACCTGCCCAAGGTCTCCGGCCTGACCATGCTCGGCGCGGGCATGACCCAGACCATCCTCGACTGGTCGGGCCAGACCGCCGGCTCGGGAGGCATCCTCACCGCCGACGGCACGACCAACGTCACCTTCAACGGGTTCACGGTCAAGAACACCAAGGGCGACGGCATCAAGGCGGTGGGCTCCACCGGGGTCAACTTCGAGAACGTGAAGGTCTACTGGACCAACGCCGACTCCAGCACCCACGGCTCCTACGGGCTCTACCCGGTGGGGAGCACCAACGTGCTGGTGGAAAACTGCCAGGTCAGCGGCTCGCGTGACACCGGCATCTACGTCGGCCAGTCCTCGAACATCATCGTCCGGAACAACTACGTCGGCCCCTCCACCGACGGCGGCACCGACGGCAACGTCTCGGGCATCGAGATCGAGAGCTCGACCAAGGCCGACGTGTACGGCAACACCGCCACCGGCAACACCGCCGGCGTCCTGGTGTTCTCGCTGCCCGGGCTCCATCCGCCGGACGCCGGGACCGGCTTCGGCACCGCCAACACCGAGCAGGTGCGCGTCTACCAGAACATCATCAACGCCAACAACCTGACCAACTTCGGCGATCCCTCGGGGACGGTCTACGCCGTGCCGGGCGGCACCGGGGTGGTGGTGATGGCCGCCACCAACGTGGAGGTGTTCTCGAACACCATCACCAACAACTCCACCGACGCCTTCAGCGCCATCAGCTACTTCCTGGTCAACCAGGGCTACGCCACCGATCCCACCGACCCGAACTTCAACCCGTTCCCGGCCAACGTCTGGGCGCACGACAATACCTTCACCAACAACGGCACCTCGCCCGCCGTGGCCAACGTCGGTGGCCCGAACCAGCTCGGCCTGCTCCTCTACAGCCTGCTGCCGGCCTTCGCCGCGGCCACCGGCGTGACCGCCGTTCCGCCGCTCATCTGGGACGGCGTCGCGCTCACGCCGGCACAGGGCGGAAACTACACGCCCCCGCCCTCGGCCACTCCGCAGCCGCCCGATGCGGCCGGAAGCCCCCCCAATCCGCTCGGGTACTTCATTTCCAGCAACGGCTCGGCACCCTTCGTCAACCTGAACTTCATCGTCCTCTTCGCGGGCGGGACGACCACCACGCCTGATCCGCATGCCCTGGTGTTCAACGCCGCCCCGTTCACCGTCACCGCCGCGCCCACCGGCTTCCCGCTGCCGGCGGTGACCATTCCCGGAGTCCAGTAGCGATGAGAGGGGTGTTCCGTCGTGCAGGTGCAGTGGTCGCCGCGGCGGTGGTCGCCGCGGCATGCGGCGGCTCGGGCTCCTCGAGCTGCACGCCCCAGCAGGGCGGGGCGACCGCCTCTCCCACCCTCGACGCCTGGTGCCAGGTCTCGATGGTGAACGGCGACATCGTCCCCAATGCCGGGGTCACGCCCTACAACCTGAACACCCCCCTCTTCAGCGACTACGCGGTGAAGCGCCGGACGGTATGGATGCCGGCCGGCGCCTCCGCCACCTACGACGCGACCGGCGTCTTCCAGTTCCCGGAGGGCACCGTCCTCACCAAGTCCTTCGGGATGGCCGATGACGTGCGGAAGGCGAACCCGGTCGTCACCTGGGTCGAGACCCGGGTGATGTGGCTCAGCGGCGGACAGTGGAACGCCATCAGCTACACCTGGGACGCCGCCCAGAAGACGGCCACCGCCGCGCCGGGCGGCGGCGTGTACCAGAAGAGCTTCATCG
>Ga0187780_10001891_pt1 | contig 15790 bp, 15 predicted proteins | sample 1015_Q2_SP10_20__FD_132429 | JGI IMG/M metagenome (GOLD analysis project Ga0187780, IMG submission 132429) | Tropical peat soil microbial communities from peatlands in Department of Meta, Colombia - 1015_Q2_SP10_20_MG | ecosystem: Environmental > Terrestrial > Soil > Wetlands > Peat | place... | reverse complement strand
TCGACTTCCACGGTAAAGTCCACGTGGCCGGGCGTGTCGATAATGTTGACGCGGTACGTCTTGTCGAAGCGCTTCCAGGAAGCGGTCGTCGCCGCGGACGTGATTGTGATGCCGCGCTCCCGCTCCTGCTCCATCCAGTCCATCACGGTCGTGCCTTCGTGTACTTCGCCGATCTTGTAGGTCACACCCGTGTAGAAAAGGATGCGCTCGGTGCAAGTGGTCTTGCCCGCATCGATGTGCGCCATGATCCCGATGTTTCGGGTCTGATCGAGTTGTACCTGCCGTGCCATATCCTGAACTCTTTTTCGTTATCCCCGCGCTACCACCGATAGTGCGCGAAGGCTTTGTTCGCCTCGGCCATCCGGTGAACGTCTTCCTTTTTCTTCACTGCTCCGCCGCGTCCGTTTGCGGCGTCCAGAATCTCGTCCGCGAGCTTGTCGGTCATCGACTTGCCCGACCGCGTTCGCGCGTAGAGCACCAACCAGTGAATCGCCAGTGACTGCTTTCGGAACGGGTTCACTTCCACCGGCACCTGGTAGTTCGCGCCGCCCACGCGCCGCGTCTTCACTTCCAGCGCGGGCTTGCAATTTTCGACGGCCTTCTTGAACAGCTTGAACGCGTCGTCGTTCGCCTTCTTGGCGACCTGATCCATCGCCTCGTAGAAAATCGTCTGCGCCGTCGAGCGCTTGCCGTCGTACATCATGCTCGAAATGAACTTCTGCACCAGGTCGCTCCCGTAAACCGGATCGCCCGGAATCTTGCGGCGTAGAACCCAGCCTTTGCGTGGCATTGTTGCTCTCTCCTACTTCTGCGCGGCTTTCGGCCGCTTGGCGCCGTATTTCGAGCGCCCCTGCTTGCGATTTTCGACTCCGGCGGCGTCGAGCGTGCCGCGTACGATGTGGTAGCGAACCCCTGGAAGGTCCTTCACACGGCCTCCGCGGACGAGCACGATCGAGTGCTCCTGCAGGTTGTGGCCGATTCCGGGGATGTACGTTGTGACTTCGGCGCTGTTCGTCAAGCGCGCGCGCGCCACTTTCCGGAGAGCCGAGTTTGGCTTTTTCGGCGTCTGCGTGTAAACGCGAACGCACACGCCGCGCTTTTCCGGACAACCTTCGAGCGCCGGCGACTTTGTCTTCGTCCGGATTTTCTCCCGACCGTACCGCACCAATTGTGCAAACGTCGGCACGCTTCCACCTCGTTTCAGAAATTTCGATGTCGTCAAGATTCTGCGCAGCCCAACCCATCCCGCGCAGAACTCTGCGGGTGAATGAACGGAAAAGGTCGCCAAACCCGAAGGAACTGCCAGGTAACTCCGCTTGACGCTTCACCCCAAGGAGTGAACTGCATCTGCTTACTGCGGAGAGGCTTCAACGGCTTTGCGGGGCTGGCGCCCCATTTCGGCCGCTCTCCCCGATCCCATTCCGTCCTTCTGTGTTCTGGGATCCGGAAGACTTCCCTTTCACCACCACTGGGGCAAACGCCCTCAGGACAACCGGGCAAGTATAGGTAAAGTAAAGAATCCTGTCAACCCGATTTGATTGTGGAAATCCGCGTGCTTGGTTCCTCCCCCTTGGACACAAAATGTCCCTGCTGCCAACCTAGCTACTCTGGCTCCGAATACACCCTCGATGTAAGTTGTTCAGCCTTTCCCGCGAACGGGAGCCCGTTCAATGCCAGCCGCGGCGGAGTCACATGACCGTGCCTAGGATTAATCTAACAATCAGATAATAGGTCACTTAGAATATGGATCGGGATAGAAATCCCGGCCGCTATTCAGTCGATAGGATGCGTTTGCCCGCGTGCGGCACTTCAGTTTCGAACTTACTCAACATCGCCGCCTTCGGTGCTTTACCCCGGCACCCGAACGAACCTAAACTGGAGATTCGAAATTTCAACAGGGAGCACGCATGAATCGCGTGGTCATGACCTTGGTTTGCCTTCTGTGCCTTGCGATTCCCGCACTCTCTCAAGATAGTCAAGCTCCTCCTTCGCCTCCGGGACTTCCAGCCCCCCCTGCGGTTCCAGCGGAAAAGCAATCCACCGACTATTCTCAGGAGCCGTTCGTTATCGAACAATATTTCACAACAGCGCGATTTGAATCAGACGGCACCAACGAGCGAGATCTCGTCGTCCGCATGCGTGTGCAGAGCGACGCCGGCGTGAAGGAACTGGGGCAGCTTGCGTTCGGCTACAACTCCGCGAACGAGCAGATCGAAGTCCGCTACGTGCGTGTGCACAAAGCGGACAGCAGCATCGTCACCGCCGATCCGAGCGCCGTCACGGAAATGACGGCCCCCATTGCGCGCGATGCTCCCGTCTACACTGACTACAAGGAAAAACACATCACGGTTCCGGCGCTCGCTCCTGGCGAAACTCTCGAATATGAGATCGTCACGCGCCTCGTTACGCCCTTCGCGCCCGGCCAATTCTGGTACCAGCACGAATTCACCACGGCAGCAATCGTTCTTGACGAACGCCTCGAAATCAACGTGCCCGAGAGACAACGAATCAATCTCGTCGCCTCCCCGGACTATCCCTACGAGACGAAGACGCACGATGGGCGCACGATCTATTCCTGGAAGCGCTCGAATCTGTCCCGCCCGGCTGAGGATACCGACTCCGACAAGAAGAAGACCTCGAAGCCGGAAGAGAAAAAGCCGGATGTACAGCTCACTACGTTTGCCGGATGGGAAGAAGTCGCGCGCTGGTATGCGAAACTCGAGCAGGGCCGCACCGATCCCACGCCCGAAATTCGCACGAAGACCGCAGAACTGATTCAGGGCCGCACGACTGATCTCGAAAAAATAGAGGCCCTCTACGACTACGTCTCGAAAAACATCCGCTACGTAAGTCTCTCTTTCGGCATCGGTCGCTTTCAACCTCATTCAGCGGGCGAAATCTTCGCGAACCAGTATGGCGACTGCAAGGACAAGCACACGCTGCTTGCGGCGATGCTGCAGGCGGCAGGCATTCCTTCGGATGCGGTGCTCATTTCCCCTACCCACAAGCTCGATGTGGCGATGCCCTCGCCCTCGCAGTTCAACCACATGATCACTGCCGTGCCGCGCGGCAATGAGTTGATCTGGATGGACTCGACCGCAGAAGTTGCGCCGTTTCGCCTGCTCGCCTCTCCGCTACGAAAGAAACAGGCGCTGCTGGTACCTGCAGACGGCCATGGCAGAGTGATTGAGACGCCTGCCGATCCGCCCTTTCTTTCGACGCAGCATGTCGATATCGACGGACAGGTGAGCGATCTTGGCAAACTGACAGCGCATGTCCATTACACCGTGCGAGGTGACACGGAGTTGGTGCTCCGACTCGCGTTCCGGCGCACGCCACAGCCACAGTGGAAACAGCTCGGACAGACCGTCCTCACGCTCGACGGCATCCAGGGAGAGGTTACCTCCGTAAAGCCCAGCGAGCCCACATCAACGGAAAAGCCTTTTGAACTCGACATCGACTTCAACCGCGCAAATTTTCTCGACTGGTCGAGCAAAAAGGCCACGGCCACGATTCCGCTGCAGGTGATCAGCCTTCCGAACGCTCCCGATGATGAAACCGAGCCCGTCAAACTCGGCAGCCCGCTCGACGTGAGCGTCCACTTGAAACTCAGGCTGCCCACGGCCTTCACGGCACGCCCGCCAATCGCAGTTTCGGTTTCGCGCGACTACGCCGAATACAAATCCAGCTACGCCTTCTCGGATCACACGCTCACGGCCGATCGTTCGCTCGACTTCAAGACGCGCGAACTGCCTGCCGACCGCACCAGCGACTATCTCGCTTTCGCACGCGCCGTCATCGCAGATGAAACGCAGGCTCTCGCAGTCGAGAATCCTGCACCGGGAGCGCCCGCGATTCCGTCTTCCGCGAAGGCGGACGAACTCTTCGATGCGGGTCTAGCCGCGCTCAATTCCGGCAATACTCGCGCGGCGATTCCTCTGCTCCAGCGCGTCGTTGAGCTTGACCCACAGCACAAGCAGGCGTGGAACAATCTCGGCCTCGCCTATCTTCGCGACGGTAGATACGACGAGGCCGCGGGGGCATTCCAAAAACAGCTCGGCGTGAATCCCTTTGACGAACACGCCAACGACTATCTCGGCCTCGCATTCGAGCGCCAGCAGAAGGTCGAAGAAGCCGCCGCAGCGTTTCGCAAGCAGATCGAAATCAACCCGCTCGATCCGCTTGCGCACGCGGCGCTCGGCACTCTTTTTCTCGAGCAGCACCGCTATCCCGAGGCGACTCCCGAGCTAGAGAAAGCCGTTGCGCTCGCTCCGGACAATGCCGAGCTTCAGGTCGCGCTCGGCCGCGCCTATCTGAATACGAACAAGAAGGAACAGGCGCTCGCTGCATTCGACAAGGGCGCGGACCTCACGCAATCGCCGGTGATTTGGAACGACATCGCCTACAATCTCGCCGATGCTGGAATCGAACTTGACAAGGCGCAGCAATACGCGGAGTCCGCCATTTCAGCCACATCCGCGAATCTTCGCAACATGGGACTGGCGCATATCGACCTCAACCAAACGGGCGTGGTGGCGAGCATGGGCGCCTACTGGGATACGCTCGGATGGGTTTATTTCCGCAAGGGTGACACACAGAAAGCCGAGCGCTACATCGACGCCGCATGGCGGCTCGACGAGCACGGAGAAGTCTGCGATCACCTCGCGCAAATCTACGAAAAACTGGGAGACAAGGAGCGCGCGAAGCAAACATATGCACTGGCGCTTGCCGCGCCACATCCCGTGCCTGAGACACGCGCGCGGCTCACGCTGCTGCTCGGTGGCAACGCCAGAATCGACGCGCTGGTTGATAAGGCGCGGCCGGAACTCGTGAGGCAGAGAACGTTCGACTTGAAAGGCCTTCTGAAGGAAGACGCGAGCGCTGATTTCCTGCTGCTGCTCTCGCCAGATGGACCCGAGGGTCAAACCTCGAAGATCGAGGCCGCGAAGTTCGTGACCGGCAGTGAATCCCTGCGTCCGCTCGTGGGAAAGTTGCAGGAACTGAATTTCGGTACGATGTTTCCGGATGCATCGCCCGTCAAGCTCGTTCGCAGGGGCACCCTCGCCTGCTTCGCGAGAACCGGTGATTGCACCTTCACGCTTACCGTCCCTGAGGACGTTCACTCGGTCAATTGACGATCTGAGAGGATCCCTATCCCTCGCTAAGTCTCAGCTTTCATGAGTCGCCCGAGGCTTCCGGTCACGCGCAGCCCGTCCGTACGGTCCTTGAAGTAACGCTCATTGATTTCGTCGGCGGCGAAGCTCTCGACCGCGCGAAAGCCTATCCGCTTCATTCGCTGGATCAAGTCGTTGGGATCGAAGAACGTTCGAAAGGGCTCGCCTGCCGCGGCCACGCGGCGCGCCATCCATTCGAAAGCAATCCGCTCTGCCATGCGCAGCGACGACGGCGGAACGGCATAATCAAAAACAATCCCGCCGCCAGCCGGCCGCAATCCTGCAAATTCAAGCGTCGTCATGATCGCATCTTCCGTCAGGTACATTGTCACGCCGAGCCACGAGAAGAATGTCGGCTTGTTTGCATCAAATCCCGCTTCCCGCAAACCTTCGGCCAAGGTTTGGCGTTCGAAGTCCACTGGCGCAAATGTAGCTAGCAGAGGGATGGCGATCCCCGCCGCTTCGAGCCGCTGCCGCTTCCATTCCTGCGTGGAGGAATAGTCCACTTCGAAGACACGAAGCTTAGGGTGAGGATTCCTATAGGCGAACGTGTCCAGGCCTGCGCCGAGGATTACGTATTGCTCCGTGCCACGCTCGACGGCCCGTGCGAGTTCGTCTTCCGCGAGGCGACTGCGCGCCACCAGAAACGCGCGAAGGCCTTTCATCGCCTTCCCCGTCTGATCATCCCGGTCCGGTTCGATCTGTGCCGCGGCTGCCGGACCGAGAATGGGCACCGCAATCGGATCGTGCAAAACCCGTGGATTGTCCAAGGATTGGTGTGCGGCGCGGCGGATCGCCACGCGCATCGCCGTCCGGCTAGGCTTCGCCTCTTGCATAGATTCACTTATACGACGAAATGCTGCGGAAATGATGCACAGAGCAAAGGGAGTAGAATAGCTACTGTCGAGATGTCACTTAATCTCGAGGACTTCCTTCTCCTTCGTCGCGGAAAGGTCTTCGATCTTTTTCGTTTCGGAGTGGGTCAGCTTCTCGAGCTCATCGAGCGAACGTTTCTTTTCGTCCTCGCTAATCTTCTTGTCCTTTTCGAGTTTTTCCACGGCCTCTTTGATGTCGCGCCGGATATTGCGCACGGCCGTGCGGTGATTTTCGAGCACTTTGTGGATGTGCTTCACCAGGTCCTTGCGGCGCTCTTCCGTTAGGGCCGGGATCGGCACGCGAACGACTTTGCCGTCATTGGTGGGGTTGAGCCCCAGGTCGGTCATGCGAATCGCCTTGTCGATCAGCGGCACGGCGCCCGGGTCCCACGGAGAGATGACAATCGTGGCGGGGTCGGGAACATTCAGCGTGCCGAGCTGGTTGATCGGCATTGGCGTGCCGTGATAGTCCACGCGCACGGAGTCGAGCAGCGTTGTATTTGCGCGCCCTGTGCGAATCCCCGCAAGGTCCTTGCGGAAATCCTCGACAGCCTTTTCCATCCGCGTCTTCGCTTGCGTGAGAGCGTCTTTGCTTGTAGCAACCGTACTCATCGAAACAATTGCCTCCGCCGGTAAGGTTCACGCCGCAGTGACAGTCGAGCCGACTCGCTCGCCCAGCACCACGCGCTTCAGGTTTCCCGGCACGTTCATGTTGAACACGACGATCGGCATCTTATTGTCCATGCACAGCGAGACGGCAGTCGAGTCCATCACCGACAGCCCCTTCTGCAGCACGTCCAGATACGTGATCCGGTCGAACATTTTCGCGTTCTTTACTTTTTCCGGATCGGCATCATAGATGCCGTCCACGCGCGTGGCTTTCAGGATTACCTGTGCTTTGATTTCCATCGCGCGGAGCGCCGCCGCCGTGTCCGTCGAAAAATAGGGGTTTCCGGTGCCCGCCGCGAAGATCACGACGCGCTGCTTTTCCAGGTGCCGCGTTGCGCGCCGCCGGATGAAGGGCTCGGCGACCTGATGCATCTCGATTGCGCTCATCAGCCGCGTGTGGCAGCCCGCTTTTTCGAGCGCATCTTGTAATGCGAGGCCGTTAAGGACCGTGGCCAGCATGCCCATGTAGTCGCCGGTGGCCCGGTCGATTTCAAGTCCCTGCTGCCGCGCGCCGCGAAAGATATTGCCGCCGCCGACGATGATGGCGACCTCGACATTCAGGTCATGAACTTCTTTCACTTCGTGGGCGATACTGCGAATGGTGTCCGCGTGAATACCGAAATCGTCGGGCCCGGAAAGCGACTCGCCCGAAAGCTTCACCACGATTCGCCGATAGACGGGTGTTTTCGGTGCGGAGCTTGCCTGCTGTGGTTTTCGCGATGTCTTCATTCCGTCCGGTTGACTGCCCCCGCGGGCATTCTAGAGCGGTTCTGTGGATTTGGCATCAGGGTTTTTCGGTTGCCCCTGAGCGCATCATGATTGTAGCGAGCTTAAGAATTGGGCGCAGTGGAATCGCCCGCTTCAGGAGCCTGCACGGCCGACGCGCCATCCATCTCGCCAACCTTGAAACGTGAAAAGCGACGGATTGCGATGTTTTCGCCGAGTTTGGCGATGGCCTGGTCAACCAGCTCCTTCACCGTGGTTCCTTCGTCCTTGATGAAGTGCTGCTCGTAAAGACAGTTTTCCTCATAGAATTTTTCCATCTTGCCGTTCACGATCTTGTCAATCATCGCGGCCGGCTTCCCCATGGACTTCGCCTGGTCCGCGTAGATTTCGCGCTCGCGGTCAAGTACGGCCTGCGTCACATCCTCACGCTTCAGAAAACGCGGATCAAGTGCGGCGATGTGCATTGCCACGTCATGGCAAAGCCGCTGGAAATCCTCCGTGCGCGCCACGAAATCGCTCTCGCAATCGATCTCGACAAGCACACCAATTTTCCCACCCGCGTGAATGTAGCTGCTGACGAGGCCTTCGGAGGTCGCGCGCTGGGCCTTTTTTGCAGCAGCCGCCTGCCCTTTTTTCCGCAGGACGACTTCGGCCTTCTCGAGGTCGCCGCCAGCTTCGATTAACGCCGCGCGGCAATCGGAGAATCCGGCACCAGTTTTGTCCCGCAGCTCTTTCACGAGCTGCGCGGGTATGTTCTTTCCTGCATCAGCTGCTGTCGCCATCGGTCTGCTCGTTTCCTTCTCGCCAGGTTTTGAGTTCGCATCGCATCCGGCTTGGCCTGCTGGCACACAGGGCCCGCCGCCGCATTCCTTGTTTGGATGAAGGTGCCGCCAGAGCTACCGAGAAGATCCTTCGTCGTCGCCCACGGCTTGCGCCGCTTCTTCAGGCTGAATGGCTTCGGTCAGTTCACCCTCGACGAAATCGCCTTCCTGCTTCTCGTACTGTTCGTAGGCGCTGGTGTCCACGTACTCGACGCCTTCTTCGCCGGGAGCGGCCTCGCTCACCTTCTCCTCGGCGATCTGCGCCTGCTCGAACGACTGCCGGCCTGTGAGAACCGCGTCCGAAATCTTTGACGTGAACAGCCGGATCGCGCGGAGCGCGTCATCGTTGCCGGGGATGACCCAGTCAACGAGCGTGGGGTCGCAGTTCGTGTCCACGATGGCGACCACAGGAATGCCCATGCGCCGCGCCTCCCGCACCGCGATCACTTCCGCGTTCGGGTCGATCACGAACATCGTGTCCGGCAGGGTCGTCATGTTCTCGACGCCTGCGAAATTCTGCTGCAGGTGCTTCAATTCTCTTTCGAGGCGCGCCGCCTCTTTTTTGGAGAGCTGCGCCATGCGTCCATCTTCGGACATGGCCTTAAGAAGCTTCAGCCGCTTGATCGATTTTTGCAGTGTGACCCAATTGGTCAGCGTTCCGCCGAGCCAGCGGTGGTTGACGTAAAACATTCCACAGCGTCCCGCCTCTTCGGCGATGGCTTCTTGCGCCTGACGCTTCGTTCCCAAGAAGAGCACGCTCTTGCCCTGCGCCGACTGGTCAGCCACGTAACGTGCAGCCTCGCGGAACATCTTCAAAGTCTTCTGTAGATCGATGATGTGGATTCCGTTGCGTTCGCCGAAGATGTACTCCTTCATCTTCGGATTCCAGCGTCGCGTCTGGTGGCCGAAATGAACGCCAGCCTCCAGAAGCTCCTTCATTGTGATTTCGACTGCCAAAGGACCTCCTCCCTTTCAAAGGGACGCTTGGATTCCGGTTTCCCGGAACAGCGTCCTTTTCTGCCGGCGCCTCGCCGGCCGAGAATTTAGCCCGTCCTGAGGACGAACCTACAACGATTACCGCTTGCTGAACTGGAACCTACGCCGTGCACCCTTCTGTCCGTACTTCTTGCGTTCCTTCATGCGCGGATCGCGAGTGAGAAAACCGTTCTTGCGCAGCGCCGGACGCAGCTCGGGGTTCAGCCTTGCGAGCGCGCGAGAAAGCCCCATGCGCACGGCTCCGGCTTGTCCACCGACGCCGCCGCCCTTCACCTGCGCCTTCACTTCCACCTGATCGTGCATCTGCGTGAACTTCAACGGCTCCGTTGCGGCCGTGTGCCATGCGACGTTGCGGAAATAGTCTTCCACGGGCCGCCCGTTCACCGTGAACTGCGCGGGCCCCTGCTTGATGTAGACGCGCGCCACTGCCTCCCGGCGGCGTCCCGTGCCGTAGAACTGCTTCGTGGCGCCTTCAAACGAACTCGCTGCTGAACTCAACGTTCCTCCTGCTCCTATTTCGGCGTCTCTTCGGGCCGCACTCGCAGCGGATTTGTCCGCACGGAGTGACAGCTCCGGATTCTTCGCATCGGGCTAAAGCGCAATCGGCTGGGGCTTCTGTCCGGCGTGACGAGCGAGCGCTTCTTTCCCGGCATACACACGCAGTTTCCGGGCGCGGCGCGCGCGAAGCTTGTTTTTCGGCAGCATGCCGAGCACCGCTTCGCGAATCACCTCTTCCGGACGCCGCTGCATCAATGAGCGCACCGGAATTTCCTTCAATCCCCCGGGATAACCACTGTGATGCCGGTAAACCTTCTGGTCGATCTTATTTCCCGTCAGCTTCACGCGATCCGCATTGATCACGACCACATGATCGCCGCAATCCATATTCGGGGTAAAGCTTGCCTTGTCTTTCCCGATCAGAATTCTCGCGACACGCGTCGCCAGGCGCCCCAGCACCTGTCCGTCAGCGTCAACTACAAACCAGTTTTTTCCGAGCGTGAGGTCTTCAGCCTCGCGGCCCCTTGGAACATACGTCGGCATCTTCTCAGTTACACCTTTCGTCTAAGGACAATTAGCAAGTCTAGGCTACGCGGCATTTTCTGTCAACGCGGAGTCCGAAGAGGATTCGATCACGAATACTTTCTCGAATGTGCATGCTCCTCGCCGTGGAAAGTCTGCGAGTGTTGACGTGCACATAACCTTGTTGTAATCCCCGGCCGGTAGCCTCTCCTGGGGGTTCTTTGATGACAGTCGCTTCAAGTGCTTTGATTTCATCTCTGTCCAATGTCCCTCCCACTCAGCCTCAAACCTTCGAACGCCTGCTTCGCAGGGCTGCCGCGTCTTGTTGGTTGGCGCGTTTCAAAGGGCAGATCCTCAGGGGAGGGAGCATCGTGGATCACAGCGCAATCGGGGAGACGGCCGGCGAAATCTGGTGTGCGCTTTCGGCAAATGGTCCACAGACCTTTGCCGCCCTGATGGAAGAGCTCGACGCCCCTCAGAGCGTTTTCTTCATGGCTATCGGCTGGCTCTCACGTGAAGGCAAGATCGAATTCGAGCCTGCGGATGGCGACTATCTGATTCGTCTCAGAGAATAGATACGCGGGACTTGCGGAACGGACGCACAGCGAAGTAGCCGCCCGGAGGGCCGCATCTCGCGGCCCTCCGGAGCGGGCAGAAAAGGTCGAGGCAGTAAGACGATGCTAGTCCGCCGAAGCGGTCGCGCGTGTCCGCGAAGAGGCATACGACGACTTTTCTTCGCTGTCGGCTTCGCCGGCCTTGTCGATCTCGATCGAGCCCTTAAAGTAAGCGCCGTCCTCGATCATGATCCGCGCGGTGGTCAAATCCCCGACTACTGAGCCGTCCTTCTTGATCTCGATACGGTCGCGCGCCCGGAGATTGCCCTTCACGTTTCCGTACACGACCACTTCGCGCGCAATCACGTCCGCGGTGAGCTTGGCGCTCGCGCCGACCGTGAGCTTGCGATCTTCGAGATGGACCAGCCCTTCGACGCTTCCGTCAATGGCCAGGTCCTCATTTCCGGTAATTTCGCCCTTTACGTGCAGGCTCGCCCCAAGACGGGCCGTTCCGCTGCTACCGCGGTCGGACCCAACTGCGGGATACGTCGAATCCAGTGGTGCCATGGTCTTTGCCTCCCCAAAAGAAGAATTCGCAGGTTTCACAGTCCCTCTAGGTTGCTGCGGAAGCGGCGTCCTAGCGGGAGTGTCCTGTTTCTTGTCACCCCACATTTACCCTACCCTCCTTGGGCCCAATTGCGCCGGAGTCAGCTTTTAGTCTGGACCGGGGCTATCAATCTATTCCGCGGGATTAGGCGCGCCAATGCCAAAATGGAACAGCTGTGTCTCTTGTATCAACGCCCGAAAAGTCAGGGGTCACTGCATCGTGAATGGAGTGTGAAAGTGGAGCCTGGTTTGAATGGATCGGGAGAGAACTTCAGCGAGTCGCTTGTGTGTGTTGACTTCCCGCTTCAGTACTTTCGCAGTACCCCGACGACCTTGCCCTGAATCCTAACGTCCTGTGCCGCAACGACAATCGGCGACATTGTTGCATTCGCCGGCTGCAGACGAATCTTTCCGCCTGGCTCTCGGTAGAACCTTTTCACGGTGGCATCGTCTTCGCCGACTAAGGCAACCACGATCTCTCCCGGGTTCGCCACTTGCGTCTGCTCGACCACGATGTAGTCGCCATCAAGAATATGGTCGTCGCGCATCGATTCGCCCTTTACCTGCAGGACAAACGTTTTGTCCCCACGCGCGAAGTCGGCCAAAGAAATCGTTTCGTGCTCTTCCACCGCTTCGAGTGGACGGCCGGCGGCGATCCGCCCAGCGAGCGGCAACTCCACGACGTGGCGGTCCAGAATTTCCTCGCGCACGGGTTTCGGCAGTTGTACCACCTCAATCGAACGGCTCTGGTTGTACCCGCGGCGGATGAATCCCTTCTTCTCTAGCGTCGAGAGGTGCTTATGGACTGTGGCGAGTGACGTCAGCTTCAGCGCGTGTGCGATCTCCTCGAAGCTCGGCGAGTAGCCATTCTTATTGAGGAAGGCCACCAGGTAGTTGAGGACTTCTTTCTGCCGTTTCGTCAGTGCCATGTACTCTCCCAGTCAGAGTGAGCCGCACGTCACAGGTATACTATGGCGAATCAAAAGCGAAAGTCAAGACAAGTACAAACAAAAGTGCAAAGAATCGCCTTGGCAAGTAAGTAGGCCAGCCCACGCCGTGCGCGTCAATGGGCCGCAAGGACAGGTACCTCGCCCCGCATCTTCGCAGCGGCCACTGCTCGCCCCGCCCGGCTTGGGGGTCGGATGATACCCTTCACGGGGCCTCTCTCGCGGGGGCAATGGAGAAGAACTCGATTCGCCGATTGCTGCTTTCGCTTCTTCCTTTCCTCTGTCTCTCAGAATGCATCCGCTATCCGTAAGCGAGGCGCAGGTCCGCGAATCGTTGCAGCGCCGCCCTGCCGGGTTCGACTTCCTTGTCATTGCGTCGTTCGCTGCCCTCTACTCTCTCGCGGCACTTTTCGTAGCGCGGCGAGTGTGGAGGCGGTTTCCGGCGGACGAAGGCTGGGGCGCGGGAATTGTCTCTCGTCGCGGCGGTTGCGGGCGTGTTTCTCGGCGAGATCTGGTCGGTGGAGCGGAAACGCTACGCGTCGGCAGCGGCCATTTGAGCATCCACATGTTTCGCATTTCGTGGACGCATCACCGAGTTGGTCTATTCATTGGCGGCGCGCTTCTTTTCTGGCTGATCGCGGCTCTTCTGCATAGCCGCGGCCCCACCCCGTGCAGAGCCCTCGGTAGCCTTGAATTTCCGGCCGGGCGCGACTACACTCCCCGCCGCCATGAAAAACCGCCTGCGCATTGCCCAGGGCCTCGTCATCATCGCCAATATCGCGCTCATCTATCTTGGCTACGGCCACTGGCGCAACGGCCTTCCGAACGTCTCGAAAGTCGTCGCGGACGCCAAGGCATCTCCTTTCTTCGCCGTCGGCATGAAAATTCTGTGGGTGCTCGTTTCGTGGCACTGGATCGCGTTCGGGCTCATTGCCCTGCCTGCGGCATTCGGAAGGAAAGCGCCCAACCGAGGCGTGCTGTCTCTGTGCGGACTCGCCGTTCTTGTGGACGCTATTGCGACGTTCGCGGGACTGGGACTCTTCCGGGCTAACGAGGCTCTCGGCGTCGCAGCCGTTGCGCTCTTCGGCGCTGCGGCCCTCTATCCTTCTCCTGAGGCTTAGTCCGCCTTCCGCGGTTTCAGTTTAGCCTCAAGGTTGGCCTTCACCGCTGGCCACTCGTCATCCAGGATGCTGAAATAGACGTCATCACGCACGCGCCCGGTCCACGTGACCATGTGCTTCCTCAAAGTGCCTTCCTGCTTGGCGCCGATTCGCAGAATCGCGTTTCTGGATTTCTGATTGAGCGCATCCGTTTTCAATTCCACGCGCAGGCATCCCCAATTCTCAAACGCATGGCGGAGCATCAGGTATTTCGCTTCCGTGTTCACCGCCGATCTCTGCCAGGGCGGCGCGATCCAGGTCGAGCCGATCTCCGCCCTCCGGTGCTTGAAATCGATGTTCATGAATCGCGTGCTGCCGATCACCCGCCCGGCGCTTCGTTCAACAGTGGCGAACACAAGCGACTCGCGGCGCTCCTGCTCGAGAAACGCCGTCTCCACGAACCTATGGAAATCTTCTGCCGTGGTCATGCGATACGAGATCCAGAGGAATATATCCTCGGCCGAATCCTTCGCCACGTCCCAGAACGCAGCTTCATGTTCACGTCGGAGCGGCTCCAGACGAACGGTCTCTCCTTCGAGAACAACATCTGTGCGCCATTCCCTTACGGATTGGGCGATCGCCATGAGTTTCTCCCGGTGAAAATTCGCTCTATCTTCTTTTACTAGAGCAGGAAACCGAACATCAAGAAGCCGCGTCTACGCGAGCGAGGCCAAATTGTCTCCCGCGAAGAAGAAGGAATTCGTTCTCTCCCGGAGAACGAGCGGCCTAAATAGGTTTTTCCTGCTCGTTCCGCGGTGCTACACTTTCTGCAAGAGGGAGGGGGGAATCGCGGTTCGCATCGGGAAATGGCCCGCCTGCATCCCGCGCTTCTCGAAATTCATCTAAGGAAGGTGGAATCATAGTTGGATATGTCCGCAACCTTAACTCAACCAAAGCAGCGTAAGCGCGAAGTCATCGAGCGGGCGGTGATCCGGTTCTGCGGCGATTCTGGCGACGGAATGCAGATCACCGGGAGCCAGTTCACGAATACCGTCGCTCTTTACGGCAACGACCTCGCCACGCTTCCCGATTTTCCCGCCGAAATTCGCGCCCCTGCCGGCACGCTTCCCGGCGTCAGCGGTTTCCAGGTGCACTTTTCCTCGAATGACGTCTACACGCCCGGCGATAGCGTCGATGCGTTGATCGCCATGAACCCGGCGGCGCTGAAGATGAATCTCCCGGACCTGAAGCCCAACGGCATTCTGATCGTCAACCTCGACGATTTCGGCGAGACCGACCTGCGCAAGGCGCAGATGACTACGAACCCGCTTGAGGATCATTCCCTCGACGGCTACCGCCTCTTTCCCGTCGAGCTCACGAAGCTCACGCGCGCCGCGCTGAAGGATCTGGGCCTCGACAACAAGACCGTCGACCGCTGCAAGAATTTCTTTGCACTGGGCATGTGCTACTGGCTCTACAACCGCTCGCTCGATACGTCCCTGCGCTGGATCGAGGCGAAGTTCTCGTCGAAACCGGCGCTCGTGCAAGCGAACCGCACGGCCATGCAGGCGGGCTACAGCTACTGCGAGGCGACGGAAGCGTTTCAAATCACCTACGAGATTCCGCCCGCAAAACTCGCGCCCGGCGTCTACCGCAACATCAGCGGGAATAGTGCGCTGGCAATGGGCTTCGTCGCCGCTTCTCATAAGTCGGGCTTGCCGCTCTTCTTGGGCTCGTATCCGATCACGCCTGCTTCGGACATTCTTCACGAGCTTTCGACCTACAAGAATTTCGGCGTGATCACGTTCCAGGCCGAGGACGAAATTGCCGCGATTACCTCAGCGATCGGCGCGGCCTATGCCGGCGCGCTTGGCATTACTACTACTTCCGGCCCGGGGATGGCGCTGAAGACCGAAGCCCTCGGACTCGCAGTTGCAGTCGAGCTCCCTCTCGTGGTCTGCGATATTCAGCGCGGAGGTCCTTCGACGGGCTTGCCGACAAAAACGGAGCAGGCCGATCTTTTCCAGGCGCTCTTCGGCAGAAACTCCGAAGCGCCGATCCCGGTTCTCGCTCCCGCGACGCCCGGCGACTGCTTCTGGATCGCGCTCGAGGCGAGCCGCATCGCGATCAAGTACATGGTTCCCGTCATCATCCTTTCGGATGGTTACCTCGCGAACGGCGCAGAGCCGTGGAAGATTCCTTCGCTCGAAAGCCTGCCGGAAATCCCGGTGCACTTCGAGACAAATCCTGCGGATTTCCGCCCGTACCGCCGTAATCCCGAAACTCTTGCGCGGCCTTGGGC
>Ga0187780_10001890_pt1 | contig 15792 bp, 7 predicted proteins | sample 1015_Q2_SP10_20__FD_132429 | JGI IMG/M metagenome (GOLD analysis project Ga0187780, IMG submission 132429) | Tropical peat soil microbial communities from peatlands in Department of Meta, Colombia - 1015_Q2_SP10_20_MG | ecosystem: Environmental > Terrestrial > Soil > Wetlands > Peat | place... | reverse complement strand
CTCTTGCGGCTCTCGTCGTTCGACGTGTACCCGACGATGAAGTTGTTCGACATGTTCGTGCCGATCGACGAGTTCCACTCGGCCACGGTCGAGCGGATGTTCTCGAGGATGGCGTAGTTGCTGTTCGAGAAGTTCAGCGAGTTGTTGTTGGTCCGAACGCCCCCGACTCCGAGCGACGCCGAGTTCGACATCAGGATCGGCGAGTTCGAGTTCAGGAGGTTGTAGCGGATCGTGATCTTGTTCTTGTCGTTCAGGTTGTAGTCCAGCCGGGCCAGGAAGCGGGTGGACGGGATCTGGAAGCTGTAGCCCTGGTAGGCGCCCGGGTCGAAGGTGAAGTTCGTCTTCATGAACGTGGCGATCGAGTCGAGCGTCGTCGCGTTCACGCGGGTGATGTTGCCGCCTGGCGTCTGGCTGCCGTTGTTGGCGACGTAGGTCGTGGCCGGCGACGTCTGCTGGTCGCTCTCGTAGCTGCCGAAGAAGAACAGCTTGTTCCGGAGGATCGGCCCGCCGAAGTTCACGCCGATGTCGTGGTACGTGAACGTGCCGGGGTTGAAGGTGTTCGCGCCGGCGTGCGTGCCCACGTAGCTGTTGCTGCGCCAGTTGTAGTAGAGCGAGCCGGTGTACTGGTTGGTGCCGCTCTTGGTCACCATGTTGATGCCGGCGCCGACGAAGTTGCCCTGGCGCACGTCGTACGGCGCGACGTTGACCTCGACCTGCTCGAGGGCGTCGAGCGAGACGGCCGACACGCCCGTGCGGTCGCCGGGCTGGCCGGCGAGGCCGAACGAGTTGTTAAAGTACGAGCCGTCGATCGTCATGTTGTTCAGCAGGTTCAGCTCGCCCGCGAACGAGTAGCCGTTGGACCCGTTCTCGTACTGCGGGGTGAGGCGCAGCATGTCCTCGACCCGGCGACTGATGGTCGGGAGCTGGGCAATGGCCGTCGTCGGGATGGCGGTCGACGCTCCGGTGTGCGAGGAGCTGAAGACCGGGTCGGTCGTGGCGGCGACGGTGATCGGCTCGATCTCGACGCTCACGGGCGTCAGCATGAAATGCAGGTCGGCCGTCACGCCCAGCTGCAGGTAGATGCGGTCCTGCACCTGCTGCCGGTAGCCCACGTAGGCCACCCTGACGCTGTACGGTCCGCCGACGCGCATGCCGGGGAGGTTGAACCGGCCGTCCTCGCCGGTGGTGCCCACGTACGAGGTTCCGGACGGCCCGTGCACCGCGACCACGTGGGCGCCGACCAGCGCCACGCCCGACGAGTCGCTCACGATCCCGGTCACGGCCGATGTGGTCACCCCCTGAGCACGCAGCGCCGTCGTGCCCGCGAAGGCGACCAGCGCCAAGAGCAGACATAGCTTGCCTGGTAGCTTCATGCGATCTCCCTCCATCCGCGGAGACTGATGGTGACTGGATAAGCGAGGTGCAGCGCGACTCTTTCCGGGCATGTCGAGGCAGCCGATAGGGGTGGAACAAGGGCACAGAGAAACAACCGCTCGGCGGGCGAAGCGTCAAGTAACGCCGGTGTCTCAGGTCCTGGCGTTGGAGAAGAGCAGGGCTCCCGATAATCCGAACAGGGTGTTGGGGATCCAGGCGGCCACCAGGGGCGGCACGACCCCCCCGGCTCCCACGGCCTTCATGATCTGCACCATGGTGAGGAAAACGATGGTGGTTGCGAGACTTACGGCCACTCCGTAGGCGGCCCCGCTCCGGCCCCCGGCCATCCCGAGCGGCGCCCCGAACAGGGCGATGATCAGGCAGGTGCAGGGGATGGCGAGCTTCAGGGCCCGCTCGACCTTGAGCTTGTTGGCGTCGCCGCCGGCCCGCTCCACCGTGCGGACGTAGTGTCCCAGCTCGGCGTAGCGCATCTGGTCCGGCGCCTTGGGCTCGACCAGGAGGTCGAGGGGGCGCTCGGACAGGGACCGCTGCCGCAGCGAGTCGAAGCCGAAAGCGGCTTCGCGGTCGCGGCCGAAGAACAGCCGGAGGGAGCCGCCCTTCAGCGTCCAGCCGGTCCTGAGCTTGAAGGTCGCCGTCCGGGCATCGAGGTAGTAGCCGGGGAAGGAGTCGGCCGCCGGGCCGTCCACCGCACCCTCCCGCTCGACCTGCACGCCGGTCATGGACTGGTCGGGCACCGACAGCGACCCGATCGTGTACATGCGCCCGGCGTCGGCGCGGTAGACGAAGTTGTAGCGCACCGTCTGCGACCGGACCTCGCGCTCCCCCAGCAGGGTGGCGCGCCGCTCCTGGCCCAGCGGCGCGAACTCGCCGAGGAAGAAGGCGAACACGCTGGCGACCGCCGCCAGCACGAAGATCGGCAGCACCAGCCGGTGGAACGAGATGCCCGAGGCCTTCGCGGCGGTGATTTCCGAGTGCCTCGCCAGCGAGCCGACCGAGAACACGGTGGCGAACAGCACCGCCGCCGGCGTGATGAAGAACACCTGCTCCGGCGCGCCGGCGAGGTAGGCGAGCGCGACCCGCAGCACCGGAAGGCTCTTGCTGATGTACCGGTCGACGTGGTCGGTGAGGTCGATGACGATAGTCAGCACCGGGAAGCCGAGCGCCGTGATCGCGAAGATCTTCACGAACTCGACCGTCAGGTAGCGGTCGAGCACGCGCACGCCGCGGATCACGGGCGCCGGTCCCTCCAGCGTTGCCGCAGCGCGGCGACGCGGTCGCGCCACCCGAGGCCGCGCGCCGCGACGCGCTGGCGGTTGAGCCGCAGGAAGAACACCAGGCCGATCGCCGTCATCGCCAGGTTCGCGCTCCACATCGCCCAGAACGGCGTGACGATCAGCGCGTCCGCGAGCGTCTCGCCGCCGATCAGGCCGACGTAGTAGAACCCGAAGATCAGCACGCTCGCCCCGATCACCAGGCCGACGCCGCCGCGCGGGAACCGCAGCGCCACCGGCGCCCCGATCACGACGAACACCACGCAGGCCGCGGCGATCGCGAACTTCTTGTGAATCTCGATCTGGAAGCGCGCCGCCATCTGCCGCAGGGCGACCCGTCGCGCGTCCAGGTCCGCGAGCCGCAGCCGCAGCAGGCCGCCGGCGGAGTCGGCGGTCCGGTACGCGGCGACGGCCGAGGGCGGCACCGGGGCGGGTCCCGGGACGACCGCGGCCGGTGCGGGCCGCGGTGCCGGGGGCGCCTGCGCGTGCGCCGCGTGCGGCCGCAGCAGGCGCCCGAGGCCGCCGAGCGCGCCGCAGTAGAGCGCGGCGGCCGCCACCGACCGCTCCGGGCGCATGCCGGTCGTGTCACCCTGCGGCAGCGGCGTGACGCCGAGCAGGGTCCGCACGTCGTTGCCCAGCGTGGTCTCGCGCTCGCGCCGCAGCGCGGCGAGCGAGCGCAGGTGGTGGCCCAGCTCGGTGCGCATCTCGCACACCGACATCTCGCGGTCGCCCCGGCCGATGTCCTCCCCGGTGCGCTCGAGCGTGTTCGAGATGCCCCGCTTCCGCACCAGGTCGGTGTGGAAGAACACCCGCCGGAACACGGTCGGCTGGGCGCGGTCCTGGTCGAACACGTAGCCGTCGAACAGCGTCAGGAACAGGTCGGTGCGGGTGGCGTTGAAGCGCATGTAGCCGCTGTCGGCGTAGATCGTGCGGCGCCGCTGGTCGGTGCTGAGATCGTAGATCTGCACGTCCTTGAGCCGGTCGTTCGCCTGGTCGATGCGGCCCGCCCGCAGGAAGAACTGCTGCGGGATGACCTCGTTGACCATCTGCTCCTTGAGCTCGAACGTGGGCCGCTTGCGCGCGATGTCGACCAGCAGGGTCTTGAGCTTGTGGTTCGAGGGCGGCAGCACCTGGTCGATGAACACGAACGCCACGACCGCGAGGCCGACTGAGGCCAGGAGCACCGGCCGGACCAGGGCCACCAGGTTCACGCCGCTGGCCCGGAGCGCCGTGATCTCGTTGTCGGCGCCCAGCCGCACGAACGCGTACAGCACCGCGACCAGCACGGCCATCGGCAGGGTCATGGCGACGATGAACGGCACCGACAGGCCGAACACCTCGAGGATGACGCCCCAGGGCAGGCCCTTGCCGACCAGCTGGCTGAACTGCCGCGCGACCTGGTTGAGCAGCATCAGGCCGGTGAGCGCCCCCAGCGCGAAGGCGAACGGCGGGAGGTGCTCACGGAGCAGGTAACGCGACAGCAGCTTCACGGTCTAAGTCTTGTCCTGAACGGGGTTGAGGGGCCTCCGGGGCCGTCGTATAATACCCCGAAGCAGCCGCCCAGAATACCTCCGAAAGTGCGGGCGTACGTGACGCGCATTGCCGTCGCGATCACTCTTCTCGCCGTCCTCGCCGCCTCCAGAGCCAACGCGCAGCACGTCGACACGCTGCCGCGGGTGCGCCCGCCGCGGTTCGCCGGCGACTCGCTCGCCTTCGTGCCGCCGGCCGCGCTCGGCTACCTGCGGCCGTCGCGGCTCGATGCCGCCACCTTCGGCCGCCGGTGGAGCGACTCGCTGCGCTCGGTGCTGGCGGCGCGGCAGGAGGCCCGGTGGCACTTCGCCATGGCGGGCGGCGACAGCGCGGCGCTGTTCGGCCTGGCCGCACCGGCCGCCATCGCGGCCCGGGCGCTCACGCCGGCGGAGGAGCCGATCCGACCGCAGCAGAGCGTGCTGTCGCGGTACGCCGAGCTCGGCATGACGCTCAACGCCCGGTTCGAGCTGCGCTACGACCACCTCAAGAACCTGCGCTGCCAGCCCGGCGACGCCGCGGTGCTGTCGTCCGGCTGCTCGTCGGCGGTCACCCCGCCGAGACTGGACCCGCAGTTCGACGTGCGCACCGGCGGCATCGTGGGGCAGCGGGTCCACCTCGACGTGGACTACAACTCGCAGCGGGAGTTCGACGCGTCGAACAACATCAAGCTCTACTACCAGGGCCTCCAGGACGAGGTGCTGCAGCGCGTCGAGGTCGGGAACGTGACCTTTCGCGCCCCCGCATCGCAGTTCATCACCGGCGGGATCCCCGCCAACAACTTCGGCTTCCAGGCGTCCGGCCAGATCGGGCCGATCGACTTCAGCGGGATCTACGCCCAGCAGCGCGGCAACGTGGTGAGCGGCCGCAGCTTCCTGGTGGGCCAGCAGACGGTGCAGCCGGTCGACCGGCAGGTCATGGACCGCGACTACGAGCCCAACCGCTTCTTCTTCGTGGTCGATCCCGCCACGCTGCCCGGCTATCCCGCCGTGGACGTGCTGAACCTCAGCCTGGCCGGCCTGCCGCGTCAGGACCAGGTACTCCAGGTGCGGGTGTACCGGCGCCGCAGCACGGTCGGGGTGACGACCGCGCAGCAGAGCTACGGCGGCATCCCGGCCGTCGCGATCCGCCCCGACAGCCCGCAGCGTGCCGGGCCGTTCCCCTGGGAGCTGCTCATCGAGGGGCGCGACTACTATCTCGACCCGTCGGGGCTGTGGTTCGCGCTGACCAACCAGCTCGACAACGGCGACTTCCTCGCCGTCTCCTACGTCACCGCCCTGGGCGACAGCATCGGCACGTTCCCCGCGGCGGCGACCGCCGGCCGCGTGGACACCCTGCGGCTGATCCAGGAGCCGCAGCGGGGCCCGGACGTGCCGACCTTCCGGTACATGATGCGCAACGTGTATCGCGTGGGCGGCACCAGCAGCGTGGTGCGCGACGGGATGCAGCTCCACATCACGGTCGCCCAGTCGGAGCGGCCCGCGTCGGGCGCCGCCACCTTCCTGGCGCTGCTCGGCCTGGGCCTCGCCACCGACCCGACCACGTTCGACCAGTTCAACCGCCTGTTCCCGCGCGCACGCGACCCGGCCGGCGGCGCCCCGCTGCGGGACTACTACATCGTCTTTCCGGAGCTCGCGCCGTTCGCCGACAGCGCGGTGCTGGCGCCGCAGTTCCGCAACGACTCCCTGTACCGGACGCCCACCTACCTGCTGCTCACGCAGGGGCCGACGCCGCTGTACCAGCTGGCGCTCCACTACCAGGCCTCGGGCGGAGACCAGTCCGGCACGCTGAACCTGGGGGCCGTGCAGCTGCGCCCGGGGAGCGAGCGGCTCACGGTGAACGGCCAGGCGCTGGTGCGCAACGTCGACTACACGATCAACTACGAGGTCGGCCAGGTCAGCTTCCTGCACCCGGACTCGCTGTTCGCGACCCCGACCACGGTCAACGTCCAGTACGAGGAGCAGCCCGGCTTCGCGATCGCGCCGACGTCGATCTACGGCCTGCAGACGCGGTACGACTTCGGCGACCACGGCGCGGTGACGGTGCTCGGCCTGCTGCAGCAGCAGCAGTCGAACTTCACGCGCCCCCCGCTCGGCTTCGAGCCGCAGTCGAACTTCATGGGCGGCGTCTCCGGCAGCTTTCACTTCGAGCCGCAGGGTCTGACCCGGCTCCTGAACCGGCTGCCGCTCGTGCACACCGAGGTGCCCTCGCAGATCACCCTGGACGCGGAGCTGGCCACGTCCCGGCCTTCGCCCAACCAGGCCGGCCAGGCCTGGGTCGAGACCTTCGAGACCGAGGGCGGCACGTTCCTCCCGCTGACCGAGAACTCCTGGCAGGTCGGCAGCCGTCCGGCGTCGCCGCACGGGATCGCGGGCACCGGGATCGATCCGGTGGGCGGATTCGAGGACGCGAACGCGGTGCCGCTGGTGTGGCAGAACCTCATCAGGACCACGGGCAACGGCTACCTGCAGTTCACGTCCCAGTCCATCGACCCGTCGATCGTCACCCAGGGTACCGGCGGCAGCTTCGAGAACGTGCTGTTCTTCGCTCTGCACCCGGACACGATCGGCGGGCTCCCGAACCCGGCGACGGGGCAGATGCGCTGGCTGCTGCCGCACACGCCCGGACCGAGGTGGCGCTCCATCACCCTGCCGCTGTCGGCCACGGGCGTGGACCTCTCCCGGGTCGAATACCTCGAGTTCTGGGTGTTCGAGGAGCCGCGCTACACGGCGCGCAACGCCGGCGCCTCGCTGGTCTTCGACTTCGGCCGCGTGTACGAGGACGCCGTCGACTTCGTGCCGCTGGCGTTCACCGTCGGTCCCAACGGCGACACGACGTACACGGGCCGCCGCCGCATCGGCGAGGGGCGGCTGGATACCGAGCGCGACACGCTGACCAACTCCTGGAACGCGCTCATCAACGACAACGGCATCCTGGGCTCGGTGGCGGACAGCATCCTGAACCAGACCGCGGGCAGCGAGGTTCACAACATGCCGCTGTGCACCTACCCCACCGGCGGCACGGGCGGGTTCTTCGTCACCTACTGGGGAGACCCGGAGGCGCGCTGCTCACGGCACGACGGCCTTCCCGAGACGGAGGACCTGGACGGCGACGGGCACCTCGACAGCCTGGTCACGGCGCTGAACGAGAGCTACTTCCGGTACGTGTTCCACATCGGGGACCCCAAATACTTCGTGCGCGACGGCGGTCCGCTGGACGCGTCGGGCAACGTCGATTCCAGCGGCGGACGCTGGCGGCTGTACCGGATCCCGTTCCGCTCCGACACGGCCCAGGTGGGGGCGCCCGACGTGCACCAGATCCGTTCCCTGCGCCTGACGGTCATCGCGCCCGAAGGGTCGAGCGACGCCACGCTCTACTTCGCGCTGGGTCGGCTGCACCTGGTCGGAGCGCCGTGGGTCAAGCGCGCCACCACGCCCATCGCGGGCATCGCGGGCTCCGTCGGCACGGGACTCGGCGAGGTGGTCGTGAGCACCGTCAGCACCGAGAACGCGGTGGACCTGCACTACGTGCCGCCCCCGGGCGTGACCGACCAGGGCGCGACCCAGTCCGGCAGCCTCCAGCTCGGCACCACGCAGATCAACGAGCGGTCCCTGCGGGTGATTGGCTCCCAGGTCGGGGTGGGTCAGCGGGCCGAGGCGTACTACCAGTTCCCCGAGGGCCAGCGGAACTTCCTCGGCTACCGGCAGCTGCACGTGTGGGCGCGCGGCCGGGGCGCCGGCTGGAACAACCACCAGCTGTCCTTCTACATCAAGGTCGGGCAGGACGAGAACAACTTCTACATGTACCGCGCCCCGGCCGATACGACGACCTGGTTGCCGGACAAGGTGGTGGATTTCAGCCGCTGGCAGGCCATGCGGGCGGACATCGAGCGGAGATTCCTGGGCGGTCAGCGGCCCTCGGGCGCGGCCACCTGCGGGGGCGACACCCTGGCCTACGTCGAGTGCGACAGCACGCGGACCTACATCGTCCACGTGCGGGACCCGGGGGTCGCGCCGCCCAACCTCGCGCAGGTTCGCGAGCTGGCCGTGGGCCTGGTGCGCGATTCGGGGCTGGCCTCGGACAGTGCGGAGCTGTGGGTGGACGACATCCGGCTGTCGCAGGTCGTCAACGACCCCGGGTACGCGGGCGCCGTCAACCTGCGCGTGGTGGCCGCCGACGTCGCGGACATGACGCTGTCGTTGACCCGCCGCGACGCCCTGTTTCGCCAGCTGGGCCAGGATCCGACCTACTCCACGAGCGATCACCTGGCGTTCAGCTCCACCGTGCACCTCGACCGCCTGGGCCTCGAGCGTCTCGGGCTGGTGGCCCCCCTGACCATCCAGGTCAACCGGTCCGGCGACGACCCCTACTACCTGAGCGGGACGGACGTGCCTGCCTCCGGGCTCGTGGGGCTGCGGCGCCCGCAGACCACGCAGTCGTTCTACAGCCTCGCGCTCCGGCGGTCCCGGCACGGGAAGCTGTGGTGGCAGCGGTGGCTGGTCGACAATCTCGCGCTGAACACGGTGGTCTCGAACGGTACCACGACCACCCAGCTGTCACAGAGCGCGGCCCGCTCGACGGCGGTGGCCGCGTCCTACCAGGCGCTGCCCGGGGAGCAGGCGTTCCGCTACATGCCGCTGTTCCTGGCGCGGCTGCTGCGTTCCATCCCGCTCCTGGGCCGGTCCGAGCTGCTGCGGGGCGTCGAGGGGGCTCGGCTGCGGTGGAGCCCCGCGTCGGTCCGGTTCTCGTTGGGCTGGGCCCACACGACCTCCGATGCAACGACGTTCTCCGTGCCGATCGAGACCGTCAACGACACGCTCGCGACCTCCGTGCACACGCTGCAGGCGTCGCTGCAGGCGCAGGCGAGCATGGAGCTGCGGCCCCTGTCGTCGGTCTCGTTGGGCATCGATCTCGCTTCGACGCGGGATCTGAAGGACTACGGGGACAGCACCACCATCGGCGTGCTCACGCGCCAGCAGGGGCAGCGCTTCCTGGGGCTCGGCCTGGGTTTCGAGAATCAGCGGTCCCTCGGCACACGCCTGACCTACGCGCCGAACCTGTTCTCCTGGCTGCGGCCGAGGTTCAGCACCGTCTCCACCTTCGGGCTGACGCGCGACCCCAACGGGGGGACCCCGGAGCGGGCGATCGGCGACACCGCAGGGGCGTTCCGGCTGCCGACCACGTTCACCAACGCGCGGTCCACGGACTTGGGGGGCTCGCTGGACTTCTCCCGCGCGCTGCGTGTGCTGCTGGGCGACTCGTCGCACCTGCTGCCGTGGCTGGACCGCCTGGCGCCGCTCGATTTCTCGACCCACACGGATCTGCGCTCGCAGTTCTCCCGGGCGGGCCTCGATCCCTCGCTGAGCTACCAGCTCGGCCTGGGAGGAGCGGACCGCTTCCGCGCGATCGACGACCGGCTGGCGGTCGGCGCGTCCCGCGCGCGGCAGTGGCGCCTGGCGTCGGCGCTGCGTCTGCCGCTGGGCTTCTCGGTCTCGGCGGCCTACGGCACCGGCATCCAGGCCACGTGGGCGGTGCGCGGCACGGACCAGTCGGAGACGGATCAGTCCACCACCACGTGGCCCGACGTCACCGGCCGGTGGAGCTGGACGCCCCGGCAGACCTTCATCTCGAAGATCCTGACCAGCATCGCGGCGTCGGCGACGGCGCGGGTGTCGAACTCGAGCACGGTGCAGCCGCCCCTGGAAGCCGGACTCGGCGCAGCGAGCGACCTCGGCGCGCTGAGCACCAGTCAGGAGACGCGTTCGTGGCCGATGTCGGTCTCGCTGACCTGGATCGGTCACGTCTCGACCACTTTCGGGTACAACCTCAGCCGGTCGCTGTCCAATCAGGCCGGGAGCCTGACGCAGAACGACCGCACCGAAACCTCCGCCTCCATGAGCTTCGCCTTCCGGCCGCCGTACGAGCTGCTGCCCATCAAGTCCGATATCCGGACGTCGCTCGCGTACACGTCGGTCGACACCAAGGGCTGCGTCAACCTGGTCGACGTCCCCGGCTGCGTCTCCATCCTCGATGCCGGGCGCCAGCAGTTCAACCTCTCGATGGACACCCAGATGCCGCCCAACGTCTCCGCCGGGATATCGGTCGGGTACATCATCAACGACGACGCGTACCTGGCCCGCAAGACCGCACAGCTGGTGCTCACGGCTTCGGTCACGGTGAACTTCCAGGCCGGGCAGGCGCGGTGAGGCGCCTGGCGGTGGTCGCGGTGGCGGCCTGCGGCGTCGCCTGTCACGGGAGCCTGTCGGAGGCGCAGCGCTTCGATGCGGCGCAGGCGATGAGCTGGGTTCGCTACCAGGTGGCCGCGGGGCCGCGGGCGCCCGGCCTGCCCGGGCACCGGGCGATCGCCGAGTGGCTGGCACGCGAGCTCCGGGCGCGGGCCGACAGCGTCGAGATCCAGGCGTTCACGCACGTGACGGTCGCCGGGGACACGCTGCACCTCGTGAACCTGCTCGCCCGGTTCCGGCCCGCGGACCCGAGCCGCATCCTCTATCTGACCCACTGGGACACGCGGCCGATCGCGGAGAACGACCCCGACCCCGCCAAGCGGGGGCAGCCGATCCCGGGGGCCAACGACGGCGCCTCGGGCACCGCGCTGCTGCTGGGCGTGGCCGACGCCCTCAGGAAGGCGCCCCCTGGCGTGGGCGTCGATCTGTTGTTCGTCGACGGAGAGGACTACGGCTCGTTCGAGGCCGACAGCCAGAAGGACGTGCTGATCGGGGCGCGCTACTTCGCGCACCACCTGCCGGCGCCGGGCTACCGGCCGCTGTTCGCCGTGCTGTGGGACATGATCGGCGGCCGCAACCAACTGATCTACGAGGAAGGCTGGTCGGTCGAGCGCGCCCCGGAGGTCGTCGACCGCGTGTGGAGCGCGGCGTCCGACCTGCAGCTCGGGTCCATGTTCCGGCCGGTGAACGGCGGCGCGATCCTCGACGACCACGTGCCCCTGCTCGAGGTCGGGATCCCGACCATCGACGTCATCGGCTTCGAGAACTATCGCAGCTGGCATCACACCCTGCAGGACACGCCCGACAAGGTCTCGGAGTCGTCGCTGGCCGGCGTCGGACGGCTGGCCCTCGCACTGCTGCACTGATCCGGCCGGCGCCGCGCGCGAACGGTGTCGGCGCCGCGTCGCGCGACGGCATCTTGCGCGCGTGTTCACGCACGACGAGCGCCGCGCCTTGGTGTTCCTAGCGGTGGTGACCGCGGCGGGTGCGGCCTTCCGCAGCTTCCGGCCCGGCGACGCGTCGCAGGCGGGCGTGGCGGCGGTGGCGCCCGCACTCGCCGGCGAGGACATCGTGCGGCAGGCGGCGCGGTCGCAGCGGGCCGAGGCGCTGGCCCAGCCGTTGGGGCCGCAGGAGCGCGTGGACGTGGATCGCGCGCCCGCGGAGGAGCTGCAGCGGCTGCCGCGGGTCGGGCCGGCGCTCGCGCAGCGGATCGTCGCGGAGCGCGAGGCGCGCGGGCCGTTCGGATCCCTGGCCGGCCTGAGGCGGGTGTCCGGCATCGGCCCGCGTCTGCTGCAGGGCCTCGAGCCGCACGTGACGTTCGGCGGCGTGGTGCCCGCGGCCACGGCGCCGGACGGCTGGCCCGGCGCCGCTCCGGTCGGCGGCACGCTCTCCGACGCCGTGCCCGGCGCGGGCGCCGGCTCCGCGTCGGCGGCGGTCTGGGTGGCCACGTCGGCCGCGAGGTCGGCGCCGGGCGCGTCCAAGGGCGGCGGATGCGCGCGCGAGCCGGGTCTGAATCGCGCGACCGCGGCCGAGCTGGTGTGTCTGCCGGGAATCGGGGCGGCGCTGGCGGCACGGATCGTGGCCGAGCGCACGGCGCACGGTCCGTTCCGCGACATCGCTGATTTGGCGCGGGTTCCGGGGCTAGGACGGGCGCGCGCCGAACGTCTCCGGGGCCTCGTCACAATCCCTTGACAGGGGGGGGAGCCCCCCTACTATTCCCCTCTGATCACGAGGTTTAGCGCGGTTTCCCCGAAATCAACATCGGCTCCGTTACCATGCCGGCACCCCTGGCGGCTACTGGCGATCGTCTCGGCGACCTGCTCATCCGCGAAGGCCTGATCACCAAGGACCAGCTCTCCAAGGCCCTCTCGGAGCAGAAGTCGAACGGCCAGCGGCTCGGTTACAACCTGGTCAAGATGGGTTTCGTCCAGGAGACCGAGATCACCAAGATGCTTGCCCGCCAGTACCGGATGCCGGCGGTGGACCTGGCGCGCTTCGAAGCCGACCCCAAGATCATCAAGATGGTGCCCGCCGACGTCGCGCTGAAGCACCTGGTGCTGCCCTTGAAGCGCGAGGGCCGCACGCTCACCGTGGCCATGGCGGACCCCACCAACCTCAGCGTCATCGACGACCTCAAGTTCATCACCCGATACGACATCTTCCCCGTCATCGCGGGCGAGTACACGCTGCGGACGGCGCTGGAGAAGAACTACGAGCAGGTGGACGCCCAGCTCGACACGCTCCTCAAGGACATCGAGGAGGAGGGCGCGGAAGGCGAGCTGGAGGTGGTGGCGCAGCAGGAGGAGGAGGAGCAGCAGGGGACCGGGATCAGCGCCGACGACGCGCCGGTGGTCAAGCTGATCAACGCGATCCTGACCGACGCGGTGAAGCGCGGCGCCTCCGACATCCACATCGAGCCCTTCGAGCACGAGCTGCGGGTGCGCTATCGGATCGACGGCGCCCTGCAGGAAGTGATGAAGCCGCCGCCCAAGCTGAAAGCCGCGCTCACCAGCCGCATCAAGATCATGTCGGCGCTCAACATCGCCGAGCGGCGGGTGCCGCAGGACGGGCGCATCAAGCTGAAGATGGGCAAGCGGGTGATCGACTACCGCGTCTCGACGCTGCCGGTGCTGTTCGGCGAGAAGATCGTGCTGCGGATCCTGGACAAGGGGAACCTGACGCTCGACCTGTCCAAGTTCGGCTTCGAGCCCAAGGCGGAATCCGACCTCCTCAAGGCGATCCTGAACCCGTACGGCATGGTGCTGGTGACCGGTCCCACCGGCTCGGGGAAGACCACCACCCTGTACTCGGCGCTGTCGCGGATCAACACGATGGAAGTCAACATCATGACCGCCGAGGACCCGGTCGAGTACAACCTGATGGGGATCAACCAGGTCCTGGTCAGGAACGAGGTGGGGATGACGTTCGCGGCGGCGCTCCGGGCGTTCCTGCGCCAGGACCCGAACATCATCATGGTGGGTGAGATCCGCGACATCGAGACCGGCGGGATCGCGATCAAGGCGGCCCTGACCGGCCACCTGGTCCTGTCGACCCTGCACACCAACGACGCGCCCTCGACGATCACCCGCATGGTGGACATGGGGATCGAGCCGTTCAACGTGGCGTCGGCGGTGAACCTGATCGTGGCGCAGCGGCTGGTCCGTCGCATCTGCAGCAACTGCAAGACCGAGCATCGCTACGCGCCGGAGGAGCTCAAGGCCCTGGGCGGCGACACGCAGGAATTCGCCGGCATCACCTTCTACAAGGGGACCGGCTGCGAGCAGTGCGGCGGGATCGGCTACAAGGGCCGGGCGGGGCTGTACGAGGTCATGTCGCTGACGCCGGAGGTGCGGCGCATGATCCTCAAGGGCGCGTCCACCTCCGAGCTGCAGGAGCAGGCGGTCAAGGAAGGGATGCTGACGCTGCGGATGGACGGCCTGGTCAAGATCAAGAAGGGCATCACCACCCTCGAGGAAGTCGTAAAGGAAACGGCGGCGGCCTAGACCGTGACGGCACCAGCGCATTCCCAGGCGGCGCCCAGCGCCTTCAACCTCCGCGCCCTGCTCGAGGAGATGATCGAGCAGGACGCCTCCGATCTTCACATCACGGCCGGCGAGCGGCCCAAGCTGCGGGTGGACGGCTTCATCACCAACAGCCGGGTCGAGGCGATCCTCAATCCGAAGGACACGCTGCAGCTGGCGTACTCGATCCTCACCGAGCAGCAGAAGAAGCGGTTCGAGACCGAGGACGAGCTCGACTTCTCGTTCGGCATCCAGAACCTGGCGCGGTTCCGCGGCAACGCCTTCAAGCAGCGCGGCTGCGTCTCGCTGGTGATCCGGCAGATCCCGTTCCAGGTGAAGACGTTCGAGCAGCTGCAGCTGCCGCCGATCGTCGCCAAGCTGGCCGAGAAGCCGCGGGGCCTGGTGCTGGTGACGGGGCCCACCGGCGCGGGCAAGTCGACGACGCTGGCGGCCATGGTGGACAAGATCAACCGGGAGTGGAAGGGCCACATCATCACGGTGGAGGACCCGATCGAGTTCATCCACCGGCACCAGCAGTGCATCGTGAACCAGCGCGAGGTGGGGACGGACACCAAGTCGTTCGCCAGTGCGCTGAAGTACGCGCTGCGCGAGGACCCCGACGTGGTGCTGATCGGCGAGATGCGCGACCTGGAGACGATCCAGGCCGGCCTGACCATCGCCGAGACCGGCCACCTCGCGTTCGCCACCCTGCACACGAACTCGGCGGCGGAGACGATCAACCGCATCATCGACGTCTTCCCGTCGCACCAGCAGTCGCAGGTGCGCGCCCAGCTGGCGTTCGTGCTCGAGGGCATCATCACGCAGACGCTGCTCCCCAGGGCCAAGGGCCGGGGCCGCGTCATGGCGTGCGAGATCCTGGTGGCCACGCCCGCCATCCGGGCGTTGATCCGCGACGACAAGGTCCATCAGATCCAGTCGTCGATGCAGGCCGGCAAGAAGCACGGCATGCAGACCCTGAACGACTCGCTCTACCAGCTGTACATGGCCCGCGAGGTCGTGCTCGACGAGTGCCTGCGCGTGTCGGGGGAGCCGAGCGAGTTCCTCAGGATGATCGGCGAGCCGGTCCCGGGCGACGAGGACAACAAGACCGCCCCGAAGGACCGGCCGCTCACCGGCGGCCTCAAGCGCTGACCGCACGCCGAGGAGGGTGACGGATGCCCGTCTTCAACTACACCGCGAGAACCCTGACCGGGGAGCTGCAGTCGGGACAGCTGGACCTGCCGACGCACGACGACGTCATCGCGCACCTGCGCAAGAACCGGATGATCGTCGTGAAGGTCCAGCAGGCGCCGAAGGAGATCAAGCTCTCGTTCGGCTCCGGGATCGCGACCCGCGACATCGTCATCTTCACGCGCCAGTTCGCCACGATGATCAACTCGGGGCTCCCGCTGGTGCAGGCGCTGGACATTCTCTCGGAGCAGACGGAGAACAAGAAGCTCAAGGACGTGACGAAGGCGGTGGTGTACGACGTCGAGAGCGGGCACACGCTGGCCGACGCCCTCCGCAAGCACCCCAAGGCGTTCAGCGAGCTGTACGTGAACATGGTCGCCGCCGGCGAGGCCGGCGGTATCCTGGACACCATCCTGCTGCGCCTGGCGACGTTCATGGAGAAGAACGACGCCCTGGTGCGGAAGGTGAAGGGCGCCGCGATCTACCCGGCCGTCATCTTCTCGGTTGCCATCATCGCCGTCGTCGTGCTGCTGATCTTCGTGATCCCGGTCTTCCGCAGCATGTTCGCCGACGTGCACATGGAGCTGCCGCTGCCCACCCGCATCGTGATCGGCTGCAGCGACATTCTGAAGCACTGGTGGT